>Ga0209479_1001218_pt1 | contig 27597 bp, 24 predicted proteins | sample DewCreD2012metaG_2_FD_184112 | JGI IMG/M metagenome (GOLD analysis project Ga0209479, IMG submission 184112) | Hot spring sediment bacterial and archeal communities from British Columbia, Canada, to study Microbial Dark Matter (Phase II) - Dewar... ...
ATCGTTTCATACTGATATATACTAATACAAAACAGAATATTTTGTCAAGTGTTTTTTTCTTAATAATCCTTTTCTTCGAACTGGAAAGAGTTATGAAGAAGAATCTCAGCAGGAGAACTCAGGCAGACCAAAAGAAGACTTTTTCAGAGGTCTCAAAATGAATTTAAAAATTCTCTTTTTTTTCAATTAGTTTGATTCGATGAAATTTTTTCTTACCAGCCCTCAACAAGATCTCACCCCTATCATTAAAATCGTTTAGGGTGATGAGCTGATCGAAATGGTCAATTCTTTTCTTATTAAGATATCCCCCTCCCTGAAGAATCAACCTTCTCGCTTCAGAGCTTGATTTTGAAAGACCCGAAATTTCAAATAGTTTAAATATTGGAATCCCGTCTATTATTTTTTTCCTTTCAATAAAAGTGGTTGGGATCGCATCTTCCCTTGCCTCCATTTCCGAGAAAAGCGCTTTTGAAGCATCCCTGGCTTTCTCTGCCTCCTCTTGCCCATGAACAATCTTTGTGGCTTCGAAAGCCAGAACCTCCTTAGCCTTTCTTATCTCGGCCCCTTTTAATTTTCCGTACTCCCGGACTTCTTCCATCGGTAGAAAAGTAAATAAGGATAAGAATCGTTCCACATCCCTATCATCCGTATTCATCCAGAACTGATAATATTCATAGGGGGAGGTTCGATTGGGATCTAACCAGACAGCTCCTTTTTCGGTCTTCCCCATTTTTTTCCCATCAGCCGTCTTGATGAGGGGGAAAGTGATTCCATAGGCCTGTTTCCCTTCGAGTCGGCGAATTAGGTCAATTCCAGCCACAATATTCCCCCATTGATCACTTCCACCCATCTGAATCAAACACTGATAATGCTTGAAGAGATACCAAAAATCATAAGCCTGAAGGAGCTGATAATTAAACTCTATAAAAGAGAGACCCGATTCTAAACGGATTTTAATGGATTCGGTGGCCAGCATTCGATTGACACTGAAATGGACCCCAATGTCTCTTAAAAAATCAATATAGTTGAGTTTGGTCAACCAATCGGCATTATTCAAAAGAAGCGCCTTTCCCTCTGAAAAATCTAAAAAACGGGAAAACTGTCTTTTCTGTGCTTCTGCATTCCGGTTGATTTCTTCATAGGTTAAGATTTGACGCATCTCATCTTTGCCACTAGGATCCCCAACCAACCCTGTTCCTCCACCGATTAAAGCAATAGGACGATGTCCAAAACGCTGCATATGGGAGAGGGCCATGATAGGCACTAAGTTTCCCACATGGAAACTTGAGGCAGTGGGGTCAAATCCAATGTAGCAGGTAACCTTACCTTTTAATAGTTCAGCGATTTTCTCTTCATCGGTGACCTGCTCAATAAATCCCCTCTCCTTAAACACTTCAAAGACGGTCTTCTTTTCCTTCAGGTCCATAGGGAGTTCCTCTCTCATTTAATGGGATTCGAAGTCTTTTGATCTCTCTGGATTTGCCCGTTTTCTCATCAATCTCTACCATCACTCCTTGAAGTTCGATTTCTCCGGAAGCAACATCGAACTTCCATGGAATCTGGGTGAGGAAACGATCGAGGGCCACCTGTTTCCGGATTCCAATGACGGAATCCAAGGGACCGGTCATTCCCACATCGGTAATGTAAGCGGTCCCTTCATCAAGGATTCTATCATCACAGGTTTGGATATGAGTATGAGTCCCCAGGACAGCAGAGACACCCCCATTCAAAAACCAACCCATCGCCATCTTCTCTGAGGTGGCTTCAGCATGGAAGTCCACCACGATAGCTAAGGTCTCTTTCCTCAATCTTTCAACCTCTTTCTCCCCTGCCCGAAAGGGACAGTCTAAATGCTTCATAAAGACCCTACCCTCTAAATTGATAACTCCAATTTTTTGGCCCTGCTTTGAGGAGAAGATTCCAGACCCTTTCCCTGGCACCTGTTCAGGATAATTTGCAGGTCTCAAAATTCGAGGTTCTTCGTTCAAGAAAGAAATAATTTCCTTTTTCGCCCAGATATGGTTTCCAGTGGTGAGGACATCTACTCCCATCTCAAAAATCTCCAGAGCAATAGCCGGGGTAATTCCCATCCCTCCAGCCGCATTCTCTCCATTGGCAATCGTAAAATCAATCCCATAGGATTCAATCACTTTCCACAATAACTCACGAAGAGCCCTTCGGCCTGGTTTCCCAACAATATCACCTACAAAAAGAATTCGCATCTTAGATTCCTTTATAATTCGAAACCCCCTATATCTTCGGATCAGTTCCAGAGACCATTTTGGATTTTTTCATCCTATCTTTTTTGACTGGATGGATATCCTTTATGAGAATTCGACCCTCTATTTTGCAATATCGACCGCTCTCATTTCTCGAATGACAGTCACTTTAATCTGGCCCGGATAGGTCAATTCTTTTTCAATCTTTCGGGCAATATCACGGCAAAGGATCACGGATTCTTCGTCTGAAATCTTTTCGGGCTGAACAATCACCCGGACCTCTCTTCCCGCCTGAATGGCGTAAGATTTTTCAACTCCAGGGAAGGATTGGGCAATCTTCTCTAAATCCTCTAATCGCTTCACATAAGTCTCTAAGGTCTCCCGTCTTGCACCGGGCCTGGCTCCTGAAAGAGCGTCCGCGGCTACCACTAAAACATCCAAGACACTTTCAGGCCTTTCCTCTTCATGATGAGATAAAATAGCATGAACAATCAAAGGGGATTCCCCATATTTCCTGGCCAATTCGGCGCCAATCTTGGCATGGGAACCTTCGACTTCATGATCTACCGCCTTCCCAATATCATGGAGAAGCCCTGCCCGCTTTGCCTGTTTGATATTGAGCCCTAACTCAGCAGCCATGATCCCGCAAAGAAAAGCAACCTCCAAGGAATGCTGATAAACATTTTGGGCATAACTGGTCCGATATTTAAGCCGTCCGATGAGTTTCACCAATTCCGGATGGATCCCATGGACCCCTACATCGAAGGTGGCCTGCTCACCTGCTTCTCGAATAGAGGTCTCGACCTCCTGTTCTACTTTTTGAACAATCTCTTCGATCCGTGCTGGGTGAATTCTTCCATCACTGACCAAACGTTCCAGGGAAATTCTCGCAATCTCCCTCCGGATCGGATTAAAACCGGAAAGAATGACGGCCTCTGGGGTATCATCGATGATCAGGTCCACCCCCGTCGCCGCTTCGAGGGCCCGAATATTTCTGCCTTCCCTTCCAATAATCCTCCCTTTCATCTCTTCATTAGGAAGATTGACCACAGAGACCGTCTTTTCTGCCACATAATCACCGGCATAACGCTGAATAGCCAGGCTGATAATCTCCTTGGCCTTTTTGTCGGCTATCTCGCGAGCCTCATCCTCCATTCTTTTGATCTTTTTAGCCATCTCGTGCTTCGCCTCTTCTTCCATCGACTCCATTAGAAGTCTTTTGGCCTCCTCAGCCGTCATTTTAGAAATATTCTCCAACTGGATTCGCTGTTTCTGGAGAAGCTCCGAAACCTTCTTTTCCATCTCTTGGACCATTTTTTCCTGTTGAAGCAATGCCCTCTCTTTTTTAACAATTTCTCCCTCTCGGGTTTCGAGAAGTTCTATCTTCTTGTCTAAGTTTGATTCTCTTTGTGCAATTCGCCTCTCCAAATTTTGAAGTTCCTGTCGCTTTTCATTGATCTCTTTCTCAAAAGCAGCCTTCTCCTGATAGAATTGATCTTTTGCACGAAGAAGGGCTTCCTTTTTGATAATCTCTGATTCCTTCTCTGCTTCTTCAATGATTCTCTTTGCTATCTCCTGGGCGGACTCGATCTTTGATTCGACATGTCTCTTTCGAATGAGAAAACCGATGAGAGCGCCAAGGAAAGCGATAAAAATAACGATCAGAATATACACACCGATAGGTAGACTCAAGGGCTATTCACCTCCTTTTAGATTCATAATGAAATTTTCCGTCAAAAGCTCCACTCTCTCAAATCCCTTTAGGAATTTAGACTCTTTCAGTCTCGGGAGAGAAGAGTGGGATCAGGATAGAGAAAAGGATTGTTTTAAAAAAACCTGATAGGGGTGAGAAAATGAGCGGAAATGAATCAAAAACTCTTTTACCTCTTTTTTTATATTTCTAAATTGTAACCTTCTATGAAGGGGGAAAAAGAAGAGGCTTCCTCCTTTAAACTCAGGCTGATCAGGAGTCCTCTTCTTTTCAATCTCCCTTTCAAAGAATGTTAGAAGCATCCCAATAAGTTTCAAATTCAGGAGCGGAAAAAGACTCATTTTTCTCATATCTCAGGTTATCTCTGATTCCCTTTCTCTATCTCCCACCCTATCTTTTTATTTTAATGGCAAAACCCTTATCCTGTAATACTCACTTTTTTAGGTTCTTTCCCTCCAATTTTAATATCTATTCTTTCGGCCAGATCCTTGGATTTGGACTCAATTTCCTGAAGGAGGGTCATCCTTTTTTCTCTCTCTCTCAAAATATCATCAGCGATGTTGAGAGCGGTTAGAATGGCCACATTTAGAGTCGAAACACTCCGCGTCTTTTTCAGAATTTCCTCCGCTTTTTCATTCACGTATTTTGCCACCTCTCGGATATGATTCTCATCCACGTCGGTCTTTACGGTGTAGGTCTGACCAAATACTTTAATCTCTACTGTCCTCTCCTTTCCCATCTCTCTCACTCCGCAGAATCTATCCCCTCTCTTGGATTATAGATCGATTCCTTTCAATCTTTGAAGGAGCTGGTCAATCCTCATTTTGACTCGTTCTCGGTCTTGAGAGAGGAGTTCCATCTTCTTCTCGATCTCTAATCTTTTCTCCCTCTCTTCTTTAAGGGCAGAGAGGAGTTTCTCTTTTTCCTCCATAAGATCCTGATATTTGGCTAACAATTCGGAAATTTTCTCTTCGAGGAGTTCAAGCATAGACACTCCCCTTCGAAGATCCTTTTGTCAGCCAGACTGTTTTCAATCTTATTTCTTCATTCAAAAAAAGTCAATCCTCGCAAAGAATTTTTAGGGCATTGAAAAATTCGTTCTTTAGTTTGTATTCGTATTCAGGAGATAGGTTTTCATGAATTCATCAATTTCCCCATCCAAGACGCGATCCACCTGATAGATGACCTTATTGGTCCGATGGTCTTTCACCATCTTATAAGGATGTAAAATGTAGGAACGAATTTGACTTCCCCAAGCGATCTCTTTCTTCGAATGATGAAGTTCTCGTAATTTTTCCTCCTTCTCCTTTCGTTCTTTCTCATAAAGTTTCGCCTTTAATATTTTTAAGGCCATCGCTTTATTTTTATGTTGGGAGCGTTCATTTTGGCATTGAACGACGATCCCGGTTGGAAGGTGAGTGATTCGGACGGCAGAATCCGTCTTATTCACATGCTGCCCCCCCGCTCCGCTTGAGCGAAAGGTATCTATTCTCAAATCCTTTTCGTCAATCTCAATATTTATCTCTTCGGGAACCTCTGGAATCACAAATACAGAGGCAAAAGAAGTATGTCGCCTCGCTCCTGCATCAAAGGGGGAGATTCGAACCAATCGATGGATTCCCACTTCTGCCTTTAAATATCCATAGGCATACTTACCATTTACGGTAAAGGTCACATTCTTTACCCCTGCTTCCTCTCCAGGGAGGATATCCACAATTTGGGTTTGGTATCCTTTCTTTTCTGCCCATCTCAAATACATTCTAAGAAGCATTTCGGCCCAATCCTGGGCCTCTGTCCCTCCTGCCCCTGCATTAATGCTCACGATGGCATTCCTCTCGTCATTTTCTCCCTTCAGCATTTGTCTAAATTCCATCTCATTGATGGCTTCTTCACTTTGCTGAATTTTTTTAAGAAGTTCTTCGGCCTCCCTTTCATCATTCTGCTCCTCGATAAGTTGAAGAAGAACCTCCATCTCTTCGATTTCTTTTTTCTTCTCTTGCCAAGAGGATAGGCCTTCTAAAAGAGAATTCCTCTCTTTTAGAATTTTTTGTGTCATATCCCCCCCCTCCCAGAAATTAGGTTCCGACATCATCTTACCAATCTCATTTAATCGTTTCTCTTTTTTTTCGAGGTCAAAGATAACCCCGCATTATCTCTAAACGATTATTTAATTCCTTCAAACGACCCTTAAGCTCAACAATCATTGCCATCACCTACTTTATTGGAATGGATAATAAATTATTAACATAAGTTGAAACAAAAGTTAAATTATTTTTATAACTTATTGAAATTACTAAATATTTTATCTATTTAAAATTTTCTCCATCTCTTCCCCTACAAGGGCTGGATTTTTAACCACACGAACCCCTGCCTTCTCTAATGCCTCCATCTTCTCCTGGGCCGTTCCTTTGCCTCCTGAAATGATAGCCCCTGCATGCCCCATTCTCCTTCCCGGTGGGGCTGTTAATCCAGCGATGAATGCGATGATTGGTTTTCGGATCTCCCTATCAATAAATTGGGCCGCTTCTTCTTCCGCTGTGCCTCCAATCTCGCCAATCATAATTAACGCCTGGGTTTCGGGATCCTTTTCAAAAAGTTGAAGAAGATCGACATAATCAAGTCCTATGATCTGATCCCCACCAATTCCAACACAGGTAGACTGTCCAATTCCTTTTTTGGTTAATTGATCCACTACTTCATAGGTTAGCGTTCCACTTCTTGACATAATTCCAACCGGCCCTTGCTTATGGATATAACCTGCCATTACGCCAATCTTGCATTTACCAGGGGAGATAATCCCAGGAGTATTGGGACCAATCAAATGGATGTTTTTCTTATGAAGGTATTCCTTCACTTTAATCATATCTAAGGTAGGAATTCCCTCCGTAAGACAGACAATGAGGGGAATATTCGAATCGGCAGCCTCCAATATTGCATCGGCTGCAAAGGCCGGGGGAACAAAGATTGCAGAGGCATTTACCTCCGTCTCTCTTACGGCCTCTGCCACGGTGTTGAAAACTGGAATCCCATCCACCTTTTGCCCCCCTTTCCCCGGAGTGACCCCTGCCACAATCTTTGTTCCATACTCCACCATTTGCCGAGTATGAAACATCCCCTCATTTCCAGTCATTCCCTGAACTAATACCCTTGTATTTTCGTCTATTAAGATGCTCATGTTTCCCTCCCAATTAAAATTCGCATAGTCACCCGCTTCGCTATGCCCTTTGCGTCGTTAAGGCCTCCACTGCTTTCTTTGCCCCTTCATACATCCCATGGGCTATCGTAAAGTTGAGTCCTGAATCGTTAAGAATCCTCCTTCCTTCCTCCACATTTGTTCCCTCTAGCCTCACGATGATGGGAACGTTCACCTTTACCTCTCTCACTGCCTCTGTCACGCCCTTTGCCAGAGTGTCACACCGAAGAATTCCTCCAAAGATATTAATGAATACGACTTTTACATCAGGATCAGACATTAAAATTTTAAACCCATTCCTAACCATCTCCACGGTAGCCCCTCCTCCCACATCGAGAAAATTTGCAGGTTCTGCTCCAAAGACCTTTATAATATCCATCGTTGCCATTGCCAGACCTGCCCCATTGACCATACAACCGACATTCCCGTTGAGTTTAATATAATTCAGGTTATATTTGGAGGCTTCGATCTCCAAGGGATCCTCTTCATGAAGATCCCTGAGCTGGATAATCTCTTTGTGTCGAAAGAGTCCATTGTCATCAAAATTTATTTTCGCATCCAGAGCAAAGAATTCTCCACTTTTTGTGAGAATGAGAGGATTGATTTCAGCAAGTAGACAGTCCTTTTCATAAAAAGCATTAAAAAGCCCCACCACAATGGGTCTCAATTTTCCCACTTCCCCTGGTCCAAAGCCCAAGCCATATCCAATCTTATTTACCAGGAAGGGCCTTAATCCTATCGAAGGGTCCACCCATTCCTTTACAATCTTCTCAGGAGATTCCGCTGCCACTTTCTCAATCTCTATTCCACCTTCCCGACTTGCCATAATCACGGGTAAGGCTTTGGATCGGTCAATGACCACTCCTAAATAAAGCTCTTCTTTGATTTCCATCCCTTCTTCTACGAGAATCTTTCTAACCACCTTTCCCTTTGTCCCTGTCTGCGGAGTCACCAGGGTCATCCCGATCATTTCTTTTGCTACCCCCTCTACCTCTGATGGGCTTTGAACGACTCGGACTCCTCCTGCTTTCCCTCTCCCTCCTGCGTGGATCTGAGCCTTTAGAACGATGGTTTTGGCTCCAATCTCTTCCGCAACCTTCTTAGCCTCCTCTGGGGTTTCTACGACTCCTCCTTTAGGGATAGGGACCCCATATTGTTTAAGAATCTCTTTTGCTTGATACTCGTGGATCTTCATTTTACCCTCCCTTTTCCACAAAAATCTTCCAAATATTATAACGAATTTTTAAATTCAAACAACATTTATTATTCAAAGGGTAATCATTCGTAGGGTCCATTCGTATTAAATTCCTCCGCGTTGTATGGGTTTCGGAAATACTCCTGTCGGGCTTAATTTATTTCCAATCCTCAGTGATGGAGTACCTCAAAAAATAATCATCCCCTTCATTTCTCCATATAAAGGAAATCGAATAAAATAATAGGGGAGAAGGAAATAAGGGCGGAAATTACCGGATCGTCCCGAGGTAATGAGTCGTGAGCTGACGTTCACGAACTTTGGGATTGGTATAATCCGGGAGAAGCATAGGAGCCACTCGATCCGTCACTATCCCTGCTTCTTCAAGCTCTTTATGATATTTTCTCACGTGATCCAACGTTAACTTTCCATCTGTGAATTTTTCTTTAGTGTAAAGAGCCGCACTCTCTCCTGCAATCCTTCCAAATACGCAGACATCGAGAAGGGAGTTCCCCATCAACCGGTTCTCCCCATGGACTCCACCTGTCACTTCGCCAGCGGCAAATAATCCAGGAATCGAAGTTTCGCAACGACTGTTGAATTCAAGCCCCCCATTCTGATAATGGAGAGTGGGGTAAACCAGCATAGGCTCTTTGGAGATATCGATCCCATATCGTTTAAAAAGAATATATTTCCCTGGAAATTCACGTTTGATTGCACCTTCCCCCATGAGAATCTCGATCATGGGAGAATCGAGCCAGACACCCACTTTCCCGGTACCCGTGGGAACTCCTTTTCCGAGTTCTGTACATTCTCGGATGAAACAAGCGGATTCTACATCGCGAGGTTCCCTTTCATTGACGAATTGTTCTCCATCGATATTGAGAACGTGTGCTCCAGCCCCCCTAAACTTCTCTGTGATAAGGAGACCTTCTGCCTGTTCTGGGAAAACGGCTCCAGTAGGGTGAAACTGGTAAGTGTGAAGGAAGCATAGCCGCACTCCAGCCCTATAGGCAATGACTAACCCATCCCCTGTAGCCCCATAATGATTCGTAGTTAGGTATCCTTGATAATGAAGTCTTCCTGAACCACCCGTGGCCATAATGACCGCTTTCGCTTTGACCAGAAGATATTCCTCTGTCTCCAAGTTGTATAGAAGCGCTCCAGCACAATGACCGTATTCGTTGAGGAGAAGCTCTACGGCGGGACAGAATTCAAGGACCTTTATGTCTTCGGCTCGATTCTTTGCCTCATCCCTTAAGGTCCTCATAATTTCGGCTCCAGTAATATCTGCGGCATAGTGCATCCGTTTTCGGCACGTCCCTCCTCCATGAAGACTCTTCAATCTTCCATCGGGAAATTTAGTAAACATACAGCCTAAACTCTCCAACCAGGCTAATACCTTAGGAGCTTCTGTCACCAAGGTATAAACTAATTCTGGATCGTTTTTGAAGTGTCCCCCACCCATCACATCGAGGTAATGATAATAGGGGGAGTCTTTTGTTCCTTTGGTTGCGGCCTGAATTCCTCCTTCAGCCATCATGGTGTTAGCATCCCCATGTCTTAGTTTTGTGGCTAGGAGAACTTTCACTCCTTTTTCTTGAGCCGTGATTGCAGCAGCTGTGCCTGCCCCTCCCCCTCCAAGGATTAGAATATCCGTCACATAATCAATCTTGTTCAAGTTGACCCGATCCGGATTGACTCGACTTCTGGCCTCCAAAAGATTCACAATCTCAGGATAAACCGCATAGCCTTTATTTACTCCCACTCGAATCTCTTTCCTTGCTCCTTCCATATAATCGGGATGATATTTTCTCAATCTCTCTTCCCTCTCTTTTAGAGAGAGGAGTGGGAATTCTTCTCCTCTCCTTTTTCTTTCGATTCTTGCCGGTCGAGTGGCTTCAACCTTCCGGATCAACTGTTTTAACTCTGCTGTATATGGCATAATAAAAGCCTCCTCTTTCCCTCCTACTCTGTGTTGGAAAAGAAAAAATTTTTTCTATGACCATTCTTCCCAATTTTATCTCTTAAAGATATGTCTTGTCTTGGGGTTCCCAAAATTCATCTGCTTGGTCTGGCTCAATCTCTCGCTCATTATAGAGTTTCCTGAGCGTCTCTTCATCCGTATCCATAAGCTCCCTGAGCATCTGCTCGTACTTTCCTTTTTGAACCTGTTCTACCATCTCGGCAAGATGTTCTGCCTTAGGCAGGATATATTTCCCATAAAGACGTCTTCCCAGGATGGCTACATTATATTGACAGATCTCAGCAGGACACCGGGCCGTACAGAGTCCACACATCACACAGTCAAACGAGAGCTCCGCCAGGCGGGCGATATCACCCCTCATGGCAGCAGCAATATAATCCATGACCTCGATATCCATCGGACAGGACTTGGTGCATGTATTACACTGCAGACATCGAAGGACTTCAGGATAGTATTTTACAATGGTTTCGATTGAAGGCTTCACCTTCTCAATATCATAAACACTCTTTGTCGCGGGAAAGAAAGGAATCTGAGCGAGATACATGTTTGGCTGCACCACTGTCTGGCAGGCCAATCCCACTTCGATCTTATAACTTCCTGGAAATCGATATACAGTTCCGCAGGCCCCACAGATTCCTCCCCTGCAGCCACATCCTCGAATCAACTGATATCCTGCATACTCCATTGCCTTTTGTATGGTCAGAGAGGCTGGAACCTCATACCTCTTTCCCATAATGAAGATAGGAACCAACTCTTCCTTCTTCCCTTCTTGTGATTCCATGGATCCCTCCAACTTTTTGCATAGAATTATAGAATATGGAGTATATAAGGGTTTTGTATTATTTAAATTGCGCCTGATTCGATTTTCAGTTCCTCTTCTTTGAAGGTGGCGACAGGGGGTGGTTCGTTCACATCTCTTCCTGGGACGTAGTCAAACAGTTTCTGGATCTTTTCTCCCACGGTGCGGAAGAGGATAGCCACTGGGAGTCGGCTCGGGCAGGCACTCTCGCAGAGTCCGCATCCGATGCAGGAGGTGACCATATGGGACATCCGGATCAGATGAAAGATCAGGGTATCGGTAGGCATGCGAATCGCTCCTTTTCGATCTGCCCATCTCAAGAATTGGTCTCCCTCATGCTCGAAGACTGCGGTCCGAAACACACACTCCTTGCAGTAGCAGATGGGGCAAGCCACCATGCAGTTATGACACCGAACGCAGGTTGAAAAGAGATCCAGGAATGCTCCAAGATCCTTCACCTTTGCCCTAAACTCCTGAAAAGTCTCATCCCTCTTGCGGCTCCTCCGCTCAATCACCTGACGAAGCACTTCCCCCCTCTGCTTCGACCCTTCCGCCTCCTCCAATTCCAACCCTTTCTCTTTCATCTCCCTCTCAAGCCTCTCGCCAATCTCTAACCCGATCTCCCTCTCTGAAGCATACCCATAGAGTTGGATCCAGAGGTCTCCCTGAGTGACCGGGTACTCGCAGATCTCACAGGCCTTTCGAAAACTAAAGCCCTCAGGAGGCTTCTCCTCCCCCTTCTCCATCCCTCGGATCACCTCCTCAAACCCATCCTTTCCTTTCTCAACCATCTTTGCATAATCCGAAACCTCAAAAGTTCCTGGGCAGTCCACTCCAATAAGAAAAAGAGAATCCAGTTTCACCTGAAGAAACTTCGAAAGCTCCACAATGGCCCTGATCTCACAGGCCTTAAGAACCAAGGCCACCCTTTTGCTCAAATTCTTGATCGAAAGATAGGAAGCCACCCTTGCCGACTGAACAGGCATGGTAGGGGAAAGAAGAGATATCCCATCCATCATCGCAGGGTCTCGAATCAAGCTCTGAACCACCCCTTCTCCTGAAGGGAGCCTCTTAGGGATAAGGATTGCCTCTACCACACCCTTCTCTAAAAAACGTCTTAACAGAATCTTAAGAGCCTCCTCCCTTCGACCCTCAGAAACCCTCAGGATTGCTTGTCTACCCATCTTACGAATTCTCCTTTCTATGAAAAATCGGCTCTCTTTGTTGTTTCCTTATCCCTAACCACTCCTCGGATTAGGCATTCCATAATCGCCTCATCGGATTGGGCCCCATCTTCTTGAGCTCCTCTACCATCTTGGTCACGGTGTCCGCAAACAACTTCCCCTCACTGGCACTGATCCAACGAAGCCAAATCCGATCCTCCCCAAAACCCAATTCCTTTAAGATCCCTTTCAGGATCGCTACCCTCCTTCTTGCCTTGTAGTTTCCCGTCTGATAATGACAGTCCCCAGGATGGCAACCCCCAATAAGAACTCCATCGGCCCCATCAATCAAGGCCTTCAAGATATAGATCGAATCCACTGCCCCGGAGCACATCAAATGGATGATCCGAATATTGGGGGGATACTGCTGCCGCGTTGTCCCAGCAAGATCCGCACCCGTATAGGTACACCAGTGACACAGAAATGCAATAATTCTCGGCTCAAAGTCTCCCATCGCTTCCTCCTTCGGTCAAAAATCGCATAACGCTATGCCCTCTGCGCCATGCTCGGTCAGTCAATTGCGGAATCGAGGACTACCAGATTCAGTCCCTTCTCAAAGTTCTGCTGCTGGGAAGCGGCGTTGCGACAGGCTACCACACAACTGCCACACCCCTCACAAAGAGCGTCAATCACCTCGGCCTTCCCTTCCTCATTGAGAACCCTCGCCCCATATGGACAAACCGTTACACAAAGCCCACAGCCGCAGCACAGTCTCGAAATCACATAGGCCCGATAGGGCTTCTCCTCAACCCTCTCCTTCGAAAGAATCGCAGCGGCTCGAGCCGCCACAGCATTGCCCTGGGAGATCGAATCCTCTATAAAGTTGGGCGAATGACATAAACCACAAAAGAACTTCCCCCTCTCCACCCCATCCAGGGGAGCCGACTTCGGATTGGCTTCCTTAAAAAACCCATCCGAATTAAGTTCTAACCCAAAGATATGGGCAAGGGATCGATGATCATTGGGCTCAATCCCTGTACTCAACACCAGCCGATCCGCCGAAAGACGGATCCGATCCCTCAACACAGGATCCACTACCGAAACCCAGAGCCTTCCTTCCTCCCTGATGACCTTCGGCTTCTCCTCCAAATCATACCGAATAAATATAACCCCCTTTGCCCTCGCCTCATGATAATAGGTCTCGTAAAACCCATAAGTCCTCACATCCCGGTAAAGCACATAGACCCTTACCTCCGGCTTCCACTCCTTCAACCGAAGGGCATTCTTGACCGCATGGGCACAACAGACCCGACTACAATAAGGATGCTCCTCATCCCTTGAACCCACACATTGAATCATCACCACCGAACGAAGATCCCCCAGGGCCTCATCCCGAAAATGAATCGCCCTCTCAAACTCCCTCTGTGTCATCACCCGGGGATCCTCCCCGTATAAATACTCCTTCGGTCTTATCTCCCTGCCCCCTGTCGCAACGATTACCACCCCATGATCCACAGCCTCCTCGCCTTCCGAAGTCCCAATTCTCGTCCGATAGTGCCCATCCTTTCTCTCACACCCCAAGATCTCTGCCCCCAAAAAGAGATGGATCAAGGAATGATTCCTTATTTTATGAATAAGGTCCTCAAGAAAAGACTGAGGATTCTCACCCCTTATGGTATAGAAGGCATTCCTCGTGTTCCCCCCTAACGCCTTCTCCCTCTCTACCAGAAAGATCTCATAGCCCTGCTCCGCTAACCGGAGAGAAGCCGTCATCCCAGCCACACCCCCTCCAACCACTAACCCCTTCCTCTCTATCCCACGACTCCCCCTGCGAAGAGGCTGAATCCTTCTGGCCCGCTCCACCGCCATCCGAATCAAGGTGAAAGCCTTCTCCGTCGCCTCCCGTGGAAACCCCGAATGAACCAACGCACACTGTTCCCGAATATTGGCAAACTCAATCAAATAGGGATTAAACCCCATCTCCCTTGCCATCTCCTCTACCCTCCTCCGAATCTCCTTGGAAGACCCTCCCGCCACCACTACACGATTCAAACCCTGCTCCCCAATCTTTACCTTTATCGAATTAAGATCCTCAGGCAAGGAGAGCCGCTGAAGCTCCCCGACATAAACTACCTCTCGAAGCTCCCTGATCCTCTCCAGCAACTCCTCCATCAAAAGACTCTTCCTCAACTCCTCTCCCTGATGACAGATAAAAACCCCTATCCTCGGAATCTCCTCTCCCAGAGCCCCCTCCACTGGATACTCTCTCTGCCTCCGAGAAGGAACAGAAGAAAGAAAAGAGGCCACCATCGCCGCCGCACTTGAACCCTCCACCACCGTCTCCGGGATATCCCTGGGGCCCCGAAAGGCACCCCCAACAAAAACCCCATTGACCGAAGTCTCCGCCGGATAAAACTCCCCCGTTTCACAAAACCCCTGAGGATTCAACCGAACCCCTAACCGATGGGCCAACTCCCTAATCCCTTGAGGAGGAGTGAATCCAACCGAAAGCACTACCGCATCAAACTGCCTCTCCTCAAACGTTCCATCCTCCCTCACATACGTAATCAAAAGATCCTTCGACTGCTGAAGCTCCTTCACCGAAGAAACCGCACTCCTGATATACTCAATCCCATACTCCCTCTTGGCCCTCTCATAATACCGCTCATAGTCCTTCCCCATCGGCCGAATATCCATATAAAACAGACTCACCCGAAGATCAGAAGCTCGATCCTTCGCTATCATCGCCTGCTTGGTCGCATACATACAACAGATCGTCGAACAATGAGGCTGCCCCGAAGAAGGATCCCTCGAACCCACACACTGAATAAAGGCCAACCTCTCTATCCTCCTCCCATCCGAAGGACGAATCGGATAACCCCCAGTCGGCGATGAGGTCGAAAGAAGCCTCTCAAACTGAATGCTCGTCATCACATTCCGATACCGACCAAACCCATACTCCCCCTTCCTCTGGGCCCAGAAAGGCTCAAACCCAAAACCCAGCACCATCGCCCCAACCTGAAGAACCTCCTCCTTCGGCTTCATCTCCAAATCTATCGCCCCAGGAGCACACACCCTCACACACTTCCCGCACCGAATACAACTCTTCGAATCGATCACAAGCCCATAAGGAATCGCCTGAGGAAAAGGTAAATAAATCGCCTTCCGCCTCTCCAACCCTCCCCCAAACTCCCTCTCCACCTCCACCGGACAAACCTCCATACAGGCCCCACAAAACGTGCATCGCTCAAGATCCACAAACCGAGGCTTCTGAAATACCCTGACCCTGAAATCCCCCGCCTCCCCCTCAACCTCCTTAACCTCACAATAAGGAAATAACTCTATGTTCTCATGAAGACGACTCTCATAAATAGGACAAAAAGCAGGAGGCACGGGACTCATAAAACAGACCCCACAGGAATTGGTCGGAAACGTCCTGTCCAACAATGGAAAATAGCCCCCAATCGCAGGCGCCTGATCCAAAAGAAAAACCCTTCTGCCCATCTCTCCCAGAAGGAGAGCCGCCTGCATCCCAGCTATCCCAGCACCCACCACTAATACCGAACCCCTATCTCCCTTCATCTCTCCCTCTCCATCCCATGGCTTATCCCAATCCCAAAGATTCCAACAGAGGCCTCGGAGAAATTAAATGCTTCCCCCACCACCTCTCCCTCTGCCCAATATCAAAAGCTACCCCCATCAACTCCGTAAAATAAAAGACCGGAAGACCTAACTGCTGCCTCATCTCCAAATTCATCTGACACAACCCACACGAAGTCACCATCGCCTGAGCCCCAGCCTCCCTCGCCATAAACACAATCCTCCCCACCATCTGCCTCACCATCGACCCATAGGTCATCGCTAAATCCGCCCCACAACAATCCACCTTGTAAGACCACTCCACAGGCTCGGCCCCAAGAACCCTCATCAACCGATCCATCGATTGAGGATTCTCAGGATCATCAAACCTCGTCACCTTAGGATGCCGAACCAAAGCACAACCATAATAACAAGCCACCCTCAACCCCTTGAGCGACCTCCTCACCCTCTCATAGACCCTCTCCAACCCAACCCGATTGACCACCACATCCAACAACGCCAAAATCTCCAGAGAAGGATCATACCTGAAACCCACAATCTCCTCAATCACCCTCCGATCCCTCTGCTCATTCCTGAGCACATACTCCACCCTCTTCAAATTACTAAAACACCCCGCACAAGGAACCACCAACGAAGTCAACCCAGAAAGAAGAACCTTCGACATAATCCTCGCAGGAAGACAAAGAGAAAGAAGACGATTCAAACTGTGAGTAGCCGCAGCCCCACAACAGTTCCAATCCTCCACCTCCACTAACTCCACCCCCAACACCCTAAAAACCTCCTCCGTCGAAAGCCCATACTCCATCGATGAAGAACGATCCGTACAACCAGGAAAATATGAAAACCGCATCCCCCTACCCTCCAAAAAGTCTAATCACGAATAAACCCTCACTCCCCTTCCCCACACCTCTCAAAAATCCTCCGAATCTCCTCCCTCGCCTTCACCACACTCGGAAATAAAGGAAACTTCCCCTTGAAAAAAAGCCTCAACCCCGAACCCAATGAATCCCTCATCCAATCCCCACTCCTCAACACATAATCCATCAACATCGTCACCTCATGAGCCCTCCCACCCCTCCTCACACTCCGAATAAAAGCCTCATGAAAAAGATGAATCCTCCTCTCCTTCACCCCCACCCCCTCCTCCAACGCCACCTCCCTCAACGCATCCATCAATACCCCAATGTGAATCTCATTCGGACACCGCGTCCCACACGTCTGACAATACACACAAAACCAGATCGCACCACTACCCAATACCTCCCCCCTCCTCCCCATCTGTATCATCCGAATCAACTGATTCGGCTTAATATCCATATAAGGAGCCGTCGGACAACCCGCCGTACACTTCATACACTGATAACATAACTCCACCCGCTCCCCACTCCGACCCCTCACCTCTTCTAAAAAAGAAGAACTCTCCTCTATCACCTTCAATCCTTTTCCCAATTTCTCCCCCTCCATTGTCGTTGTTCCCTTTTTAAATTTTTATATAAACCTATCGACCATCCGAAGGGTCTGGATCGATGAGGAATTTCTCAATTCACAGGCAAAATTAGGGCATGCAGCGATACAGGCTCCGCATCCCTGACAGAGGGCGCTATGAACGACAGAGATTCCTCGCCGGGGGTCCATCTCCCTCGCTTCATAGGGACATATTTCGACACAAATTCCACAGCCACTGCAAATCGTCTCATCCACATAGGCAATGAGTGGATCCTGAAAAAGTTGGTCTGTCGAAAGAAGGGCCTGGATCTTGCTGGCTGTGGCCGAGGCCTGAGAGACGGTGTCTGTGATATCCTTGGGGCCTTGTCCACAGCCTGCCAGATAGATCCCTCTGGTTGAACTTTCTACGGGATAGAGTTTAATATGGGCTTCTGTCAAAAATCCATGTTTATCGACGGTCGCTCTTAATTTGCTCGCAAGTTCTTTGACCCCTTCAGAGGGAATGATCGCCGTGGCCAGAACAACCAGATCTGCCCCAATCTCTACGCTCTTCCCGGTCAGGGTATCCACTCCCCACACCTTTACTTTTCCATCCTCCTGGAAAATCCTTGAGACACGTCCTCTGAGATAGAGAATCCCATTCTCTTCGATCGTCTTCTGAAGGAATTCCTCGTAACCCTTTCCATCCGAACGTATGTCCATATAAAAGACATAGGGTTGACCATCTGGAACCTGTTCTTTATAGATCGTTGCCTGCTTTGCCGTATACATGCAGCAAATTCTTGAACAGTAAGGCATATAACGATCAGGATCCCTCGAGGCCACGCATTGAATAAAAACCATCTCTTTCGGAACCCTTCCATCCGAAGGCCGAAGGATTCTTCCCCGAGTAGGTCCATCGGGAGATAGCATTCGTTCAAAAGTAAGCCCATCGATGACATCTGGAATCTCTCCATACCCATATTCTCCTAACTTTTCATTAGGGAAAAGGTCAAATCCAGTCGCCACCACAATAGCTCCAACCTTTCTTTCGATCTTCTCCTCCTTTTGATCGAATTGAATCGCTTTCTCGGGGCAAACCTCTGCGCATCTTCCGCAGCTTCGGTCTTTGAAGTATGGGCATTGAGTCGAAGAAAGGACGACTCGTCGGGGAATACAATGGGGGTAAAGAAAATCAATAGTCTTTCTCATCCCCAACCCTCTTTCAAAGGGAGAAGGGTACTCGATGGGGCAGACTTCGATACAGAGACCACATCCATTACACCGGGTCCAATCCACATAGGTAGCCTTTTTTCGCAACCCTATCTCAAAATTTCCTATATACCCTTTTCCCTCTTCCACTTCGGAGTAACAAAAAAGTTCGATCTTCGGATGAGCCTCTATTTCGGAGGCCTTAGCGAGGAGATCGGGGAATGCTGGAGAGAGTTCTGGAAAGGTTTTCGAGAGTTGAGCCATATGTCCGCCCAGCGCCGGAGATTTCTCAACCAGAATCACTTCATATCCCCCCTGGGCGAGGTCAAGGGAGGCAGTCATTCCTGCAATTCCTCCTCCGATCACCAACACATTTCTATGAATGCTCATGGCCAGGGGTTCGAGCCTCTCGTTTCTTCTCACTTTCTCTAAGGTCGCTTGAATGATCTCGAGGGCCTTCCGGGTCGCCTCCTCTTTCTCCTTTTGATGGACCCAGCTACACTGCTCCCGAATGTTGGCGATCTCACAGAGATAGGGATTCATTCCTGCTGTCTTCACCGCTTTACGAAAGGTATTTTCATGCATACTCGGCGAGCAACAGGCGACGACCACTCCATCGAGCCCTTTCTCTTGGATCGCCTCTCGGATGAGCTGTTGCCCGGGCTCTGAACACATATAGATGTAGTCTACACTATGGCAAACATCCTCGATTCGACCAATCTCTTCAGCCACCCTTTTTACATCCACGGTACCAGCAATATTCACCCCACAATGACAGATAAAAACTCCCAGCTTTTTCATAGCCCATCCAACGGGTTTATATTAATGTCCAACCTCGTTGCCCCCTCGCAGTGTCCATTTAATGTTTTGCAAAGAGGGCTTGAACCTTGCTTGCGGCTGCATTGGCATGGGCGACCGTATCGGCAATATCTTTTGGTCCTTGGACACACCCTGCCAGATAAATCCCCTCCTGATTGGTCTCCACTGGTTTTAGCTTCCTCTCTGCCTCTGTCAGAAACCCATATGAATCGCTATGAATCCCCAATATCTGAGCCAACGTCCTTGCCTCTTGATGAGGGACGATCGCTGTAGCCAAGACAACCAGATCGGCTAAGACTTCAACCTTTTTCCCTGTGAGGGTATCCACCCCCCAAACCATGATTTTTTCTCCTTCACGAAAGATCCTCGAAACTCGTCCTCTCAAGTAGAGAATCCCTTCTTCCATCGTCTGTTGAATAAACTCCTCATATCCTTTTCCCGTGGATCGAATATCCATATAGAAGATATAGACCTGACCCTCATGAACCTTGTGCTTATAGAGCCGGGCATGTTTTGCTGTATACATACAGCAGACCCTTGAACAATAAGGCATGTATCGTTCTGGATCCCTTGAACCGGTACACTGGATAAAGACCACCTCTTTGGGTATCCTTCCATCCGAAGGTCTTCGGATCTCCCCGTTTGTGGGCCCAGAGGCCGAGTTCAGTCTCTCAAAGGAAAGCCCATCAATCACATCTGGAATCTCCCCATATCCGTATTCCCCAAATCGCTCTAAAGGCATCAAATCAAATCCAGTGGCAACGACAATGGCTCCAACCTTTTCCTCGATCAATCGATCTTCCTGTTGGTAATTGATTGCCCCCACGGGACAGATTTTTTCACACACCCGACATTTCTTCTCCAAAAAATACCGACAGTGATCAGGGTTGATCACTGGTTTATTAGGGACAGCCTGGGGAGAGAGGGTATAGATGGCCTTCCCAGGACCCATCTTTCGATCAAATTCAGAGGGGTATTTGGAAGGACATTTCTGTTGACAAAGACCACACCCTGTGCACTTTTCCCAATCGACATAGGCTGCTTTCTTACGAATCTGGACAGAAAAATTTCCAGCTCGTCCCGCTACCTTCACCACTTCGGAATAGGTATGAAGTCGAATTCGTGGGTGCTGACCTGTCTCTACGGTCTTTGGGGTCAGGGTGCACTGGGCACAATCAAGAGTAGGAAAGGTTTCAGAAAGCTGAAGCATGTGGCCACCGATGGAAGGCAATCTCTCTACCAGGAGGACTTCATATCCTGCATTCCCAATGTCAATAGAGGCGGTGATCCCAGCGATTCCCCCGCCTATGACCATTGCCCTTTTAATAAAACCATTCTCAGAAGCACCCATCTCTATCTTCACTTCCCCTCCCATAAGGATGGAAGATCAATTTGAAGTCAAATCAATCCTTTCCTTTTTAAGAGGGGAATTGGATCTACCGCATTCTGTTCGAACCCTAAGGTTTGAGGATCAAGTCCCATTGCTACTCCAAGGAGTTGGGTAAAATAGAGTACGGGAATCGTTTTAAAATCTAAATGGGCCTTAAGGATATCAGACTGTTTTTGATCCAGATTAAAGGTACAGAGTGGACAAGTCGAAACGACGACTTCAGCTCCTTGTCTCATTGCCGAGGTGAGAATTCGATAGGCACATTCCGTAGCCACCTCTGGAGTGCCCACAGATTGAAACGACCCACAGCATTCTATCTTATAAGGAAAATCGACGGACCTGGCTCCCAAGGCGGTCAAAAATTCTTCAAAGAGGGTTGGCCTTTCTTTATCATCAAAACCCATCTCTTCAAATGGACGCAGAAGCATGCAGCCGTAATATGGTGCGGCTTGAAGTTCTTTGAGAGGTTTTTTCACTTTTTCTTGAATGGTTGAAAAACCGATCTCCTGTTTTAAAATTTCGAGGTAGTGTAAGACTTTCAGGTCTCCCTGATAATTCATTTCGATAAATTGATTGATCTTTTCCCGTTTCTCGCTATCCTTCTGAAGTAAATGATTCGTCCTTTTAATGACGTTAAAGCAGATCGCACAAAGGGTGGTAAGAGTCTCTCCCTGCTCTTTTGCCCGGGCTAAAATTCTCGCAGGAGGGAGAAGGGCCATGAGGTTATCTGTCGCCAGCGGGAAAGTGGCTCCACAACAAGTCCAGTTTGGAAGTTCCACGAGTTCAAATCCAAGGAGAAGGGAACAGTTTCGAGCCGTTTGATCAAAGTTTTTTGCTTTCGTATAAAGGGTGCATCCTGGGAAATAGAGATAATTCATAAGCACTCCGAAATGGCATAGGGCAGAGGACATCGCACTGAATAAGAAAAATCCTATGCGTTTTGCTTGGGTTAAGAAAGAAACTTCCGAAACCCACTGATAAAGGCGATCTGAGGGACTTTTTCTAAGAATCCTTCAGGAAATTCAGAAATCTGAATGTAATCTTTTCGTTCCTTCTTCCGGAGGATGATCATCCGGAGGGCATCCATCACTCGAGCAATGTCGATGCCCTTTGGGCATCTTGAACTGCATTGAAGGCAAGAGGCACATAGCCAGTAAGTATTGGCCGAAAGGGCTTCCTCCTCCAGACCCAATAGGGTATATCGAATGACTTCGTGAGGTCCAATGTCCATCGCAAAGGCGACAGGGCAGCCGGCTGTGCAGTTCCCACATTGATAACAGGCAAAGAGATTCTGTCCACTGATCCACTCGACCTTCTTTGAAAAATCATTATGAACTTTTTCCCTGGACAATTCGATCTTCATAGAGGCTCCCTGAAGTTCAAGTTTTTCTATATCTTTTTTCTCCTTCTATGTAAAGGTCATTTCCTTCGATATCATTAATGACGATGACCGGGAAGTCTTCCACTTCCAATCTATGGATCGCCTCTGAACCAAGATCCTCATAGGCAACGATCTCCGCCCGTTTGATCCTTTTGGCTAAGAGGGCCCCAGCCCCTCCGGTGGCTGCAAAATAGACGGCTTTATACTTCCTCATCGCCTCTTTCACCGAATCAGACCGCATCCCCTTTCCAATCATTCCTTTCAGTCCCCTTTCAATCAAGGCTGGAGAGTAGGCATCCATCCGATAACTCGTCGTAGGGCCGGCTGATCCAAAGACTTTACCCGGGGGAGCAGGGGTTGGTCCGACATAATAGATGATCTGCCCTCTTATGTCGAAAGGAAGTTCTTTCCCCTCTTTGATCAAATCAAAAAGTCTTCTGTGGGCTGCATCCCTTCCTGTATAAAGGATTCCGCTTATGAGAACTCGATCTCCAATCCTCAATCTTTCTACATCCTCATCTCTGAGGGGCGTCTTTAAACGAATGGGTTCAGGCATTTCTCCTCCTATCTCCAAATCTCTCCTTTAAATGATGATCTCTTTGTGTCGATGGGCGTGGCATTGAATATTGACAGCCAGTGGAAGACTGGCGATATGACATGGCATCATCAAGATATGAACAGCCAGAGAGGTAGTTCTTCCTCCTAACCCCTGGGGTCCTATTCCAAGCCGATTGATTTCTTCCAAGAGTTCTGATTCCAACCGGTCCAGTTCTGGATCCGGGTTTCGACTCCCAAGAGGTCTGAGCAGACTCTTTTTTGCAAGAAGGGCAGCCTGCTCAAAATTTCCACCAATCCCTACCCCGATGATAGTCGGTGGGCAGGGATTTGAGCCTGATTCTTTGACTCGCTGAACCACATATCTCTTAATTCCTTCAATGCCATCAGAAGGGGTCAGCATCACGACGCGACTCATATTCTCGCTTCCCCCTCCCTTGGGAGCCACAATGACCTTCACCTTATCCCCGGGAACAATCTCTGTATGGAGGATCGCAGGGGTATTATCACCTGTATTGGCCCGGGTAAATGGATGACACATGGATTTTCTCAGATATCCTTCCCGATATCCTTTTCTTACCCCTTCAAAGATGGCCTCCTTTAGATCTCCCCCAACCAAACGAACGTTCTGACCGATCTCGAGGAAGATGACAGCTACTCCTGTATCCTGACAGATGGGAACCCTTTCCTCCCTGGCTATACGAGCATTCTCCTTCAACTCCTTCAGGATCTCGATAGCCAAGAGAGATTCCTCTTTCTCGATAGCGCGATCAAAGGCCTGAAGGACATCTTCACCCAATTCTGTGTTCGCTCGGATGCAAAGTTCCTTCACCTTCTCCGTGATCAGTCTCACATCAATCTCTCTCATTTTTTCTCCTGTGAATTTACAATTTGAGTTCAGCAATGCTCTTTCGAACACTCTCTGCGGATTTAGCCACCAAGAGCTTCTCCTCCTCTGTAAGTTCCACCTCAATGATGGACTCAATTCCCTTAGCCCCCAATTTTACAGGAACTCCAAAACAGATGTCCCTTAAACCGTATTCTCCATCCAGATAGGCACAACACGGAAGAATTCTTTTCTTATCCTTGAGAATGGCCTCTGCCATCTGAATGACCCCGGCGGAAGGAGCATAAAAGGCACTTCCCGTTTTCAGAAGATTTACGATCTCCCCTCCCCCTTTCCGAGTTCGATCCACCAATCGGTCAATCGTTTCCTTAGGAAGAAGCTGGGAAAGGGGAATCCCACTCACCGTGGTATACCTTGGGAGAGGAACCATTTCATCTCCATGTCCTCCCAACAGTAGGGCCTGAATATCTTCTACTGAGACTCCCAATTCCATAGCTATGAAGGCCCTGAATCGAGCCGTATCCAGGACTCCTGCCATCCCCATGACCCTTTCCCTTGGAAAACCACTTCGTTTATAAGCCAAGTAGGTCATGGTGTCCAAAGGGTTTGTGACCACGATAAGAATGGCTTGAGGGGATCTGGAAACCGCTTCATTGACTACCGATTCCACAATCTTTTTGTTGATCTCCAGGAGATCTTCTCGGCTCATCCCGGGTTTTCGTGGAACGCCTGAGGTGATGATCACAATATCTGAATCCTTTGTTTCTTCATATCCATTTGTCCCGATGACCTTTGAATCGAATCCTTCAATAGGAGAGGCCTCAAAGAGGTCGAGGGCCTTCCCCTGGGGGAGTCCTTCAATGATGTCCACTAAAACAATATCTCCCAACTCTTTCTCAGCTGCCCAATGGGCTGCTGTGGCACCTACAAACCCAGCCCCAATAATAGAAATTTTTTTTCTTCCCATAAGACCCTCCTTTTTTATATGGATCAATTTCGTCAGCCTCAAGGGAACCCTACGACGGGGGATAAACCTCAAAGCGGACCCCGCTTAAACATTTGGACTCCCTTTGATACCCTTTGAGATAATAACCACAGGTCTTTCGAATGACAAGCTCCGGTTTCAATAATATTTCTTTTGGAGGCCCACTCTCACCCCCTTCAATCCTCTTGACTAATAATTCAACCGCGATGGTGCCCATTTCGAACTTTTTCTGACCAATTGTCGACAAATCAATTCCTTTCATTCCCGAAAGTTCAATATCATTAAATCCAATGAGAGCGATTTCTTCAGGAACTTTCACCCCTTCTTCAACGAGGGCCTGGTATACTCCGATGGCCATGTAATCATTCGTCGCAAAGATAGCGCTTGGGGGTTCCGCCATTTGGAGAAACCTCTTCCCTCCTTGATATCCGGATTCCCTTAAAAAGTTTCCCTCTAAAAAATATTCTTCCCGTTGTTCAATCCCATAGGCCTCGAGGGCCTTTTTCCCTCCTTCAAGACGTTCAAGCCCCACGGAGGATTCTGAGGAACCTCCTACCACACCAATTCTCTGATGCCCCAATCGGATGAGGTGCTCCACCGCGATATATCCGCCTAAATGATTATCGACCCCTACATAGTCCACTCGTTCTTTAACTCTTGGATGATAGGTTCTGCGATTGACCAGAATGATAGGGAACCCTTCCTCTGCGAGCTCCACGATATTGGGATCACCGATATGAGCAGAAGTAAAGATGATTCCGTCGACCCCTTTGCTCCTAAGCATCTCGATGTATTGTTTTTCGGTCTCGAGGTCATAATTCGTACTACAAAAAATGATATTGTATCCTAATTGCCTGGCTGTGGTCTCAATTCCCTGAGAGAGCTCGGTATAGAAGGGATTGGCGATGGTCGTGATGACAAGACCTATGGTCTTGGTTCGCTTCATAACCAAACTTCGAGCAATGAAGTTGGGTCGATAGTTTAACTGCCTGGCGATCGAAAGAATCTTCTCCTTGGTCTCAGGCCTGATTCGTGATTTATTATTCAGAGCTCTTGAAACAGTGGTATGAGAGACGTTGGCCAATCGGGCGATATCTTTGATATTCACTTTCTTTTTCATCTTTTAAATATCGACCAATGGATTAGGTTTTGGACACTTCTGCTTTGGCCTTAGCGATGGCCTCATCCTCCCGTTTCACATCTTCAAGGGTCTTCGGTTTCAATTTCTCCGGTACTGGCTCCAGACCGTATTTCCATTTTAAGAATTGCACTCCTGTCTGAGGGAAAAGGGCACAGATCAGAACATCATACAGATCTCTGGCCAATCCTTTCGTTTCTTCTTTAATCTTCTCAAGTTCAGGTTCAATTAAATCAGCTGGGCGACAGCTAATGGGTTCAGTTCCTTTCTTATATCCTTTTAAAACCAGCTTTCGAATTTCCTCAGAGATTGGAACAGGGGACCTTCCGTAAAGTCCGTAGACATAATCTTGGGTTTCCTTGGATACCATTTTATAACGGCCAAACAGGGCATTAAGCACAGCCTGAACTCCCACAATCTGGGAGGTAGGAGTGACCAGGGGAGGATATCCCAAATCTTTTCTTGTCTTAGGAAGCTCCTCATATACCTCATTGATCCGATGGAGGGCTTTCTGCTGCTTGAGCTGGCTGACCATGTTTGAAATCATCCCACCCGGAATTTGATGTCTGAGGACGTTGGTATCAATGACGGCTATCTTTGTCGTATCCAGAAAATCCCGATATTTTGGAGCAATGGTCTCCAAATATTCTCCCAATTTCAATATCTTCTCAAGATCGAGTCCAGAATCCCAGGGGGTTCCTTCTAAAGCCACAATGATCGGCTCTACCGCTGGCTGAGAAGAACGAAGGGCAAAGGGAGCCAATGCCGTATCGATGATATCTACCCCAGCTTCAATCGCCTTGAGATAGGTCATCGAACCCATTCCACTGGTATAATGGGTATGAAGTTGAATAGGGATTTTAATGCTTTCTTTTAAAGCCTTGATCAACTCATAAGCATCGTAGGGGGCTAACAGTCCCGCCATATCTTTAATACATAAGGAATCTGCCCCCATCTCTACCAAGATCTTTGCTTTCTCTAAATAATAATTGAGATGGTATACAGGTCCTCCCATTCGCCGTTCGGTTAGGGAATAACAGATCGTGGCCTGGACGTGTTTTCCACATTTTTTAATGACTTTAAACGGAGTTTCAAAATTCCTTTCGTCATTTACCGCATCGAAACATCGAAAGATATCGATTCCTACCTCAGCGGATTTTTCAATAAACGCTTCAGCTACATCGTCAGGATAGTTCCGATATCCTACCAAATTTTGACCTCTCAGGAGCATCTGAAAGGGAGTTCGAGGCATAAGTTTCTTCAACGTTCTAACCCGCTCCCAAGGATCCTCGGCTAAAAAACGATGGGCCACATCGAAAGTAGCCCCTCCCCACATCTCAACTGAATGGAATCCTACCTGGTCCAACTCCTGAGCAATTGGGATCATATCTTCGGTTCTCATCCTCGTGGCAAAGATGGATTGATGGCCATCCCTGAATGTTGTATCTGTGATTTTTATTGGCTTTTTTGGAATCTTCTCCATCCCTTCCATTTTTTACTCCTTTCATAGGTAATTAAAAAATCCATGCGTTAACGTTAACACTAAATAACATTAAAATAAACTCTTTGTCAAGAAAAAAGAAATTTTAGAAGTAATTCCTCACTGAAGCGGGGGAATCGTATTTTTGAAGAAATGAGAAAAAGGGGGCTTACGTTCCAACTTCTCTTGTGTTAAAGAGAAGGCATGGAACAAGGGATCCGATATCGGGGTAAGAATTATACCCTCCGAGAGATCGACGAGATTAGAGAAGTTGTTCTAGCCTATCGAGACCGAAGCCGCAGGTTCATTTCTCAGGAGATCTGTCGTCGGTGGGGATGGAGGCAGCCCAACGGCGTTCTCAAAGACATGATCTGTCGAGGTCTGTTGTTGCAGTTGGAGGCCCGAGGGTTCATCGAGCTTCCTCCTCGTAAGCAGCATCCTCCCAATCCTCTTCTGAGAGATCCCAGGCCTGAGACCGTAGAGCTGGATCAGACGCCCATG
>Ga0209479_1001222_pt1 | contig 27544 bp, 25 predicted proteins | sample DewCreD2012metaG_2_FD_184112 | JGI IMG/M metagenome (GOLD analysis project Ga0209479, IMG submission 184112) | Hot spring sediment bacterial and archeal communities from British Columbia, Canada, to study Microbial Dark Matter (Phase II) - Dewar... ...
TGTTGACCATCTTCTACCCCCACACCCCGCTGCACGACGGGGCGGTGATCATCCGGGGGAACCGGGTGCTGGCGGCGGCCTGCCTGCTGCCGCTCTCCGAGAACCCCACGCTGAGCAAGACCCTGGGAACGAGGCACCGCGCCGCCCTGGGGATCAGCGAGCAGAGCGATGCCGTGGCCGTGGTCGTCTCCGGGGAGACGGGAGCCATCTCGGTGGCCCGGGAGGGCGAGTTGCGCCGCGGGCTCTCCGAGGAGGAGCTGAAGGTCTACCTGCTCGGCCTCTTCGGCCCCCACCCTGTGCGGCCGATGCCCTGGTGGCCGTGGCGGCGGGCGACCGAAGGACGCTAGCATGCGGCGGATCGGGACGGTCATCGGCGAGCGGTGGATGCTCTTCCTGCTATCCCTGGCCATCGCCACCGCTTTGTGGTTTTCCGTGCGGGAGGGGCCGCGGCAGGTCATCTTCCCCGAGCGCCCAGGGGCCGTGCTGCGCACGGTGGCGGTGGTGCCCACGCTGGCCGGCGCTCCGGCCGAGGGCTTCGCCGTGCGCGCCGTGGAGGTGCGTCCCCCCGTGGTCACGCTGGCCGGGCCGCTGGATGTGCTGCAGGGACTGGACCGGGTCTCCACCGCTGAGGTGAGCATTCAAAACGCGCGCACCGACGTCACGCGCACCGTGGAGCTGCGCCTTCCTCCGGGGATACGTTCCATCGGCGCGGTTGCCGTAAGCGTGCGCATCGGCCCGGCCACGCTGCGCTCCCTGCTGCGGGAGATGCCGGTGCAGCTGCAGCGCCTCCCCGAGGAGCTGCGCGCCATGGTGGAGCCCCCGGCGGTCACGGTGGAGGTGGAGGGTCCGCCGGAGCTGGCCTCCTCGCTGCACCCCTCGGACCTGCGGGTGATCGTGGACGCGGCGGCCATGGCCCCCGGTGCCTACCGTGTACGGCCGCAGGTGCAGGTACCCTCAGGGGTGCGCGTGGTCGCCCTGCAGCCGCCGGAGATCCTGGTGACGGTGCGCCGCCAGGCCCCGTGAGCACGGGCGGCCGCTCCGTGCGGTTGTTTGGCACCGATGGCATTCGCGGGGTGGCCAACCGCGACCTCACGGCGGAACTGGCCCTGCGCGTAGGCCGCGCCCTGGTCGCCACCCTGGGGCGCGGCGCCTATCTGGTCGGCCGGGACACGCGCCTCTCCGGGCCAATGCTGGAGGCGGCCATCGCCGCCGGGATCTGCGCCGGAGGCGGTGACGTGGAGCGGGCCGGCATCCTCCCCACCCCGGCGGTGGCCTTCCTCACGCGGCACCTGGGCCGTCCCGGAGGCATCGTCCTGTCTGCCTCGCACAACCCCATCGAGGACAACGGCATCAAGCTCTTCGGCCCGGACGGCTTCAAGTTCCCTGACGAGGTGGAGGAGCGCATCGAGGCGGCCATGGGGGAGCAGCGGCCCGCGCCCTGGGGGAGGGGTGTGGGCGGCGCCCGCGACATCCCGCAGGCGGAGGACCTCTACCTGGAGTACCTGCTGGACCTGGGGCTGCGGCCCCCGGCCGGGCTGCGCGTGGTGGTGGACTGCGCCTTTGGCGCGGCCTACCGCGTGGCACCCAGGCTCTGGCGGGCGCTGGGGGCGGAGGTGGTGGCCCTGCACGCGGAGGCCGACGGCGGGCGGATCAACGTCGGCTGCGGCTCGACCCACCCGGCGCTTCTGCAGCAGGCGGTGCTCGCAGCCGGCGCTCAGGTGGGTTTCGCCCACGATGGCGACGCCGACCGCGTCATCGCCGTGGACGAGCGCGGAGAGGTTGTGGATGGCGACGCGATCATGGCGATCTGCGCCCGGTACCTGGCCGCGCGCGGTGCGCTGCCGGGGGGGGTGGTGGTGGCCACGGTGATGAGCAACCTGGGCCTGGAGCAGTTCCTGGCCGGCCAGGGCATCCGCCTGGAGCGGACGCAGGTGGGGGACCGCTACGTCCTGGAGCGGATGCGCCAGCTCGGCGCTGTCCTGGGCGGGGAGCAGAGCGGGCATGTCATCTTCCTGAACCGGGCCACCACCGGCGACGGGCTGGTCACCGCCCTGCACCTGGCCCACATCATGCGAGAGAGCGGACAGCCGCTTTCCGCGCTGGGCGCCGCCCTCACCCGCTACCCGCAGGTCCTGCACAACGTCCGCGTGGCCGACCGCGGGGCCTGGACCGAGGACGCGGAGGTGCGCGCCGTCCTGGCCGCGGCGGAGGCGCGCCTGGGGCAGCGGGGGCGCATCCTGGTGCGGCCCAGTGGGACCGAGCCGCTGGTGCGGGTGATGGTCGAGGCTTCGGAGGCGGCGGAGGCGGAAGAGGTCGCCCGTACGGTGGCGGAGGTGATCGCCAGGCGGCACGGTGGTGCGGCCGCCGGGGAGAGCCATGGTGCGTGATGGGTCCGCCTCCGCCGTGCGCCCCCCCGGCCGTAGGGTCCTGGACCTGCTGGGGGTTCCGGTGCACCCTCTCTCGCTGTCCGAGGCGGTGGCATTCCTGGAGGAGGCCGTCGCCCGGCGGCAGCCCGCCACCGTGGTCTCGCTGAACGGCGCGCTGCTGGTGCGCGCGCTGCGGGAGGCCCGGGTGCGGGAGGCGGTGTGCGCCGCAACCCTGGTCATCCCCGATGGCGTGGGCGTCCTGCTGGCGGCGCGGATCCTGGGTACTCCCCTGCGCCACCGCGTCCCAGGCGTGGACCTGGCGGAGGCGCTGTGCGCCCAGGTGGCCGAACGCCGCAGGCGGGTCTTCCTCCTGGGTGCCGCTCCGGGGGTGGCCGAAGCCGCGCTGGAGCGGTTGCAACAGCGCTACCCGGGCCTGGAGGCTGCCGGTACCGCGCACGGCTTCTATCGCCCGGAGGAGGAGGCGGCGGTGCTGGCCCGCATCACGCAGGCCCGGCCGGATGTCCTCCTGGTGGCCCTGGGGGCGCCCCGCCAGGAGCAGTGGATGCAGCAGCACGCGCCGGCACTGGGCGTGCCGGTGGTCATGGGGGTGGGCGGGACCCTTGACGTGCTGGCGGGGCGGACGCGGCGTGCGCCACGCTGGGTCCAGACCGTGGGCCTGGAGTGGCTCTACCGTATGGCCCGGGAGCCGTGGAGATGGAGCGTGGTCAGGACCATCCCGCCCCTGTTCCTGGTGGCCCTGCGGGAGCGCCTGCGTGCGGCGCGCTGGAACCGGCCGCAGGCGGGTCGCTCCGCCCGCAGCGGGGCGCCCGGTCCGCTCCCGCCGCAGGGCAGCGCCAGGAGCCGTCCGGGTAGTGCGGCGAAATGAGAGAGCAAAACAGGTGACTCTGGATGATAGGGTGGAGAGGGGGTGGGAGCAGCGCCTGACTGACGCCAGCCGTGCCGCAGCGCCTGATCCTCTTCCGCCGCCACCCGGAGCGGGACGGTCGAGCTTTGACACCGGGGCGGGCGGCGCGCAGGAGGATGACGAGGGAGGGGACCTCGGAGCTTTCGGCGGGTGACCCTAGGCCTGGTCCGGGCCTGCACGGCCTCCGCTCCAGCGCGCCACGGAGCCGGAGGAAGGGGACGCGCAAACCCCGGCGGCAACGCCGGCCCAACCGCTCCCCGGGACGCCATGGCGACAAACTCGGGCATATCCCTATCATGGTGCCCGCGAGGCGGAGGTCTCCCATGTGTGGCATCATCGGGTACGTTGGCCACCGCGACGCGCTCCCCATCCTGATGGAGGGGCTGCGTCGCCTGGAGTACCGCGGCTACGACTCCGCGGGGGTGGCGGTGCTGCAGGACGGGCAGATCGTCGTGCGCAAGACCGCCGGGAAGCTGAGCCGGCTGGCGGAACTGACCGCGCGTGCCCCGGCGCGGGGGCAGGTGGGGATCGGGCACACCCGCTGGGCGACGCACGGCGTCCCCACCGACGAGAACGCCCACCCGCACACCGACTGCAGTGGGCAGATCGTGGTCATCCACAACGGGATCATCGAGAACTTCCTCACCCTGCGGGAGGGGCTGCAACGGCGCGGGCACCGCTTCCGGTCGGATACCGACACCGAGGTCATCGCCCACCTCATCGAGGAAGCCTATGCCAACCTGCCGCAGACGGCGCAGCGCCTGCAGGAGGCGGTGCGCCAAGCCATCCGCCAGACCACCGGGGCATACGCCATCGTGGTGCTGGCCAGGGCCCACCCCGACCGCATCGTCGCCGTGCGCCAGATCAGCCCTCTGATCGTGGGGCGAGGCCGCGGCGAGAGCATGCTCGCCTCCGATGTGCCGGCGTTGCTGCCCTACACACGCGAGGTGATGGTCATCGAGGACGGCGAGATGGCGGTGCTCACCCCGGAACGGGTGGAGATCACCGACCTGGAGGGCCGCCCCCGCCTCCGGCCGGTGCAGCACATCCCCTGGGACGCGGAGATGGCGGAGAAGGGCGGTTACCCCCACTTCATGCTCAAGGAGATCCACGAGCAGCCGCGCGCCCTGGCCGACACCATAATGGGACGCCTGGACGCCGCAGGGAGGGTGGAGCTGGAGGGGATCGGGGCACCGGCGGAGTTCTTCTCCGCGCTGCGCAAGATCTGGATGGTCGCCTGCGGGACCGCTTACCACGCCGCCCTGGTTGGGCGTTGGCTGATCGAGCACCTAGCGCGCCTGCCTGTGGAGGTGGACCTGGCCAGCGAGTTTCGCTACCGCGACCCCCTGCTGGAGGGGACGACGTGGTCTGTCGCCATCAGCCAGTCTGGGGAGACGGCCGACACCCTTGCTGCGGCGCGCGAGGCAAAGCGCCGCGGCTCCCGCCTGGTGGCAGTGACCAATGTGGTGGGCAGCACCCTGGCCCGCGAGGCAGACGACCTGCTCTACATCCGCGCCGGGCCCGAGATCGCCGTGGCCAGCAGCAAGGCCTACCTCACCATGCTGGCGGCGCAGGTGATGCTGGCCGTGGACCTGGCGCAGCGCCGCGGCAGCGCCGACCCCGCGCTGCTGGACGGGCTGATCCAGGGGTTGCGCGCCCTCCCCGGTAAGGTGCAAGCCGCCCTGGCCCTGGAGGAGCGGGTCGCCGCCCTGGCCCGCCGGTATCGAGACGTGGAGCACCTCTTCTTTATAGGCCGGGGGCTGGACCACGCCGTGGCCATGGAAGGGTCGCTGAAGCTAAAGGAGATCTCCTACGTGCACTCCGAGGCCCTGGCCGCGGGCGAGCTGAAGCACGGCACCCTGGCCCTGGTGGTTCCGGGGGTGCCTGTCTTCGCCCTGGTCACCCAGAGCCATGTCTACGAGAAGACGGTGTCGAATATCCAGGAGGTGAAGGCTCGCGGCGCGGAGGTGGTGGCGGTGGCCTATGAGGACGACACGCTCATCGCCCGATACGCGGACCATGTCATCCCCATCCCGCGGGTGGCCGACCCCCTGGCACCGCTGGTGGCCATCCCCCCGCTGCAGCTCTTCGCCTACTACGTGGCCAGGGAGCGCGGCCACGACATCGACCAGCCGCGCAATCTGGCCAAGAGCGTGACGGTGGAATGAGCGAGGGAGCACCCGGCATCGACCCTGAGCTGCTGCGCATCCTGGCCTGTCCCGTCGACAAGGCCCCGGTGGAGTTGCACGACGACCGCATCGTCTGCACGCACTGCGGGCGCCGCTACCCCATCCGAGACGGCATCCCGGTCATGCTGGTAGAGGAAGCGGAGATGCCCTAAGCCGCTTTAGGGGTTCGCCGCTGGCGAATCCGGGGACCGGGCTGGCCGCGCGGCGGCCACGGATGGTGGACAGCGTATGGAGATCGCGGGCGTCGGCGTGGACATCGTGGAGGTGGAGCGGCTGCAGGCGGCGCTGGCGCGCTGGGGCGACCGGCTGCTGCACCGGCTCTTCACGGCGGAGGAGCTGGCTTCCGCCCGGGCTCGGCCGAACCGCCTGGCTGCCCGCTTCGCCGCCAAGGAAGCGGTGATGAAGGCCCTGGGGACGGGCTGGCGAGGTGTGGGCTGGCGGACCATCGAGATCCGCGCCGACCCGCAGGGGCGGCCCACCGTCGTCCTGCACGGCGCCGCGCGGCGGTTGGCGGAAGCACGCGGCGTAGCCCTGGTGGTGGTCTCGCTTACCCACAGCACGGCGCTGGCGGCGGCCACAGCGGTGGCCCTGCGGTGGTGACCGCCTGTCGTTTCCATAGGGTGTCAGCGGAGGGAAGACGCGAAGAGGGACGCGAGCTTTCTGCGGCTTTTCACCGTCTTCGGCCGCGCCGCCGGTTCCTACTGCCCACGAGGCTGATCTCGGGAGTTACCCCCCGAGAAGACCAACGCGGCTGTCAGAGTCCACGTGCGCGACGTTTGACTCGGCTATTTCGCCGGGAGGCTCGCGCCCCTCTGAGCTGCACGCTACCACCGCCCCCGCGGGGCGTCAATCCCGAACCTTCGTTCATCGGCTGTGAGTGCTGTGGATTGTGTGGGCAAGGAGCAGGGGGATGGCCCTCTGGCCGGGGAAACACCTTATGGGATGTATGCGCTGACCAGTGAGGAGATGGCCGAGCTGGACCGCCGCGCGGCGGAGGAGTTCGGCGTGCCCACAGCGCTGTTGATGGAGAATGCCGGGCGACGGGTCGCGGAGGTGGTGGTCGATGCGATCTCCCCCGGCGGCCACCGCTGCGTGGTCCTGGCCGGCAAGGGGAGCAACGGGGGCGACGGCCTGGTAGCCGCACGCCACCTGGCCGCCCGCGGCTGGCGCGTCGAAGCCTTCCTCCTGGCCCGGGAGGAGGAGCTCACAGGTGAGCCGCGGCGGAACCTGGCTCTGGCGCGAGAGGCCGGCGTGGAGGTCGCCCCGGTGGTCAGCATGGCGCTGGCCGGGGTGCGCGAGCGCCTCCTTGGGGCGCATGTGATCATCGACGCCATCTTTGGCACGGGGTTCCGCGGGCAGCCAGTGGGGCTGGCGGCGCAACTGATCGGGGCGGCCAACGCCGCCCCCGCACCCGTGGTGGCGGTGGACATCCCCTCGGGTGTGGACGCCGACAGCGGCGCCGTTCGGGGTGCGGCCATCACAGCGGAGGCCACGGTGACCATGGGGTGGCCCAAGGTCGGCCTCCTGGTCTACCCGGGCGCCGCCTGCACCGGTCGGCTCTACGTGGCTGACATCGGCTATCCTCCCGCGCTCCTGGAAGGCTTCCGCGCCGGGACGCACGTGGTCACTGCCGAGATGGTGCGGGAAGCCCTTCCCCCGCGACCTGCGGACAGCCACAAGGGGACCTACGGTCGAGTGCTGGTCCTGGCCGGGTCGGTGGGGTTCTCCGGCGCGCCCTCGCTGTGCGCGATGGGAGCGCTGCGGGCCGGCGCCGGGCTGGTCACCCTGGCGGTGAGCGAGTCGATCTACCCCATCGTGGCCGCGCGAGAGTTCGAGGCGATGCCGCACCCGCTGCCCGCGGACGACGGCGGGGTAGGGGAGGGGGCTTGGGAGCGCCTGGCAGCCCTGGCATCTGACGCCGACGTCCTGGCGGTGGGCCCCGGCCTGGGCCGCAGGCCCGGGGTGTCGGCACTGGTGCGCCGCTTGCTGGCCGAGAGCACTGCGCCCCTGGTCCTGGACGCGGACGCCCTCAACGTGCTCGCGGGCGACGACGACGTCCTGGCAGGCAGCCGGGCGGAGAAGATCCTGACGCCGCATCCGGGAGAGATGGCCCGGTTGCTGGGCTCCGCCACCGCGGCGGTACAGGAGGATCGGCTCCGCGCGGCGCGGGAGGCGGCGCGACGCTTCGCCGCGGTGGTGGTCCTCAAAGGAGCGCGCACCGTCGTCGCGGCGCCCGACGGGCAGGCCTACATCGTCCCGGTGGGAAACCCGGCTATGGCCACGGGCGGGATGGGCGACGTCCTCACCGGCGCCATCGCCGCCCTGGTTGGCCAGCGCATGCCTCTGCTTGCAGCCGCGTGGGCCGGCGCCTACCTGCACGGCCTGGCCGGCGACCTGGTGGCCGAGCAGGTGGGGCCGGCCGGGATCCTGGCGCGGGAGGTGGCGGACGCTCTGCCACGGGCGCGCGTCGCCCTGCACCGGACGCCCCCGCCCGGACCAATCCACGTCCTGAGGTGATGTGACCCGTGACCGACGCACCCCGACGCGTCTGGGCGGAGATCGACCTGGACGCCATCACCCACAACCTGAAGGTCTTCACCAGAGTGGTGGCTCCCGCGCGGGTCATGGCCGTGGTCAAGGCCGACGCCTACGGCCACGGCGCGGCGGCGGTGGCGCGGGCCGTGGAGGCCGGCGGCGCCGCAGCACTGGGCACGGCTACCGTGGGGGAGGCCGTGGCGTTGCGCGAGGAGGGTGTGCGCCTTCCCATCGTCGTCCTGGGGCCGGCGCGCGGCGAGGAGGAGGCCGCGCTGGCGGCGGAGGTAGCGGTGACGGTGGTGGATGCGGAGGGCTTCCAGGCCGCCTCCGCGGCTGCCCGCCGCCGGGGCGTCACCGCGCGCGTGCACATAAAGGTGGACACGGGAATGATGCGCCTGGGTGCGGACCCGGAGCGTCTGGGGGATATGCTGGACAGAGCCCCCTCCGCCGACCACGTGCGGGTGGAAGGGGTCTTCACCCACCTGGCCGCTGCGGAGGACGACCCGGAGTTCACCCAGGAGCAGGTGGCCCGCTTCGCCACCGCCGCGCGCACGGTCCGCGCCCGCTTCCCCGCCGCGCTGCGCCACGTCACGGCCACCGCTGGCACGTTGACGGCGCCGGGGGCGCGCTTCGAGATGGTCCGCCTGGGGTTGGGTCTCTACGGGCTGCTGCCGGCGCCGCACCTGGCGGCGATGGTCCCGGAGCCGCTTCGCCCGGCCATGAGCCTGTGGTCACGCGTCGCCCAGGTGCGGTCAGTGCCGGCGGGGACGCGGGTCAGCTACGGGCGCACCTACCGGACGGCGGGGCGCACGCGCGTTGCAACGGTCTCCGTCGGATATGCCGACGGCTTCCCCCGCCTGCTGGGCAACCGCGGGCGGATGGGCATTGGCGGCCGCCTCTACCCCGTCGCCGGGCACGTGACGATGGACTACACGATGGTGGACCTGGGGCCGGACGGGCCGCCAGTGCGGGTGGGGGAGCCCGTTATGGTCTTCGGTCCCGGCCTCCCGGCGGAGGAGGTGGCGGCTGCCGCCTCCACGGTGGGCTACGAGATCCTGTGCGGGGTCGGGCCGCGCGTCCCCCGGATCTACCGCCACAGCGAGGCTGGCGACGAACGCGATCGGCGCGCCGCCCCCGCCATCCCGGCGGCACCCGCGTCCCTGTTGGCGGAGCGACCGTGACCGCCGCCGTCGACCGCGTGGCCTTCCAGGGCGAGCCGGGCGCCTACAGCGACGAGGCCATCTCCGCCAGCCTGGGGGAGGTGGAGCGCCTGCCTTGCCGTACCCTGCGGGAGGTCTTCTCGGCGGTTGAGACAGGGGCCGCCCAGGCGGGCATCGTCCCCGTGGAGAATTCCTACGCCGGGAGCATCAACGAGACCTACGACCTCCTCCTGGCTTCCCCGCTGCACATCGTCGGTGAGGTGACGCACAGGGTCGACCACTGCCTCCTCGCCCTGCCCGGGGAGACGCTGGGGACGGTGCGGCGGGTTCTCTCCCACCCCCAGGCGCTTTGGCAGTGCGAGGAGTTCCTGCGGGCGCACGGCCTGCAGCCCGTGCCGGACTACGACACCGCGGGGGCAGCGCGCCGCGTGGCCCAGGAGGGGCTGGCACACACCGCGGCCATCGCCGGACGGCGGGCGGCCCGCCTCTACGGTCTGGAGGTCCTGGCGGAGTCGATACAGACCGCCGCGGACAACCTGACGCGCTTCCTCTTCCTCAGCCGCGTGCCCGCCCCCGCCCTTGAGGAAGCCAAGACCTCCATCGTCTTCGGCACGGAGAACGTCCCCGGTGCCCTGTACAGAGCGCTGGGGGCGTTTGCGCGCCGGGGGCTCAACCTCTCCAAGCTGGAGTCCCGCCCGGCGCAGCAGCGCTCGAGTGGCGGGGCGCCGTGGGAGTACCTCTTCTACGTGGACGTGGAGGCGCACGTGGAGGCCCCGCTCATGGCCGAGGCCCTGGCCGAGCTGCGGGGCGCCACCACCTTCCTCCGCGTCCTGGGCTCCTATCCCCGTGCGCGGCGATGAACGTGCCACGCTCGCAGTACCGGCCAGGCGCAGTACAGCCATGCGTAGTACCGGCAACGCGCAGTACAACCGCGCGCGCAGTGCCGGACGCGCACATGCCAAGGAGGCATACGCCATGCAACTAGGCCACCTGCCCCGGCTGCCCCTGGCGGCCCGCCCCACGCCGCTACAGGAGGCACCCCGGCTCTCCGCCTACCTGGGTGGGCCGCGCATCCTGATCAAGCGAGACGACCTGACCGGCCTTGCGCTGGGGGGCAGCAAGGCGCGCAAGCTGGAGCTGCTGCTGGGCCAGGCCCGCGCCCAGGGCGCGGACGTACTTGTCACGGTGGGCGCCCCGCAGTCCAACCACGCCCGCATGACAGCCGCCGCGGCGCGCATCTTCGGGTGGGAGGCGATCCTCGTCCTGGCCGGGGAGGAGCCGGAGGAGGTGCAGGGCAATCTCCTGCTGGACCGTCTCTTCGGCGCGCAGGTGCGGCTGGTCAACACCACGGAGGAGTACGTGGTCATGGGGGTGGTGCAGGACCTGGCGCGGGAGCTGGCGGCACAGGGACGGCGGCCATATGTGATCCCCCGCGGCGGATCCACGGGACTGGGCGCGGCCGCGTACCTGGAGGCGGGGATCGAGGCATTCGCCCAGCTGAACGCCCTGGGTGCCCGCGCCGACGCCATCCTCCATGCCAGCACCTCGGGGGGCACGCAGTCCGGGCTGCTGGCCGCGGCCTGTTGGACCCACTCCGGCGCGCGGGTGGTCGGGATCAGTGCCGGGCCGGCGCGGGAGGTGGTCGTGCGCCGCGTCGTCGGCATCGTCCGCGAGATGGCCGAGGTGTTGCGCACGGAGTGGTCGGTCCACCCCGAGGACGTGGACGTCTACGACGACTACGTGGGGGAGGGCTACGGCATCCCCACCCCTGAGACGGTGGAGGCCATCAAGGTGGTGGCGCGCACCGAGGGGATCCTCCTCGACCCGGTCTACACCGGCAAGGCCATGGCCGGTCTGATCGACCTGGTCCGCCGCGGGGTCTTCACCCGCGAGCAGACCGTGCTCTTCTGGCACACCGGCGGCCAGCCAGCGCTGTTCGCCCACGCACGCACGCTCTCTGCGCCGGACTGATGGTCCCGGGGGACGAAGTGCCCGAGCTCAGCGCCGGCGGGCCGCGCATCGCCATCACATGGTCCCGGAAAGCCACCTCACCGGCGGACCGCTACCTGGAGGCGGTGATGGCTGCGGGAGGCGTGCCCCTGCTGGTGCTGCCTGAGGATGGGCCGCAGGAGGTGCGCCGCGCACAGGGGCTGCTGCTGGCCGGAGGTCTCGACGTCCATCCGGCCCGCTACGGCCAGGAGATCGACCCGCGCGCCGCCGGGACGCTGGAGTTGGACGGGGAGCGCGACGCCTTCGAGCTGGAGGCCCTCACCTGGGCTCTGGAGGCGGGCGCGCCGGTCCTGGGGATCTGCCGCGGCATCCAGCTCCTGAATGTGGCCCTGGGCGGGACACTGCTGCAGGACCTCTCTCTGCGCGGGATCGACCCCGCCGTCCACCAGCAGCGCCACCGTTCGCCCCCGCTGCAGGAGTGGGAGCCGGCACATTCGGTGCGCCTGGATCCCGCCTCGCATCTGGCCCGCATCCTGGGCGGGGAGGAAGTCGGGGTGAACTCCTTCCACCACCAGGCGGTGGATGTCCCCGCAGCGGGGCTGCGCGTCGTGGCCAGGGCCCCTGACGGGTTGGTGGAGGGCGTGGAGGCGGTGGGCCTGCCGTTCGTCCTGGGCGTCCAATGGCATCCAGAGCGGATGGCCTCCCGCGACCCGCGGCAGGGGGCTCTCTTCGCCGCGCTGGTGGAGGCGGCGGCGCGGTTTCACCGGGGGTGAGCCCGCCCGTCCTGGCGGAGGTACGCCGCGGTGGGGCGGTGGAGAGCGTCCACCGGGGAGCGGTGGTCGCCGTAGATGCGGCCGGGCGGGTGCTCGCCGCATGCGGCGACCCGGCCCTGCGGGCCTTCGCCCGCTCCGCCCTTAAGCCGGTCCAGGCGCTGCCGCTGGTGGCCGACGGGGGGATGGCCCGCTTCGAGCTCACGCGCTCCGAGCTGGCGGTGATCTGCGCCTCCCACGCCGGCGAGGCGATGCACGTGGCTGCGGTGCGCTCCATCCTGCGAAAGGTGGACCTGGACGAACGGGCGCTGCAATGCGGTGGGCACTGGCCCCTGCACCAGCCCACCGCGGAAGCCATGCGCGCCCGCGGAGAGGCACCCAGCCCGTTGCACGACAACTGCTCGGGAAAGCACGCAGGGATGCTGGCGCTGGCCCGCCTGCACGGTTGGGATCCCGCCACCTACCGGCGCCTGGACCACCCGGTGCAGCAGCGCATCCGCGAAGCGGTGGTGGCGCTAACCGGCAGCCCCGAGGCGGTGGCTGCGCCACAGACCGACGGCTGCGGGGTCCCCACCTACCATCTTGCGCTGCTGGACCTGGCTGCAGCCTTCGCTCGCCTGGCCGCACCCGAGGTCCTCTCCCCGCCGTGGGGCGATGCTGCCCGTTGTGTGGTGGGGGCGATGACGGCCTTCCCCGAAATGGTGGGCGGCACAGGCCGGCTGGACACCGTTCTCATGGGGGTGGGGGAGGGTCACCTGGTGGTGAAGGGTGGAGCGGAAGCCATAGCGGCGGTGGCGGCGCCTTCGCGGCGGGTGGGCATGGCGCTGAAGATCGAGGACGGGAGCGCCCGCGCCGTCGCCCCGGTACTCATCGAGGCGCTGCGCCAACTGGCCCTCCTGAGCGAAGACGACGTCCGCATCCTGGCGCCGCTGCACCGGCCTGCGGTGCTGGACCGCCAGGGCACCCGGGTGGGCGAGATCGTCCCCGTGCTGCGCCTAGCCCGTGTTTGATGTTATGACCGGGATTTCCATTTTGACTCCTGCAGCTCCTTCCATAGGAAGGAGCCAAGCCCCGTCTTTCGCCCGGACCCTCCCCAGCAGCCCCCGCGAAGACGCGTTCGTGTCCTCCTGAGCCCCCAGACTTGACACGGTCGCACTGGCAGCCTATTTCTCGGAGGGCGCGCCCACCTCCGGCTCTTCCTGGGGGGCGGACTCTCCAGTCTCGGCACCCGCATCGCCGGCTTTCCCACGGTGAACGCGGCCGGCCTGTTCGTCAGCGGGGGCGGAACGCTGCGCTTCAACGAGAGCCTCACCGGCTACGCCAGCGGCAGCCTGTTCTCGGCCGGCGGGACCTCCAATACTGTGATCGACCTGGGGCTGCAGGCGCGCCTGGCCCCGCAGATCTCCGGGCAGATCGGCTACATCAGCTTCACCGGCAGCAGCGCTCCCTACCTGGGGGTCACGATCCACCTGCATGACCACGCACGGGGAAGAACTCCGCGGCGCTCGCGATCCGCCGTGGGCACGGAGGGAGGCGTCCATCAGTTCCGCTTTCTTCAGGGAGTGAGGGATATGGGAAGGCCATCCTGGATGCCCAGCCTAGCGACCTCGCTGGAGCACTCCCGCCAGGCGACCTCGCGACACAGCAGCGGCAAGAGGCTGTTTGAGCTGGCCGAGATCGTCATCGACACCCAGGCGCCGTTCGGGGATGCGATCCTCGAGATCGACGGCCCTCCCCAGCGCGTGGCCGCGGTCTCAACCTCGCTGGCCTGCGCGGTCATCAATGCCCTGGTGGCCGACACGGCCGCCCGTCTGGTCGCCCAGGGTCAGCGCCCGCTCGTCATCGGCCACATCGATCGGGAGGGCCGGGCGATACCGCATGAACTGCGAGAGCAGTACCGGCGCGAGTTTCTCAGCTGTCTGTGGTGTCGCTAACCTCTCATTTTTCACACGAGTCCAAGACGCTTGCCAGCCTGTGTTAGAAAGCGTACACTTCAGATGTACGCTGACATGAGGTGGCAAACCATGCGCAAGATCAGCGTCAGAGAGGCCAGGCAGCGTCTGCGGGCACTGCTCAATCAGGTTCAGGCCGGCGAGGAAATCGCGGTGCTGCGGCGAGGTGTTGAGGTTGCGCGCCTCGTCCCGCCGCGGCGGAGGCGGGCACGCCTACCTGATCTCACCGACCTGCGTGCTTCGGTGCAGATCAGTGGGCGACCGATGAGCGCTGAGGTCATCGCCAGCCGTCGGAGCGCGCGCTATTGATCTACATCGACACCAGCGCGCTCGTTCCATATTACTGCCCGGAGCCGCGCAGCGCGGCCGCGCAGCGATTCCTGGCGCGCCAGACGGAGCCGGCGATCAGCGATCTGGTCGAAGTTGAGCTGTTCTCGGCCCTGGCGAGGAAGGTGCGTGCCGCCGAGCTTCGCCGCGCAGACGCGCAACGAATCCAGGCGACCTTCCGGGCGCACCTGGAAGGGGGATTGTACACCCGCCTTCCCGTCGAACGCCGCCATTTCGGAATCGCCCGGGACTGGCTTGCCGCGTTGCATCCGCCGCTGGCGGCTCTCGACGCCCTGCACCTGGCAATCGCCGCCGCGCAGCCATGCCCCATCGTCACACTAGATAGGGCCCTGGCCCGCGCCGCGCGCACCGTCGGCGTGGCAGCCAGGGTACTTCGCTAGGCTGCGCAAGGGTCTCCCCGAACGGGGCGTCCCACCACGTGAAGCCAGAAGGCGGCTGGCGGCCCGGCGGGAGAGATGGCAGGGAGAACAGGCCTCGCGCTCGTAGGAAGTTGATCGATGCCTGTCTCGCTGACCGTCTACGACGGCACCGACACCGTCGGAGGAGTTCCTGGTCCCCCGCTCCCGCGCCGGTTCTCCCCAGCAGGGGCTTGACGGCGCCGTGCTGTCAGTGCTGTGCTTCTCCATGTAGTGATCAGGTGCACGAATGATGGCCTTTTTCGATCCCTGCCGGGCGTTCTGGATCAACGCGCTCCGGATTCCCCCGCGTTCGCTGCGCGAGACGGTTCTCTGGGAACTGCAGACGTACTACGGGATCCCTCGCGAAACCGTCCTCCCGCGCTGTCGGACGGCCCGTCGGAGAATCGCGGACGCGTGGCGCCGGCTCCCCCCCAGGCGGCCAGAAGATGTGGAGGCGTTCTACCGACAGCCGCTGGACTACGCGTTCGAACTGCTCTGGTGGCACAGTTTCGGAGATAGAGATCGAACGTTCCTCAGCCTTCTTCCGGCCGCCCGCCTGGCGCATCACCGGGGCGCGCGCCGTGCCCTTGACTTCGGCGGCGGCGTCGGTTCGCACGCCCTGGCCATGGCGGCGTTGGGACTCGAGGTGACGCTGGCGGACGTCTCAGGCGATCTTCTGGGGTTCGCGGCGTGGCGCGCCGAGATCCGGGGGCGTCGGATCCGCGGGCGGCAGTTGGACGGGCAGACGCTGGACGGGCCCTACGACTTCATTGCCGCCGTCGATGTCTTGGAGCATCTTCCATTTCCTGCCGAGACGTTGGTGCGGCTGTGCCAGCATCTCCGACCCGGAGGCTATCTCTTCCTCAGCATGCCGGCAGGCTTCTCCGCGGATGTCCCGCAGCACATCAGCGCGTGGGGAGAGCAGCTCGTGGTCGATGGGGGACTGCGGCGGTGATGCGGTTCTCCGGTGACAGCATGTTGATGGAAAAGACCGGAGAGGTTCGCGCCCACGGCGATCCCCCCCGCCTTTCGCAGCCGGACTTGCGATCCCGGCGCGCTCTGATCCCGTCCGTCTCCCCAGGGTTGTGGTGGCAGCAGACGGTGCGGTGGTACAGCGCAAGATCCCCCCGCCCAGGGACGCCTCGACGCAGCCTCCTTTCGAGGTGGTCCCGACCGGCGTAGGACTGAGATGTTACCCTATCAGGAATAGGGCCGCAGGCCCCGTACGGCCGCTGTGGTGCTGGTGGCGCTCTGTGCCATCGCGCTGCCCGCCGCATTGGCGTCCCCGCAGCTCTCTGAGGGGCTCCCGGAGCCGTCCTGCGGGCCGCCGCAGCCGTCGCTGGCGCGGGGTCGAAGCTCGGGGCGATCATCGCGGCGGATCTCGCGGTCACGTACGCGCACTGTGGCGCTCCGTCCGGGGACCGGCTGTCGCTTTTGGGGTAGGCACACGGCGAACTCAGACACGCTGGCCACCTCCGGGGAGAGTGTAACCCAAATCGGGCGTGAAAACCTCAGATTCGGAATCGCTCGATGCGCTCGAGAGCGTACTTGATTGCTGTCTACTCCGGGAGCACCGGAGGGAACCTGAGCGTCTGTCCCTGACTGAGACGGATGAATTCCGCAGGGAGCATGAGGAACCGCGGTCGCAACGTCCCCAAGGTCGTCGCATGGCATTGGACAGGAAGGCAGAGGCGTTTGTACCAGTTCACCAGGTTGTAGGCAAAGAGCAGCAGATGGAAATAGGCGTCGTTGGCAGCGAACTGACTTGTGGGGATCTTGGCCAGAGGTTTCGTCAATAGGTGTGTAAATGGGATCAGGCGGCGACCTCCTTCCGGGTGCTCTGGATCCCATCCTCGTACTCGACACCGAGGTAGACCTGCTTGAGCAGCTCCGGCGCGTTCAGCCGCCGGAACTTCTGTTGCGCGACCATCAGCATCTTCCAGATCACCGCGGTCGCCCGGTCCACCCGCTTGTACCGCTTCGCCGCATCCGTGCGCAGCCGCAGGGCCGCCAGGGGACTTTCCACGATGTTCGTCGTCCGCAGGTGCACCCAGTGCTCCCGGGGGAACCGATAGAACGTCACCATCCGCTCCCAGTCCCGGGTCAGCGTCTCCGCCGCCGCCAACTCCCGGTGGCCCGGCGTCACGGCCACCACGACCTTCCGGCCATCACTGCAGCCCGCGACGACGACCAGCAGGGCCGGCTTCTCGCGCTCCAGGCCGGCCTTCACGTAGATCCCGTCCACCCACAGGTAGACGACCTCCAGGTCGTCCAGCCGCTGGGTCCGCCACGCGTCCCATTCGGCCTGCTACCGGTCCTTCAGCCGCGCCACCGTCGCCGCGGACACTGGGGCGTCGTCCCCGAGCAGGCCGCGCGGCGCCAGGTCGAAGTCGCCTTCGCTCAACCCGTGCAGATACAGCTCGGGCAGGGCCTGCAGGTGGACCTGGTCTTCTACGACCTGACCAGCACCTACTTCGAGGGAACGGGGCCGGAAGCGCTGGCCGACTACGGGCGGTCCCGGGATGGACGCCCGCGCAACCGGCAGGTGCTGGTGGGCGTGGTGATGGCCAGCGGCTGGCCCATCGCCTCCTACGTGTTCCCGGGGCGGCAGGCGGACAAGGCCACGGTGCAGGGGGTGCTGGCGGATGTCCGCGCCCGGTTTGCGCTGCAGCGGGTGGTGTGGGTGGCCGACCGCGGCATGGTCAGCGACGAGAACCTGGCGGCGATGAGCCAGGGGGAAGACCGCTACTTGATCGGCCTGCAGCGGCGGCGCCATCCCACCGCGCAGGCCGCCATCCAGGCTGCTGTCGGCCCCTGGCAGCCGCTGCCCGAAGGCGGGGAGGTGACCGAGGTCCACCTGCCGGGCGATCCCACGCGGTATGTGGTGGTGCGCAGCCCCGACCGGCTGGGCTACGAGCAGGCGATGCGCCGCCAGTCGATGCGCCGCGGCCGGGATGCGTTACGGGACCTCCAGCAGAGGGTCGCCGCGGGGCGCCTGCGCGCCCCCGAGAAGGTCGGCGCCCGGGCCGGCGCGATCCTGGCCTGCCACCACGGCCACCGCTACTTCGCCTGGCGGCTAGAGCCCGACGGCCAGTTCCGCTTCTGGGTCGACCGCGCCAAGCTCCGCGCCGAACGGCGCGTGGAAGGGACCTTCCTGCTGCAGACCAACGACCCGACCCTGACCCCCCTGCAGCTCGTCGCCGCCCACAAAGACCTCCAGACCGTCGAACGCGCTTTCCGCGCCCTCAAGGATGTGCTGGCGATGCGCCCCATCTACCACCAGACCCCGCCCCGGGTCCGCGGGCACCTCTTTGTCGCCCATCTCGCCCTGCTGTTGGGCTGTGCGCTGGAGAAGGCCCTCCGGCGCGCCGGCCTGACCGTGGCGCTGGAGGTCGCCCTGGCTGCGCTGCGCCCGATACGCTTGGTCACCCTGGAACTGGGGGATCAGCAGGCCCGGGTCCTCACCAAGAAGCTGTCGCCCCATGCCCAGGCGGTCCTCAAGGCCGTCGGCTTGGCCCGCCTCCCCGTCCCAGCAGGCCCGTAGTGAAACCGCTTTTCCAGAAATCCTTCAATGGTGCGGGTTTCAGCCCCTGAGATGTCAAACACGGGCTAGAATCTCCACTGCGCCCGGGCCCTCTCCCCACGCAGTGACCGTGCGCCCGGCACGACGCCGGCGCGCGTGCAAATAGACCGCGGACAGCGCAGCGACCACCGGGAGGTTACAATACAAGCGGTGGAGATCCCCCGGTCATTTCGGGAACTGGCTGAGACCATGGAGGCGGTGGCGCAGACCTCTCGCCGTGGGGAGAAGGTCGCCCGCCTGGCACATTACCTGCGCGCTCTCGACGACGATAGCCTGACCACGGCCTGCACATTCCTAACGGGGGCCGCCTTCCCCGCCGGCGACGCCCGCCGGCTGAATGTGGGGTGGGCGGCGCTGGCCGATGTCCTGCTGGCGCTGACCGGCGTGGGCGAGGAGACGCTGCACGATGCCTACCTGCGCCATGGGGACCTGGGCGTAGTGGCGGCGGAACTCTTCGCCGTCCGTCCCGCCCGCTCGGCGGAGCCGCTGACGCTGGCGGCTGTGCGCACCGCCTTCGAGACCCTGGCCACGGCGGCGGGTCCTGGGTCGCGGGGGGTGAAGGTGGGAGCGCTGCGGGACCTGCTGGATGCGGCCACTCCCCTGGAGGCGAAGTACCTGGTGAAGATCATCACCTCGGACCTGCGCGTGGGCCTGAAGGCGGGCCTCCTGGAGGAGGCGGTGGCTGCGGCCTTCGCCCCACAGCCGCAGGCGGGCGGGTATCGCGCCGCGCTGCCTACGGTCCGCCGCGCCCACATGCTGCTTGGCCGCATCGGCGAGGTGGCGGTCCTGGCGCGGCAGGGGCGTCTGGAGGAGGCGCGGCTGGCGCTCTTCCACCCATTCCACTTCATGCTGGCGGAGACCATCTTCGCCGCGGAGGAGGCGTTTGCGCCGGGAGGCCGGGCGCAGGGGACAGCCCTGCTCGTGGAGGACAAGTACGACGGCATCCGCGCGCAGGTGCACAAGGTCCAGGGGCGCGTGGCCATCTACTCCCGCACGCTGGACGACGTCACCGGCTCGTTCCCCGAACTGCTGCCGGCACTGCAGGAACTGGCCGGCTGCTACGTCGTCGACGGGGAGATCCTGGCCTGGCGGGGGGACCACTCCCTTCCCTTCTCTCTGCTGCAACAGCGGCTGCGGCGCAAGAAACCCGGTCCACTGGTCGACCGCATCCCGGTGGTCCTGTTCGTCTTCGACCTGCTGCACCTGGATGGGACTGATCTGCTGGCGGCGCCGCTGCTGGAGCGGCGCAGGCGCCTGGAGCAATTGCGCTTCTTCGGGCCGGTCAGGCCCTCTTTCGCTACGGTGGCGGAGGACGCAGACCACCTGGCGCGGCGCTTCCGCGAGGCCCGCGCCCGGGGCAACGAGGGGCTGGTGGTGAAGCGCCTGGACTCCGCCTACGCGCCCGGCCGCCGCGGCAGGCAGTGGGTGAAGTGGAAGGAGGAGCTGGCTTCGCTGGACGTGGTGGTGGTGGCCGCGGAGCACGGCCACGGCCGGCGCGCCGGGGTGCTCTCCGACGTCACCTTTGCCGTGCGCGACGGCGGGCGGCTGGCCACCATCGGCAAGGCATACTCCGGACTCACCGACCGTGAGATCGCGGAGCTGACCCGTTGGTTTCACGCGCACACGGTGGCGGACCTGGGGCGGGTGAAGGTGGTTCAGCCGGAGGTGGTCCTGGAGGTGGCGTTCGATGCGGTGACACGCAGCACGCGTCACGACTCCGGCTTCGCTCTGCGTTTCCCCCGGATCAAGCGCTGGCGGCAGGACAAGACCGCCGCGGAGGTCAATACCCTGGACGACGTGCGGCGCATCTACCAGCGCCAGGTGGTCCGTGCGCACGGCGAGGATGTGCTGGATGGAAGCCCGGCCGGCGCGGCCGGCGGAGGGGGCGGGTCGCGGTCATGAGCGCGAGGAGGGACAACCTGGTTCTGAGGGTCGCCGTGCGCACGGGTGGGGGACTGTTGGCCGCGATGGCACTCCTGCTGGCGGTGGCCCCGGTGCTGGCGCTTCCGCTGCCGACCCCGGCGGAGGCGGCGCCGCAGGCACCCACCGTCCCCACCGTCTTCCGCATCGACGTGGAGGGCGTGATCGGCCCCTCCACGGCGCGCTACATCATGCGGGCCATCCGACATGCGGAGGAGGAGCGGGCGGAGGCGCTGCTCATCCGCCTGGATACCCCCGGTGGCCTGCTCAAGTCCATGGACGACATCACCAAGGCCATGCTCAACAGCGGCGTGCCCATCATCGTCTACGTGGCGCCGCAGGGGGCGCGCGCCGCCTCCGCCGGGGTCTTCGTCACCTTCGCGGCGAACGTGGCCGCCATGGCCCCCGCGACCCGCATAGGTGCCGCGCACCCGGTGGGCCTGGGGCAGGGCGGTCAGGGGGAGCAGGACAGGACGCTGTTGGAGAAGGTGACCAACGACGCCGTGGCCAACATCCGCGGCCTTGCCCGGCGCCGCGGTCGGAACGCCCAGTGGGCGGAGAAGGCAGTACGGGAGAGCATCTCCGCCGACGAGGAGGAGGCGGTGCGCCTTCGGGTCGTGGACCTGGTGGCCCGCAGCGAGGACGACCTGCTGCGCGCCGTGGACGGCAGGGCGGTGACCACGGCGGAAGGACAGGTGACGCTGCGCACACGCCGCGCCCGGGTGGTCTCCCTGCGCATGGACGTAACCGAGCAGTTCCTCAACCTGCTCTCCGACCCCAACATCGGCTTCATCCTGCTGAACATCGGCATCATCGGTGTTCTGGCCGAGCTGTACAATCCCGGGCTGATCCTCCCCGGCGTGGTGGGCGCCATCGCCCTGGTCCTGGGTCTGGCCTCCTTCGCCATCCTGGAAGTGAACGCGGCGGGGCTGGTGCTCATCGCTCTGGCCGTGGTCATGTTTATCGCCGACCTGAAAATCCCCGGACACGGCGTCCTCACCTTCGGCGGTGTCGTAGCCTTCATCTTCGGGGCGATCCTGCTGACCTCGCGCCAGGCCCCCTTCCTGCGCATCTCCCTGCAGCTCATCCTGGGCGTGGCCGCGCTGCTGGCGGCGTTCTTCCTCTTTGCCGTGGGAGCCGGCATCCGAGCGCAGCGCGCCGTGGTGCGCAGCGGGGCGGAGGGGCTGGTGGGTGCGGTGGGCGTGGCACGCACGGTGCTGGACCCGGAGGGGATGGTGTACGTGCGGGGCGAGATGTGGACGGCACGGGCGGAAGGCCGCCGCATCAACGAGGGAGAGCGCGTGCGCGTGGTGGGGATGGAGGGACTCACGGTGCACGTGCAGCCCGAGGAGCCGTGAGGGTCGAGATCCGTACCTGCAGCGAGAAGGAGACCCTCCTGGTCGGCCGGCTGCTGGGCCGGCACCTGCGCCGCGGAGATGTCGTGGCCTTGAGCGGCGAGCTGGGCACGGGCAAGACGGTGCTGGCACGGGGCATCGCCGTCGGAGCCGGCGCCGCAGGGTACATCGCCAGCCCCACCTTCACCCTGATCCGGGAATACACCGGTCCCGTAACGGTCTACCACGTGGACCTCTTCCGCCTGGAGCCGGCGGAGGCCGCCGAGCTGGGACTGGAGGAGCTTATGGATCGGGGGATTACCGTGATCGAGTGGGCGGAGAAGGTTGAACCGCTGCTGCGCCCCCCGCTGCTGCGGGTGGAGCTGGCCTACGGTGATGAGCCGGAGGAGCGCGTCCTCCGCCTGAGCGCCGCAGGGGACGGCCCGGCCGCCGCCGCCGCGGCGGCGGCGGCCCATTCCACCACCTCTCACGCCCGCGCTTAGGGACGATGCTCGTCCTCGGTCTGGAAACGGCCACTTCCTATGGCAGCGTGGCCCTGGTGGGCCCAGAGGGACTTCTGGCCGAGGCCACGGCGCTGGTGCCCATGCGCCACCTGGAGTGGCTGATCCCGGCCATCGACCGCGTGCTCGCCGACGCCGGCGTCTCCCGGACACAGGTGGAGGGCCTGGCCGTCTCGCAGGGGCCCGGGGCGTTCACCGGGCTGCGCATCGGCATCGCCACGGCCACGGCCTGGGCGCGAGCCAGCGGCGTGCCGCTGGTCGGGATCTCCACGCTGGAGGCGCTGGCCGCCGCCGCAGGCGCCTCCGGCCTGGTGGTCCCGGTCCTGGACGCCAAGCGCGGCGAGGTGGCGGCCGCGGTCTTCCGCAGGGAGGACGGGCACCACCTCACCCGGGTACATGAAGACACGGTGCTGCCCCCGGAAGCGCTGCGCGGTATCGTCCCCGGAGGTGAGCCGGTCCTGCTGGTGGGAGACGGGCTGGCGCGCTGGCCGGATGTGATTCGGCAGGCGGTCCCCGGCGGTCACCTGGCGCCGCCGCCGCTGTGGGTGCCGCGCGCCGCGGTCACGGCCGCGCTGGGGCGGGAACGGCTCCTATCCGGGCAGCGGGACGATCCCTACAGGCTGGGGCCCGTCTACGGCCGCCGCCCCGCCATCGCCTGACCGCCCACGGCACCCCCCGGGGATGCGCTATTATACGGTAAGCGCCGCATGGTCAGGGAGATCACCCGCGTCGAGATCGCGCCGATGACGCCGGCGGATATCCCGGCGGTCCTTGAGATTGAGCGCCGCTCCTTCTCCAGCCCCTGGCCGCGCGATGCCTACGAGCACGAGCTCGACCACAACCGTTCCGCCGTCTACCTGGTGGCACGGCGGGAGGGAGCCGTCGTCGGCTACGCCGGTATGTGGGTGGTGATGGACGAGGCTCACATCACCACCATCGCCGTCCACCCCGGGATGCGCGGGCAGGGGATCGGAGAGCGGCTGCTCATCGCCCTGATCGACAGGGCCGGGGAGCGGGGCGCCCGGTGGGTGCAGCTGGAGGTGCGTCGCTCCAACCTGGTAGCCCAGAGCCTCTACCGCAAGTATGGCTTCCGAGACGTGGGCGTGCGGCGCCACTATTACAGCGACAACGGGGAAGACGCCCTGATCATGTGGACGGGCAACATCTGGGAGGAGGAGTTCCGGCGGCGCTATGAGAAGCTGCGCGCCGTGTTCCTCGGCTCCTGACCCGCCTTGACTCTGCTGCTCGGCATCGAGACCTCGTGCGACGAGACGGCCGCGGCCGTCATCGACGCCACCTTCCGCATCCGCAGCAACGTCATCGCCTCGCAGGCCGACCTGCATCGCCGCTTTGGCGGCGTCGTCCCGGAGCTTGCCTCCCGCCGACACATCGAGCGCCTGTTGCCGGTGCTGGACGAGGCGCTGGAGCGGGCGGGGGTGGCGCTAGGGGAAGTGGGTGGCGTGGCGGTCACGTACGGTCCCGGCCTCCTGGGCAGCCTGACCGTGGGCGTGGCCGCAGCCAAGGCGCTGGCTTACACCTGCGGCCTCCCCATAGTCGGCGTGAACCACCTGGAAGGTCACATCTACGCCAACCGCCTGGACCGTCCCCCCTGGCCGCTGCCCGCGGCGGTGCTCATCGTCTCCGGAGCGCACACCGACCTGGTCCTCATGCGGGAGGAGGGGTGCTACCGGGTGCTGGGCCGCACGCGTGACGACGCGGCGGGGGAGGCCTTCGACAAGGTGGGGCGGTTGATGGGGCTGGGGTATCCAGGCGGTCCCCTGGTGGACCGCCTGGCCGAAGGAGGGCATCCCGAACGCGTCCCCCTGCCGCTGCCATTTCCCGACGGCGTCTACGACTTCTCCTTCAGCGGCCTCAAGACCGCCGCCCTCCGCGTCTGGCGGAACCGGCCCGCAGATGCGGACTTCGCCCGCGACTTCGCCGCGAGCTTCCGCCGCGCGGTGGTCGAGGTCCTGGTGGCGAAGCTGTTCCGGGCGGTGGACGCGTTTCGTCCCCGGGCGGTGATGCTGGCCGGCGGGGTGGCGGCGAACAGCCTCCTGCGGCGGCGGGCGGAGGAGGAGGCGGGACAGCGTGGTCTGCCCCTCCTGGTCCCGCCCCCAGCCCTGTGCACCGACAACGCGGCCATGATCGCCGCCGCGGGCGCGGTGCGGCTGCTGAAGGGGGAGTCGGATGGGTTCGACCTCTCGGTTTCGGCCGACCTTCCGCTGTCCTGAATCGGGTCCCAGCATGACCCTCGTTCTTTCCCCGGGAGCTGGACAGCAGGTTTCGCTCTCGAATGTTCGTCTTTAGGAGTGGGCCGGTGTGCTGTGGATAATGTGCACAAACCTGTGGGCAAGGCCGGTGAAGCCGCCCTCGTGATCGCCGCCAGGTGAGCTGGAGGGATCTCCCATCGTTCACCGTCTGCAGGAGGCGCACCTGTCCTGAGCCGGGTTGCCCGGGGAAATAGGGGCTTGCATCGTCCGGGCCGCCTGCCTACCATTACGGGTGCTAGCACTCTTCGAGGTGGAGTGCTAATCACCGACCCATCCTGGCCTTCATCGGTCGGGTCCCCCCGGGTCGGGCGAGACAGATTCCCCGGCCGCCGCAGCGGCCGGAAAAGGCAAAGGAGGGACCAGAGGATGCAGCTTCGTCCACTGGGCGACCGCGTGGTCGTCAAGCCACTGGAGGAGGAGGAGCGCACCAAGGGCGGGATCGTCCTGCCCGACACCGCCAAGGAGAAGCCCCAGCACGGCGAGGTCGTGGCCGTCGGCCCAGGGGAGTGGGACGACGAGGGGAAGCGTCGCCTGCCCCTCGATGTCAACGTCGGCGACCGGGTGCTCTTCGCCAAGTACGCCGGCACCGAGGTCAAGATCGAGGACCAGGAATACCTGATCCTGCGTCAGAGCGACATCCTTGCCGTGGTGGAGAAGACCCCGGCCAAGGTCTAATCGTCCTGCGCCCCGCCGGATCGGCTGGCTTCGGCGGCCGCCGGGCAGCCGGCCCGCGGAGGGGTAGGGTTGTGACCGACGGAGGTGACGGCAGTGCCGAAGATTCTCGCGTACAACGAAGAGGCGCGGCGGTCCATGGAGCGCGGCGTGAACAAGCTGGCGGACGCCGTGCGCATAACCCTGGGGCCCAAGGGCCGCAACGTGGTGCTGGAGAAGAAATTCGGTTCCCCCACCATCACCCACGACGGTGTGACCGTAGCCAAGGAGATCGAGCTGGAAGACCCCTTTGAGAACGCGGGCGCGCAGCTCGTCCGCGAGGTGGCCACCAAGACCGAGGACGTGGCCGGCGACGGAACCACCACCGCCACCATCCTGGCACAGGCCATGATCCGCGACGGGTTGAAGATGGTGGCCGCAGGGGCCAACCCCATGGCCCTGAAGCGGGGCATCGACAAGGCCACGCAGCGTGTGGTGGAGCACATCAAGGCGGTGGCCAAGCCCCTGGAGACCAAGGACGAGATCGCGTACGTCGCCAGCATCTCCGCCAACGACCCGGCCATCGGCCGGCTCATCGCCGACGCCATGGACAAGGTGGGCAAGGACGGGGTCATCACCGTCGAGGAGTCCAAGGGGATCGAGACCACCGTGGAAGTCGTCGAGGGGATGATGTTCGACAAGGGGTACATCTCCCCTTACTTCATCACCGACCCCGAGAAGATGGAGGCGGTTCTAGAGGAGCCCCTCATCCTGATCACCGACAAGAAGGTGAGCGCCGTCAAGGATCTTCTCCCCGTGCTGGAAAAGGTGGTGCAGGTGGGCAAGCCGCTGCTTATCATCGCCGAGGACGTGGAAGGCGAGGCCCTGGCCACCCTGGTGGTGAACAAGCTGCGCGGCACGCTCTCCGCAGTGGCCGTCAAGGCCCCCGCCTTCGGCGACCGGCGCAAGGCCATCCTGCAGGACATCGCCATCCTCACCGGCGGCCAGGTGGTCAGCGAAGAGGTGGGGATGAAGCTGGAGAACGTGGACATCAAGCACCTGGGCCGGGCGCGTCAGGTGAAGGTACGCAAGGAGGAGACCATCATCGTCGGCGGCGCCGGCAGCCAGCAGGAGATCCAGAAGCGCATCCAGCAGATCCGCAAGCAGATCGAGGAGACGGAGTCCGACTACGACCGGGAGAAGCTGCAGGAGCGGCTGGGCAAACTCTCCGGCGGCGTGGCCGTCATCAAGGTGGGGGCGCCCAGCGAGGCCGAGCTGAAGTACCGCAAGACGCGCACCGAGGACGCGCTGCGGGCGACGCGCTCCGCCGTGGAGGAGGGCATAGTCCCCGGCGGCGGGACGGTCCTTGTCACTGCGGCCGCCGCCCTGGAGAAGCTGGAAGCGCAGGGTGACGAGGCCACGGGCGTGAACATCGTCCGCCGAGCCCTGGACGAGCCCGCCCGCCAGCTGGCGGTGAACGCCGGCCAGGAAGGCTCGATCATCGTGGAGCAGACCCGCCAGCAGCCCGCCGGCTGGGGCTACGACGTGCTGTCCGGGAAGTTCGTGGAGATGATGAAGGCCGGCATCGTCGATCCGGCCAAGGTCGTCCGCTCTGCCTTGCAGAACGCGGCCAGCATCGCGGGGCTGCTGCTGACCACCGAGGCGATGGTGGTGGAGAAGCCCGAGGAGGAGAAGGAGACTCCCACCCCGCCCACGCCTCCGATGTAGCGGCCGGGTGGCCCGCGGCCCAGTAGTTCGTGAGAGCGGGAGGTGCAAGGCCTCCCGCTTCTCATTTTGTTCGTGATCGGCCAACGATCCGATAATTGCGAACTTTCTCGCCTTCCTTCTTGCTCACCGTAACTATTTAGCCCCAGAATTGCATCAGTACGCTCGCTCTGGCGAGGCAAACGGAGAAAATACGAACATTCAGGAGACCTGGCATCAGGATATTGATCGTCGGCGGCGGTGGGAGGGAGCATGCCCTGGGGTGGGCGCTCGCTCGCTCCCCGCAACGCCCACGCCTCTGGTTCGCACCCGGTAACGCAGGCACACTGGCGCTGGGGCCTTCCGTGCCGGTCGCCCCCACAGACTTGGCCGCCGTCGTCGATGCCGCGCGAGCCATCCGTGCCGATCTCACGGTCATCGGTCCGGAGGCGCCGCTGGCGGCCGGGGTCGTTGACCGCCTTCGCGAGGTTGGCCTGCCTGTCCTGGGGCCCATGCGGGCCGCGGCGCGGATCGAATCCAGCAAGAGCTTCGCCAAGGAGATCATGGCTGCCGTAGGAATCCCCACGGCCGCCTGGCGGGCGTTCGACGACCTGGAGGCCGCGCTGGCCTTCGTCCGCGATGCCAGCAGACCTCTGGTGGTCAAGGCCGACGGGCTCGCCGGTGGCAAGGGCGTGGCGGTCTGCCGGGATCCCGCACAGGCGGAGGCGGCTGTCTTGCGGGCCATGGTACATGGGGTGTTCGGAGCGGCGGGCAGGCGCGTCGTCGTCGAGGAGGTGCTAGCCGGCCAGGAGCTCAGCGCCCTTGCGGTCACCGACGGCCGGGCGGTGCGGCTCCTGCTGCCCGCGCGCGACCACAAGCGACTGCTGGAGGGCGACCTGGGACCCAACACGGGGGGCATGGGGGCGGTGGCGCCTGTCCCCCTTGAGGAGTCCACGGAGCGGGAGGTC
>Ga0209479_1001245_pt1 | contig 27001 bp, 40 predicted proteins | sample DewCreD2012metaG_2_FD_184112 | JGI IMG/M metagenome (GOLD analysis project Ga0209479, IMG submission 184112) | Hot spring sediment bacterial and archeal communities from British Columbia, Canada, to study Microbial Dark Matter (Phase II) - Dewar... ...
CCTGGGGACAATGTGAACCTGGAGGTGGAGCTGATCGCTCCTGTTGCGCTGGAGGAGGGGCTGCGGTTTGCCATCCGGGAGGGTGGCCGGACTGTCGGGGCCGGGGTGGTGACCCAGATCCTCGAGTAGGGAGGTGGTCCCTCCCGGGCGCACGGGAGGAGCTGGGAGGAGGTCCGTCGTGGCGCAGAAGATTCGCATCAAACTCAAAGCGTTCGATCACCGGGTGCTGGACCAGTCTGCGGAGAAGATCGTGGAGACAGCCCGCCGGACAGGTGCGCAGGTCTCCGGGCCGATCCCCCTCCCCACGGACAGGAGCGTCTTCTGTGTCCTGCGGTCGCCGCACATCGACAAGACCTCCATGGAGCACTTCGAGATCCGGACGCACAAGCGGTTGATCGACATCCTGAACCCGACCCAGAAGACCGTGGACGCGCTCATGCACTTGGACCTCCCGGCGGGAGTCGACATCGAGATCAAGCTCTGAAGAGTTTCGGGATCCGGAATGGACAAATCCGAAGTCTGAGGATGGATATGGCTGGGCTCTTGGGCAGAAAACTGGGGATGACGCAGGTCTTCGACGAGGAGGGGAACCTCGTCCCTGTGACCGTGATCCAGGCTGGCCCCTGCGTGGTGGTGGGGGTGAGGACGCCGGAGAAGGACGGGTATCCTGCCGTCCAGTTAGGTTACGAGGAGATCCCCAGCCGGAAGGTCCCCAAGCCCTTGCGCGGAGTCTTTGCCAAGGCGAAGACAGCGCCCCGGAGGGTGATCCGGGAATTCCCTTTGGAGGCGGGAGAGCGCGTGGAGGTGGGCACCGAGGTCAAGGTGGACCTCTTCCGGGAAGGGGACCTGGTGGAAGTCACGGGGACCTCTAAGGGGAAGGGGTTTGCCGGGGCTATGAAGCGGTGGGGGTTCGGTGGCCAGCGGGACTCCCACGGTGTCAGCCTCATGCACAGGGCGGTCGGCTCCATTGGTTCCTCCGACGTAGGCCGCGTGTGGCCAGGGAAGCGGATGCCTGGCCACATGGGTGTGGAACGGGTAACGGTGAAGAACCTCCGCGTTGTGAAGGTGGACGTAGGACGGAACCTTCTCCTGGTCAAGGGAGCTGTCCCAGGCCCCCGGGGTGGGCTCTTGGAGATCCGGAAAGTGAAGCCCTCAAGGGCGTAGCGGTGAGGGAGAACAGGATGGTCAGGGTACCGACGTACAGGATGGATGGGAGCCAGGCTGGGGAAGTGGAGCTTCCCGGAGAGGTCTTCCAAGTCCAGCCGAGGCCGGCTGTCGTCTACCAGACTCTGGTGTGGCAGCTCGCCGGGCGGAGGGTGGGGACCCACAGCACGAAGACCCGTGGGGAGGTGGCGGGGGGAGGGCGGAAACCTTGGCGCCAGAAGGGAACAGGGAGGGCAAGGCACGGGAGCATCCGGTCCCCCTTGTGGGTTGGTGGGGGGATCGCCCATGGGCCGAAGCCGCGCTCCTACGCGTTCCCCCTTCCGAAGAAGGTCAGGCGCCTGGCGATCCGCTCCATCCTGTCTGTCCGAGCGAGCGAGGGCCGTATCAAGGTCGTGGAAGACCTCCGTCTTCCTCAGCCGCGCACCAAGGAGCTCGTGGAGGTCCTGCAGCACCTGGGCGTGGAGGGGAAGACGCTCGTGGTGACGGCAGAGCACGATGAGCATGTGGAGCGTTCCGCCTCTAACCTCCCCTCCGTCAAGGTGCTGAGCGCACCAACCCTGAACGTCCACGATCTCCTCGCCTATGAGAACCTGGTGGTCACCCGGGAGGCACTCTCCAGGATCGCAGAGGTGTTCGGTCGATGATGGACTACCGGCAGGTGATCCGGCGACCCATTGTCACAGAGAAGAGCATGCGTCTGATGCGCATGGGTAAGTACACCTTTGAGGTGGATCCACGGGCGAACAAGGGGATGATCAAGGAAGCGGTCAGGCGCCTGTTCGGCGTGGACGTTGTGAAGGTGAACACCATCACCATCCCTGGGGTCACCAAGCGGCGCGGGCAGCACTACTACCATGTCCCGGGGATGAAGAAGGCGATCGTGACCCTGAAGCCAGGACAGAAGATCGAGATCGAGGGGTTGAGCACGTGATCCTCGGGCCCCTGCGGTCACCGCACAGGGCCATGAGGGGGGACGGCTGAGATGGGGATCAAGAAGTTCAAGCCAATCACACCTGGCCGCCGGTTCTTCACCGTCTCCACATTTGAGGAGATCACCAAGGAGGAGCCGGAGAAGGCCCTGTTGGCCCCGCTGAAGAAGTCGGCGGGGAGGAACGCGCAGGGACGGGTGACCGTCCGCCACCGGGGCGGTGGGCACAAGCGCATGTACCGGATCATTGACTTCAAGCGGGATAAGGACGGGATCGAGGCGAAGGTGGCGGCGATCGAGTACGACCCGAACCGCTCTGCGCGGATCGCCCTCCTCCACTACGCGGACGGGGAGAAGCGGTACATCTTGGCGCCTGAGGGGCTGAAGCCCGGGGACAAGGTGATGTCCGGCCCCGACGCGGAGATCCGGGTGGGCAACGCCTTGCCCCTACGCAACATCCCTGTGGGCACGATGATCCATAACATCGAGCTTGTTCCAGGGAAAGGTGGCCAGCTCGTCCGGGCAGCTGGGACCGCTGCGCAGATCCTGGCGAAGGAGGGAAACTATGCCCACGTGCGGCTTCCCTCGGGCGAGGTCCGGTTGATCCACCTCGCCTGCAAGGCCACCGTTGGCCAGGTTGGCAACATCGAGCACGAGGCCATTACCCTGGGCAAGGCCGGCCGTTCCCGCTGGCTGGGGTGGCGCCCGGCTGTGCGCGGGGTGGCCATGGATCCGGCGAGTCACCCCCACGGGGGAGGGGAGGGACGCTCCCCCGAGGGGATGCCCAGTCCCGTGACCCCATGGGGGAAGCCCACCCGTGGGTACAAGACCAGACGAGGACGCCGTCCCAGCGACAGGTTCATCGTGAAGAGGCGGAAGTAGGGAGGCTAGGTACCGTATGGGTCGTTCGAAGAAGAAGGGACCGTTCGTGGACGCGCACCTGTTGGAGAAGATCCGGGCGCTCCGGGCCAGGGGGGAGAAACGGGTGATCAAGACCTGGTCCCGGCGCTCCACCATCATCCCGGAGATGGTGGGATTCACCATTGCGGTGTACGACGGCCGCAAGCACGTCCCCATCTACATCTCCGAGCAGATGGTGGGGCACAAGCTCGGGGAGTTCGCGCCCACCCGGACCTTCAGGGGGCACGGCGCCCACACCGAGCGGTCCACGGCATTGAAGTGAGGGGGCAGGCTGAGCGATGGAGGCCCGCGCAGTTGCCAGGTACATCCGGATCTCCCCCACGAAGGTGCGCCGGGTGGTGGACCTCATCCGGGGGAAGGACGTAGAGGAGGCCATGGCCATCCTCACGCATGTCCCCAACCGGGCCGCCCAGGTCGTCCGGAAGGTCGTCCATTCCGCGGTCAGTAATGCCGTCAACAACTACTCGATGAGCCGGGACGAGCTGGTCATCGCCGAAGCCTACGTCGACCGGGGGCCCTCCATGAAGCGGGTCATCCCGCGGGCCAGGGGGCGCGCGGATATCCTGACGAAACGGAGCAGCCACATCACCATCGTGGTGCGGGAACGGGAGTAGGGAGGAGTATCGAGGTGACCCGCCGCCGCAGGCGGGGAGGATGTGGAAGGGGGATTGAGAGTGGGTCAAAAGGTCCATCCCGTTGGGCTCAGGCTAGGGATCATCCGGGAGTGGGAGTCCAAGTGGTACGCGGAGAAGCAGATGGCCGCCCTCATCCAGGAGGATCTGAAGATCCGCCAGTATATCCGGGAGAAGCTCCCGCGGGCGGGCATCGCCCGGATCGAGATTGAGCGGGCGGCGAACCGCGTCCGTGTGACGGTGCACTCCGCACGTCCCGGGATCATCATCGGGCGGGGAGGCACGGGGATCGACGCCCTGAAGAAGGAACTGGAGGACCTGACGGGGGGGAAGCAGGTCCAGGTCAACGTGCAGGAGATCCGGCGCCCCGAGCTCGAGGCGATTCTGGTTGCCGAGAACATCGCCAGCCAGATTGAGCGGCGTGTCGCCTACCGCCGCGCCATGAAGCAGGCGGTACAGCGCACCTTGCGTGCGGGGGCGAAGGGGATCCGGGTCGCCGTGAGCGGGCGCCTCGCCGGGGCCGAGATTGCGCGGTACGAGTGGTACCGGGAGGGGAGGGTCCCCCTGACGACCCTTCGGGCGGACATCGACTTCGGCATCGCCGAGGCCGCAACGACCTATGGTCGGATCGGGGTGAAGGTGTGGATCTACCGCGGAGATGTGCTCCCCGAGCCTAAGGTCCAGGCCGAGGCCAAGCCTCGTGCGACGGCAGAGCAGGAGATGCCAGAGACGGTGGTCATTCCGACCAAGGCCCCACGCGTGGTGGTGAGGAGGGCATCGGAACATGTTGATGCCTAAGAAGGTCAAGTACCGCAAGGCGCAGAGAGGCCGCATGAAGGGGAAGGCCTATGCCGGCTCTACGATCGCTTTTGGGGAGTTCGGGCTCCAGGCGCTCGAGCCCTGCTGGATGACCAGCGCCCAGATCGAGGCGGCGCGGCGGGCGATCACCCACCACGTCAAGCGTGGGGGGAAGCTCTGGATCCGGATCTTCCCGGACAAGCCCGTGACGAAGAAGCCAGCGGAAACCAGGATGGGAGGCGGGAAAGGGAACCCTGAGGAGTGGGTTGCCGTCGTGAAACCAGGGAGGATCCTGTTCGAGCTCGCCGGGGTTCCCGAGGAGATCGCCAGGGAGGCGATGACCCTTGCCTCACACAAGCTTCCCATCAAGACGCGGTTCATCAAACGCGAGGAGCTGGTAGGGGCGGCGGGATGAAAGCGCGGGAGTTGCGGGAGCTCAGCGTAGAGGAGCTCCTGAAGAGGCTCGACCAGTCTCTCCAGGAGCTCGTGAACCTGCGGATCCAATCGGCCGTAGGGAAATCCTCGAACCCCTCGCGCGTCCGGGAGGTTCGCCGAACCATTGCCAGGGTGAAGACGATCCTTGCCGAGCGGGGGGTCCGCGTATGACCCGCTCCGGCGCGGGGGAGCACAGGATGCGGGTGGGAGAGAGGTTGGAGGGAGGTCGTCCTGGTGTCTAGAGGACGGGGGAAGCGGAAGACGATGGTCGGAATCGTTGTCAGCGACAGGATGGACAAGACGGTAGTCGTCCGGGTGGAGACGCTACGCCGCCACCCCCTGTACAAGAAGACCATCCGCCACATCAAGAAGGTCAAGGCCCACGACGAGGAAAACGCTTGCCGGGTCGGGGACAAGGTCCTCATCATGGAGACCCGACCTCTCAGCAGGGAGAAGCGCTGGCGGGTGGTCCAAATCCTTGAGAGGGTGGAGGAGGCCGTCCCCCTCGAGATGGGGGAGGCTCTCGAAGGGGCACAGGGAGGATGATCGGGGGAGGCAGGGGTTCTCCATGATCCAGCCATACACGCGGCTGAAAGTAGCGGATAACACTGGGGCGAAGGTGATCATGTGCATCCGGGTCCTCGGAGGTTCCAACCGCCGCTACGCCGGGGTTGGGGACGTGATCGTTGCCACAGTGAAGGATGCGATCCCCAACAGCCCGGTGAAGAAGGGAGAAGTGGTCAGGGCGGTCATCGTCCGGACCAAGAAGGAGATCCACAGGCCGGATGGTACGTATATCCGTTTCGACGACAACGCAGCGGTGCTCATCAACGAGCAAGGGAACCCGAGGGGGACTAGGATCTTCGGCCCCGTGGCCAGGGAGCTGCGCGAGAAGCAGTTCATGAAGATCGTCTCCCTCGCCCCAGAGGTGCTCTAAGTCACCCCGCCAAAATCCTGAAACGGATTTTGGCGGGGGCCCGACACGGGAGAGCTCCCGCTGCGGTGGTACAGGATTTCTGTTTCAGGATCGTGAGGAGAGGGCAGATGGTTGTGGAGAGAGGGCACGTGCACGTGAGGAAAGGGGACCTGGTAGAGGTGATCTCCGGGAAGTACCGGGGGAAGCGGGGGAAAGTCCTTCGCGTCTTCCCCGGGGAGGGCCGTGTGATCGTAGAGGGGGTCAATGTGGTCAAGCGCCACGTCCGCCCCTCGCAGAAGTTCCCCCAAGGGGGGATCGTTGAGCAGGAGGCCCCGATCTACGCAGCCAAGGTGATGCTCGTGTGCGCCAAGTGCGGGCAGAGGACAAGGGTGGGGAGGGCTTTCCTGGAAGACGGGACCAAGGTCCGGATATGCAAGAAGTGCGGGGAGCAGATCGACAAGAAGTAGGGTGAGGGGAGATGGCGATCAGCCAGGCCGTGAAGCTCCGGGAGCAGTACCAGAGGGAGGTCGCCCCGAGGTTGCGGGAGCGCTTCGGGTACCGGAACGTGATGGAGATCCCGAAGCTCGAGAAGATCGTGGTGAACATGCGCGTCGGCGCGGCGGTTCAGGATCCGCGGCAGATCGACAAAGCGGTGGAGGAGCTGACCCTCATCACCGGGCAGAAGCCGGTGGTCTGCAGGGCGAAGAAGTCGATTGCCGCGTTCAAGCTGCGCGCGGGGATGCCCATTGCCTGCAAGGTGACCCTGCGGGGGCCTCGTATGTACGCGTTCCTGGAGAAACTCATCAACGTTGCCCTTCCCAGGATCAAGGACTTCAAGGGGATCTCCCCGCGCTCCTTTGACGGCAGGGGGAACCTGAACATCGGGATCCGGGAGCAGCTCATCTTCCCAGAGATCGACTACGACAAAGTGGACAGGATCAGGGGGATGGATATTACCATCGTGACGACCGCGAAGACCGACGAAGAGGCGAAGGAGCTCCTGGCGCTCCTCGGGATGCCCTTCCGGGAGAACTGATCGAGCGTGGTGCGTGGTCGGCAACGAGACAGACCAGACGACCCATTCCAGCGGAGGGACCATGGCGAAGAAGGCGCTCATTGAAAAGTGGAAGCGGGAGCCCAAATTCAAGGTCCGGCGGTATAGCCGTTGCCAGCGTTGCGGGCGTCCCAGGGCCGTCTTCCGGAAGTTCGGCCTCTGCCGCATCTGCCTGCGCCAGCTGGCCCACCGTGGCGAGCTCCCTGGGGTAGTCAAGGCGAGCTGGTGAAGGGGGAGGGTTTCATCGTGGGTGTGATCACCGATCCCATCGCAGATATGCTCACACGGATCCGGAATGCCCTCCAGGCCCGGAAGGCCTCTGTGGAGGTCCCGGCGAGCAAGATCAAGCTGGAGATCGCGAAGATCCTCAAGGAGGAGGGGTACGTGGAGGATGTGCAGTTCGTCACGCGAGGGCCCCAGGGAGTCATCAGGATCCAGCTCAAGTACGGTCCTCGGCAGGAGCGGATCATCTCCGGGCTCCAGCGGGTGAGCCGCCCCGGGCGCAGGATCTATGCCAAGGCGACAGAGATCCCCCAGGTGCGCCGGGGTCTTGGGATCGCCATCCTCTCCACCTCTAAGGGCATCATGACCGACCGGAAGGCGAGGCGGTTGAGGGTGGGAGGGGAAGTCATCTGCTACGTGTGGTGAGGGACTGCTGCCCGCCCCATCTTCCTCGGTGGGAGAGGGGGTTGGGCGGGGCAGGAACGGGAGGTCGTACGATGTCGCGGGTAGGAAAGATGCCGGTACCGGTTCCACCTGGAGTGGAGGTCAAAGTCGAGGGGAATCGCGTCCGTGTGAAGGGCCCAAAGGGGGTCTTGGAGCAGGAATTCCACCCGGACATGCAGATCCAGGTGGTCGACGGGACGATCGTCGTGCGGCGGCCCACCGATGCACGGATCCACCGGGCCCTCCACGGACTGACCCGGTCCCTCCTCCATAATATGGTCCAGGGCGTGACCCAGGGTTACCGGGTGGAGCTGGAGATCCAAGGAGTCGGTTACCGTGCCCAGAAGCAGGGGAAGAACTTGATCCTCCAGGTTGGGTTCTCCCATCCCGTGGAGGTGGCACCCCCGGAGGGCATCGACTTCGAAGTCCCTTCGGCAAACCGCATCGTCGTCAGCGGGATCGACAAGGCCCTGGTTGGTCAGGTTGCCGCGCAGATCCGTGCGATCAAACCCCCCGACCCCTACAAGGGCAAGGGGATCCGCTATGTCGATGAGCACATCAAACTCCGCCCCGGGAAGGCCGGGAGAGCGGTGAAGTGAACGGTGGGAACGATGCTGATCCTCAAGGAGAGCAGGAACCTCCTGCGGAAGCGCCGCCACCTCAGGATCCGGAAGCGCGTGAAGGGGACGCCGGAACGACCCCGCCTGTCCGTCTTCCGGAGCCTCCGTCATATCTATGCGCAGGTCATTGACGACACCACAGGACGCACCCTGGCGAGCGCGTCCACGCTGGACCCCGAGCTCCGGGACAAGGTCAAAGGGCTCCGCAAGACCGAGGCGAGCAGGTTGGTCGGACAATTGGTCGCCCAGCGTGCCCTGGAGCGTGGGATCACCAGGGTCGTGTTCGACCGCGGGGGATACCTCTATCACGGACGCGTGAAGGCCCTGGCAGAGGGGGCGCGAGAGGCAGGGCTGGAGTTCTGAGGGAGACGAGGTCGAAGAAAACGGGAGGTTCAAGGTGGCCAAGAAACTCTTGATCAGACGAACAGACCCCAGCGGGTTCAACCTCACTTACGAGAAGACCGTGTGGATCAACCGGGTGGCGAAGGTCACCAAGGGAGCGAAGCGGATGAGTTTCACCACCCTGGTGGTCGTGGGGGATCAGCAAGGGCATGTGGGCGTCGGCCTGGGGAAGGCGGCGGAGGTCCCCGATGCCATCCGGAAGGCCATCGAGGACGCCAAGAAGCACCTCATCGAGGTCCCCCTCGTCGGCACAACCATCCCCCATGAAGTGGTGGGGGAGTTTGGGGCAAGCCGGGTGCTGATGCGTCCTGCCTCCCGGGGGACGGGGGTCATCGCGGGCGCAGTGGTGCGGGCCGTGGTAGAAGCGGCCGGGATCAAAGACCTCCTGACGAAGGCCCTAGGATCTACCAACCCCGTGAACCTGGCCCGCGCCGCCATCCACGGGCTGCTCCAGCTCAAGCAACCGGAGGAGGTCGCCCGGTTGCGCGGGGTGCCTGTGGAGGAACTCCTGGTGAGGAGCAAGTGAGGATGTACTGGAGGGGTTTGCCATGCTCCGTATTGGGTCCCTGAAGGCGCCGAGAGGCGCACGGAAGCGCAGGAAGCGAGTCGGAAGGGGGATCGGTTCCGGCCACGGGACTTACTCCACGAGGGGGATCAAGGGACAGAAAGCCCGGGCAGGGCGCGGACCCCGTCCGGGGTTCGAGGGAGGCCAGACGCCTCTCGTCAAGCGGCTCCCTTTCCAGCGAGGCGTTCGGGGAGCTGGCTCGAATATGACTGGTGGGCCTCCCCGCCCGGAGGTCTCCGAGGTGAATGTGGAGGACCTCCGGCGCTTCCCCCCAGGGACTGTGGTCACCCCCGAGGTCCTGCGCAGAGCGGGGTTGATTGAGGAAGGGCCTGTGAAGGTCCTCGGGGATGGGAGGTTGGACGTGCCCCTGGAGGTCCGTGCCCACGCCTTTTCCCGATCCGCCCGGAAGAAGATCGAGGCAGCCGGCGGGAAGGCTGTCGTCCTGGCAACGGGGAGGAGGTGATCCCCGTGCTCGGGGGTTTGGTGAACGCGCTCCGCATCCCAGACCTGCGAAGGCGGGTGCTGTTTACTGCCGTGATGCTCATCCTCTACCGCTTGGGAGCGCACATCCCGGTCCCAGGCGTCGATGTGACAGCGATCCAGCGCCTCTTCCGGCAGCAGGGGAATATCTTCAACCTCCTCGACCTGTTCGTCGGAGGCGCCCTCTCCCGGTTCGCCCTGTTCGCCCTGGGCGTCTTCCCCTACATCACTGCCTCCATCATCATGAGCCTCCTCCAGGTGGTTTTCCCCCAGCTCAAGGAGATGGCCACCGAGGAGGGAGAGGCAGGGAGGCGGAGGCTTGCCCAGTACACGCGGTATCTGACCGTGGTCCTGGCTGTGATCCAAGCGATTGGCCAGACCTTCCTCATCCGGAACCTGGGAGCGCTGCCGGACCAGCGACCGCTCACCTTCGCCCTGATCGTCACCACGCTCACAGCGGGCACGATGGTGCTCACCTGGATGGGCGAGATCATGACAGAGTACGGGGTGGGCAACGGGGTCTCCCTCCTCATCTTCGGGGGGATCGTCGCCAGGCTCCCTGACCAGACGGCGCGGACCGTCGCCCTCATTGGTGTCGGGGAACTCGCCTGGTGGCAGTTCCTCCTCGACATTGCTGTAGTCCTGGCGAGCGTTGTCGTGGTGGTGGGGGCGACCCTTGCTGTGCGGAAGATCCCTGTGCAGTACGCCAAGCGGGTGGTTGGGCGCAGGGTTTATGGCGGGCAGTCCACCCACCTTCCCCTCCGGCTCATCCAAGCAGGCGTCATCCCCATCATCTTCGCCATCTCCGTCCTCCAGTTCCCCGGGACCATCGCCCAGTTCATCAACGTCCCGTGGGTCCAGCGCATTGGCCAGGAGATCCTCCCGGGTCGACCGATGGGCGACCTCCTGTACTTCGTCCTGATCATCCTGTTCACCTATTTCTACACCGCCGTGAGCTTCGATCCGAACGAGATCTCCGAGAACATCAAGAAGTACGGGGGCTTCATCCCAGGGATCCGGCCAGGGAGGCCGACGACGGAGTACCTCTCCCGGGTCGTGGACAGGTTGACTCTGGTGAGCGCCCTCCTCCTCGCGGTCATCGCCATTCTGCCTGTCTACCTCGCCCGCGGGACCGGGGTGCTGACGTTCACCCTCTCTGGGACCGCCATGCTCATCGTCGTTGGCGTGGCCCTCGAGACCATGAAGCAGATCGAGGCCTACGTGCTCATGCGGCACTACGAGGGGTTCATGCGGTGAACCTGATCTTCCTAGGGCCTCCAGGGGCGGGGAAGGGGACGCAGGCCAAGCTCCTGCAGGCGCGGCGGGGGATCCCCCAGATCTCCACTGGAGACATCCTCAGGGAGGCCATTGCCCGGGGGAGTGCACTCGGGCAGAGGGCGAAGGGATATGTGGAGCGCGGGGATCTGGTGCCGGACGAGGTCATGGTCGGCATCATCGCCGAGCGCCTGTCGCAGCCGGACACCAGCGATGGATTCATCCTCGACGGATTCCCCAGGACTGTGGCCCAGGCCCGGTCCCTTGAGGAGCTCCTCGCGCGCCTGGGGAGGAAGATCACGGCGGTGGTCTACTTCGACCTCCCGGAGGAGAAGATCGTCCGGCGTCTCTCTGGGAGGCTGATCTGTGCGCGGTGCGGGGCCATCTACCACGTGGAGCACCACCCTCCCCGGCAACCGGGGATCTGCGACGTCGATGGGGGCCCGCTGTACCGGAGGGATGACGACCAGCCTGAGGTCGTTCGGAAGAGGATCCAGGTCTATCGGGAAGAGACGCAACCCCTCGTGGCGTTCTACAGGGAGAGGGGACTCCTGCACGTTGTGGATGCGTCCCAGGGGGTAGAGACGCTCTACCAGTCGATCTTGCAGATCGCCGGCGTTCCCCCGGAAGGCGGGGAGCGACAGGCGGAGGCCTGGGCGGACCGATGAAGGGGCAGGCGCGGATCGTCCTGAAGAACAAGGAGGAGATCGCCCGGATGCGGGAGGCGGGTCGCCTGGCGGCGATGGCCCTGCGAGAAGTGGTGCGCGCTGTGCGGCCGGAGGTCACCACCATGGAGTTGGACGAGATCGCCGAGACCTATATCCGGGCGCATGGAGGGGTTCCCTCCTTTAAAGGCTACCGGGGGTACCCGGCGAGCATCTGCGTCTCCATCAATGAAGAGGTCGTGCATGGGATCCCCTCCAAGCGCAGGCTGAAGAAAGGGCAGATCGTCTCGATCGATCTCGGCGTGATGGTGGACGGGTTCCATGGGGACGTGGCTGTGACCGTCCCCGTTGGGGAAGTCAGCGAGGATCTCCTCAGGCTCCTGGAGTGCGCCCGGGAGGCCCTCTATCAGGGGATCTCCCAAGCTAGGCCGGGGAACCGGCTCGGGGATATCTCCTTTGCCATTCAGGCGTGCGTCGAGCGGTACGGCTTCTCGGTGGTGCGGGAGTATGCCGGCCACGGAATCGGCCGCCAGCTCCATGAGGACCCACAGGTCCCAAATTACGGCGCGCCCGGAACGGGGATCGCCCTCAGGCCTGGGATGACCTTGGCCATTGAGCCGATGGTGAACCTGGGAGGGGCCGAGGTCCTGGTCGCGGCCGACGGGTGGACGGTCCGGACTCGGGATGGCCTCCCCTCTGCGCACTTCGAACATACGGTGGCCATCGGGGAGGAGGGGCCGGAGATCCTCACTAGACTCCCCGGGGATAGTCTGATATAATAACCTGTTGTCCAGGTAACGCCGGGAGGGGCCTCTTCTGGGACGAAACATGGGGCGCGCGCACGAGCTTGTGGGAAGTATCGTGGTCTCCCGCGCAGGCCGGGACGAGGGAGAGCAGTACGTGGTCGTCGGCACGCTGGGCGAGGGCATGGTCCTGCTCGCTGACGGACAGCGGCGTCCCCTGGGACGCCCGAAGAAGAAGAACGTCAAGCATATCCGCGTGGTGGACGTGGACCCTGTCCTCAGGGATAAGTTGATCTCTGGAGAGCAGGTCACCGATGAGGAGGTCCGGACTGCCCTGTTGAAGGCGGGGGTGCAAGCGGGATAGCGGGAGGCCTATGGCCAAACAGAAGAAGGACGTCGTGGAGATCGATGGGACCGTCGTGGAGGTCCTCCCGAACGCGATGTTCCGGGTTGAACTCCCGAGCGGGCACCGGATCCTCGCCCACATCGCCGGGAAGATGCGCATCCACTTCATCCGGATCCTCCCTGGGGATCGGGTGAAGGTGGAGCTCTCACCCTACGACCCCACGCGGGGCCGGATCGTGTACCGGTACCGGTGAACGGGCGGTTGGGTTTTCGCTGCCACGGCGCCGTGGAGGGCTCTCGAGGAAGAGGGGGTTTGCGGTGAAGATCAGGGCGTCTGTGAAAAGGGTGTGCGAAAAGTGCAAGATCATCCGGCGGGGTGGCCGCGTCTACGTCATCTGTGAGAACCCCAAGCACAAGCAGAAACAGGGGTAGCGGCACCCGGGGTCGGGGTAGGATCGCTCTTTGAGGAGGGGGAGAATGGCGCGCGTTGCGGGAGTCGACCTTCCCAGGGACAAGCGGGTGGAGATCGCCCTGACGTATATCTACGGGATCGGGTTGAGCCGGTCGAGGGAGATTCTCCGGGCCACCGGCGTGAATCCGGACACCCGTGTGCGGGACCTGACGGAGGACGAAGTCAAACGCATCCGGGAATTCATCGAGCGGAATTACAAGGTCGAAGGGGACCTCCGTCGGGAGGTCGCGATGAACATCCGGAGGCTCGTAGAGATCGGCTGTTACCGCGGGATCCGGCACAAGCGGGGGCTCCCCGTCCGGGGGCAGCGCACGCGCACGAACGCGCGAACCCGTAAGGGGCCGCGGAAGACCGTCGGAGTCATGCGAAAGAAGAAGTAAACGCAATCCAAGTCCGTGAGGAGGGCGAGAGATGGGCAGGAAAGCAGGCCGGGGACGGCGTGAGCGGAAGAACGTTCCTGTGGGGATCGCCCATATCAAGTCGACGTTCAACAACACCATCGTCACGATCAGCGACCCCCAAGGGAACGTCCTTGCCTGGGCGAGCGCGGGAACGGTGGGGTTCAAGGGCTCCCGGAAGGGGACTCCCTATGCTGCTGGCCTTGCCGCGGAGTCGGCAGCGAGGAAGGCGATGGAGCATGGCGTGCGTCAGGTGGAAGTGTACGTGAAGGGTCCGGGAGCAGGGAGAGAGGCTGCCATTCGGTCCCTCCAGGCCGCTGGGCTGGAGATCAGCCTGATCAAGGATGTCACCCCCATCCCCCACGATGGGTGCCGTCCCCCGAAGCGTCGGAGGGTGTAAAAGGGGAAGGAGCAGGGAGTCGGGAGTGAGGAGGAAGGTATGGGGAGGTACACGGGACCAGTCTGCAGGTTGTGCCGCCGCGAGGGGATGAAGCTCTACCTCAAGGGGGAGAAGTGCTTCTCTGACAAGTGCCCGGTGCACAAGCGGGCGGTCCCTCCAGGGATGCACGGCCAGGGGGTACGCCACAAGACCAGCGAGTTCGGACTGCGCCTCCGGGAGAAGCAGAAGCTCCGCCGCATCTATGGTGTGCTCGAGCGGCAGTTCAAGCGCTACTTTGAGATCGCATCCAAGGCGACAGGGGTCACCGGGACCCGCTTGCTCCAGCTCCTCGAGTCCCGGTTGGACAACGTCGTGTTCCGGCTGGGTCTGGCGTCCTCGCGGAAGGAGGCCCGGATGCTCGTGACCCACGGCCACATCGCCGTGAACGGGCGCAGGGTGAACATCCCTTCCTACCTTGTGTCCCCTGGTGACGTGATCACCCTGACGGCGAAGGGGAAGGAGAACGCGCGGGTGCAAGCGCTCCTCGCCGAGGCCGGAGCGCGCGGCCGCCCGGGCTGGTTGGAGTTCAATCTCGAGACCCTCGAGGCGAAGGTCTTGGGCCTCCCCTCTCGGGAGGAGATCGATGTGCCCGTCAACGAACAGCTCGTCGTAGAGTACTACTCCCGCTGACCAGGTGGGGGAGGAGGTCCGGAATGATCTGGGAGATTGTGACAAAACCAAAGCTTGAGTTCGTCGAGCTCTCTGACACCTATGGGAAATTCGTGGTGGAGCCGCTGGATCGCGGGTTCGGGGTGACCCTGGGGAACTCGCTGCGCAGGGTCCTCCTCTCCTCGATCCCTGGCGCTGCCGTGACCTCCGTGAAGATCGAAGGGGTCCTCCACGAGTTCTCCACGATCCCTGGGGTGGTGGAGGATGTCACACAAATCATCTTGAACCTGAAGGAGCTCACCCTCAAGCTCCACACCGACAAGCCCAAGTTGCTCCGCCTTGAGGCAAGGGGGAAGCGGGAGGTCACTGCGGGGGATATCCAACCCGATCCAGATGTGGAGATCCTGAACCCGGACCTCCACATCGCCACCCTGGATTCCAAGAACGCGCGCTTGGCCATGGAGATCGTCGTGGAGAGGGGCAAGGGGTACGTCCCGGCAGAGCAGCACCGGAAGAGCGAACATGTCATCGGGGTGATCCCAGTAGATTCCATCTTCTCCCCCATCCAGAAGGTGAACTATATCGTGGAGGACACCCGTGTCGGCCACTCCAGCAACTACGACCGGCTCACCCTGGAGATCTGGACGAACGGAGCGATCCGTCCCGACGAGGCCGTTCGGGAGGCCAGCAGGATCCTAATCGATCACTTCAAGCTGTTCGCGGGGATGGCCGAGGAGGCGTCGGTGCCATCCCGGCAGGAAGCTCGGGTGGACAGCCAGCTCAGCAGGCTGTACGCCATGCCCATCGAAGAGCTGGAGCTGTCGGTACGACCGTACAACTGCCTGAAGCGCGCTGGGATCCACACCGTCGGGGACCTGGTAAGCCGGACAGAGGAGGAGATCATCAGCGTGAAGAACTTTGGCCGGAAGTCCCTGGACGAGGTCAAGGAGAAGCTTGCCACCCTCGGCCTCTCCCTCAAGAAGGAGCAGGAGGAGCGCTGAAGCAACGCCATCCTGAGCCGGAGGGGAAGGTCCTCCTGGGGGAGAAGGCGAGGGGTGGCTGAGGAGGCACAGGGATGGGACTCGGAAGAGCAAGCCGAAAGCTGGGCCGGGACACTGGGGAGCGCCTCGCTCTGTTCCGCAGCCAGGTGAGCGCCCTCCTCCTCCATGAGCGCATCGAGACCACGGAGGCCAAAGCGAAGGAGGTCAAGAAGATTGCCGACCGCATCGTCGGCATGGCCCTGAAGGGGGACCTGCACGCGATCCGCCAGGTGCGGCGGTTCCTCACGGACAAGGAAGCGGTGAAGAAGCTGTTCACGACCATCGCCCCCCGCTATGCCGGGAGGCGCGGCGGCTACACCCGCGTGGTCAAGCTCGGCCCCCGGAGAGGGGACGCCGCCCCCATGGCGATTGTCGAATTGGTTCCCTCCCAACCCGAGGCCAAGGGTAGCTGATGCAGCGGGATCCCAGGCCAAGACGGTGATCCCGTCCCTCCCACATTCTGGAAGGACTGAGGCCCCACGGAACGAGGATGGCTTTCGTGGGGTACGTATGGCTGGGGACGTCCTGATCGAAATTCGCAACCTGCGCCACGTCTACAACCCCGGGACTCCAGAGGAGGTCGTTGCGCTCGATGGGATCTCCCTGGAGATCCGGCAAGGGGAGTTCGTGGCCATCGTCGGGGCGAACGGTTCGGGGAAGTCCACCCTGGCCAAGCACTTAAACGCCCTCCTGTTGCCGACGGAGGGAGAGGTCTTTGTCGCAGGGAGGGATACGAGGCGCCCAGAGCACCTCTGGGAGATCCGCCAGCAGGTGGGGATGGTCTTCCAGAACCCCGACAACCAGATCGTGGCCACGGTGGTGGAGGAGGACGTGGCGTTCGGCCCGGAGAACCTGGGGCTCCCACCTGAGGAGATCCGCCGGCGCGTCGAGGAGGCGCTCCAGGCCGTCCACTTGCTGGAGCTCCGGCGCCACGAGCCCCACCTCCTCTCAGGCGGCCAGAAGCAGCGCGTGGCCATTGCCGGGATCCTGGCGATGCGCCCGCGGTGCATCGTTCTCGACGAGGCGACCTCTATGCTGGACCCTCAGGGCCAGCAGGAGGTGCTGGCGACGATCCGGCGGCTGAATGGAGAGGGGATCACGATCGTATTCATCACCCACTCCATGGACGAGGCGGCCCTCGCGGACCGGGTCCTGGTGATGGACCGCGGGCGGATCGTCCTCGACGGGCCGCCGCGGGAGGTCTTCAGCCGGCCAGCGGAGTTACGCCGGCTCCACCTCAACGTCCCTCAGGCGGTCCAGCTTGCCGAGCTCCTCCGCCAGGAGGGTCTTTCGATCCCGCCGGGGATCGTCACTCCAGGGGAACTCGTGGAAGCGATCTGGTCCCTTATTCCCCACCCGGCAGCAGCGCGGAACCCGGATCCGGGAAGGTTCCCTCCAAAAGGTTCGTGGGAGACAGTGCGGGGGGATGGCCAGGCCGTGATCACCTGCGAGGACGTTCACTACGTCTACCTCCGGGGGACCCCTATGGAAGCCGTGGCCCTTCGAGGGGTGAACCTGCGCATCCCCGCGGGGGAGGCAATCGGGATCATTGGCCCCACCGGATCCGGCAAGTCCACCCTCATCCAGCATTTCAACGGCCTCCTCCGGCCCACCGCGGGGCGGATCTGGGTCGACTCCATGGAGCTCCCGACACGGGGAACTGCCCTCCGGGAACTCCGGCAGAAGGTCGGGTTGGTCTTCCAGTATCCCGAACACCAGCTGTTCGAGGAGACAGTCTATGATGACGTAGCCTTCGGACCCCGGAACATGGGCCTGGACGAGGGAGAGGTCTCCCGGCGCGTGCGCCAGGCTCTCGAGCTCGTGGGGCTGGATCCTGATCGCTTCGGCAGGCGGTCGCCCTTCTCCCTCTCCGAGGGGGAGATGCGGCGGGCGGCCATCGCGGGGGTCCTTGCCATGGCTCCACGGGTCCTCGTCCTCGACGAGCCCACCGCAGGCCTTGACCCCAGGGGGAGGGAGGAGATCCTCGCGCACCTCCAGGCCCTTCGATCGGGGGAGGAGGTTACCGTCGTCGTGGTCAGCCACAGCATCGATGAGATCTCCTCCCTGGCCGGCCGTGTCGCCGTGCTCCACCAGGGCCAAGTCTACCTCGAGGGGACGACGCGGGAGGTCTTTTCCCAGGGGAAGCGCCTCGCTGCCATTGGGCTCCGCGTCCCTGTTGTCGCCGAGGTGCTGGAGCAGCTGCGGGAGCGCGGCCTCCCTGTCCGCACCGATGTCCTGACTGTGGAGGAGGCCAAGGAAACGATCCTGGAGGGGCTGCAGGCGTTATCTTAAGGAAACGAACAGGAATCGTGCTTCCCTGTAGCATGTAGGGCTTTCCCCGTGCCGGGGTGCCCGAATCCGTTTCAGGATTTTGGCGGGGTGACCGAGAAGGCGAGATGGAACTCCTTCGTTATGTGACCATTGGACAGTTTATCCCCCGGGACTCGCCGGTCCACCGCCTCGACCCTCGGACCAAGCTCCTGGCGGTCGCGGTGTGGATGGTCATCATCTTCCTGGTGCGCGACTTCCTCGGATACGCCCTGTTCACCCTCGTCCTCCTCGCCCTCCTCGCCGTGGCCCAGATCCCCCTGGGGTACGTGCTCAAGGGGCTACGCCCCGTCCTCTTCCTCCTCGTCCTCACCCTCGCCCTGAACATTTTGTTCAGCGGTCCGGCGGAGGGGAAGGTCCTCTGGCGCCTTGGACCCTTCGTAGCCACGCAGGAGGGGCTGATCCGCGGTTTGTTCGTGGGGTACCGTCTCGTGCTCCTCGTCGTGGTCACCTCACTGCTGACCTTCACCACCTCCCCCGTGGACCTCACCGATGGGATCGAACGTCTCCTCCGCCCCTTCCGCCGGCTCGGCGTCCCTGCCCACGAGCTGGCGATGATGATGACCATCGCCCTCCGGTTCATTCCTACCTTGCTCTCGGAGACGGAGAAGATCATCAAGGCACAGATGGCCAGGGGGGCGGACTTCGAGCGAGGGAATCTCCTCCGCAGGGCAAGGGCGTTCATTCCCGTGCTGGTCCCCCTGTTCCTGAGCGCCTTCCGGAGGGCCGAGGAGCTTGCCCTGGCCATGGAGGCGCGATGCTACCGCGGGGGGGAGAACCGGACGCGGATGAAGCAGCTCACCTTCCGCAGCGGAGATATCTTCGCCTGGATCTTCGTCGCCCTCGCCTCGGCGCTCTTCTTAGTCCCCGCGAGCGTCTGGGCCACACTCGCTGGGAGGTAAACTGCGTAGGCTGCGCAGACGGGATGCGTCACCTCAAACTTGTCCTCCAGTACGATGGGACCGCCTACGCGGGCTGGCAGCGCCAGGGCGATTCCCCCACGGTCCAGGGCACCCTGGAGAGGGCGATCGCCTCAGTCACGGGCGAACCCTGCCGGGTGATCGGGGCTGGCCGGACCGACGCCGGTGTCCACGCCCTCGGTCAGGTGGCCAGTTTCAGGACGAGGAGCCGGATTCCCGTGGAGAAGGTCCCTGCCGCGTTGAACAGCCAGCTCCCCCTGGACATCCGCGTCCTCTGCGCCGAGGAGGTGGACGAGAGGTTCCATCCCCGCTACGACGCTCGCTCCCGGTTGTACACCTACGTCATCCTGAACCGCCCAACCCCTTCCGTCCTCCTCCGCCACTACGCCTATCACCACCCGGCTCCCCTGGACATCCCGGCGATGGACAGGGGGATCGGCGCCCTCGTGGGGCGGCACGAGTTCGATGCCTACCGGGCTCTGGGGAGCAATCCCAGGACGACTTGGTGCACGATCTTCCGCGCCAGTGTCCGCCGGCGGGGAGATTTCGTCTTCCTCACCGTGGAGGCCGACCGGTTCCTCCGCCACATGGTCCGGATGATCGCGGGGACGTTGATCCGGGTAGGGACCGGAAAGCTCCCTCCGGAGGCGGTAGGGGAGTTCCTCGAAAGGAAAGACAACCAGCTCACCGGGCCGGTGGTGCCGCCGCATGGCCTCTACCTCGTCAAGGTCTCCTACTAACGGGTCACCTCCCTTCCTCGCCCTTGAAGCCCGGAGTAGATCCTCTTTGAACCGGTCCCCCAAACTCCAAAAGTCTTGACACTGCGGAGAAGGAAACTGTAGAATTTTGTATAGCAAATCATATATGATCTTCAAAAATGCACAATGTAGCGAATCTCGATAAATGTCGCTTCGCCTATGAGGTACTCCTCCAGCGTATTGTGCGTGGGGAATACGGGCCGGGGTACCGTCTCGTCATCGACCAGATCGCGCGCGAGCTGGGGATCAGTCCTACACCTGTGCGGGAGGCCATCCGCCAGCTAGAAGCCGAGGGCGTTGTTGTCTACAACCGCCACAGCGGTCCAAGGGTTGCGCTGATCGACGACCGGACCTACCCTCAGGTCCTGAAGGTGCTGGCTGTACTCGAAGGCTTTGCCACCGCTCAGGCTGCCGCGCGCTTGCGGCCCAATGACATCGCAGAGCTCCAGGCGCTGAATCAACAGATGAAGGAGGCCATCCGCCGGTTGGATTTCGCCCTCTTCAATGAGCTCAACCGGCAATTCCACCAGACCATCTACCAGCATTGCGGGAACGCGTACCTGAGGGAGGTGTTGGAGGGCACCTGGAGACGCCTCGATACGCTTAGGCGGAACATCTTCGCCTTCATCCCGAGCAGGGCGCCCAAGTCGGTAGAGGAGCACGATACGCTCATCGAACTGATCCAAAGACAGGCCTCTGCCGAGATGGTGGAACGATTCGCCAGGCAACACAAGCTCCACATGCTCCAGGCCTTCCTGGAGTGGAAGGCACGGGGGTCAGCTCCCATGGGAGAGGCTGACTGGTCCAAGACGGCAGAAGGGTGGAGATCGTGAACGCGGCCCGCAAGGGGGTTGCTGGGAAGGATTTCCGAGGCTCGATCGTTCCGCTGGTGACGCCCTTCCGCGAGGGACAGGTGGATGGGCAGAGTTTGAGGTCCCTCATCGAATGGCAGATCGCCTCGGGAAGTCACGGGATCGCTGTAACTGGGACGACGGGGGAGGCCACTTCCCTTTCCTTCGAGGAACGGAAGCAGGTCATTCGGTTGGCCGTACAGACGACGGCAGGCCGTGTCCCTGTGATCGCCGGGACTGGCACGAACAACTACGAGGAGACACTGGAACTCACCCAGTTCGCGGAGCACGAAGGCGCGGACGCGGCCCTTCTCCTTGTGCCCTACCACATCCGTCCCACGCAGGAAGGGCTCTTCCATTACTTCCGGATGGTGGCACGTGCGACGGATCTTCCCATCCTCATCTATAACATCCCTGGCCGCACCGCAGTCAACCTGGAGGTGGAGACGCTCTTTCGGTTGCGCCGGGAGTGTGAGAACATCATCGGGGTGAAGGAGGCCAACAAGGACTTTGAGCATGTCAACCGCGTGCTCCTGCGGTGCGGTCGGGATTTCCTGCTCTTCAGTGGAGTCGAGCTTCTGTGCTTCCCGATGCTGGCCATTGGCGGAGCAGGGCTTATCAGCGCCACCGCGAACCTGGTCCCCCATCTGGTGGCGCGGATGTACAACCTGTTCCAGCAGGGGGACTGGAGCGGTGCGCTGGATCTCCACTACCACCTGATGCCCCTCAACGAGGTCCTCTTCCTCGAGACCAACCCGGGGCCCGTCAAATATGCCCTCAGCCTCCTGGGCAAAATCCCGCCGGAGATCCGACCTCCCCTGGTCCTTCCCGGAGAGGAGAACCGGGTCAAGATCCGGCATGTCATGGCTGCTTATGGCCTTCTCCATAATGCGGATGCTTCCGCTGCAGAACCCCTCGCCCCGCACACAAGCCCGTGGAGCCAGGCTGGGAGGGAAGGAGGGGATTTGTAACCTATGCGTCGCGTCCGCTTCGCCGCGGAGGGAGCTGTCCATATGGGGGAGTTTCGGGATGGAGTCCTGTATGATCACGCCGGCCGAGCGTACGATCCGGGGGATGTCGTTTGGCTTCCGCCTGTGATCCCCAAGAAGGTTATCGGGGTTGCGCTCAATTTCACCGAGCATGCCCAGGAGTTGGAGGTGCAATCTCCGGAGGAGGTGACCTTGTTCTTCAAACCGGTCTCCTCCCTCGTGGGACACCAGGCCCCGGTGATCTGTCCCACGGGCGTGCGGTACCTTCACCATGAAGTAGAGCTCGCGGTGGTGATCGGGCGGACCTGCCGCCATGTGCGGGCCTCCAAGGCCCCGGACGTGATCCGTGGGTACACCATCTTCAACGACATCACCGCCCGTGACTTCATCACGAACTTCTACCGCCCGCCGGTCCGGGCGAAGGGGTATGATACCTTTGGCCCGGTCGGGCCATGGGTGGTCGAGGGGGAGATCGAGGACCCCCACTCCCTTTCCCTTCGTGCCTACGTGAATGGGGAACTTCGGCAATTCGGGAGCACGGCGCGGATGATCCACCGCATCCCGGAGCTGGTGGAATTCATCTCCTCGATCATGACTCTAGAGCCTGACGACCTGATCCTCACCGGAACCCCGAGGGGGATCTCGCCCGTGTATCCTGGCGACGTCATGCGCCTGGAGATTGAGGGGATTGGCATCCTTGAGAACCCGGTTGTCTCCGAAGAGGAGGGGGGGAGAGATTCTGGTCGTGCGCGGGCCAGAGATGTGGGGTGAACCAGCGGTGGCATACCACGTCAAGCGACCGGTCGAGGGGAAGCCTGCGATGCACTTCATTGGCGGGGAGTTCGTGGAGGGAGTGGAGGGCCGGACCTTCAGGACCTTGAACCCGGCGACCAACCAGGTGATCACCCAAGTTGCCGAAGGCAGCAGGGAAGATGTGGATCGGGCAGTTCGGGCTGCGCGGCGCGCCTTTGAGGAAGGCCCATGGCCCCGGATGCGGGCTGCGGAACGCGCAAAGTACCTCCGGCGGATCGCTGACCTCATCCGGAAGAACGCCGAAGCCATCGCCTTCCTGGAAACCCTGGATACTGGGATCCCGATCACGCAAACGGCCAACGGCAGCATCCCGCGGGCTGCGGAGAATTTCGAATTCTTCTCTGAGATGGCCACACGCATCACCGGAGAGGTCTACCCCAAGGACGGCGAGTTCCTGAACTACACGATCCGGAACCCTGTAGGGGTGGCCGGACTGATCACGCCTTGGAACACGCCCTTCATGCTGGAGAGCTGGAAGGTCGCTCCGTGCCTTGCAGCTGGGAACACGTGCGTGCTCAAGCCCGCGGAGTGGGCTCCCCTTTCCGCCACTAAGCTGGCAGAGATCGTCCAGGAGGCTGACTTACCTCCTGGGGTGTTCAACGTGGTCCATGGGTTCGGGGAGGTCGCCGGCGCCGCCCTGGTGGCCCATCCCATGGTCCAGCTCATCTCCTTCACCGGCGAGACCGCAACGGGCATGGAGATCATGCGCAACGGCGCAACTTCCCTGAAGCGATACTCCATGGAGCTCGGGGGCAAATCCCCCGCCATTGTCTTCCCGGATGCTGAACTGGAGCGGGCTCTGGATGGTGTGATCTGGCAGATGTTCTCCCTGAATGGGGAGCGCTGCACCGCAAATGCGCGCCTTCTGCTACACCGGGCGATCTCTGAGGAGTTCTTGAGCGATCTCCTGAACCGAGTCGCAGCCATCCGTGTCGGCGATCCCTTCGACCCACGGACGGAGATGGGCCCTCTGATCCACCCAGACCACTGGGACCGGGTGCGGGGGTATATCGATGTCGCCCGTGCGGAAGGGGCCACCGTCGCCGTCGGGGGCGACCGTCCAACTCACCTCAGGGAGGGCAACTACTTTGCCCCCACGGTGATTACGAACGTGCGTCATGCAATGCGCATTGCCCAGGAGGAAATCTTCGGGCCTGTGCTCGTGGTGATCCTATTTGAGACTGAGGACGAAGCCATCCAGTTGTCTAACGATGTACAGTATGGGCTGGCTGCGTACCTCTGGACAAGGGACCTCGTCCGAGCCCACCGTATCGCCCACGCCTTGGAGGTAGGGATGGTGTGGGTCAACTCCCACAATGTGCGCGACCTCCGCACCCCCTTTGGGGGGGCCAAATACAGCGGCATCGGACGGGAGGGAGGCCATTACAGCTTGGAATTCTATACGGAGCTAACCACGGTACACATAGCCCTCGGGGGCCATCGGATCCCCCAGATGGGAGTACCGTAGAAACTGGGAACGGAGAGGAGATCATGGGTGCGCGAACCGGTGCGCAGTTCCTGCAGCGGGTAAAGGAACATCCTCGGGACATGTGGCATAGGGGGGAACGCGTCGAGGATCCAACGACGCATCCGGCCTTTCGCAACGGCCTTCGAACCATGGCGACCCTTTATGACCTCCAGTGGCAGCGTCCGGATGAGATGCTCTTCGACTCCCCCTCCACCGGCGAAAAGGTAGGTCTTTCTTTCCTGGTCCCAGGGAGCCAGGCTGACCTGCGGCGGATCACCCACATGATGAGGATATGGGCAGACCATCATTTTGGGTTCATGGGGCGCACTCCAGATTACCTGAATCGGGCCATCTCTTACTACGCATCTGGGGCAGATTTCCTGGGGGAGAAGGAACCGAGCTTTGGGGAACATATGCGGCGGTACTATGAGTACGTCCGGGAGAACGACCTCTGTCTCACCCACACCCTGATCAATCCCCAGGCCAATCGGGCTGTGGGACCTGCGTACCAGACCGATCCCTATCTAGCGGCCCGTGTGGTCCGAGAGACCGACGGCGGGATTGTCCTCCGGGGCGCCAGGATGCTCGCCACGTTGCCGACAGTGGACGAGATCATGGTGTTCCCCTCCACTTTACTGCGGAATACGGAAGAGGACGCACCTTACTGCTATGCCATCGCCATCCCCTGTGATACGCCTGGCCTGCGTTTCCTCTGCCGGGAGACCCTGGATGATGGGCGTCCCCATTTCGATCGCCCGTTGAGCTCCCGCTTCGATGAGGGAGATGCCGTTGTGATCTTCCATGATGTGCTCGTTCCCTGGGAGCGGGTGTTCATCTATCGGGATGTCGATCGGGCCAACCGAGCCTATGCGGCCACCGGGGCGACCGTGGGGATGGCCCATCAGGTGATCGTGAAGAACATTGCAAAGACAGAATTCTTCCTGGGACTGGCCTCCCTCGTTGTGGAGACCATTGGCATCGAGGGCTTCCAGCATGTGCAGGAGAAAGTAGCGGAGATCTGGATCTACCTCGAGACGTTGAAGGCACTGCTTAGGTCGGCCGAGGCCGAAGCGACGGTCGATCCCTGGGGAGCAGTTCGCCCAGCCTGGCCGCCGCTCGATGCGGCCAGGAACCTTTACATGCGCTGGTACCCCCGGATCGTTGAGATCATCCAGCAACTATCTGCCAGTGGGATCGTGGCGACGGTCACGGAGGCAGACTTCCACAATCCCCAACTGATCGAGGACATCCGTCAGTACTTCCAAGCTGCCCGGGCCGATGCGTACGACCGGATCCCCCTTTTTCGCCTCGCCTGGGATGCTGCCCTTTCCGCCTTCGCCGGACGGCAAGTTCAGTACGAGCGGTTCTATTTCGGCGATCCCGTGCGCATCGCTGGGGCGATTTTCCAGCAGCACGATCGGACTCCTTATATGGAAAGAGTTCGGGAGTTCCTCAAGCAATCGCGAGAGGGAGCTCTGACCGAGGGGGCGTGGAAGCGACGGTAAGGGGTCTCCATGGCCGGCTCAAGGACTGCGGTGGGGGGGCACGGAAATGGCGTTTTCTATCACCCGGGCAGCACACGCTGAGCTCCGGGTGACCGACCTTGAACGGGCGAGGGCGTTCTATGTAGAAGCCCTGGGTTTCGTAGAGATCGCCCGCGGGCCTGACCGCCTCTATCTCGGTGGTCTGGAGGAGCGCGATCGTTACAGCTTGGTGTTGCGTCACGCAAAAAGCCCCGGCGTCACACACATCGCCTTTCGCACATCCAACCCCGACGACCTGGATTCCCTGGCAAACCTCTATCAAAGCTTCGGCTGCCCGGTCCGCTGGCTAGCGCCGGATGAGGAGGAGGCCGGGCAAGGGCGGGCACTGCGGGTGCAGGATCCGACGGGGCTTCCAGTGGAGTTCTTCCACGAGATCGCCCAGCGCGATCGTCTGCTCCAGAGGTTTGACCTGTATCGGGGTGCCCATGTGATGCGCCTGGACCACTTCAACTGTCAGGTCCCCAACGTCCAGGAGGCGTCCGACTGGTGGGTGAAGAGACTTGGGTTTTCCTGTTCGGAGTATACTGTGACAGAGGAAGAGCCACCCAGGTTGTGGGCTACATGGTTACATCGCAAACAGAACGTCCATGATATCGCCTTCATGAACGGGATCGGACCACGCCTGCACCACATTGGATTCTGGGTGGCTGAAACCTCTAGCGTCCTGCGTGCCTGTGATATTTTGGCAGCCCTTGGGATGGTCGATGCCATTGAGAGAGGACCTGGTCGCCATGGGCTCAGCAACGCCTTCTTCCTCTACCTACGCGATCCCGATGGTAACCGCATTGAGCTCTACACCAACGACTACTTGATCCCCGACCCCGACTGGACACCCATTCGATGGTCCATCAACGATCCCCGCCGGGCGACCTTCTGGGGCCATATCCCACCGCGCTCCTGGTTCGAGGAGGCGGCACGGGTCGAGGACATCCTCACCCGGGAGTGGATGCCCGTTTCTGAGCCGCTTCTGACCGATCGCCCTGTTTTTGTCACATGAACGGAGGGACTCTGTGAGGCCATGATGGACACGACGGACATTGTGAACTCCAAAGAGTTCCGTCACGTGATGGGACTGTTCCCGACAGGCGTGACGGTAGTTGCGGCACAGATTGGGGAGCGCATCCATGCCATGACGGCCAACGCGGTGATGTCCGTCTCCCTGGACCCCTTGCTCGTGTGCGTGGGGATCGGCCGACGGACCAAGATGAACGCGTTCATCGAGGAGGCCGGCTCCTTTTCCATCAACATCCTGAGGGAGGGACAACGAGACCTATCCCAGCTGTTTGCCGGCACTTGGAAGCACTCCCCGCTACCAGAGGTTCGGTTCGAGCCTTGGGTGGGAGGCCCACGTCTAGCGGGATGCTTGGGCGCGATCGGGTGCCAGATCTACGAAATCCTGCAAGGCGGAGATCACCGCTTGATCTTAGGGCGCGTGGTAGCGCTGTACATAGGGGAAGAACCACTGCGACCCCTGGTATTCTACAGGGGCGAGTATCGCACGCTGAATTCTGGGGTCCGCTAAGTCACCCCGCCAAAATCCGCAGGCGGGTTTTGGTGGGGACCCCTTGGCGGGGACCCCGACACGGGGGATGCTCCAGTTCCTGCGGTGTAATTAAATCGCGGATCTGCAATCGGAGGGGGTGGGCGGATGCGCGCGAGGACGGATCGAGGTTGGCGAGGTGTCAGGGCTGCGATACTTGCGGCGCTGTTGCTGGGGACCTCCCCGCTGTGGGCGGGTCCTGCCCGGGTGGGGGCACCGTACA
>Ga0209479_1001253_pt1 | contig 26763 bp, 24 predicted proteins | sample DewCreD2012metaG_2_FD_184112 | JGI IMG/M metagenome (GOLD analysis project Ga0209479, IMG submission 184112) | Hot spring sediment bacterial and archeal communities from British Columbia, Canada, to study Microbial Dark Matter (Phase II) - Dewar... ...
CCTCGAGCATCCGGCTCATCTCCACCCCGCAGCGCCGCAGGGCCTCCTCCAGGCGGATGCCGTCCTTGTCGGTGCGGTCTTTTTCCAGCTCGGGCTCGAGGGTGCCCGAGAAGGCCGAGGAACCCAGCAGGCTGCGGCCAAAGCGGGCCCCCTCCTCGTCGGCCCAGTCCACCAGCCGCACCGTGACCGGGGGGTTCCCCTGGTACTCCTCGGCGATGCGGCGCAGAACCTCGAGGCCCGCCAGCACGTTAAGGCAGCCATCCAGCCAGCCCCCGCCCGGCACCGAGTCCAGGTGGCCCCCAATCAGCAGGGCTTTCTCGCTTTTGCCCTTGAGCGTCACCCAGTTGTTGCCGGCGGCGTCGTAGTGTTGCTCTACCGGTAGGCCCTCCAGCTTGCGGTTGAACCATTCGCGCGCTTTGAGCCAGGTATCGGTCCAGGCCACCCGCCAGGCGCCGTTTTCGTCGGCGGTCAGTTCGCGTAGCTCCTTAAGTTCGGTGATGGTTCGTTGGGGGTTTAGCATGGTTGTCTCCAGGAAAGCGATCTGTTTGGATAGCCTTGGGGTGAAATAGGGGCGACGCGCTGGCCGCCCCTCTGGCACGATTGTCTTTGGCTCAGGTACGGGTTATTTCCAGTCTCGAGCCCGCTTACCGGTGGCGGCTTCCCAGGGGCCGTAGTCCACGGTGGCCGCCGGGGGGTCTTTGGTCAGGATGCCCTGCTCGCGCAGCAGGCGCACCGAGGCCTGGTAGTCGGCAGGCACCAGGAAGCCGGCCCAGCCTTTGGTGGTGGCCCCGGCGTTGTAGAGCTTGGCGATCTCGGCCATCTGCCAGGTCTGGTGGCCCTTGGCGTCGGCGCGGGTGCCGGAGCCTTTGCAGGTGTTGCCGCAGAAGGGCAGCACGTACTTTTCGACGGTCTCGGCCTGGTTGGCCACCGCCCAGTTCCAGCCCTGGATGGAGGCCCGAATCAGGCGCGCGGCCACCTGACGGCCCGTGAGGCCCGAACCCTTGAAGTTGCGGTCATTCAAAACCCGTTCGGTGGTAAAAATCAGGTCTTCAAGCAGGTTGATACCCTCATCGGCCAGCTTGAACACATCCACCTTGGTCTCGTCGTAGCCCAGCCCGGCGATCTGGTTGACCTCGTTATAGGTCATGGCCGAGACCAACTGCACCTTGTCGGGGAAGACCAGGGCCGGGTCGAAGGGGTAGCTCACCGCGGTGACATCGGGGTTGGTTACCCGGGGATCCAGCGAGCTGGTCAGGCCGCACTTGCGGAACAAAGCCACCGCCGGGTACTCGTTGCCGGAAGGCCAGACCCCCACGCTCTTACCCTTGAGGTCTTTACACAGGTCCTTGATGCCAGTGGATTTTAGCGCCACCAGCGTAAAGCCCGAGCGCTGGAAAATCTGGGCCAGGTGCACCACCGGAATACCGCGTTCCCGAGCGGTGAGCAGGTCGGCTATCCAGGTGGTGCCGAAGTCGGCTGCACCAGACTGCACCACCTGAATGGGAGATTGGTCGCCCGCTGGCAGCAGGGTTACATCCAGCCCCTGCGCCCGGAAAAACCCCCGTTCTTTAGCCACAAAGAAGCCAGCAAACTGAGCCTGCGGAAACCACTTGAGCTGCAAGTTGACCTTGACCAGGTTTTGCTGTGCGCTCGCCAGCGATGCCAACACGAAGACTGCCAGTACCCACAAGACCGACCACTTCTTCATCCTTGCCTCCTTTTGTGTCAGAGCGACTTCAAATGGTAGCCTACTTCACTCTATAACCCTCTTGTCAAGCGCGCTCTTTTCACCTCCTTATTAGCCAAAAGCAGGTGAAGCTAACGCTCCACACCCTTGCTAAGTACCTCACGGGAAGCTTTGCCCCTTGGCTCGTCGAAGCAAACCGCGCATTTGCACTTCCCGCAGGGGCCCCAGGATGAGGAAAAATCAGTGGTAGGGCACTTAGCGGAAGGATACGCACCATCCGGTTAGCCTCCGCTCGAGATGCCGGTTTCGCCGCGCAGCGGGGTGACCGAAGGTGCGAGCCTGGCACTAGGGTCGTTAGCGAAAGGACACGTGCCATCCAGTTAATCTCCGCTCGAGCCACGCCACCAGGTTGTACCAGGCAATTCCGATGAGCGAGGCCACAATGATGGCCGACCAGACGATGTCGAAGCCAAAACGCCCGGCCTCGATCTGGATGCGAAAGCCCAGCCCCTGGCCGTTGGCCCCAAAGAACTCGCCCACGATGGCCCCGATCATGGCCAGGGTCGTACCCAGCTTGAGGGCGTTGAAGATAAAGGGCAGGGCGTTGGGCAGGCGCAGCCAGCGGTACTGCTGCACTTCCCCGGCTGCATACGAGCGCATCAGGTCGAGCGAGAGCGGGCTCACCTCGGTCAGGCCCCGAAAAGTGTTCACCACCATAGGGAAAAATACCGTAATCGCCACAATAACCGCCTTGGAGGGCCAGTCGATGCCAATCATCTTGACCAGCACCGGGGCCAGGGCCACAATCGGGATGCTGCTAAAAAGCGCAGCGTACGGCAGCAACCCCCGCTCGAGGAAAACATACCGGCTTATCAGCAGAGCAGTGAGCAGGCCCAGGCTACAGCCAACCAGATAACCCACCAGGGCCTCCAGCACCACGGTCTGGAACGCGTCCTGCAAAAGCACATCCCGCACTTCCAGCAAGGTTGAAAGCACCCGGCTGGGGGTCGGAATCAGGCCGGGGGGCACCTGGTAGGCCCGCAGCAGGGCCTCGGCGGTTACCACCAGGGCCAGCAGGGTGAGGGCCGCGGGCGTGAAGCCGACGACCGGATTGGAGGTATCTACAAACTGCTGGGCCACCCTGGCAAGGCCCCACACCACCCCCAGAAAGCCCAGGCCAATCAGAAGTTTCTGGGCACTTGAAGCTGGCTCGGACTGATCCCACCAGGCCACGATAAACCACAGCAGCAGCCCAAACCCCAGCCCCAGCAAAAGCCAACCCAGCCAGTAACCACCAAAGACCGCCCGGTGTGCAGGGGTCATCTTCAACCCACCCCCTCCCGCCTGGACAGCCGGGCCTGTTTGGCAGGTATCGCTGCGCCCCCACCGGTGCGCCGCCAGGGTGTAAGCAGGCGCTCGAGCCAGTTCACCAGGGCCACCAGCAAGATTCCCAGCACCGCCGAGGAAAGCATGATCACCCACATTGCCACCACATCCGAGGCCCTCGAGTTCTCCGCTAGCATCTTGCCGATGCCCTGAAAGCTGATGGTGGAGATCTCGGCCACAATGGCCCCAATCAGGGCCGCCGTCATGGCGACCTTGAAGGCCGTAAACAGATAGGGCACCGAGGCCGGGAAGCGCAGCTTAAGGTAGGTCTGCCAGTGGCTGGCGTTGTAGGTTTTCATCAGGTCAAGGGCCATGGGGTCGGGGCTTTTGAGCCCCTTGGCCACCCCGATGGTGATGGGGAAAAAGGCGATATAGGCTGCGATGATGGCCTTGGGCAGCCAGCCCTGCACCCCATACTGCCCCAGCAGCACCACCAGCATGGGCGCAATGGCGATAATGGGGACGGTCTGGGAGGCCACAATCCAGGGCAGCAAAGCCCGTTCAAAGGCCCTCGAGGCCACCATCCCGATCGCAAAAAAGAAGCCCACCACCGCCGCCAGCAGCAAACCCACCACCGTCTCGAAGGCCGTCACGGCGGCGTTGACGGGAATGGCGTTGGGTGAGTTGAGGGGAAACATCAGGTTACCAAAGCCGTTCCAGAGCTGCTGGGGTGAGGGCAGCACCGGGCTCCTAAGCTGGGTTGCACACTCGAAAGCAGTCTGGCAGGGCAGGGCCGCGCCCGTATCCAACGCCCGCTGCGCTACTGGGATATTGGCCAGGTACATCAGCGGCCAGTACAGCGCCAGCACCACCAGGGCCACCACCAGCATGGGTACCAGACTGGGCGAGATTCGCATCACTCGGTCACCTCGTAGCCGTGGCCTTTGCGCAGAGCCTCGCGCACCGCGGTAGCCAGCTCGAAAAAGCGGGTGGTCTCGCGGGTCTCGAAGGTGCGGGGCTGGGGCAGGTCTACCGGTATGACGGTCTCGATTTTGCCGGGGCGCGGGGTCATCACCACGATCCGGGTGGACAGGAAGACCGCCTCGGGGATGGAGTGGGTCACAAAGATGATGGTTTTACCGGTCTCGCGCCACAGGCGCAAAAGCTCAAGGTTCAGGTTCTCGCGGGTAATCTCGTCCAGGGCGCCAAAGGGCTCATCCATGAACAAAAGCTGCGGGTCGAAAGCCAGGGCCCGGGCGATGGAGACCCGCTGCTGCATCCCGCCCGAGAGCTGCCAGGGGTAGTGCCTGGCGAACTTCTCCAGCCCCACCAAAGCCAGCATCCGCTCGGCCCTGGCCCTGCGCTCCTGCACGGGAAAGTTCATAACCTCTAGGGGCAGCATCACGTTGGAGAGCACATTGCGCCACTCCATCAAGGTGGGGGCCTGGAAGACGTAGCCGTAGGCCCGGGCCTTGCGGGCCTCCTCGGGGCTTTTACCCCCAATGCGGATGGTGCCCGAAGAGGGCTGAATCAGGTCGGCCAGCAGGCGCAGCAGGGTGGTTTTGCCGCAACCCGAGGGCCCAATCAGGCTGATGAACTCCCCCTGGGCGATCTCGAGGTTGGCATCCTTCAGGGCCACGGTTCCGTTTGGAAACACCATCGAGACACCCTGCACCGACACGATGGCCTCTGCCTTAGAACCTTTGGCGGATGACTCTGGAGAGGTATTGGCTTGCATCATGGTCTTCCCTATTTATGCCGGCTGCCGGTCAGGGCTGCGGTCAGGCCCAGCCCAATGTAGATGCCCCCAGTGATCCAACGCTGGCCCTGGGCAAAGCGCACTTCCCTGGTTTTTTGACGCAGCCATGCCCCTAACGAACTCGACAGAAAGGCATACGTACCATCGCTAAAGGTAGCCAGGGCTATGAAAACCAGGCCGAGCAGCAAAAATTGCAGCCAGGCCGCCCCCCGCGCCGGGTCGACAAACTGGGGCAGGAAGGCAAAAAAGAACAGTGCGGTTTTGGGGTTCAGGGCGTTGACCACCAACCCTTGCAGGAAAATTTGCCCTAGAGGCTGGCGTGCTGCTACCGCAAGCTCGAGGGGCTCTCTAGCCAGCCAGGTTCGCAGGCCCAGGTAGACCAGATAGGCCGCTCCTGCATACTTAACCAGGTTGAAAGCCAGGGCGCTCGAGAGCAGGATGGCCGAAAGACCCAGGCTAGCCATCAGCACATGCACCAGGCCCCCGCACTGGATACCCAGCACGCTGGCCACACCCGCCGCGCGCCCTTGCGAAGCGCTGCGGGTAACGATGTAAAGCACCGCCGGGCCTGGAATCAGAAGCAGGGCCAGGCTGGCCAGGGCAAACACCAGCAATTGGTCGGGGGGTATCAGCATCGCATCACCCTCTTGGGAGGGGATTGTACCCGGTTTTGCATAAACATGCATCCACCTCTTATCTCCGCTTGAAGCCTCTTCGGGCCAGCAGCAACAGGAGCCCGCCGACCACCGCAAAAAGCGCCCAGGCCGAACCACCCCCCAACGCCAGCAGCACCGCTATCCACAGGCAGATCCCACCTAGCAAATTCAATAGTCCATCGGGGCTTCATCTAGAAGTACATGGGCTCGCGCCGCAGGAGCTTACCCCGCCCTTTCTCACCCACAAACTGCCCGTCCCGCACCGCCACCTTACCCCGCACCGTCACCACGCTGGGCCGGCCATCAATCTCAAAGCCCTCAAAGGCGTTGTAGTCGTTGTTGACGTGCTGGGTCTTGACCGAGATGGTGCCCCGGTACTGGGGATCGTAGACCACCAGGTCGGCGTCGCTGCCCACCGCGATGGTGCCCTTGCGGGGGAACAACCCAAACAGCTTGGCGGCCTTGGTGCTGGCCGCATCCACAAAGCGGTGAATGTCGAGGTGGCCGCGGCTCACCCCATAGGTGTAGAGCAGGTTCACCCGGTCTTCGATGGCAGGGATGCCGTTGGGAATGGCGGTGAAGGCATCCTTGCCCAGCAGCTTCTGCTCGGTATCGAAGGGGCAGTGGTCGGTACCCACCGTGTCAATGAAGCCCTGGGCCAGGGCATCCCACAGGGCTTTTTGATTGCGCTTATCGCGCAAAGGCGGCGACATGATGTACTTCATGGCCTCCACCCCACCCCGCTCGGCGTAGGTTTTATCGAGCAGGAAATGGGGTATCACCGATTCGATATAGATGGACACGCCCCGCGATTTAGCGGCCATGGCCGCATCCAGGGCCGGTTTGCAGGAGAGGTGCACCACGTAGCCAGTGGCCCCGGTGGCCTCGAGGAAGGTCGCAAACCGCGCAGTGCCTTCGGCCTCCACCGACTCGGGGCGGCTGGGCTCGTGCCACTCGGGGCCGGTCTTGCCCTCGGAGAGTAGCTGCTGCTGCAACCGCCCCACCAGCTCGGCGTTCTCGCAGTGGGCGGTCACGATCACCCCCAGCTCCTTGGCCAGCCGCAGGGTCTGGTACATCTCTCCGTCATCCACGCCAAAGAAGTTTTTGTAGGAGAGAAAAATTTTGAAGGAGCTAATGCCATCGGCCACGATTTCCCGCAGCTGCCCCTCGGTTTTTTCGTCGAACTTGGAGACCGCCATGTGGAAGGTGTAGTCACAGTAGCTGTTGCCCTCGGCCTTGCTCTTCCAGAGCTGGTAGCCCTCGAGGGCATCGTCGTTGCGGCTGGGGCAGCACATCTCGATGTAGGTGGTGGTGCCCCCCATCAGGGCCGCCTTGGAGCCGGTCTCGTGGGTGTCCTTGGCAAAGGTCGCCATGAAGGGCAGGTAGATGTGCACGTGGGGGTCTATGAAGCCGGGGAACACATACTTGCCGGTGGCGTCTATCACCTCGGTGCCGGGCGGGGCCTCGAGGTTCTGCCCAATGCGGGTGATGGTCTCATCCTCAGCGTAGATGTCGGCCTTGTACCGGCTGTCCGCGGTTATGATCTCGCCGTTTTTTATGAGCAGTCCCATGGTATAGAGTCCCCCTTTTTACGTCTGGCTATTCCATTATGGGTATCTGAGCCTCGAGAGAGCAAAACAAGCCAAATTTGCTCGCTCCAAACGCTTCGCTTTACTCAAACCCGTGGGTTGTTAGGCTGCCCCCTGTTTAGTGGATCTCAATCCCCACCTCTTCCCGGTACCGCTGCATGGCCTCCCAGTCGGTGCCCACCTCGGGGCGAACCCTGGTCAGCTCGTCCCAGGTGATGGGGGGCCGGCCCGAGGGCAGCTCGACCATCTCGATGCAGCCATCCACCGGGCAGACGTTGTGGCACAGCCGGCAACCCACGCAGTCATCCTCGCGCACCACAGGTTGCGGGCGGGTGCTCACTGCCTGGTGCTTCCCGTTGGAACGCGGGTCGTAGCGGTAGGGTTCGACGCGGTTGCCCGCGGCGTCTACCAGGTCAATGCACTGGTGGGCGGTGTCGTTGCAGGCCACATAGCAAAGGTTGCAACGGATGCACTTGTCCGGGTTGATGCGGGCCACCGCCCGGAAGGAGAGGTCGAAGTCCTTGAAGTCGGAGATGCGGGGTAGGCTCTTGCCCACCACATCGGCGATGGTCTTGAAGCCTTTAGCGTCCATCCAGGCATTAAGGCCGTCGATGAGGTCTTCGATGATCCGGTAACCGTAGTGCATGACGGCGGTGCAAACCTGCAAACTGGTTGCGCCCAGCAATAAAAACTCCGCCGCGTCCCGCCAGGTGGAGATGCCGCCCATGCCGCTGATGGGCACCCCGGACTGCTTCACCACCGGGTCCACACCCAGCGAAGACAGCAGGTTAAGGGCGATGGGCTTGACCGCCGGCCCGGCATAGCCCCCGTGCCCACCTTTACCGCCGATGTTGGGGGTGATTTCCAGGGTATCCAGATCCACCCCAATGATGGAGTTGATGGTGTTGATGAGGCTCAGGGCGTTGGCCCCGGCCGCCAGGGCCGCCCGCGCCGGGGGCACCACCGAGGCCACGTTGGGTGTGAGCTTCACGATAACCGGTATTTTGGCTACATCCATCACCCACTGGGTGATCTGCTGGCAGTACTCGGGCACCTGCCCCACCGCACTGCCCATCCCCCGCTCGCTCATACCGTGAGGGCAGCCATAGTTGAGTTCGATGCCGTCGGCCCCGGTATCCTCGATTTTGAGGATGATGTCCCGCCAGGCCTCCGGCGTAGACTCCACCATGGCCGAGACGATTACCGCCCGGTCGGGCCAGTGGCGCTTGACATCGCGAATCTCCCGCAGGTTGACCTCCAGGGGCCGGTCGGAGATCAGCTCCACGTTGTTGATGGCGAGCATCTTCTGGCCCCCATAGTGCCAGGCCCCGTAGCGGTTGGACACGTTCAGCACCGGTGCGCCGATGGTTTTCCAGACCGCACCACCCCAGCCGTACTCAAAAGCCCGGTGGATCTGGGCCCCCGAGTTGGTGGGGGGCGCCGAGGCCAGCCAGAAGGGGTTGGGGGATTTAATACCGGCAAAGTTGATGCTTAAGTCTGCCATCTACGTCTCCTTTCGCTTAATCGGCGGCGGCCTCGAGGCCAGCAACCAGCCGCCGATGAATAGCAAAGGCCGCCAGCTTGCCATCCTGAACGGCCATTACCGTTGAGGCCGAGCCTTTTGCACGGATGCAGTCGCCGCCCGCATACACCCCCGGCAGGCTGGTCTCGAACTGGTCGTTGACCTTGATGAAGCCTTTCTCGGTCTCGAGGCCTAAGAGCTTCACCACAGCCGGCTTCTCCTGCCCAATGGCCTTGACCACCTGGTCGCAGGGCAGCACGAACTCCGAACCCGGCACCGGCTCCGGCGCAGGCCGCCCGCTGGCGTCTGGCGCCCCGAGGTGCATCCGCACACACTTCAACCCCGTAATCTTCCCTCCTTCGTGGAGTACTTCGACCGGCTGGGTGAGGAAGCGAAACTCGATGCCCTCCTTTTTGGCAAACTCGTACTCGTGGGGGTAGGCCGTCATCTCCTTGTCAGTGCGGCGGTAGACCATGGTCACCCGTTCGGCCCCCAGTCGCTTGGCGATGGTGGCGCAGTCCACCGCGGTGTTGCCCGCGCCAATCACCACCACCTCCCGGCCCACCTGCAGAGCAGACGGGTTCATTTTGGAGGTCTCGATATAGCTGAGACCATCCACAATTAGCTCCTCGCCCGGTATACCCAGTTGGGGCACCGAGCCCAGCCCCACACTCAGGAAGACCGCGTCGTAGTTGTTGCGCACCTCCTCCCAGCTCAGGTTCCGCCCCAGTTCCATCTGGGTTTTAATCTCCACCCCCAGCCGTCTGACCATCTCGGCCTCGGCCAGGGCCACCTCCACCGGCTCGCGCAGCACGATGATGCCGTAGGTGGATAGGCCGTTGGGTAGCGCCCGCTTCTCGAACACCGTTACGCTGTGGCCCAGCTTGGCCAGCTCACCCGCGCAGGTAAGACCCGCCGGCCCAGCCCCGATCACCGCCACTTTTTTGCCGGTGGGCGCCCCAGGCTTGAAGACATCAATCCCCCGCTCATAGACGTAGTCGGTGGCGTAGCGTTGAAGCCGGCCAATCATGATGGGCCTGTGCTCAGCCCCCAGCACACAAGCCCCTTCGCATAGCTCCTCCACCGGACAGACCCGGGCACAGCTAGCCCCCATCAGGTTGGCTTCCAGGATGGTGCGGGCCGAGCCCACCAGGTTTCCGGTTGCGATTTTTTTGATGAATTTGGGGATATCGATATGGGTTGGGCAGGCCTGGGTACAGGGTGCATCAAAGCAGTAAAGGCATCGGTTGGCTTCTACCATCGCCTCGTGATCGGTGAGGGGCGGATGGTACTCGCTCAGAACTTCCTCGGGTTTGATCATCTGCACCTGCCTCCTTTGCCCTTGCGGCGTTAAAAAGCCAAGAACCTTCTCGGTGAAATGTTCACTAAGAAGGTTCGAGCCCTCGCGGGAGCCGATTTAACCTGGAGCCTGGATTGTTAAACGCGAATATACGAGTTAGCCCAGCGCGTTGTCAAGCGTATCAACCTTGTGGTGGATGGGATTTTGAGCTGGGAATAAGCCCAACCCCCCGATTGTGTTTTCAGTTAATCCAAGCTCCGATTTTATGTATTGACTTAAATAGCGATATGCTATATACATATTCCATGTCCATAAAGCGAACTTCCCATAAAAAAAGCCTGGCCAAGGAACTGCTGCTGGACATTGCCACCGGGGTTGTTGCAGCCCTGCTGCTGGTGTGGTTCGTTCGCCTGGCACCCGCCTTTTGAGGCCCACCGGTCGGCTTTAGAATTGCAGCATGTACGAGACGCTCGAGGGCCCGGTCTTGCAGGTTCAGACCATCAGCATCCATGGGGCTGTGTTCTATGAAGTGGTTTTGCAAACCTCCCACGCCCCGCGTCGCCTGCGCTTTCAGGACACTTTTTTACACCCGGGCCCAATCGCTGGAGAGCACCTGCGCATTGAGCTCATTTTAGGCAACGTGCACGATGTGCAGCGCATTGCAGCCCCGTAAAGCCTTGTGTGAGGGCTTGCTTTTGGGCGGAGGCAGGCCAAACTTGAGTGAACTTTGCTCAAGTTCGCTAAGTGTAAGATTTGACCCTATCGGTGAAGCATCACCGTTTAGAATCTGAGTTATATATCGCTCCCATACCGCCGCGAGAGCGACGAATCATAGGCGGAACATAGGAGATAGATACCATATGCGTTTAGAACTACCGGTCATTCCATTGCGAAACACGGTCATCCTTCCCCACACCACCACCCCGGTGGACGTGGGCCGCGCCAAAAGCAAGCGTGCGGTTGAAGAAGCCATGGGGGCCGACCGGTTGATCTTCCTGGTCGCGCAGCGCGACCCGGAGGTTGACGACCCCACCCCCGACGACCTCTATACCTGGGGTGTGCAGGCGGTGGTCAAACAGGCCATGCGCCTTCCCGACGGCACCCTGCAGGTAATGGTGGAAGCCCGGGCCCGGGCCCAGGTCACGGAGTATATTCCCGGCGCTTATCTGCGTGCCCGCGGTGAGGTCTTCAGCGAAATTTTTCCCATCGACGAAGCGGTGGTGCGCGTGCTGGTGGAAGAGCTCAAGGAAGCATTCGACAAGTATGTAGCCAACCACAAATCGCTGCGGCTTGACCGCTACCAGCTTGAGGCCGTCAAAGGTACCAGCGACCCGGCCATGCTGGCCGATACCATTGCCTATCACGCCACCTGGACGGTGGCCGAGAAGCAGGAAATCCTCGAGCTCACCGACCTTGAAGCGCGCCTCAAAAAGGTGTTGGGGTTGCTCAGCCGCGACCTCGAGCGCTTCGAGCTCGATAAGCGGGTCGCCCAGCGGGTCAAGGATCAGATGGACACCAACCAGCGCGAGTACTATCTGCGCGAACAGTTGAAAGCCATCCAGAAGGAGCTCGGTGGCGAGGATGGGCTCAGCGACCTCGAGGCCCTGCGCAAAAAAATCGAAGAAGTGGGCATGCCCGAGGCGGTCAAGACCAAGGCCCTCAAGGAGCTCGACCGGCTGGAGCGCATGCAGCAGGGCAGCCCCGAGGCCACCGTGGCCCGTACCTACCTGGACTGGCTCACCGAGGTGCCCTGGAGCAAGGCCGACCCTGAGGTGTTGGACATCAACCACACCCGGCAGGTTCTGGATGAGGATCACTACGGCCTGAAGGACGTCAAAGAACGCATCCTGGAGTACCTGGCGGTGCGCCAGCTTACCCAGGGACTGGATGTGCGCAACAAAGCCCCCATCCTGGTGCTGGTGGGGCCGCCGGGGGTGGGCAAGACCTCGCTGGGCCGCTCCATCGCCCGCAGCATGAACCGCAAGTTCCACCGCATCAGCCTGGGGGGCGTGCGCGACGAGGCCGAGATTCGCGGCCACCGCCGCACCTACATCGGGGCCATGCCCGGCAAGCTGATCCATGCCATGAAGCAGGTGGGCGTGGTCAACCCCGTCATCTTGCTGGACGAAATTGACAAGATGAGCTCGGACTGGCGCGGCGACCCCGCCAGCGCCATGCTCGAGGTGCTCGACCCCGAGCAAAACAACACCTTCACCGATCACTACCTCGATGTGCCCTACGACCTCTCAAAGGTCTTCTTCATCACCACCGCCAACACCCTGCAGACCATCCCCCGGCCCCTGCTCGACCGCATGGAGGTCATCGAGATACCGGGTTACACCAACATGGAAAAGCAGGCCATCGCCCGCCAGTACCTCTGGCCCAAGCAGGTCAAGGAGTCGGGCATGAAGGGCCGGATCGAGGTGACCGATGCCGCCATTCTGCGGGTGATCTCCGAGTACACCCGCGAGGCCGGGGTGCGCGGCCTCGAGCGCGAGCTGGGCAAAATCGCCCGCAAAGGGGCCAAGTTCTGGCTCGAAGGAGCCTGGGAGGGGCTGCGTACCATCGATGCTGCCGACGTACCCGCTTATCTGGGTATCCCCCGCTACCGCCCCGACAAAGCCGAGACCGAACCCCAGGTCGGCACCGCCCAGGGGCTGGCCTGGACGCCGGTGGGCGGCACCCTTCTGACCATTGAGGTGGCCGCTGTGCCCGGCAGCGGCAAGCTCAGCCTGACCGGCCAGTTGGGTGAGGTTATGAAGGAGTCGGCCCAGGCCGCGCTAACCTATCTGCGGGCCCATACGCAGACCTACGGCCTTCCCGAAGACTTTCATAACAAAGTAGACCTGCACGTCCACGTGCCCGACGGGGCCACCCCCAAAGACGGCCCCAGCGCTGGCATCACCATGACCACCGCCATCGCCAGCGCCCTCAGCCGTCGCCCGGTTCGTATGGACATCGCCATGACCGGCGAGGTTAGCCTGCGCGGTAAGGTAATGCCCATTGGTGGGGTCAAAGAAAAACTGCTGGCCGCGCATCAGGCAGGGATCCACAAAATTGTGCTGCCCAAGGACAACGAGGCCCAGCTCGAGGAGCTGCCCAAAGAGGTGCTGGAAGGTCTGGAGATCAAGCTGGTCGAGGACGTGGGAGAGGTGCTGGAATACCTGCTGCTGCCCGAGCCCGCCATGCCCCCTGTGGTGCAACCCAGCGACAACCGCCAGCAGCCCGGCGCTGGGGCATAACACCGCTTCCGCTTGAATCCTCCACCTTTAGTAAAAAAGCCCCCACCGGTGGGGGCTTTTTTGGGTTATTCCAGCCAGAAAGCACCGCAGACAGGTTCTGCTCAAGAACCCAGGGCCTTCCAGAAACGCTCCTGCAGCCCAAGCTCCACGCGCAGCCCGCTGCCCTGCTTAAGGCGCACTCGAGGCCGCCCCTGCATGCCCTCGTCGGCCAGCAGGTGGGCCACCTCCTCCAGGGCCTGCCCCAAATCGCGCGTAGGGCGGTGGAAGGTCTCGCGCCGCAACCTGCCCAGGGCATCAAAGTACTCTACCTGCACCGCCGCCCGGCCCTGCTCGAGCCAGACCAGCACCTGATCCAGCCGCGGCTTCACAGCCCTTATCCTAAAGCTTCTTGAGCGACTGCACCAACTGCCCCAGCACACCCTGGGCATCGCCATACAGCATCCGGGTGTTGTCGGCGTAGAACAGCTCGTTTTCAACCCCGGCAAAGCCTTTGCCCTGCCCGCGCTTGATAACGATAGCATTCTTGGCCTTGTCCACCTCCAGAATCGGCATGCCATACAGGAGCGAGCCCTGGCGCCGAGCGGCCGGGTTGACCACGTCGTTGGCTCCGATCACCACCGCCACATCGGCCTGGGGGAACTCGGGGTTGATGTCTTCCAGGTCGTAGAGCTTTTCGTAAGCCACCCCGGCCTCAGCCAGCAGCACGTTCATGTGGCCGGGCATGCGGCCCGCCACCGGGTGAATGGCAAACTTGACCTCCACCCCCTTGGCCTCGAGCACGTCTGCCAGCTCGCGCAGTTTGTGCTGGGCCTGGGCCACCGCCATCCCGTAGCCGGGCACGAAGATGACCTTGGAAGCGTAGGCCAGCATCACCGCGGCGTCCTCGAGGTCAATGGGCTTGAGGCTGCCCTTGACTTCGCCGCTGTCCTGCTCCACGCCAAAGCCGCCCACCAACACGCTCCAGAGACTGCGGTTCATGGCCTTGGCCATCAAGAGGGTGAGCAATGTACCGGCGGCCCCCACCACCGTACCGGCCACAATCAGCGCGGCGTTGCCGATGGCAAAGCCTTCGAAGCCCACCGCCAGGCCGGTGAAGGCGTTGTAGAGGGAGATCACCACCGGCATATCCCCGCCCCCGATGGGCAGGGTCATCAGCACCCCAAAACCCAAAGCCAGCAGGAAGAAAACCAGAATGAGCGGCCCCGACTGGGTGAAGAGCACCAGCAGGGCCAGCAGCAAAGCCCCCACCCCCACCACCGCATTGACCAGCTTTTGCGCCGGGAACTGGATGGGCCGGCTCGACATCAGGCCCTGGAGCTTGGCAAAGGCAATCAGGCTGCCGGTAAAGGAGACCGAGCCGATCAGGGCCCCCAGGATGGCCAGGAGTTTGAGCCCCTGGGCCTCGCCGAACTCCCCGCGCAAAAGCTCAACCGCCGCGATGGCCCCGGCCGCCCCACCCCCCATGCCGTTGTAGATGGCCACCATCTGCGGCATATCGGTCATCTGCACCCGCTTGGCGGCAATCCAGGCCACCACCGTACCGATCACAATAGCCAGAATCATCAGACCCTGGTTGTGCAGGCCGGGTACAAAAAACGTCACCAATGTGGCCGCCACCATGGCCACCCCGGCCCAGACCACCCCGCTGCGGGCGGTGTTGGGCGAGGACATACGCTTCAGGCCCAGGATGAAGAGGAAGGCCGTGAGGAAGTAAATAAGCTGAACGAAGTTTTCCATAACCGCGTCGCGCAAGCTGATAGCCGGGCAAGTCCAGGGCTATCGGCCTAAGAGCTACTGACCCCCCTTCGGCTTCCGCTCAAACATCTCCAGCATCCGCTCGGTTACAGCGTAGCCCCCCGCAGCGTTGGCCGCCCCCAGAATCACCCCAAAAAAGCCGATGGCCTGTTCCAAAGGGGTCTCGGCGTGGCCCAGCACCACCATGGCCCCCACCACCACAATCCCGTGGATGAAGTTGGAGCCGGACATCAGGGGGGTGTGCAGAATCACCGGCACCCGGCTGATCACTTCGTATCCGGTAAAAGCCGCCAACAAAAAGATATACAGCGCAGCCCAGGTTGAGTCCATCACGCACCTCCTACCAGCGCCTTGGTGGGCGCATGGGTAATCTCACCTTGATGGGTTAAAAGAGCCCCCGCCAGAATCTCGTCGCTCCAGTCGGGCGCGAGCTGCCCGTCTTTGATGAGGAGCTTAGACAGGTTGTAGAGGTTTTTAGCGTACATCTCGCTGGCGTGCACCGAGAGCGCGCTGGGCAGGTTCAGGGGCCCCACAATCTTCACGCCGTTTACCTCGAGGGTCTCCCCAGGCTTTGTGAGCTCGCAGTTGCCCCCCGACTCGGCAGCCAGATCCACGATGACGGCGCCAGGGCTCATGCCTTCCACCATGTCTTGGGTAATCAGGATGGGCGCCCTGCGGCCCGGAATCTGGGCGGTGGTGATGACCGCGTCCATGCTGCCGACCTCTTTGGCCAGGGCCTCGTGCTGGATTTTCTTTTCCTCCTCGGTGAGCTCGCGGGCGTAGCCCCCCTCGCCCTCGGCGCTGATGGGCAGTTCAATGACCTTGGCCCCCAGCGACAAGGCCTGCTCGGCGGCGGCTTTGCGCACATCGTAGGCCCAGACGTTGGCCCCCAGGCGGCGCGCGGTGGCGATGGCCTGCAAGCCCGCCACCCCCACCCCCATCACCATCACTTTGGCCGGGCGGATGGTGCCGGCGGCGGTGGTCAGCATGGGGAAGAAGCGGCTGCTCTCGCGGGCCGCGATCAGGGCCGCCACATACCCCGCCACGGTGGCCTGGGAGGAGAGCACGTCCATGCTCTGGGCCCGGGTGATGCGGGGAACGAGTTCCATCGCCAGGGCGGAAAGCTGCCTCGAGGCCATGGCCTGCACCCGCGCCGGATCGCGGTGGGGGTACATCAGACCGGCCACTATGGCGCCGGGCTCGAGCCTCTCCAAATCAGCCCGTTCCAAGGGCTGTACGGTAAAGACCACCTGCGCTCCCTGGAAAAGCTGGTCGCGCGACACCACCTCGGCCCCCGCGTTGCGATACGCTTCATCGCTGAAATAGGCCTGGGCTCCAGCGCCGGCCTCGAGGCGCACCCTCCAGCCTTCTTTGTGCAAGCGGCCCACCACATCCGGGGTGAGCGCCACCCGACGTTCGCCTGAAGCAGTCTCTTTGGGCACTGCGATTAAGACCATTGAACCTCCCGTAAACAACCTGCCACAGCTTGGTATACCATCTACGCAGGGAAGTATACCAGTGTGGGGCTCCTTCGCCCAAACATTGACCCCGGCCATCCACCTCAATACAATCGCTGCTGTCTGGATAAGGAGCACCCGTGGATTTCCAGGGAAAAGCGGTGATCGTAACCGGAGGCGCCTCGGGCATGGGCGAGGCCACGGCCAGGGAGTTTGCCAGGGCCGGGGCCTACATAACGATTGTGGATCGCAACGAGGCGCGGGCCCGCCAGGTGGCCGCCGAGATCGGCGCCCAGGTACGGGTTGGGGATGTCAGCGAATCGGCCTTCTGCGACCGGGTGGTCGCCGATACCCTCGCCCAGCACGGACGGCTCGACGTGCTGGTCAACGCGGCCGGCATCATCGTGCGGGCCAGCGGCGAGGAGACCAGCGACGAGCAGTGGCAACGGGTCATGGCGGTGAACGTGAGCGGCACCTTTTTTATGTGCCGGGCCGCTATCCGGGCCATGAAGCCCCAGGGCCGCGGGGCCATCGTCAACTTTGGCTCAATCTGGGGCGACCTGGGGGCAGCAGGGGTGGCGGCCTACTGTGCAAGCAAGGGGGCCGTGCACAACCTGACCCGCGCCCTGGCCCTCGAGCACGCCAAAGACGGCCTCCGCATCAACGCGGTCTGCCCCGGCGAGGTCAACACCCCCATGCTCCAGTCCGAACGCAAGGAACCCGTTACCCCCGAACTGCTGCAACGCCTGGCTGAGACCGTGCCCATGGGCCGCCTGGCCGACCCCGCCGAAATCGCCCAGGTGGTGCTCTTTCTGGCCTCCGATAAAGCCAGCTACATGACCGGCTCGCTGGTGCTGGTGGATGCGGGGTATGCCGCCCGATGAACACACCTGTTCTACCCTGAAGGGAGCCACCTATGGAATACCGCCATCTGGGCCGAACCGGTGTTAAAGTAGCACCCCTGGCCCTGGGAACCGATAACATCCTGAACCCCACCCCCGAGGCCGAGGCCAAAAAGATGATTCTGCGGGGCATTGAGGCCGGCATCAACCTGATTGATACCGCCAACAGCTATATGCGAGGCGAGGCCGAGCGGGTGATTGGAGAAACCCTTAAAGAAAGCGGCCTGCGCGACCAGGTGCTCATTGCCACCAAGGCCCACTACCCCACCGGCCCCGGCCCCAACGACCGGGGGAACTCGAGGCTCCACCTCTTACGGGCCTGCGAAGACTCGCTCAAGCGCCTGCAAACCGACTATATCGACCTATACCAGCTTCATCGCCCGGTTTTCGACATGCCCATCGACGAGACGCTCGCGGCCCTGACCGACCTGGTGCGGCAGGGCAAGGTGCGCTACATCGGCAGCTCCACCGCCCCGGCCTGGAAGGTGCTGGAGGGCATTCTGGTGAGCGAGCTGAAGGGCTATGTGCGCTTTGTCTCGGAGCAGCCGCCCTACAACCTGCTGGATCGGCGCATCGAGAACGAGCTGGTTCCCATGGCCCAGGCCTACAACCTGGCCCTGCTGCCCTGGTCGCCGCTGGCCATGGGCATGCTGGCCGGGCGCTACGCTGAGGACAACATCCGCCCCGAGGGTTCCCGCGCCCGCCTGCGGGGTGGGATTTACGCCGAGCGGGTCACGCCCAGAGCGGTGGAGGTGGGCAACCGCTTTGTCAAGCTGGCCCGCGAGGCTGGCTACGACCCCGCCCAACTGGCCCTTCTGTGGGTCAAAGACCAACCCGGCATTACCGCACCCATCATCGGGCCCAAAAGCGTGGAGCAGCTCGAGCACCTACTACCTGTACTGGACATGAAGCTCCCGGAAGACATCCGAATAGCCTGCGATGGGCTGGTTCCGCCCGGCAGCGCCGTGGCCAACTTTCATAACTCCGCCCCGTGGATGAAGATGCAGATTTGAAGCGGCTGGCTTACGCCTACCCTGTATAGTGTTTCCTGGTATGGAAAAGGCAACAGAAGCCGTCAGCACCCCATCAAAAACCATCATCAAGTTCGGCACCGACGGCTGGCGGGCCATTATTGGCGACCAATTCACCTTCGATAATGTGGCTCGCGTAGCCCAGGCCTACGCTGAATACCTCCTGGAGCACCAGGGCAAGAAAGTGGTGGTGGGCTACGATACCCGCTTTATGGCCCATCGCTTTGCTCAAAGAGCTGCCGAGGTTCTGGCCGCCAATGGGCTCGAGGTCTACCTTTCCAAATCGTACCTTCCCACCCCAGTGCTGTCTTTTGCCGTTAAGCACTTGCAGGCCGATGGCGGGGTCATGATTACGGCGAGCCACAACCCGGCCGAGTATCTCGGATTCAAAATCAAGGGCAGCTACGGCGGTGCGGCCACCCCAGCACTGGTAGCCGAAGTGGAAAAGCACCTGGGGGCAGCGCCCAAAACAACCAGCGCAACCGTGCACAGCCTGGATGTGCGGAAAGCCTACTACGACTTTATCGCGCAGCAGCTAGACCTGGAGGCCCTGCGCAGCTACACCGGGGTGATGTACCACGACAGCCTGGGCGGGGCGGGGGCGGGCTGGCTGGCCGGTTTTGTTAAGCACGCGGGGTTGCCGCTCGAGCTGCGTGAACTGCACGCCGTGCCCGACCCCATGTTCTATGGTGTGAACCCCGAGCCCATCCCGCAAAACCTGTTCACCGTCATGACCGTGCTAAAGGCCGAGCAAGACCCTGTCTTTGCCGTGGTCAACGACGGGGACGCCGACCAGATCGGGGCCGTGCTGGCAGGCGGCATCCACTTCAACAGCCATCAAATCTTCGCGGTCTTGCTCAAACACCTGCACCGCAAAGGGTGCACCGGCCGGGTGGTCAAAACCTTCTCGACCTCCAAAGTGATAGATAAGCTCGCTCACCGGCTGGGTCTGGAGCTGCTGGTTACGCCCATCGGCTTTAAGTACATCACCGATGAGATGCTAAAAGGCGATGTGCTGATTGGGGGCGAGGAGTCGGGCGGTATTGGTGTGGCCGGGCATCTTCCCGAGCGCGACGGCCTCCTGAACGCGCTGTTGCTCCTGGAATCCGTTGTGCATACCGGGAAAAGCCTGGGAGAGCAGTTTGCCGAAATTGAGACCGAGCTGGGCTTCAAACACAGCTACAACCGCGTCGATTTACACCTGCCCTCGATGGCGCACCTCGAGGAAGCCATGGCAAAAGTACAGACCCCAAAACCCATTGCTGGTCAGCAGGTGAGCGGTACCGAGAGTCTGGACGGCATAAAGTGGCTTTTTGGTGATGCCGGTTGGCTGTTGTTCAGGGCCTCCGGTACCGAGCCTGTACTGCGCATTTATTGCGAGGCCCAGGAAGAAAAAACTGTAAAAGCCGTTCTTGCCGAAGCCAAAAAACTGGTAGGTTTATAGCCGATAAGCCATACCTACCCAAATTGGGAGTTTTTTGCAGTGCCGGCTGCCGCCAAAGCATCACCTTGGCTTTCTTTTATCGTCGGTTGGTGACATTCTTAGCTGGTGCAGTGTGGACATGGATTTTCTCAGAAATTCGTGGGTTAATCTGAGCCCAGGGGTGGACAAGCTATGATGCGGCTATTATTGCTATTTAGTCTGCTGGCAACTGCAGGATGGGGGCTGAGTGCTCAAGTGGTTGAGCGCCGGATTGATGCCCAGGGGGGGGCCCTAACGCTACCCGGCATTCAGGTTCTGATTCCACCCGGTGCCCTGGTTTCTTCGGTTCGATTCCGCCTCGAGCGCCTCCAGGCCGTCCCCACTTCCCCACCTCAAAATGAGGTTTTTTTTATCCAGACCCTGCCCGAGCGCGAGGTGGTGGGCATCTACCGGTTTTCCTCCGGCACAACCAGTTTTCTCAAGCCCATCGAAGTTGAGCTACAAGTCAACCCGCCCTATCGTCCCAGCAGCCGTATCATCAAGAGCGTGGTTTACACCTGGGATGGGCAGGGTTACGTGAGCACCCAGGTGCCCAGCACCCGCGAGCGCCTGGTTATAACCCGGTTGAACATGGGCCTGGGGGCTGGCGCCGGGGGTTACCCGGCCGGTCTGGTGCTGGTGGTGTTGCGGGCCCCTGAGGAGAACCTGCGGCGCGAATGCCAGGCACGGGGAGGGCGCTGGACGGGCTCGAGCTGCGAGAAAAGATAAAAAAGACCCCCGGGCCCACAAACCATTCATCGACCCAGTGCCGTATGCTAAATTTGGATGTCCCCATTCCTGGCTGTGGGCTTAGGTTTGTACGTGCTCAATTTGTTGGTGGGGCTGGCCGCGCAACTGCGGCTGGCCCACTTCGGCCTCTGGCATCACGCGCTTTACCTGGTGGTGCTGGTTAGTGCGGTGCTGGCCCTGGTGTTCACGCGCGAGTGGTGGTTGTTGCTAACCATCGCTTGCCTAGCCCTGTTTCCCAAGGCCCGCCCCCACACCTGGCCCCATCCCACACTGGGCGCGGTGGGGTTGGTGGGATACTTGTTGTCAATCGGGGGTTGATGTGGAATTTCTAGAGGTAATCCGGAAGCGCAAAACCACCAATGGCCCCTTTCTGGACAAGCCCGTATCCAAAGAACACCAGCACCTGCTGATGGAGGCGGCCAGCCGGGCCCCCAGCCACTTCAACTCTCAACCCTGGCGCTTTATTTTGATTGAGGACAGGGCCAAGCGGGAGAAAATCGCCGAGATTGGGGGGCGAACCATGCAACAGCTCATCGCCGATGGCCGGTTTTTTGAGCGCTACCGCCCTTACTTTCGCTTCAGCGAAAAGGAGATGGCCGAGCGGCGCGACGGGATTCTAATCGACCAGTTGCCAGGCCCCTTACGCCCTTTTACCCGCCAGGTCATGAGCCCCTCGGCCCTGGGGCTTTTGCGGGCCTTGCGGGTGCCGCAAATTCTGGGTGAGGACAACCGCAAGCTGGTTGCAAGCTCGCCTTTGTTGCTGGCAGCGCTGCTAGATAAGCAGGAGTACCGCCCGGGAGAACTCTCCGGATTTTACAGCGTGCTGGGGTTGGGCATGGCCATCGAGAACATCTGGCTCACCACGGTGGAGCTGGGCATGGGCATTCAGTTTGTCTCCACACCCATGGAAATTCCCGAGGCCTGGGAGGAGATAAAAAAGCTCCTCGAGGTGCCCGCGCACCTGGAACTCATGGCCATCTACCGGCTGGGCTACCTGCCCCCCGATAACCCCCGACCCCGCATTGACTGGAAGTCCGACCAGCGCAAACGCATCTCGCAGTTTGTGTTTCGCGAATCCTGCGCCACCCCCGAAAGCGATACCTGAGGTGTGAATGTGCAAGCCAGGGTTCTAAGCGTCGCCACCGCCCACCCACCCTATAAGGTAAGCCAGCCAGAGGCCCGCGCACTGGCGGAGGTTTTGTTCGAGGGTATGGCCGGGCTGGAACGCCTGCTCAACATCTTCGAAAACACCGGCATCGAGTCGCGTTACCTGGCCGCGCCGCTCGAGTGGTTCGCAGCGCCGCATAGTTTCAGCGAGAAAAACCAGCGCTGGTTCGACACCGCCCTCGAACTCTGTGAACAGGCCAGCCGCGAAGCCCTGGGCCTGGCCGGCCTGAAGCCCCAGCAGGTTGGGGCAGTGGTACTGGTGACCAGCACCGGCCTTGCGACCCCCAGCCTCGAGGCCTACCTGGCCCAGCGCCTGGGACTTCCGTTATCGGTGCTCCGCCTGCCCCTGTGGGGCCTGGGCTGCGCCGGCGGGGCCGCCGGGCTGGCCCGGGCCGCCGAGCTGGCCCAGCAAAACCCAGGGCGCTACGTTCTACTGGTGGCGGTTGAGCTTTGCAGCCTTACTTTTGTACGGGGGGACAAAAGCAAAAGCAACCTGGTCGCTACCAGTCTGTTTGCCGATGGCGTGGCCGCAGCGGTGCTGGGGCAGGGTGCTGGCGGCCCGGCGGTGCTGGGGGGCTTCAGCCGGTTGTTGCCCGACAGCTACGCGGTGATGGGCTGGGATCTGGGCCTCGAGGGCTTGCAGGTACGCTTTGCTCAGAGCATCCCGGCCCTGGTCGAGGGGGCGCTGGGACCCCTGATCGAGGACGGTCTGGCCGGCTACGGGTTATCGAGCCAGGATGTTCAAACCTGGACGCTCCACCCCGGCGGGGCCAAGGTGCTGGCCGCCTACCGCAACGGCCTGGGGGTGGATGAAAAGAGCCTCGAGGCCGCCTTCTGCGTGCTCAAAAAGTATGGCAATATGTCGAGCCCCACCGTGCTTTTTGTGCTGGAGCGACAGATGTACCAGCTCGAGCGGCCCGCACCCGGCAGCAAAGGGTTGTTGCTGGCCCTGGGGCCTGGCTTTGCCGCCGAAGGGGTGGTTTTGCAGTGGTAGCGCTCTGGGTAGCCCTGGCCTGGGTGGTACTCCAGCGGCTGTTGGAGCTTCGCCTGGCCCAGGCCAACCTGCGCTGGGCCTTGGCGCGAGGCGGCCAAGAGTACGGACGAGAACACTACCCGCTGTTTTTTCTGCTGCACATCGGCTGGATGCTGGGCTGGCTGCTGGAAGGGCTTGCCCGCCACCAGCCCTCCCCCATCTGGGGATTCTGGCTGCTGGTCTTCTTGCTGGCCCAGGGTCTGCGCTACTGGGCCATTGGCAGCCTGGGCCAGTACTGGAATACCCGGATTGTGATCGTTCCTGGGGGCCAACGAATCACCCGAGGGCCTTACCGCTACCTGCGCCACCCCAACTACCTGGCGGTGGCCCTGGAGCTGCTGTCCCTGCCCCTCATCTTTAACGCCTGGATTACAGCCCTGGCGGCCACCGTCCTCAACGCCTGGCTGTTGCTGTGTGTGCGCATCCCCGCTGAGGAAAAAGCTCTCGCGGCCTATAGCCAAACCCAGCCCCAAACCCCCAGCCTCGAGGAGGCCAGCCAGCGGCCCTAGTCCTGCGGTATGGGCTGGCTCTTCACCAAGGCATAGGCGTAGCCATCGGTGAGGGCTTTGAGGGAGGCCTCGAGGTTGTTTTTACTGGCCCCCACGGTGCTCCAGCGCTCCCCGGCCCGGTGCATCTCGATCATGACCCGCACCCCGGAGGCCGTACCGGCCTCCTGGCCCGAGAGAATGCGCACCTTGTAGTCGGAAAGCTCGATCTCGGCAATCTCGGGGTAAAAGGACTCAATGGCCTTGCGGAAGGCTTTGTCCAGCGCCGAGACCGGCCCATGCTGGCTTTCGGCGGCGGTGTGCTGGAGGGTCTCGCCCACCTTGACCCGCACCGTGGCCTCGGCCCAGGTGGGGGTCTCGGGGTTGGCGTCGTTGACGTGCACAAACACCGTGAAGCCCTCCACGCTGAAGGGCATGCGGCCGCCGCGCAGCTTATGGGCCAGCAGGTAAAAGCTGGCCTCGGCCCCTTCAAACGAGTAGCCGGCGTGCTCGAGCTGCTTGACCTCTTCCAGCAAGGCCCCGGCCATCTCCTTGGGCACATTCACACCCGATTCGGACAGCTTGGCCAGCAGGTTGCTTCGGCCCGAGAGGTCGGAGACCAGCACCCGGCGGCTGTTGCCTACCATCTCGGGCGGCACGTGTTCGTAGGTGCGGGGGTCTTTGAGCACCGCCGAGACGTGGATGCCGCCCTTGTGGGCAAAGGCTGCATCCCCCACGTAGGGCGCGCGGATGTTGGGGGCCAGGTTGGCCCGCTCGTCCACAAAGTGCGAGACCTCGCGCAACTCAGCGAGTTTTTCGAGGGTGAGCCCTTTGAGCGACAGGCCGTACTTCAGCATCAGGTTGGGGATGGCGCTGGTCAGGTTCAGGTTGCCGCAGCGCTCGCCGTAGCCGTTAATGGTGCCCTGCACGTGGGTGGCCCCGGCCCGCACCGCGGCCAGGGCGTTGGCCACCGCCAGCTCCGCGTCGTTGTGGGGGTGAATCCCAATGGTCACCCCGGGGAAAGCCTGGCGCACGGCCTGGGTGATCTCGAAGACCTCTTCGGGCAGGCTACCCCCGTTGGTATCGCATAAACACAGGGTGTCGGCCCCACCCCGCACGGCAGCCTCGAGCGTAGCCAGGGCATAACCCCGGTTGGCCTTGAAGCCATCGAAGAAGTGCTCGGCGTCGTGGATCACCCGCCTGCCTTCGGAGACCAGGTAGCGGTAGGTCTCCTCGATCATGCGCAGGTTTTCTTCCAGGGAGACCTCGAGCGCGTGGGTCACGTGAAAGTCCCAGCTTTTGGCTACCACCGTAACCACCGGGGTGGCCGCCGCCAGCATGGCCTGCACCGAGGGGTCGTCCTCGGGCCGCACCCCCTTGCGCCGGGTGGAGCCAAAGGCGCAGAGCTGGCTATTCCCCAGGTCTACCCCCTTCATGCGGGCGAAGAACTCGGCATCCTTGGGGTTGCTGCCCGGCCAGCCCCCCTCGATGAGGGGAATCCCGAAAGCCGCCAGGCGCTTGGCGATGGCGATCTTGTCGTCCGAGGACAGGTTGACTGCTTCGCCCTGGGTGCCGTCGCGGAGGGTGGTGTCGAGGATTTCGATCATGGTTATTTGCCCAAACCCGAGCGCTGCACTTCCTCGAGCGACCTCGGATGCCGCGCCGACTGCCCCGCGGCCAGCTTGTTGGCGGCATCCAGATAAGCCCGTGCCGAAGCCTCGATGATGTCCGGGGAGATGCCGTGCCCGGTGGCCATCACCTCGCCCAGCTTGAGCTTGACCGTGACCTCGCCCAAAGCCTCGGTGCTCCCGGTCACCGACTCCACCCGGTACAGCTCGAGCTCGGGCTTGAACCCGATGGCCTCGGACAGGGCCTTATACACTGCGTCCACCGGCCCGTCCCCAATCGCGGTGGTGGTGACCACGCCTTTGGGGGTCTCGAGGCTTATCGTAGCGGTGGGCAGCATGCCGTAGCCGGAGAAGAACTGGAGCTTCTCGAGGTTGAACAGGTGCGGGGTCGAGACCGACTCGCTCTCCACCAGGGCCCGCAGTTCCTCGGTCTCGATGGGGCCTTTGCGCTCCACGATCTCCCGGAAGCGGGCAAAAATAGCGCCAATCTGGGTGTCGTCCAGCTTGTAACCCAGGTCGGCCAGGGCTTTCTTGACCGCGGCCCGCCCGGAGTGCTTGCCCAGCACCAGCACCGCGGCCTGGCGGCCCACCAGCTCGGCGTTCATAATCTCGTAGGTCTCTTTGTTCTTGATGACCCCGTCCTGGTGGATGCCCGACTCGTGGGCAAAAGCGTTGTCCCCCACAATGGCCTTGTTGGGCTGCACCACCATGCCGGTGTAGCGCTCCACCATCCGGCTCATGCGGTACAGCTCACGGGTGTTGATCTGGGTATGGGCCTTGTAGTGGTCGCGGCGCACGTACAAAGCCATTACCACCTCTTCCAGCGCGGTGTTGCCCGCCCGCTCGCCGATGCCGTTGATGGTGCACTCGATCTGGGTGGCCCCGTTCTCCACCGCGGCCAGGCTGTTGGCGGTGGCCATGCCCAGGTCGTCGTGGCAGTGGGCCGAGATGTGCACGTCCCGCCCCCGCACCACCTCGTCGTAGATGCGCTTGATGAGGGCCCCGTACTCCTGCGGGGTGCCATAGCCGGTGGTGTCGGGGATGTTGATGGTGGTGGCCCCGGCGTTGATGGCGGTCTCGTAGAGCTTCATGACGAAGTCGAAGTCGGCTCGCATCACGTCCTGGGCGCTAAACTCCACGTCGTCGGTGAACTGCCGGGCGTAGCGCACCATGGCGTCGGAAATTTCCAGAATCTCCTCGGGGGTCTTGCGCAGCATGTACTGCAGGTGCACCTTGGAGGCGCTGGTGAACACGTGGATGCGCTTTTTCTCGGCCTTCTCGAGGGCCGCCGCGGCCCGCTCGATATCGAGCTTGTGGGTGCGGGCCAGGGCGCAGATCACCGGCCCCTTGACCTCGGCCGCGATGCGCGAGACACACTCAAACTCGCTGGCCCCATTCACCGGGAAGCCCGCCTCGATGATGTCCACATTAAGCCGGGCCAGCCCATGGGCAATTTCCAGCTTCTGCTGGAGGGAAAGGGCTACGCCGGGGCTCTGCTCGCCATCCCGCAGGGTGGTATCGAAAATTCGGATGTGCCGCATACAACCTCCCGTTCTGCTGACCTTGGTCAGCTACCGACCTCTTCCTTCGTGAACCTGGACTTGAGGAAAGGCATCATGGCCCGCAGCTTGGGGCCCACCTGCTCGATGGGGTGGTCTTTCCAGTAGTTGCGGTTGGCGTTCAGGGTGGGCTGGCCCACCACATTTTCCAGCATCCACTCGCGGGCAAACTCGCCCTGCTGAATCTGGCGCAGCACCTCGCGCATGCGGGCCTTGGTCTCCTCGCGGTTGATCACCATGGGGCCGCGGGTGTAGTCGCCGTACTCGGCGGTGTTGGAGATGCTGTATCGCATCCCGGCGAAGCCCGACTCATAGATCAGATCCACAATCAGCTTCACCTCGTGCAGGCACTCGAAGTAGGCCATCTCGGGGGGATAGCCGGCCTCCACCAGGGTCTCGAAACCAGCCGCGATGAGCTGGGTCAGGCCCCCGCACAGCACGGTCTGCTCGCCG
>Ga0209479_1001268_pt1 | contig 26446 bp, 31 predicted proteins | sample DewCreD2012metaG_2_FD_184112 | JGI IMG/M metagenome (GOLD analysis project Ga0209479, IMG submission 184112) | Hot spring sediment bacterial and archeal communities from British Columbia, Canada, to study Microbial Dark Matter (Phase II) - Dewar... ...
ATCGTTTCATACTGATATATACTAATACAAAACAGAATATTTTGTCAAGTGTTTTTTTCTTAATAATCCTTTTCTTCGAACTGGAAAGAGTTATGAAGAAGAATCTCAGCAGGAGAACTCAGGCAGACCAAAAGAAGACTTTTTCAGAGGTCTCTTTTAAAAATTTTGACAAGGACTGATCACGATGCCATGAATACTTTTCAATAAACCACCTGGGGTGGGTGAAGTGATGAAGCGTGACCATCGGCTCGATCTGTTCCTTGCAGAGGTGACCAACCATCTCCTGATAATGGTAGAGTGCTTCTTTATCCCGCCCATTTTCTAAGGGTTGAATTCGGCTCCACCCCACAGAGAAACGATAGGCATTCACCCCAAGTTCCTTCAGCAATTTTAAATCTTTTTTTAAAAAGATGATAGTGATGAGTCATTTCCTTCTATCCATTCCGATTCCTCGCCCCTACCAATTCCTCTTAAGATTTTTGTCATTTCAAGTCGTTTTCACATAAACGATATGCTTTATCAAAGGAAATTCGATGGAATCACCGAAATTTAACAGACCTGTAACCTCGTTGTAATGAAATCATTTTATGCTAAGTGTGTTTAATCGAACTCCTGACCATCGGAGGATAATGGTTAGAGAAATCCATACCTAAACTGAGAAAGGAGGTGAAGCTCACCGTCACAAGAATGTAAAATGATTGTAACAAAATTGTAACCAAACTAATTTAAAAAAAAGGAGGATTTAAAAAAGATGAAAGAGTTTTGTATGTTAAAAAGGATGGGGCTGATCGTTACACTTCTTTTTATGTTCATGGTGGTGCTTCAGGATTTGACATCCGTTAAAGCCTGGGCACAGGAAAAGATCATTAAGATTGATGGATCGAGTACGGTTTATCCGATTACAGAGGCTGTGGCGGAAGAATTCCAGAAGGCCAAACGAGGAACCATCAAAGTGACCGTTGGGATTTCTGGAACCGGGGGAGGTTTCAAGAAGTTTTGCAGGGGCGAAACGGATATTTCTAATGCCTCCAGACCCATTGTGAAAAAAGAGATGGAGGCATGTAAAGAAGCTGGAATCGAGTATATCGAACTCCCAATCGCTTATGATGGGATTGCCGTCATGGTTAATCCAAAAAACAACTGGGTAACTTCGATGAGTCCAGAGGATCTTAAAAAGATATGGGAACCTGCGGCTGAAAAGAAAATCACGAAATGGAGCCATGTCCACTCCACATGGCCAGAAGTCCCGCTCAATCTCTATGGCCCTGGTGTGGACTCGGGAACTTTCGACTATTTCACAGAAGCGATCGTAGGAAAATCAAGGGCGAGTCGTGGTGATTTCACGGCAAGTGAAGATGACAATGTTCTGGTTCAGGGGATTGCCACCGATCGAGGCGCTTTAGGATTTTTCGGATATGCCTATTATGCGGAAAATATGGATAAACTGAAGATCGTCCCCATTAATGCAGGCAAAGGTCCCGTTATCCCATTTGAGAAAACCATTATGGATGGAACTTACCAGCCCCTCTCCAGACCGATCTTTATTTATGTGAATAAAAAGGCCGCAGAGAGGCCTGAAGTGAAAGAATTTGTAGAGTTCTATTTGAAACAGGCATTTAAGTTGGTTAAGCAAGTTAAATACGTTCCTCTCCCTGAGCGGGCCTATAAACTTGCAGAAGAGAGATTTGTCAAACGAATTGCTGGAACCGTATTTGGTGGGGAAGCAAAGATCGGAATCAAAATCGAGGAGCTCCTCAAATTAGAGGAGAAAAAATAAAACCCTTTGAAACGACCCCTGTTCATCATCTTTAAAGAGAGGGCGATCGAAGGAGCGCTTCTCCTTTGCGCCCTCTCTTCAATTTTTATAACTCTAAGCATTGTATTTATCCTTTTTTACGAATCTTTTGGTTTTTTTAAAGATATTCCCCTATGGGAATTCTTAACTGGAACCCAATGGACTCCTCTCTTTGCCCAGCCTAAATTTGGAATTTTACCCCTCGTCTGCGGTACTCTTTTAGTTACTGGGATTGCTGTTCTCGTTGCTTTACCTATCGGTCTCATTGTGGCGGTGTATCTCAGTGAGTATGCTCCCCACAAGATCCGGGAAATGGCCAAACCCATCCTTGAGTTGCTGGCGGCTATCCCCACGGTGGTTTATGGATATTTTGCCCTCCTCTTCCTGACCCCCATCCTTCAAAAATTCATTCCTGATCTTTCAGGGTTTAATGCCTTAAGTCCGGGGATCATCATCGGCATTATGATCATTCCTTACGTGAGTTCGGCGAGTGAAGATTCCATGAGAGCAGTTCCAATGCAAATCCGCGAGGGGTCTTATGCCATGGGAGCGACAAAATTTCAGACAGCCTTTAGGGTCATCATTCCCTCCGCTTTCTCAGGGATCGCTGCCTCCTTTATTATTGGTATCTCCAGGGCCATTGGAGAGACTATGGTCGTTGCCATTGCCGCTGGGATGATGCCCAGTCTTACCCTCAATCCCCTTAAGCCTGTCCAGACCTTGACCGCTTATATCGTGGGGGTGAGTCTTGGAGATCTCCCTCACGGCACGCTCGAGTATAAAACCATTTTTGCGGCCGGCATTACTCTTTTTTTGATGACCCTTTTTCTAAATATTCTTGGCTTTTGGTTTAAACGAAAGATTCGAGAGGCCTATTGAGAATGGGATTTGAACGAAACCCGTTTGAGGAAATAAGAAAAAGAATTGCCCAGAATAAATTACGCGATCACCTCTTCTGGATCCTGGGATTCTTCTCCACCCTAATTGGCTTTGTCGTTCTCTTCACTCTCATCATCGATCTTTTTATCGATGGGTTTCCACGATTGAGCTGGTCCTTCTTTATCTCTTATCCTTCGCGATTCCCTGAAAAGGCAGGAATCCTCTCTGCTTGGGTGGGGACTACTCTGGTGATGGTGGTTACAGCTGTAACGGCCATTCCTCTTGGAATCGCTGCAGGGATTTATCTTGAGGAATACGGGAAAAAGAACTGGTTGACCCATCTGATCGAAATTAATATGAACAACCTTGCAGGAGTTCCTTCTATTATTTATGGACTTTTGGCCCTCGGCTTATTTGTCTATTTTTTTAAATTTGGAGAGAGCATCTTAACGGGAGGGTTAACATTGGGTCTCTTGATCCTTCCTATGGTGGTAACCTCCACTCGGGAGTCCATCAAATCGATCCCTAACTCGATTCGTGAAGCCTCCTATGCTTTAGGTGCAACCAAATGGCAAACGGTCAAGGATCATATCCTCCCCTATTCAATGGGGGGAATCTTGACCGGCGTAATTATTGGTCTTTCCAGAGCCATAGGAGAAACGGCTCCCATCATTACTGTGGGGGCTTTAACCTTCATTGCATTTTTACCGTCTCCTCCTCTGAGCCCTACTTTTCCATTTATCTCATTTCAATGGCTTTTTGATCCCTTCACGGTGATGCCCATTCAAATGTTTAACTGGGTCTCTCGGCCTCAAAAAGAGTTTCATTTGAATGCGGCTGCGGCTGGGATTATTCTTCTTGTAATGACCTTAGTGATGAACGGGTTGGCCATCTATTTACGATACCGATTCAGAAAAAGAATTAAATGGTAACAGAAAGAGGGATAGAGAGATGATCATTCCAGAGAGGTTAAAAGCGGAGGTCAAGAATCTCAACTTCTATTACAATCAAATCCAGGCTATAAAGAATATCAATCTCCCAATCGCTGAAAATCGGATTACCGCTTTGATTGGTCCTTCTGGATGTGGGAAAACGACCTATCTCCGATGTTTTAATCGGATGCATGATCTTTATCCAAATAATCGCTACGAAGGAGAGATCATTCTTTATCCTGACCGTTTAAATATTATTAGCCCAAAAGTAGATCCTATTGAAGTCCGAATGCGGATCAGCATGGTTTTCCAAAAACCCAATCCCTTTCCAAAAACGATCTATGAGAATGTGGCCTATGGGCTTCGGGTGAGAGGAGAAAATCGCAGGAGTTTCCTTGATGAAAAGGTGGAGAAGGCCTTAAGACAGGCTGCCCTTTGGGACGAGGTAAAGGATAGACTCTTTGATCATGCCTTCAATCTCTCAGGAGGGCAACAACAGAGATTATGTATTGCACGAGCCTTGGCGACGGACCCTGAAATTCTTCTCTTTGATGAACCCACTTCTGCCTTGGATCCCACAGCCACCTCAAAGATCGAGGAGCTGATCATGCAACTCAAAAAAGACGTGACCATCATCATCGTCACTCACAATATGCAACAAGCTGCAAGGGTTTCAGATTATACGGCCTTTATGTACCTTGGAGAAATTATTGAATTCGATAAAACAGAAAAAATCTTTACCCGACCGTCCAAGAAATTAACCGAAGACTACATCACGGGACGCTTTGGCTAAAGGAATAAAGGAGCAGAAGAAAGGAGTCTGTCCATGATCACAGAAACCCAATTTCAAAAAGAGTTGGAATCCCTAAAAGAAAATCTCCTAAAGATGGCGGCCTTGGTCGAGGAGGTGATCCGTGATTCGGTTCAATCATTGGTCAAAAGGGATTCGGATCTTGCGCAGAAGGTTTTTCAGAAAGAGGGTCAAATTAATCAGATGGAGATTAAGATCGATGAGATGTGTCTTAAACTTCTTGCCTTGAGGCAACCGATGGCCGTGGATCTTCGATTTATCACCTCTGCCATGAAGATTGTCACCGATCTGGAGAGGATGGGAGACCAGGCTGTCAATATTGCGGAAAGGGCCATCTCCTTAAACCAAGAGCCTCAACTAAAACCTTACATCGATATTCCACGAATGGCCGAGATTACCCAATCCATGGTGAAGGATGTATTGGATGCCTTTGTGACCCGAGATTCCAAGCTCGCCCGTTCGGTTTGTGAAAGAGACGATTTGGTGGATGGGCTAAATGATCAGGTGGTTCGAGAACTTCTGACCTACATGATGGCCGACCCCAAAACGATCCCCCGGGCTGTCCATCTCATGATTGTCGCTCGGTGTCTGGAACGAATCGCAGATCATGCAACCAACATCGCCGAGGACGTCATTTTTATGGTAGATGCCCTGGTGATCAAACACCATGCGGATGTTAAGGAAAAAGAGGCTTAACGCAACGGAAAAAAGAGAGAATGTTTTAAGGCTTCTTTACGCACCTTTGGATGAGCTTGAAGAAGTCTTCTCTTCGAATTCTTTCCAGAATTTTTCATCAGGTTTTTGCCAGTCCTCTCCCCAGCGACCGGTAAAGAATCCCTTCAACTTTTCAAAGAGAAGCCTCCATCCAGGTAAATACTCATGCTTGAGGACATCCTCAAGAAAAGGAACGACTTCGCCTAATTTCTCCTTGGGAAGATAGGCTCTGGCCTTAAGTTCGATAGAGCGCTTCAATGCCTCCGGAGTCAGGGCATGAGCTGTCAGCATGACTACCGGGAAGTTCCGACTTACCGCAAGGGTTAAAAGATCAAACCCCCTCACTCCCATGATATCAAGGATGACCAGGTCATAGGTCCATGAGACCATCTTCTCCACAGCCTCCTCATAAGTCATTGCCTTATCAAAAATACAGTCCTTGCACGCCCCTTTGATCTCCTCTTCCAAGACGGCTAATACATCAGGCTCATCATCGACAGCCAATATCCTTTTCCCATCTAATATCGATTCGGTCATCGCCTCTCCTCCTTTCTTCCAAGGTTTAAAGTTTTCCCCACTCTTGCCAGTGCATCCCTGTCTTTTTCTCCCAATCGGATTCGAATTTGCTATCAAAAAACCCTTTTAATTTCTCAAGGAGTCTCCTCCATCCAGGTAAATAATCATATTTCAAAACATCCTCCAAGAAGGGGACGATCTCGCCCAATTTCTCTTTAGGGAGGTAGGCTCTTGCCTTCATCTCGAAAGAACGTTTCAAAGCTTCGGGGTTAAGGGCATGGGCTGTAAGCATGACCACTTTCAAATTTTTCTTTACCGCCATTTCCAAAAGGTCAAATCCTCTCACTCCCATAATATCGAGGATGACGATATCGTAGGATTGAGAGTTTAACTTTTCACAGGCCTCTTCGTATGTCTTTGCCTTGTCGAATTGGCAATTGGGGCAGGCCTCCAAAATCTCCTCTTCCAAGATTTTCAGGACATCGGGTTCGTCATCTACAGCCAAAATCTTTTTACCATTGAGAATCGATTCCATTCCTCCACCTCCTGTTGCCCATCGAAGGATTAAAGATTAAAGGGAGGGAGCCGGACCATAAAACAAGTTCCTATCCCCTCTTTGCTTTCTAATTCAATTTCTCCTTCCATAGCATCCACCAGGGCTTTTACCCCTGCCAGTCCTAAACCCAAACCTGGAACTGCGCCCTCTCTTTTCTCACCCAATCGCCGGAACCGTTGAAAAAGCATGGTTTGATCTTCTGGAGAAATCCCAAGGCCATCATCTCTCACTAAAATGAGAAGGTCCTTTTCTCCTTTCACCGAAAGATCAACTCTCGTCCTCCGGTATTTCATGGCGTTACTGATCAGATTTCTAAGAATTTGTCGGACCTTTTTGGGGTCATGACAAAAAGGGGTGTGGCACCATTTCCCACTCACTTCCACATAGATTCCATAGGAGGTTAAGGACTGTTTAAACTTCTCTCCATCCTCCATTTCATAAAGCTTTTCGACTCCTTCGAACCCAGCGCCTTCAAGCACTTCTAAAATGGATTCACGAACCACCCTTTCTATTGGGAAATGTTCTTTCTCAAACAGACCCTCCTTAGAGCGGGTAATCTCGATGATCTCCTGAACAAGAATTTGTGCCTTTAAGGTATTTCTTGCAATTCGTTCAAGGACCCTTCTTTGAGCCTCTGTCAGAGGGCCGTACCTTTCTGATTTCTGAAGAAGGGAGGTAACACTGGTAGCGACGATAGAAAGGGGGCCCGAAAGGTCATGAATCAGAAGGTCGATAAAAGCTCCCTTTTGGGCGGAAGCCTCTATCGGCACACCCTTTTCCCCTAATTTTTCTTTTCTCTTCCAAAGTCCCATAAGCTTTCTTTATACTATTCTATAGTTGAAATTCACCTAATCTGTCAATAAAAATAAACAGAAGAAAGGAACACCCCGTGACCGTTGGCTTACCCACGAACCATGAGAATCTCCCTCCCCTTAGTCCTCTCCCCTCGGGGAGAGGAAAGGGGTATGGGATCGCTCGTGATATATTTTTCGGTAATGGAATCGGAGAAAGAAAGCCATTTGACATCCAATGGATGTTATGGTATCGATGTTAAAGAATGAAGAAGCTATTCTGGTTTCTTTCTCTTTCTTCTTTACTGTCAATCTTATTTCTCGCATCTCCCCTTTTAGGCAACTCGATTATTGACATTCGATTCTGGTCCGCTCCAGATCATACCCGGATCGTTCTGGATCTCTCGGGTCCCATCGAATATCGGACGATATCCAAGGAGGATCCCCTCCAATACCATCTGGAACTATCCTCTATCACCTCCTTACCCAAAACAAGAGAGATCGTCATCAATGATCCCCATCTCTCTAAATTGACCCTCAGCCTTATCGAAAAGGGAAAAGCAAACTTAGTTCTATATCAGAAAAAACCCTTAAGTGCTCATCCCTTCCTTCTCAAACCCTACCTGAACAAACCCTATCGCCTTGTCATTGATTTGATCGACCTTCACCAGGAACAGAAAGAGCAGGAAGATCGACAACGACAGAAAGAGATCCAACCTAAGGGAACCAAAATCCTGGTCATCGATCCTGGCCATGGGGGAGAAGATTCAGGAGCGATAGGTCCTCAGAAGACCATGGAGAAGGATATTGTTTTAAAGGTGGGAGAAAAAATACTCTCTCTCTTAGCCCCACCAAAGGGAATAAAAGCCTTTCTGACTCGAAAAGGAGATTATTTTATTCCTTTGGAACAGAGGGTACGGATCGCGAGGGAGTATAAAGCGGATCTCTTTATCAGTCTCCATGCGGATGGAAGTTTCAACCCCCAAGCCAGAGGTTCCTCAGTCTATTGTCTCTCTCTTTCAGGGGCCACTGACCAAGCCGCCAAAGTCCTCGCCGACAAAGAGAATATGTCCAACATTCTGGGAGGGGCTTTCCTCCGTCCCGCCTCTCTTTCTCCGGATCCTCATGTGAATCAAATCCTATTCGATCTTCTCCAGAACTACTCCATGAGGGAAAGTTTTCGATTTGCTGAAGAGGTATTGGAAGAGATGAAGAAAATCAATCATCTAAAATACACCACCTATCGACAGGCAAACTTTATTGTCCTGAGGGCCCCGGATATCCCTTCCGTCCTCATTGAGCTTGCCTATATTACGAACAAAAAAGATGAACAGATGCTCAATCATCCAGAATTTCAAGAAAAGATGGCCAGAGCGATTGTGAATGCCATTCGAAAATACTTCGACTTGATTTATTGACAAACCCTATCCAAGTATATTATTAAAATATTCAGCCACGAAGGTGATGCTCTGAAAGGGCCTAAAGTGGCTTTTTTATTAGCCGGATCATGGAAAAGAAAACGAAGGTGATTGCCGTGGTGGATGGGCAGGGGGGTGGGATTGGAGCTGTCATTGTCAAGCGTCTTCGTGAGGCTTTTGGCGAAGCATTCGAAATCATCGGATTGGGAACCAATGCGATGGCCACCGGGGCGATGCTTAAAGCAGGAGCAAATCGAGGTGCCTCAGGGGAGAATGCGATTGTTCAGACCGTGAAAACAGTGGATCTTATTGTCGGATCGACGGGAATTGTCCTTGCCAATTCGATGATGGGAGAATTGACCCCTAAGATGGCAGAACATATCGCCTCCTCTCCTGCGACGAAATTTCTATTGCCATTAAAGATCTCAGGGGTAGAAATTCTTGGGGCTCCAAAAGAGCCCCTCCCCCATTTAGTGGATACCCTGATCAAGAAAATTCAGGAGACGATTGCAGTCTGAACCTTCGATCTCCTCCTTCCCCCTTTTCAGCAGGAGATCGAAGGATTTGAAACAGGAGGAACCATAGATGTGTGAGGCGAATGCTTATCTTATAAAAGAGGGTAAAGAAGAATTAATCCTCGAAGATCTCTCGATCCTTCGCCCAGAAGGGGAATCGTTATACCTTCAGAATATCTTCGGTGAACAGAAACGAATCAAAGCACGGATCAAAGAGATGAATCTTCTTGACCATCGTATCCTTTTAGAAGAAATCTAAAGAATCTTATCGGTCGAGATTCTTGACAAATTAGAAACTTCTGGTAAGATAAAAGAAACCTAAGAAAGGTTGAGTTTAGGCCACGAAGGCTACGGTCCACTGAAGTGGAGGCTTTCGTGGCTTTTTCGTTTGGAGAAAGGAATGATCCATGCATATTCCAGATGGATATCTTGGACCTGAGACTTATGGAGCCCTTTGGGCTGTAACCGTCCCTTTCTGGTTAATCGCTTCAAAGCAATTAAAAGAAAAAATCAAAGAGGCTCAGATCCCATTTCTTGCTATGGCCTCCTCCTTCAGTCTCTTGGTCATGCTTTTTGCTATTCCCCTTCCAGGTGGAACGACAGGTCATCTTACAGGCATGCCCCTTGTGGCGATCGCCCTGGGCCCATGGGCATCTATCCTTGCCATCTCGGTAGCCCTGGCCATCCAGGCCATTCTCTTTGGAGACGGAGGGATCACGACTCTTGGGGCCAACTGTTTTAACATGGCTATTGTCGGATCTTTTGTATCACACGGGCTTTATCAATTCTTCTGCCAAACGGAATCAAAGATCACTAAATCGAACTCCTCTCTCTTTCAACAAATCGAACGAAAAAAGCCATTTTTATTGAGATGGTTAGGGGTTGGAATAGGAGCCTATCTTGCCATCAATGTGAGCGCTCTCCTGACCGCTTTGGAACTTGGAATTCAACCTCTCCTCCATCAAAGTCCAGGATCCTCCTCCTACTTCCCCTTTCCCCTCAAGGTCACTCTTCCTGCAATTCTAATTCCTCACCTCACCATTGTAGGTGGATTGGAGGCGATGATGACGATGATGGCTTTCACCTTTTTACAAAAGATGGGTCTTTCAAAGAAACAGATCTTAGGGGGGATGATAATCCTCACCCCTCTTTTTAGCTCTCTTTTTACGGTTGGAGAGATAAAAGCCCATGAATTCTGGATAGAACAACATGGGAAAGAGTTCGCCTTGGTCTTTGGTCATGGAGCTCATCGAGAAGAATTTGATATAGCCAAAATCAAATATGTAAAGGCGTTTAATTTGAATGGAAATCTGATTGAGATAAAAAAGGAGGTCAGAAAGAAAGAGGTCATCCTTCAAGCTTCAGAAAGCCCCTCCCTAATAATCGCTTTCATCGATAACGGCTACTGGTCCAAGACCATTTATGGCTGGCGAAATCTTCCTAAAAGGAAGGCCTCCAGAGTCGTAGAGGCCATCCGTTCTCTCCATTATTCTAAATTACTCCTTTCATGGGGCAGCTGGATCCAACAACCTATAAAAGAAATCCCCTTGGAGATCATTCCTCTCAAAAACCCATTTTCCATGAAATCAGGGGAATTGCTTCCAATCAAAATTACTTACGAAGGAAAGCCTCTGGGAGGGATGGATGTGTTTGGAGCCGACCATAATATTCTTGGAAAGACAAACACCGATGGAGAATTAAACCTACCCTTCGCTCGGGGGTCTCAACGGATAGCCGCTATTCATAAAGTGGTGTTAAAGGACGATCCTGATGGAGATTTTATTCATTTCACTACCACATTGAGTTTTGAGGGAAGCCAATGAAAAGAACAAATTTAATAGTCATCTTGATCCTTTCTGTAATCATGATTTGGGGAACCGAAGGGAACCTCTATGCCCACACCATTCATTACGAAGTCCAGCCCAAAGGGATCTCTGCAAAAATCTTCTATACCCAAAGTGACCCGGCAAGCTATTCTGAATACGAAATATATGGGCCAGGAGATACCGAACCTTATCAAATTGGAAGGACGAATAGAGCTGGGTTCCTTTCTTTCTTACCGGATCGCCCGGGGATCTGGAAAATCAAAGTCCTTGGAGAATCCTCGCATGGCTTCCACGGAATCACCTTTGATGTGAAAGTGGACAAGGCCTTTAATTTAGAGTCTTTCGAAAAGCCCTTGGTCGCAAAACATACAAAGATGATGGTTGGGGTCAGTGTGATCTTCGGCCTCTTCGGTATCATCTCTCTTTATCTTTCTCGGAAGAGGAAAAACTAATTTAAAGGAGGAATAAGGATGGAAAAAAGGGCGATCGCGGCGGTCATGTTCTTGATGGTCATTCTCTTTCCTATCTATGGGTGGGCTCATCATGGAGGGATTAGTCTCGCAATGGGTCCCGGAACACCCATCGAAACCAATTCTCCTTTCACTCTTCCCAAAGGGGGTATCGTCTTGTCAGGTCGCATAGAGAATGTCGAGTGGCGGAAATATCGTTTTGCAGAACCAGAGAATAAGGACCATTTTACTTTTTATCACCTCGGCCTCTCCTATGGAATAACCCCCTACCTGACGGGGAGTATCTTCCTCCCTTACAATATTAAATCGCAAGACTCCCTGGGCACGAATCGAGGGATAGGTGATGTGAAACTCAGCTTCCAGCTTGGACTGAACTATGATCCAGGAAAGAGACTGGGGCTAAATACTCCGGAAGATACGGCCGTTTCCGAAGGAAGTAAGAAGATCTATCTCTCCCTCCTCGGTGGATTTACCCTCCCCACGGGGAAGAATAAAAAAGAGCTCGGCGGTGAGATTGATCCCGGGATGCAACCTGGATTCGGAAGCCCTTCCTTTTCGATTGGAATAGCGGCTTCCCGGGAAATCATCCATCCTCTTTCCCTCACCTTAGACACCTCTTATGAGATCTTTACCAGGAGGGAAGGATTTAAATTTGGAAACGAATGGAGATTGAACCTTGCAGGAGTCTATGGGTTCTACAGAAAAGCTGAAAAATTACTATCCCAGGTGGATGGTGTGATGGAACTGAATCTTCTTCGAATCGCACGGGATGAAGAAGAGGGGGAAAAGTTAAGGGCAACGGGAGGAACGATCCTCTACCTTTCCCCAGGAGTCCGATTAGGTTCATCCAAATTATGGAATGCCAATCTCGGACTTTTAATTAAGTTTCCTATCTGGAAGCACCTCAATGAAAAAAGAGAACAACAAGGAGCTGAAGGTCTTGAAAAATACAGAGGGATTGTGACCCTCTCCTTTTTCTTTTAAATCTATTTCATGAAACCAGAGATCCCTGCCTTCCTTATCGAACGGCAAAACATTAAGGTAAACACCCGGAAAAAGGGGGTTCCTCCCTCCTATCTGGACAGAACAATTCACTCCCTCTCAAAGTTCATTTTGACGAGCTATATGGAATCGGAAACGGCCTCCCGGGAGGGTCTATTTCAGAAGATGGACTCCAGGATAAAAATCTTCTTCCTGATCTATTTTATTGTGATTGTGAGCCTATTAAAAACGCTTAAGGGGGAGATTCTCCTTGGAATCATGGTTCTGGTCCTCGGGATTTTCTCCCGACTCCCTCTCTTCCAATTTTATAAAAAGATTTTGGTCACCGGAGGGATCTTTGGCTTTCTAATCCCCCTTCCATCTGCACTCAACCTTTTTTCCCCTGGAGAATTGCTGCTACCTCTCTTCTCCTTGCCCAAATTCCTTATCCTTTCTACTTCTTCGGTTCCGGAACGGATAGGGATCACTTATGAAGGCCTTTCAGGAGTTTTAATGATAGCCTGTCGAGTGATAAACTCTCTTTCGATTACTTTGCTGGTTTTCTATACGACTCCGTTCCCGGAGTTGATGAGAGGGCTTCTCCTTTTTCGAATTCCGGTGGGAATGGTGATGGTGATCACCCTGACCTATAAATATCTCTTTCTCTTTGTCAAAATGATTCTGGAAATATATCTGGCTCGCAAGGCCCGATATACAGGGGGAGAGAAAAGTTCCATGATGAGATCATGGGTGGCAGGGAGAATCGTATTCCTGTTTCAACGGTCCCAAAAACGATTTGAAGAACTTTACCGGGCCATGGTTTCAAGAGGATTTACAGGGGCCCTCAAGGCTCCCTCCCCTCGTCCTCTCGATATCAGAAATCTCCTGACCGGCATTTTCGTTCTCCTTTTGGGAATTCTATTTCTAATGGTATAAACCGATATGTCAACCATCTTAAAGGTCGAAGAGATTACTTTTCGGTATGATCAAAAGTTCACTGCTCTGGAAGGAGTGAGTTTAGAAGTAGAGGAGGGAGACCTTTTGGCTATCGTGGGTGCAAATGGAAGTGGTAAATCCACTCTCCTTAAGATTATGGATGCTCTGATCTATCCGGATAAAGGAAAGGTTTTTTTTAAGGGTCTTGAGGTCTCGGAAAAAACTTTAAAAGACAGAGACTTTTTAAGAATGTTCCGGGAACGGGTAGGATATATTTTCCAGGATCCTGATATCCAGCTTTTTTGCCCGACGGTTTATGAGGAAGTGATATACGGACCTCTCCAGATGGGACTGAGTCAAGAAGAAGCCGATCAGAGAGGGATCCAAATCCTAAAAATGCTTTCTCTCTTTGACCTAAGGGATCGTCCCTCCTACATGCTTTCGGGAGGAGAAAAAAAGAAGGTGGCTATTGGGTCGGTGTTGACCATGAATCCTGAAGTGATTCTCTTTGATGAACCGACCAATGGGCTCGATCCCCGAACTCAGGTTTTTTTGGTCGAACTTCTGTTCACACTTCATCAGGCGGGAAAAACGATCGTCTTTGCCACCCACGATCTGGAATTGGTAAGCGAGATGGCAACCCGTGTCGCTGTCCTCTCAGAGGACCATCGCCTCGTAAGAACAGACCGGACTGAAAATATTCTTTCAGACCCTGACTTGTTACTTCAGGTCAATCTGATCCATGAGCATGTCCATCGGCATGGGCCGATTGTCCATCGCCATCTCCATTTCCATCCTCTTCCTCATCAACACGAGGAGTAAGAAAGCTCTCTTTTTATAGAGGTTTCAAAACAAACCTTGACAAAAATCTTTCCTACCGTTATTCTCAAATAAAAATAACGCTGAGGAAGATGGTAATCCCTCACTCAGAAGTGGGGAATAAGCCCGAGAGGGGTATTGGAGAAACCCATAGTGCGGTTACCTTAAATGTTCTATAGAAGTCGTCACTTTGCTTTGCTTTAATCAGAAACCCATTTCTACGATGGATCGATTCGTAGGATCTATTTATATTCAATTCACCCGCGTTCTATGGGTTTCGGAAATATTCCTGTCGGGATTAAATTTATTTCCATTCTTCAGTGAGGGGTTAAGGAGGATGGATGAAGGTAAGACTGAAGATCTGGATCGATCATAAGGGGAAAGCCTTTGGGGATGGGCCCTATGAACTCTTGACAAGGGTGGAGCAGACCCGCTCTCTTCATCAAGCCGCCCTTCAAATGAAGATGTCCTATAGTAAGGCCTGGCGGCTCATCCGGACGATGGAAAAAAGACTCGGAATCCCCCTTCTTCAAAGAAAAGTGGGAGGGAAGTTTGGAGGGGGTTCTCTCATCACTCTCGAAGCGAAGGACCTGATGGCTCGTTATGAGCCTTTTCGAAAAGAGGCAAGGGAGGCTATCGAGAAGATCTTTCAAAGATATTTTTATTCATCGGAAAGGAAGAAGCCCAAATGAAACGAGGATTCATGATTTGGATCATTCTAACGCTTATCGGATGGTCTCAAAAGGAGTCGACCGCTTCACGATTACTCCTTTTTGCTGGAGCAGCCAGTAAACCTGCAACCGAAGAAGTGATCCAATTCTTCCAAAAACGATTCGGAATCTCGATCAACGCCACGTTTGGGGGCTCGGGCTTGGTTCTTTCACAAATGAAATTAGCGAAAAAGGGAGATCTCTACTTTCCTGGGTCATCCGATTTTATGGAAAAGGCAAAAAAAGAAGGTTTAGTCTTTACGGATACGGAGAAAATCGTTCTCTATCTTATCCCTGCGATCAATGTTCAAAAAGGAAATCCGAAAAAGATCTTTACCCTTAAGGATTTAACCCGAGAGGGGATCCGTGTAGCGATCGCTAATCCTGAATTCGTCTGTGTAGGGACTTATGCAGTCGAGATAATTGAAAAAAACTTAACCCCTGATGAAAAAGAAAAATTAAAAAGGAATTTAGTGAACTATACAGAAAGCTGTGAAAAAACAGCCAGTGCGATTTCTCTGAAGGCCGTAGACGCGGTCATTGGATGGAGGGTCTTTCAATACTGGGATCCTGAAAGAATAGAAACCATCTACTTAAAACCGGAAGAAATCCCAAGAATAGGCTATCTTCCTATCGCTATTTCAAAATTCACCCAGGATCGAACCTCATCCCAAAAATTTATCGATTTTCTCCTTTCTCAAGAGGGTAAGAATATCTTTCGAAAATATCACTATCTGATGGACCTTCGAGAAGCTTATGAGTTTTCCAAACCTTATACCCCTATAGGAGGAGAATATGCTCTTCCATTAGAATGGAGGAAAGGAAAGTAATGGGATTTCGTCATACTCTGATTGGCGTAGCCTTGTTCATTTTCCTATTTTATTTTGGGTTAATCCTATCCCTTTTCTATTTTATGGGAGGAAAGGGATTTTGGCATGCATGGGTGAACCCCTACACATTGTATTCTATTCGATTAAGTTTGGTGGCAGCCACCATTGCGACCTTCCTGGCCATCTTTATTGCCCTTCCTTCGGCCTATGCCCTCTCCCGATTCGAATTTATTGGGAAAAATGTCGTTGATACGATTTTAGAGATCCCGATGATTCTCTCCCCTATCGCCCTTGGAGCTGCCTTCCTTATTTTCTTTAACACCCCAATGGGAAAATTGATCCAAGAAAAAGGGATCTATTTTGTCTTTGAAATCCCAGGAGTCATCTTAGCTCAATTTGCTACGGTGGCGGGTCTTGCCACCCGATTAATGAAGGCTTCGCTCGATGAAATCTCTCCAAGATATGAGGCGGTCGCTCGTTCCCTCGGCTCTTCTCCATGGAAGACTTTCTATCGAATTACCCTTCCCCTTTCCTACAAGGGTCTCCTTGCCTCTGGGATTCTTTGCTGGGCCAAAGCGGTGGGTGAATTTGGAGCTACGGTCACCCTTGCGGGTGCCATGCCGGGGAAAACGGAGACCATGCCCATTGCTATCTTTACGGCCTTAGCTTCTGCCAATATTGAAAAGGCTGTTATCCTCATCTTCATCTTACTCCTCATCGGGATAGGAACCCTTTACAGTGTGCGTTTTATCGGTAAGGGATATCGATATGATTAAGATCGAAGGATTGACCATTCGCCTAAAAACCTTTGAGTTCTCCGATTTTAATCTTGCCATTGAAAAGGGAGAGTTTCACTTTCTCCTCGGCCCCACTGGGAGCGGGAAAACTCTGATTCTCGAATCCATCGTTGGGCTTCACCGACCGCGAAAGGGAAAAATATGGATCGATGGAAAAGAGGTTCAAGGGCTTCCCCCTGAAAAAAGGGAGGTTTCTTATGTCCCTCAGGATTTAGCCCTCTTTCCCCATCTGAATGTATGGGAAAATATTATTTATGGAGTTAAAGCAAGAGGGCTTCAACTAAAGGATTACGACTCCTATATTGGAGATCTCATCTCCATCACCAAGATAGAAGCTCTCCTCGAACGTTACCCTGCTCGTCTCAGCGGGGGGGAAAAGAAACGGGTCGCTCTCCTCAGGGCATTAGCGTCAAAACCCAAACTTCTTATTCTCGACGAACCCCTCACAGGGCTCGACCCGTCTATTAAATTCGAGATTCAACAACTTCTAAAGACCCTTCATTCCTCTTTTCAGCCGACGATTCTATGCGTTTCTCATGATTTTGAGGAGGCCTACCTTCTGGCTGACCGGATCACTGTCTTTATAGACGGTAAAGTGCAGCAGGTGGGAACCAAAGAGGAAATCTTTTTAAAACCCAGCTCAAACAAAGTGGCACAATTTTTGGGATTAAGAAACCTTTATCCCGTCAGCTCCATGGCGAAGGATCCCGATCAACGAAGATGGCTTTTGGGGGTCAATGGCCTTCTTTTCTCTGTCCCAATGGTTCCTGACCAGAGGGAAGGGGAAAAATGGAATCTCTTTATTCGCCCTGAGGAGGTCATGATTCTACGGGAGGGAAAGCCTGTAAAGGAATCCTTAAAAAGAAATATCTTTGAGGGAGAGATCGTCGATTTTATGGATCGGGGTCGTTACAATCTCGTCCATTTTCAGAGTCAGGAAGGAAACCTTCTTTTCGAGATCCATATTCCAAACTATGCCTTCAGGAATTTGGATCTCTGGAAGGGGAAAAAGGTGCGAGTCGCCCTTCGGGAGGAGTCCTTCTGGATCATTCCTCACTGAACCTCCAACTTAAAATCATTCGATGAAATCTCTCAAGAATCTGAATCAATCTTCGATAAGAATTTCAATCCTCCTGGGCCGCTCACATCCCTTTAAGGAGCGAATCATTCCTTTAATGGATTCGGAAAGAAACTCTTGAATAAATGGCTTAAGGGTAATGGTTTTCCCATCCACCTTAAGGAGGATTTGACCCTCTCGCCTCTTTTTTAAAAAGGTTTCTTCGATAAAATCGGCCACCCCTTTAACCTCATCCAAAGAAAAACGAGGAACATCGATGGGAACCTCTTGATTTGAAACAATGGCAATGAGATGATCCTCTTTCGTGCATAAAGGCCTTTCATGAAGTTCCTTCCTAAAAATTTCAATTTTGGGTTGGCGGTCCTTTTTATACCCCTCCGAAAGAATCAAGTCTACGTCTTGGATCAATTTTTCCCGAAGTTCTGCAAGGCTTAAGTCCTTTTCCACATCTCGAATCAAAGCCAACTTAGTGGGAGAAGAAATCACCACCGTGTGGGCCCCCGCCTGCTTATGCCTCCAGCTATCCTTCCCCTCGCGATCTACTTCAAAACCGTGAATGTCGTGTTTTATGGTAGCTACTCGATACCCTCGTCGGACCAGTTCCGGAATTAATTTCTCAATAAACGTGGTCTTTCCACTATCTGATTTCCCAACAATGGAAATGATAGGAATCATGCAACACTCCTTTTAAAAGTCGAGATCCAATAATTGGACGCTTACCCTATCCCCAGCTTTCATTCCTCCCCGATCCTCTGGGATCGTAATCATCCCGTTGACTTTTCGCATAAGCCCCGACCATTCGGAATCTTTTGGAAGGATGGGAGTGACCCAAAACGCTCCTTGTTCAAAAGAGACCCGTCCATAAATAAAGCGATAAAATCCCCCCTCCCCTGAGAGATCCTCTTTGAGTCTTCCCTCTATGACAGGTCGAAAGATCCGAGGGTGTCCCATCATTTTCAAAAGGGCAGGTCTGACCAACTCTTCAAAAGAAATCATACAAGCCATAGGACTGCCGGGTAGATTAAAAATGGGCTTCCCCTTTAATCTCCAGAAAGCCACGGTTTTACCCGGCTTCATCGCCACCTGGGAGAAGATTAACTCTCCACCCATCTCCTTGATCACCTCTCGTGTCAAATCATAGTCGCCCGCTGAACTCCCTGCAGAGGTGATAACAAGATCTGCCCTTAATCCCTCAAGGATCTTCCCCTTTATCTCCTCTTTTCGATCCCTCACAATCCCTAATCGAATTGGATAAGCACCGCATTCTCTGACCTGTGAAGACAGGGTATAGAGATTGCTCGAAATAATCTTGGCTCCACCAAAAGGTCCATCCACCTCTACCAATTCTTCTCCTGTCGAGAGGATAGCGACCCTTGGTCTTTGATAGACGTAGAGGGTTGAACGACCCAAAGAGGCTAACAGCCCAATCTCGTAAGGGCGAATGAGTTGACCAACAGAAAGAACTCGATCCCCCATTCTCACCTCTTCCCCTTCTTTTCGGATAAATTGGCCGGGAGAAAATACCCTAAGAATATGCACGAACCCGTCTTCTTTTTGGGTCTCTTCTAAGGGGATGATGGTATCGGCCCCCTCTGGAATCGGGGCCCCTGTCATGATCCGAAGGGCCTCTCCCTTTTGAACCCTCTTTTCAGAAAAGTAGCCGGCACGAACTTCTCCAATCTCTTTTAGTCGAATGGGTGAATCCGGCGAGGCCTCTTTCACATCCTCATATCTTACGGCGTAGCCGTCTCTCTTTGAATGAGCGTAAAGGGGAAGATTTCGGGTCGCAATGACCTCTTCCCCGCTAATCCGATTCAAGGCTTCCAAAAGGAAGACCCTTTCCGTTCCTAAGAGAGGAATGGCGGAAAGAATACGATGGATAGCTTCTTTGATTGGTATCACAAAAAATATATAAAATGGCACATCTAAAAACGCAACGAGAAAAATGATCGAACAATAATTTTTCATCGAATGGGGAGATCATTTTAAGCTCGATAGGAGTATTTTTGAAACCCATAGAACGCGGATGAATTGAATATAAATAAACCATTATACGAGTCAATCCATCAAAGAAATGGGTTTCCGATTAAAACAAACCAAAGTAAAAATTTATATGAGCTATTTAAGGTAGCCGCACTATGGGTTTCTCCAATACCCCTTTCGGGCTTATTCCCAACTGGGTGAGGGATTACATTGAACAAACACTTCAGTTGATCAAAGAAATGTGATCAGTTAATTTAGAATTTGAAAATTCCATTCCTTTAAAGAGAGAGGCCATTCCGATGAACGTTCGAATCACAATCCTGTGCGAAAATTTGGTGGGCCGGTTGAAAGGGCTGGGTGAACATGGATTTTCAGCCTTCATAGAAACGGATCAGGGAGATTATCTTTTTGATACAGGGGGTGGAAAAACGATTTTGCCCAATAGCCTTGTTTTGAAAAGGATTTAAAAAGGGTTATTTAGAATCTCTGGGAGCCAATTTCAGATTCAATACAGAGTTCATCAAAGTAGAAGAAGAGGTATTTTTAACAGGTGAGGTCCCCCGGTGGACCCCATTTGAAAAGCCAGGTCCAAGTCTTTTTAGTGAATTGGATGGTGAGAGATGGCCTGACCTGTTTCTGGACGATCAATCTCTCATTTTAAATATCCCAAGAGGAATGATTTTAATCCTTGGCCGCGCTCATTCGGCAATGATCAATATCATTCACCACGTGGTCCTCAACATGAGAAAAGAGAAATTTCATGCGATACCCGGTGGAACCCACTTGGATTTTTTGACCCCGGATCAGTTGGAGGAATCGATCAAGTCTTTAAGGGAATTTGAAATTGACCAGATCAGAGTCTCCCGCTGCACAGGAATGAGAGCAGCCTTTCGACCTCGTCAAGAGTTCGGAGACCGATTTTTTATGGATGCGTAGGGACGGAATTGACGATTTGACGCCGGTACATCTATAGGTTAAATTTAAAAAACTTTTATCCATCTTTTAGACATTGAGGGGAACGATGATCAATATTATTATTCCAGGCTGGGGAAATATGGAGATCGAGAATTTGATTCTTGATTTAAACGGCACTCTCTCTACGGATGGAGAAATCTCTCCCATCGTCAAAGAAAAGTTGGACCACCTCTCCAGGGATTTGAACATTTATATTTTGACCGCCGATACCCAAGGCAATGCTGAACAGATGGTCTCAGATTTAGAGGTAACGTTAGTCAAAGTCCCTGAAGAAGGGAGTGCCCAGGGAAAACTAAAATTCTTGGAATCCCTGGATCCTTCCAGAACCGTGGCCATCGGAAACGGGAATAACGATCGCCTGATGCTAAAAGAAGCGGCTCTTGGAATTCTTGTATTAGGAGAAGAAGGGGTCTCCATTTCCACATTGAAGGACTCGGATATTCTCGTAAAGAGCATTTCTGATGCCCTTGATCTTTTCTTGAAACCCAAGAGGTTAATTGCCACCTTAAGAGAATAAAGCTTAAGAAAAGATAATCCAAGATTCCCCAAAGCCATCCATGACATCTTCCCATGGTTCTCAGAGGCCCTTGTGGAAACTTATCGAGCCTTTGGAATTCGAACCGAGTATCGAAGTGTCAATGACATGGTGACTCAAGAAGGACGGAAAATATCTTTGATTTTGGGATCGATGGGACCTTTGGATCAAGGGTAACCCCTCCAGATCCACTCTTCTTTCGTCCATTTTTCCTCGAAAGATTTGAATTGGAAATAAAAAGAGGTTGCAACTCGCGAGACCTTTCGATTAAGATTTATAGGAAGAAGGGATAAAGGCGATGACTCTGGATCAGATCATTGAGAACAGAAAAGCAAAAGTCCTTGATATCCAAGGCGGTCATGGGGTGAGGAAGAGGCTCAGTCAGATGGGTATCCATCCCGGGGATATTATTACGATCTTGAGATTTGGAGCCCTCCGAGGCCCTATTCTGGTCGAAGTCCATGGAAGCCAAGTGGCCCTCGGAAGAGGAATTGCCTCGCGGATTATTGTAGAGGAAGTTGAGTGAGAATTGCTCTGGCAGGTCAACCCAATTGCGGGAAGAGCACCATCTTTAATCATATCGCAGGCTATAAAGCCATCACCTCCAACTTTCCAGGCACCACAGTAAAATATACCGAAACCAATATCCACATTAACGGTTATACCTGTCACTGCATCGATCTTCCTGGAACCTATTCCTTGACCTCGGGGGATCCAGCCGAATTGGAGGCCCGAAGTCATCTCCTCTCTGGAGAAGTGGATGTCATTATCAATGTGGTGGATGCCTCTTTACTTAGCCGGAGTTTGGAGCTGACCCTTCAGCTTCTGGAGCTCGAAGTCCCTATGGTTCTCTGTCTTAACATGATGGATGAAGCTCGAAGGAAAGGAATTCAGATCGATCACCAAAAATTGTCAAAGATTCTCGGAATCCCTGTGATCCCAACGATTGCAAAAACGGGAAAAGGACTAAAGGAGCTCTTCCACGAAGTGATCCATGTCTATGAAGAAAAAACAATAGGAATCAACCTAAAGTTTAGCAAAGACATTGAAGAGGTGATCAGCCAAACCACTTCTTTACTCCATCATAAAGGGTTATCTGAAAAGAAGGTTCCTCTGCGGTTTTTAGCTATTAAACTTCTTGAGGATGACCCTCTTTTCCTAACCGAAATTCAAGGTCACAACGAGATGGTCGATCAAATCCGAACTTTTCAGGAAAAGTTAGGAGAGGCCCATGGGGTCCCTTCTGACCAGGTTCTCTCCTCGGAGCGACACGCCTTGGCGATGAACCTATTCGAACAAGTCGCCACCGTGATTCACCCTCCTGCAAGGGACATCCGAATGGGGATTGACCAATGGGTCATGCATCCTTTTTTAGGCTATTTGATTCTGGCCATCGTGTTCTATGCCTTTTTCAACTTTATTTTTGGGATCGGGGGATATGCTGAGAAACCTCTCCTCGGCTTTTTTGAACGATGGATCGAGGGATCAAAAGAGTTTTGGGGAAAAGGAAGTCTCCTCTTCTTTTTGACCCAAGGAGCCCTTCATGGGATTTCGGGAGGAATCGCCATTGTCCTCCCTTACCTGGTCCCTTTCCTGATCGGTCTTTCTCTCCTCGAGGATATCGGCTATTTGCCAAGAGTCGCTTTCCTGATGGATGCCTTTATGCATCGAATTGGCCTTCATGGAAAATCCGTCATCCCCTTCATTTTAGGATACGGGTGCAGTGTCCCGGCCGTGATGGCGACGCGAATCCTTGAATTTCCTCAACATCGATTGATAGTGGCTGTCCTTACGACGATGATCCCTTGTTCTGCTCGAATCACCATCATCTTTGCTCTGGTTGCCTTTTTTATTGGTCCCAATGCAGCCCTTGCCCTGTTTGCCCTCAATCTTCTGATCGTTGCCTTCTCGGGGAGACTTCTTTCTCATTTTTTTTCAGAACCCCAAAGCCTTGGTCTCATCCTCGAAATCCCTGCCTATCAACTTCCTCCCCTTAAAAATACCCTAAAGAAGTCCTGGTATAGAATCAAAGAATTTGTGGTCATCGCCTGGCCCATCCTTATCATTGGAAGCCTCATTTTAGCCTTGATGGAGTACTTCGAGGTTGAAAAATATATCAATTGGTTCCTCTCTCCCCTGACCACCCTTTTGGGACTTCCTGAGATCATCGGGACACCTCTGATCTTTGGCCTTTTGAGAAAGGAACTCTCCATGATTATGTTGACCCAGGCCCTTGGAACGACCGAGGTACTTACCATCTTGAGCAAAACTCAGATCATGGTCTTCTCTGTGTTTGTGATGTTCTATATCCCCTGTCTGGCTACCATCGCCGCTCTTTGGCGAGAAATTGGTAAAAAGGGAGCCCTCTTAGCCGTTCTCTTTGGGCTAATGGTCGCCACGGTTCTATCGAGCCTTATTCGCGTCGTTTTGGAGGTCTTTCCTCTTTGGTGATGGATGACTCTAATGGCTGGAAAAATTCTATCCCACTTCCGAAAAAATTTTAAAACATGGTCTAAACCATTAAGAGAAATTCTTTACGGGATGACCGCCCATGAAATGGATCTTGAACTTAGAAAAGAAAAAGGACACCTGGAACATCTATTCATGCTGGTTGTCTTTGGAGATCTAATAGGACTGCCCATTCTTCCCCCTTATTATTCAATGAGGCTTCTACCCTATATCATCCCATCTATTGAAAAATGGAAGAGGAGCCTTTTAAGGGAGAAAGATCTCACGGATATCCTATCCGAAGATATTGGATAAAAGGAGCCTATCCGAGATGAAGAGGATCAGAATTGAAGAGGCCGTTGGGAAAATTCTAAGCCATGATGTCACTCAGATTATTCCCGGGAAATTCAAAGGACCCCGGTTTAAGAAAGGCCATAGGATTAGAAAAGAGGATATTCCTGAATTTTTAAAAATAGGGAAGGAACATGTTTTCGTGTTGGACTTAAAGCCCGGAACCCTCCATGAGGATGAGGCCGCTCTCCGATTAGGGAAAGCCTTCGCCGGGGAAAATCTCAGAGTCAGTAATCCATCCGAAGGAAAAGTCACCTTTTACTCAAAGATCAAAGGGCTCTTAAAGATCAATCTTCCCCTTCTTCATCGAATCAATCGTTCAAAAAAAATGATTCTTTCCACCCTCCATCGATTTACTCCCTGTGAAGCCGGAACGACGGTCGGAGCCACTCGTATCATTTCCCTCACCATTGCAGAAAAGGAGATCAAAAAGATTGAAAACTGGTGTGAAAGAGAAGGGCCCGTTCTCGAAGTGCTCCCTTATCAGAAATTAAAGATCGGTGCGATCATTACGGGAAATGAAATCTTCTATGGAAGAATCGAAAACGGATTCCAAAATAGTATCGAGGAAAAGCTTATCTTTTTCGGTTCGAAAATCGTAAAAAAGAGGGTGGTTCCGGACGATGTGGATCGGATCTCCCAGGCTATCCTTTCGTTTCAAAATCAACCCATTGATCTGATTTTAGTCACCGGAGGGCTCTCTGTGGACCCTGATGATTTGACTTATGCCGGAATCAAAAAGGCGGGAGCAAAGATTATCTTTTATGGAACCCCTATCCTCCCGGGAGCCATGTTTCTTTATGCTATTTTAAACAAAAAACCCATCCTCGGGCTTCCTGCCTGTGTTTTTTATCATAAGACGACTGTATTTGATCTCGTTTTCCCCAGAATTTTGGTCGGTGAATCGCTGACCCAAAAAGAGATTTCAAGACTTGGCCATGGAGGTTATTGTAGGAATTGCAATCCATGCCAATACCCTCTCTGTCCTTTTGGCAAGGGTTAAACAATTCTAAGTGAAAGGAGAGAACGGATGAGACTTCGAAATTCAAAATTAAATAAAGAATTATCAGAAAAGGCATATCAATTGGGGAAGGAGTATGAACGAACTTATAGGGGATGCAGCCAGTGCGTCATCGCCGCCATTCAGGATACCTTAGATATTCGAAACGATGAAATTTTTAAGTCAGCCACAGGGCTTGCGGGAGGAGGAGGTCTGGCTGGGGATAGTGGATGTGGAGCCTATATTGGAAGTATCCTGATGTTGGGTCTCCTCTTAGGAAGGGAGAGAGGACGGTTCTCCGACCCGGAGGGAATTCGATTTAAAACTCACGAGCTTACCAGAAAATTCAGGGAAAGATTCATTCAAGAATATGGATCGGTCATCTGCCGGGATATCCAGAACAGGATTTTAGGTCGTTACTTCTATCTGGCAGACCCACAGGAATATGAAAAATTTCATAATGCTGGGGCCCACGATATCCACTGTCCTGAGGTCGTAGGAAAAGCCGCTAAATGGATGACCGAAATTATTTGCGAGGCAAATTTGATATGAAGAAAAAGTACGATGTCATTCTCATTGGAGCGGGTCCCTCAACGATCTTTGCTGCTCTCACTTTAGTGGAAGCCGGTCTCGAAGAGATTGCCATATTTGAAAAAGGGAAGGATATTCAGGAACGAAAAAGAGGAATTGCGAAGGATCTTCTTTGTGGATGGGGAGGAGCAGGAGCCTTCAGTGATGGGAAACTGACCCTATCGACAAAAGTAGGTGGATTCCTGGACGAATTCATCCCTACCTCCCAATTAAAGGAACTCCTCCACCAAGCAGATCGTCTCTGGGTCTCCTTCGGTGCTCCAAAAGAGATTCAGGGAGAATTCTCTGATCGGACCGAGGCCCTTTACCAGGAAGCCAAACAAGCGGGATTAGAATTTATCTCGATGGAGATTAGACATCTGGGAACGGAGAATTGTGTCCCTCTTCTTCGAAAAATCCGAGACACCCTTCAACCTAAAGTGGATATTTTTTTTGAAACGCCTGTAAAGGAAATCCTGGTAGAGGGAGGAGAAGTCAAAGGGATTCTCCTCGAGAGGGATCGCCGTGTGGAAGCACGATATGTCATCTGTGGCCCAGGAAGGGGTGGGGCAGAATGGGTCAAAAAAGAAATAGAAAGGCTAAGCATTCCATCCGTTCCTAATCCTGTAGATATCGGGGTTCGGGTCGAAGCTCCGGCTTCTATCCTTCTTAAATTGACCGAGATCACCTATGAGGCAAAGTTGATCTATTATTCCAAAACGTTTGATGATCGGGTTCGAACTTTCTGTATGAATCCTTTTGGAGAAGTGGTAATGGAGATGATCGATGATATAATTACCGTAAATGGCCACAGCTATGCCGAAAGAAGAACAGAAAACACTAACTTTGCTATTCTTGTTTCTAATACATTTACCGAACCGTTTAACGATCCCATCAGTTATGGGAAATATATTGCAAGGTTAGCTAACCTTTTGGGGCAAGGGGTGATTATTCAAAGGTTGGGAGATCTACTCGATGGAAGACGTTCGACTCGGGAACGAATCCATCGATGTATTACCCACCCAACCCTTTCTTCCGCCACTCCAGGGGATCTCAGTTTTGTTCTTCCTTACCGTCATTTAACCTTAATAATGCGTCAATATTGAAATCAAATTTATGGCAAATATAGTATTTTCAAGGTTAGAAGGCTATAATGAATTAATTCCACAAACCGTCCAAAAAGGACGGTTTGTGGAACAGATATTGTCTC
>Ga0209479_1001288_pt1 | contig 25972 bp, 24 predicted proteins | sample DewCreD2012metaG_2_FD_184112 | JGI IMG/M metagenome (GOLD analysis project Ga0209479, IMG submission 184112) | Hot spring sediment bacterial and archeal communities from British Columbia, Canada, to study Microbial Dark Matter (Phase II) - Dewar... ...
GGCGGCGATCCGCAGGTCCGCGGTCAGCGCCAGCTCCAGCCCGCCTCCCAGGCAGTAACCGTTGACGGCGGCGATCACCGGCCGGGGCAGGCGCTCGATGTGCCCGAAGACCCGCTCCACCCTCTGGGCAAAGGGGTCTCCCGCCTCCTCGGCCGCGAACTCCTGTTGCCGCGCCTTTAGGTCGGCCCCCACGCAAAATGCCTTCTCCCCGCTGCCGGTGATGACGACCGCGCGGATCTCCGGGTCCTGCTCGATGCGCCCCAGATGCGCCTCCAGCAGGTCCAGCAGTTGCGGAGTCATGGCGTTGAGCGCCTCCGGCCGGTTGAGGGTCAGGATGGCCACCCGTCCACGCTGCTCAAAAAGCACGGGCTCCGTCACCACAACTCACCTCCCCGCGAGATGCACCTCATGCGCCTCACCCGGCGTCTGCCGCCGCCGTGGCGGCGTGCACGGCGACCACGCCCTCCGCCGCCAGCCGGTCGATCTCCCCCGGGGAGAAGCCGGCCGCGCGCAGGACCTCCGCCGTGTGCTCCCCGGGCAGCGGAGGCGGCAGGCGCAGCGCACCCGGGGTCTGCTGCAGGCGGTGCGGGATCCCAGGGACGCGCGCGCTGCCCAGGGAGGGGTGTGAAAACTCCATGATCATCTCGCTGGCCACCACCTGGGGGTGGCACACCAGCTCCGGATAGCCGAGCAACGGCCCGCAGAGTATGTCCGCCGCCTCCAGCAACTCCAGCCACTCGGCCGTCGGCCGTTGCCGGAAAATCCCTGCGAGAATCTCATGCAGCTCCGCGCGGTGCCGCACCCGGTCGGCGTTGCTGGCGAAGCGGGGATCTCCGGCCAGTTCCGGCCGCGCCAGCACCTGGCACAGCCGCCGCCACCGCTCCGGGGAGTAGGCGGCGACCATGATGTAGCCATCGCGCGTGGGGAAGGCTTCGTTGGGGGCGGCATAGGGGGCGGCCGACCCCAGACGCTCCGGCGGTTCGCCCGAGGCCAGGTACATGGAGAGCGGCACAGCCTGGAAGGCCAGCAGCGCGTCCAGGAGGGAAACCTCCACGCGCTGTCCCCGCCCGGTGCGGGCGCGCGCCAGCAGGGCCGCCAGGATCGCCTCCGCCGCCAGGTGGCCGCCCACCATGTCCGCCGCGGGGACGCCCACCTTGGTCGGGGGGCCGTCGGCAGACCCGGTGACGCTCATCAACCCGCTGGCTGCCTGGACGATCCCGTCCACGCCCGGTTTATCCCGCCAGGGGCCGCGGTTACCGAAGGCGGTGATGGCGCAGTAGACCAGCCGGGGGGCACGCGCGCTCAGGGTGTCGTGGTCTATCCCAAGCCGCGCGGTCACCCCGGGGCGGAAGCTCTCCACGAAGACGTCGGCGCCCGCCGCCAGGCGGCAGACCACCTCCGCCGCACCGGGGCGCTTCAGGTCCACCACGATGCTGCGCTTGTTGCGGTTCATCCCCAGGAAGGCGGCAGCGATGCCGTCGACAAACGGCGGACCCAGCGTGCGCCCCCACTCCCCGCCCGGCGGCTCCACCTTCACCACGTCGGCACCCAGGTCGCCCAGCACCATGGTGCAGATGGGCCCCGCGGCTCCCTGCGAGAGGTCGAGGACCCTGATGCCCTGCAGCGCGCCGGCCGTCACGAGCGCACCTTCGCCCCTACCCGCGCCGCCTGCCGTCCTCCCAGCGCCGCCACCGCCAGGTCGGCGAACTGGTCGGCAACCTCCTCCGGCGTGTTCGGGCCGTCGGGACGGTACCAGCGGGCCATCCAGTTGCACATGCCGAGGATGGCGAACCCGGCCAGACGGACGTCCACCGAGTCGAACTCCCCGCGCGCCGCGCCCTCCTCGATGATCCGCCGGAAGTATCCCTCGTATGCGTCCCGCTGGGCGATGTAGGCCTCGCGGTGCTGCGGGGCCAAGGCGCGGCCTTCTTCAACGAAGCAGGCCACGTTGTCCAGATCCTCCACCAAGCTGGTGACGTGGTGGCGCACGGCCAGGCGCAGCCGCTCTGTGGCCGGAAGGTCGGAGTCGGCGATCTCCCGCAGCCCCGCGATGGCCATCTCCACCGTGTGCCGCAGGATCTCGAAGAGCAGCTCCTGCTTGCCGCGGAAGTGGTGGTAGAGGCTGCTCTTGCCGATGCCGGCGGCGGCGGCGATCTGGTGCATGCGGGTGCCCTCGAAACCGCGGGCGTGAAACTGGGCCGCGGCGGCGCGCAGGATCCTGGCCCGGGTGCCGTTCTCCCCCCGCTGCGGCTTCATCCCCTCTCCTCCCCCACCGGGCTACCGTCGTCCAACCGGGCCGCCTCCCCCAGGGAGAACCCCGCCTGAAGCGCCTGCTGGTTCCGTGGTTCGGGCCGGCGCGCGGCCAGTGCCCGGGCCAGGACGTCCAGCGGCACAAGCTCCGTAAGGGCACACAACGCGCCCAGCGCCACCACGTTGGCCACCAGGGGAGTGCCCACCGTGCGGGCCGTCTCCACCATGGGGAGGGCGCGGCAGTGCAGGTGCGAGGGAGGCGTCTCCACCATGGCTACCGCATCGCAGAGCACCAGCCCGCCGGGCCTGACGTCGGGCAGGAAGCAGCGGCAGGCATCCGCCGACAGGGCCACGAGGACGTCCGGGTGACGCGCCTGGGGGAAGTAGATCTCTCCGCGGTCTAGGACGACGTCGCAGCGGCTGGCTCCACCGCGGGACTCGGGCCCGTAGGTCTGCATGCAGGCCGCGTTCCAGCCCGCGGCGATGGCGGCCTCGGCCAGGACCACGCCGGCGAGCTGGATCCCCTGGCCGCCGCTCCCGGCCAGGCGGACGGCGATCACGGGAAGCCCTCCTGGCGCCACGACATAAGCGCCCGCGTGAACTCGGGGCGGGTTTCCCGGTGGAGCACTCCGGTGGGCAGCGCCGCACCGGTGGGCGCCTCGGCCCCGTCCAGCGCCGCCTTCCGCGCCAGCAAAGGGCCCACGGCCGTGGTGCGCACCTTCTGCGAGAGCAGCATCTCCGGCCCGCGCCCCAGGCGGTTGTACCGGCCGAAGAACTCCGGGCAGTCGGTGAGCACGTCGATGAAGGCGAAGCCCGGATGCCGCAGTCCCTCCACGCAGAGGTGCTGCAGGGTCAGGGGTTCGTAGGCCAGGCCGCGGGCGACGAAGGTGGCGCCCGCACCGATCATCAGCCGGCAGGCGTCAAAGGGCGGCTCCGGGTTTCCCTGCGGCGCGGTGGTGGCACGGCTCCCCTGCGGGGTCGTGGGTGCCACCTGGCCGCCGGTCATGCCGTAGACCGCGTTGTTGAAGAGTAGGCAGAGCAGGTCGATGTTCCGCCGGGCCGCGTGGATGAGGTGGTTGCCCCCGATGGCCAGCCCGTCCCCATCTCCCGTGATCACGATCACCGTCAACTCCGGCCGCGCCAGCTTAAGCCCCGTGGCGAAGGCGGGCGCGCGGCCGTGGGTGGCGTGGAGGGTGCAGAAGTCCACGTAACCGGCCAGGCGGCTGCTGCACCCGATCCCGGCCACCACAGCCACGCGGTCTGGGTCCAGCTCCAGGCTGGCCACCGCCCGCAGCAGGGCCTGCAGGACGATACCGTGCCCGCAACCGGGACAGAGGATGTGAGGCATCATCTCCCGGCGCAGGTAGCGGCGGACGTCCAGGGCGCCTACATCCATGCGGGCACCTCCGCCTCGAGGACCTGCAGGATCTCCTCCGGCTGCACCGGCTCGCCGTCAGCGCGCAGGCAGGGGACCACCTGGGTCCGACCGCGCACCGCCCGCTCCACCTCCCGCAGCATCTGTCCCAGGTTCATTTCGGCGACCACCAGGGCGCGCACACGGCCGGCTGCCGCGGACAGCACCTCGTCGGGAAAGGGCCACAGCGTCAGGGGGCGCACCAGACCTACGCGCAGGCCCTGGCGCCGAGCCCGCTGGATGGCCTCCCGCGCCGCCCGCGCCGCGATGCCGAAGGCGACCACGGCCACCTCCGCGTCGTCCATCAGGACCTGTTCGCAACGGACGATCTCGCCGCGGTGGTTCTCGATCTTCCGCTGTAGGCGGTGCTGCAGCGCCGCCACCACCGCCGGGTCCTGGGTGGGGAAGCCGCGCTCGTCGTGGGCCAGCCCGGTGACGTGAAACCGGTAGCCGTCGCCGAAGGCAGCCAAGGGCGCCACCTCCCCGTCGGGAGCGGCGTACGGCCAGTAGGACGGCCCCCGCGGCCGCATCCGCGGCACCACTTCCGCCTGTTCGGGCAGTTCCACCCGTTCGCGCAGGTGCCCCACCACGGCGTCGTAGAGCACGATCACCGGGGTGCGAAACCGCTCGGCACAGGCGAAGGCGCGGACGGTGAGGTCGTAGACCTCCCGCACCGAGGCCGGCGCCAGCACGATGATGGGATGGTCTCCGTGGGTGCCCCACCGCGCCTGCTGCACGTCCGCCTGAGAGGGGAGGGTAGGCAGCCCCGTGCTGGGCCCGCCGCGCATGACGTCCACGATGACGCAGGGCAGCTCGGCCATGGCGGCAAAGCCGATGTGCTCCTGCATCAGGGAGAAGCCCGGGCCGCTGGTGGCGGTCATCGCCTTCATCCCGCCCAGGGCGGCGCCCAGGCAGGCCGCCAGGGAGGCGATCTCATCTTCCATCTGGACAAAGACCCCGCCCACAGCGGGCAGCAGCTCGGCCATGGTTTCGGCGATCTCCGAGGAAGGGGTGATCGGGTAGCCTGCGTAGAAGCGGCATCCCGCGGCCAGCGCCCCCAGCGCGCAGGCCTCGTTGCCGGGCAGCAGGCGGGGCTCAGACAACGACCGCCCCTCCCTCTTCGCGCACGGTAATGGCGAAGTCGGGACATAGCAGCTCGCACAGGCGGCAGCCCGTGCAGCGCTGTGGCGCGGTCACCCGCACGACGCCCCGAGCATCCAGGCGCAGGCAGTCCTCGGGGCACAGCCGCACACAGATATCGCACCCTTTGCACCAGGCGGAGACCACGGTCACGGCGAAACGACGATCTCCTTTGGGGGCGGACCTCGCGGCGGGCAAGGGGAGCGAGAGCGGGTCGGCCTCTCGCCCCGCGGCGAACGCCCGCAGGTTCGCCTCCACCAACGCCGGCGGGACCAGCCGGCGGATCGCCTCCTCCCAGGCCTCCGCGGGGAACTCCAGACGTGCGGAGAGGGCGCCCAGCAGGATCACGTTGGCCGCCCTGGCTGCGCCCGTCGCCCTGGCCAGGGCCTGCGCCGGGATCAGGCAGAGCTGCCGCCCGTCGCCGCCGCTGGGGGGCGGCTCCAGGGGCGGGTAGCGGGACGCCCAGGTGCGCCGGTCGCCGCAGGCAGCAGGAGGGACGACCCGCGCGGGGTCCACAAAGAGCGCACCACCCGGTCGGAGGAAGTTGCTCCACCGCAACGCCTCCGCCCACTCCAGCGCCACAAGGGCGTCGGCCTGCCCTTCCTCCACAAGAGGGCTGTGCACCGACGGTCCGAAGCGCACGTGGCTGAAGACGATCCCGCCGCGCTGGGCCATCCCGTGGACCTCGCTCTTCTTCACGTCCAGCCCGGCACCAAGACACACCGCGGCCAGGATGTCGCTGGCCAGCAGCACCCCCTGGCCGCCCACACCGACGATTAGGATGCTGCCCGCGTTCATCTGCGGTTCGCCCGCGCACTCACGGGGCGGATGGCGTCAGTAGGGCAAAGCTGCGCGCACACGGTGCAGCCGGTGCACTGGCTCTCGTCGATGGTGACCCTGGGGCGTCCCTCGTACCACCCGTCGCCCCAGGTGATCGCCGGACAGCCCAGGTTCATGCAGAGCTGACAGGCGATGCACGCCTCGGGGACGACGAAGTAGGGTATGTCGCGGATCTTCACCGGGGCCTCCACGCAGGGGCGGTTGGTTATGAGGACGGCGACCCCGTCGAAGGCGATGGCCTCCTCCACGGCGCGGTAGGTCCCCCCCAGGTCGTAGGGGTCCACCGTGGCCACCAGCCCGGCGCCCAAGGCGCGGCACAGGGCCGTCAGGTCGGCCGCGGGTGCGACCTCCCCACGGACGTCCCGTCCGGTTCCCGGATGGGGCTGTCCCCCGGTCATGGCCGTGGTGCCGTTGTTCAGGATCAGCACCACGATCCGCGCGCGGTTGTAGACGGCATCGAGCAGGGCGGGGATCCCGGCGTGGAGGAAGGTGGAGTCGCCGATGACGGCGGCGACAGGACCGCGGTGACCCGATGCCGCCAGACCTGCGGCCATGCCGATGCTGCACCCCATGGCCACACAGGTGTCCATGGCCCCTAGCGGCGGCAGTGCAGCCAGGGTGTAGCAGCCGATGTCGCCGCAGATCGTCGCCCCCAGCCTGCGCAGCGCCAGCAGCGGCAGCACGTGCGGGCACCCCGGGCAGAGGACGGGAGGGCGGGGCATGACCTGCACGGGCGGAGGAGGGCTGGTTTCCGCGAGGATCCCGGCGCGGGCAAATCCCGTCCGGACGATGGAAGGCGTCAGCTCCCCCACCCGGGGCCAGAAGGCCTTGCCTTCGACGGGAAGGCCGGCGGCGCGAAGCTGCTCCTCCAGGAAGGGCTCCAGCTCCTCGACCACCAGCAGGCGCTGCACGCCGGCGGCAAAGGCGCGGACCGCCTCCAGCGGCAGGGGATGGGTCAGGTTGAGCTTGAGGACGCTGGCCCGGGGCAGGACCTCCTTCACGTAGTGGTAGACCACCCCACTGGTGACCACCCCCACATCCGCATCCCCCGGGTCGACCACGGCAACGCGAGGGTCGTCCTCGGCGCACAGCCGGGCCAGCCGCTGCAGCACCACGGGATGGCGACCCCGGGCATGGGCCGGGAGCATGACGTACTTGGCCGGGTCGGGTGCGAACCCCGCAGGCGGTGCCTCCTCCCGCTCACCCGGGGTGACCACGGAGCGGGTGTGGGCGACGCGGGTGGTGGTACGCAGGAGCACCGGGACATCGTAGCGGGCGCTGAGCTCGAAGCCCCAGCGGGTGAAGCGCCGCGCCTCCTCGGCGTCGGCCGGCTCCAGCATGGGAATGCCGGCAAACCGGGCGTAGATGCGGTTGTCCTGCTCGTTCTGCGAGCTGTGCATCCCCGGGTCGTCGGCCGAGACCACCACCAGGGCGCCGCCCACTCCGGTATAGGCCGCCGTCATCAGCGTATCGGACGCCACGTTCAGTCCCACGTGCTTCATGGCGCAGAGGGCCTTCGCTCCCCCAAGCGCTGCGCCCAGGGCGGTGTCCAGGGCCACCTTCTCGTTGACGGACCACTGCACCCTGACCTCAGGAAAGCGGGCCAGGGCCTCGACGATCTCCGTGCTGGGCGTGCCCGGATACCCCGTGGCCAGGTGCACGCCGGCCTCGAACGCCCCCCGGGCGATGGCCTCGTTGCCGGTGAGCAGCTCACGGCGCGCCGAGCGGGTCGCCGCCGCAGGCGTCCTCAGGGGCTCGCCGTAACCGTTCATGCCGACACCCCGCCCTGGGGTACGGGGGAGATCTGCTCCAGGATCACCGAGAGGATCTCCTCGTCCCGCAGCACGCGGTCGGATGCCTTGGCCGCATCCAGGATCGCCTCGACCAACCTCGGGACCGGCTCGATCCCCCGCCGCTGCAGCCAGCAGATGACGTTGGCCTGGCCGCTCATCGGCCCGACGGAGATCACCTGCTGACGGCCCACCTCCTCCGCCGGCACCCCGCTGTAGACCCGGTTGGCCAGCCAGTGGTGCCCCTTGCGGAAGGCCTTGAGGATGGCTGCGGCGTGGACGCCTGTGCTCGTCTCGAAGGCGTCCTTGCCCACCACGGGGTAGTTGCAGGGGATGGGCAGGCCCACGGCGCGGGCCACCGTCTCGCAGTACCGCGGCAGCGCCGAGAGGTCGGCGTCGCGCCAGCCCAGGAGTTTCAGGTTGACCAGCAGCAGGTCCATGGGTGTGTTGCCGACGCGCTCGCCGATGCCCAGGGCGCAGGCGTGGACCCGGTCCGCGCCCGCCTCGATGGCCGCCAGGGAGTTGATCAGGTCCAGTCCCCGGTCGCGGTGACCGTGCCAGTCGATCTTGACCTCCTCACCGGTACCGTCCACCACCCGGCGCATGAAGCGCACAAGCCGCCGCACGCCCCACGGCGTGGCGTACCCCACCGTGTCCGCCAGGCAGATGCGCCGCGCGCCGCACTCTATAGCCGTGGTGTAGAGCGCGCGCAGGTGGGCGGGACGCGCCCGCGTGGTGTCCTCGGTGACGAACATGACCTCGAGTCCCAGCCGCCGGGCCAGGGTGACCGCCTGCTCGGTGGTGCGCCGCAGGAAGTCCAGAGCCCAGCCCTCGGCGTACTGGCGGATGGGGCTGGAGCCGATGAACAGGGCCGCGTCGATGGCCACGCCGGAGCGGTCCTGCGCCTCGGCGATGGGCGTGATGTCCGCTTCAGCGGTGCGGCCGGCACAGTTGGGGTGGATGGGCAGGCGGGCGCGGCCGACCTCCTGCGCCAGCCGGACGACGTCTTCCAGGGCCCGCGGGCCCGCCCCCGGATATCCGATGTTGGCGCTCTCGATGCCCAGCTCCGCCATCAGGTGGAGGATCTCGCACTTGGCCTCCAGAGGTGGGTGCACCACCGAGGGGCTCTGCAGGCCGTCGCGCAGCGTCTCGTCGTTCACCTCCACGCGTCGCCCGGGACGGGGCGCGCCGCGGCCGGCGTTCCACTCGTAGATCCACCGCCTTCCCTCACGCCGAGCCATCATCGCCTGGCGCCCTCCTTGAGGCCGCGCCGGTCCACGACCCGCAGCGCCTTGCCCTCGCTGCGGGGAAGGTGCTTCGGGGGCAGGACGGTGACACGGGCGCGCAGGCCAAGCTGGTCCCGAATGGCCACTGCGACGCGAGTCCCCAGGCTCTCGGCCGCGGCGGGGGTGACCCACTCCCGCGCCTCCACCTGCACCTCCAGCTCGTCCAGAGCCCTGTGCCGGTCCACGATGAGCTGGTAGGCTGGTGCCAGCTCTCCAAAGGAGGTGAGCAGCGCCTCCACGTCGGCGGGGAAGACATTGACCCCGCGCACCACCAGCATGTCGTCCACGCGGCCGCGCACCCGGGCCATCCGGGCGAAGCTCCGGCCGCAGCGGCAGGGCTCGCGGGTCAGCGCTGTGAGGTCGCCGGTGCGGTAGCGCAGCAGCGGCGTGGCCTCCTTGGTCAGGGTGCTCAGGACCAGCTCACCGGTCTCCCCCTCGGGCAGGACCTCCCCTGAATCCGGGTCGACGACCTCGGCCAGGAAGTGGTCCTCGTTGATGTGCAGCCCCTGGCGGCCCTCCGCGCACTCGCAGGCCACACCGGGCCCGATGACCTCGCTCAGGCCGTAGACGTCCACCGCTGCAAGCCCCAGGCGCCGCTCGATCTCCGCGCGCATCCCCTCGCTCCATGGCTCGGCTCCCAGCAACCCGACGCGAAGGGGCAGCGGCCCCACGCCCGCCTCTTCCACCGCCTCTGCCAGGTGCAGCGCGTACGAGGGCGTGCAGGCCAGCACGGTGGCGCCCAGCTCCCGCAGCAGCCTCACCTGACGGGAGGTCTGGCCGGAGGAGATGGGCAGGACGCAGGTGCCCAGGCGCAGCGCCCCGTAGTGAAACCCCAGCCCACCGGTAAACAGCCCGTAGCCGTAGGCGTTGTGCACCAGGTCACCGGGACGCACGCCACCCGCCGCCAGCGTGCGGGCCATCACCTCGGCCCAGACCTCCAGGTCCGCCCGGGTATAGCCCACCAGGGTGGCGGTGCCGGTCGTGCCCGAAGAGCAGTGCAGCTCCACATGCTCACCGGGATCGGTGGCGAAGAGGCCGAAGGGGTAGAGACGGCGCAGGTCGTCCTTGCCGGTCAGTGGCAGTCGTCGCAGATCCTCCAGGGTGCTGATGGCCTCCGGGTCCAGCCCGGCTCCGGCGAGCCGCTGGCGGTAGAAGGGCACACGGGCATAGAGCCGCGTGACCACAGCGCGCAACCTTTCCAGCTGCAGCCGGGCAAGCTCTGCCCGGTCGGCACACTCGTGCTCAGGATCCCAGATCATCCACCCACCCGCGGCCCTCGGCCGCCTCTGCCGCCAGTCGCCTCAGCAGCGGCAGCATCCCACCGGCGGCCAGGATCTCGCGCATCAGGGGCGGGAGCGGGCTGCCCCGGACCGCCCGCCCCGTCCGCAGGTTGGTGACCCGCGCAGAACCCAGGTCCACCTCCACAGGATCTCCCTCCCGCACCGTCTCCCTGGCCCCGGGGCAGACCAGGACGGGCAGGCCGATGGCCACCGCGTTACGCAGGAAGATGCGCGCCAGGGACTCGGCCACCACGCATCCCACCCCCAGGGACCTCAGCGCCTCGGCCGCGGTCTCCCGGCTGCTGCCGCAGCCGAAGTTTCGCCCCGCGACCAGGACATCACCCGGACGCACCTGCGAGGCGAAGCGGGGGTCCACCGCCTCCAGGGTGTGCCGAACCCGTTCCTGCAAGGGGGCGATAGCATACTGCCCCGGGTCCAGCAGGTCGGTGCTGATGTCGTCGCCGAAGACCCAGGCGCGCCCCCGGACGACGTGGCTGGCCTCAGCGGAGGACATGGCCGACAGACCTCTCCACCGTGCGCGGGTCGGTGATGCGACCGTAGAGCGCGCTGGCCGCGACCGTGGCCGGGGACGCCAGGTAGATCTCCGCCTGTGGGCTGCCCATGCGCCCGGCGAAGTTGCGGTTGTGAGTGCCGATGCACCGCTCGCCCGGAGCCAGCAGCCCCTGGTGACCTCCAAAACAGGGCCCGCACCCGGGCGGCAGGAGGAGGGCACCGGCCAGAAGCAAAGCGGGTAAGATCCCCCGTTCCATGGCCTCCTGCTCGACGGCGCGCGATGCCGGGGCCACGATGAGCCGGGTGTTAGGGTGGACGTGACGGCCGGCCAGGTAGCGCGCCGCCTCCTCCAGGTCCTCCACCCGCCCGTTGGTGCACGACCCGATGAATGCCTGGTCGACGGGGAGGTGGGCCACGGCGGAGACAGGCCGGACGCGGTCGACGGCGTGGGGGAGGGCGACCTGGGGTTCTAGATCCGACAGATCCACCGTCAGGGTCTCCTGGTAGAGGGCATCGGGGTCGGGGCCAAAGGGCAGGACCTCCACCCCGCGCTCGGCCAGGTAGTCCACGGCGACGGCGTCGGCGGGGAAGATCCCGAACTTGGCCCCCAGCTCCACCGCCATGTTGGCCACGGTCATCCGCCCGCCCACACCCATTCCGGCCAGGGCGGGACCCGCGAACTCCAGGGCGCGGTACTGTGCTCCGTCCGACCCGATGCGGCCGGCCAGGTGCAAGATGGCGTCCTTCCATCCCACACCGGAGGCCGGTGCGCCAGTGAGCACCACGCGGATAGTCTCGGGCACGCGAAACCAGAGGCGACCGGTGGCCAGAACGTAGGCCATCTCCGTGGTCCCAATACCGGTGGCAGCCGCGCCCAGGGCTCCGTGGGTGGTAGTGTGGGAATCCGTCCCCACCAGCAGCATCCCCGGGTGCACGTACCCTCGCTCGGGGAGGAGCTGGTGGCAGATTCCGGTTCCCGCGTCGTAGAAGCGGGTAAGGGCGAACTCCGCCACGTCCCGTCGCATCTGCTGGTGCACGGCGGCGGCGGCCGCCGTGGGCGCGGGCACCAGGTGGTCGATCACTGCCACGACCCGGGTGCGGTCCCAGACGCGGCGGAAGCCGGCCGAGCGGAGCAGGGAGAAGACCCGGGTCGCGAAGATGTCGTGCACCATGGCCAGGTCCACCGAGGCGACCACGAACTCCCCGGGGGCGACCTCCTCCCGGCCCGCCGCCCGCGCCAGGATCTTCTCGGCCATGGTCATGCCCATCCGCCCACCCCCGGACCAGCGATGCGGAAGGCGTCCGACTGGTCGGTCGGTGACCCGATGCTACGGCCCGAAGGGGCTAGTCACAATGAGCCGCCCGCACCAATTTCCTGGTGCATTCGCACTAATTGGGCCTACGATGCGGTGCGGTCCAGACGGGCTCCAAGAGCGATGGCTACGGCCTCGGCCCGCGACGCAGCGCCGAGTTTGCGCAGGATCCGCTGGATGTGGTTGCGCGCGGTGAGGGGAGAGATGAACAGCGTCCTGGCGATCTCCCGCGTGGACGCCCCCCTGACCAGGTGCCTGAGGACCTCCGCCTCCCTCCGCGTCAGCCCCGGGGGAGCCATAGGACCCTCCGCAGCCTGCAATCGGCCGGCCAGCGCCTCCTCGGTGAGGCGTCGCTGGGCCCGCTCCCCGGTAACGTCGCGGAAGAAGTGCACCAGGCCCATCCCCATGGGGAGCACCAGCGTAGAGACGTTCAGCCACCGGGGTTCGCCCACCCGAGGGGAGACGGCCATGTCCCGGCTGGCGACACGCTCCCCGCGCTGGGCCATCACCATCAGCGGGCAGCGTGCGCAGCAGAGCAGGTTGCCTGAGGTGTCTCGCCCACCGAGCACCTCGTGGCAGCGTCGGCCGATCACCTCGCTGGCCGCATGGCCCAACATCGCCTGGGCGGCGCTGTTCCAGAGGAAGATGCGCTGGCCGCCGTCGACGGCAAATGCGCCGTCGCCCGCCAGCGCCAGGATGCTGGCCAGCCACTGCAGGACCTGCTTGCGTTCCGCGGGCAGGGCCATGACCTGCACCTTCAACCCGCCCCTGAAATTCGCCGCAGCGAATTTCCGGGGACCCCGGGCAGCGCCGCGCGCGACCTCCCGGACATGCCTCTAAGGGACCCTCCCTGCCGCGACCGGGCCGGCCCGCCGACGCAGCCCCAGCAGCGCCGCCCCCAGGGCGCAGGCGAACTCAGGGGCCTGGGGCACGTGCACCCCCTGGCCCAACACCTCTGTCAGGGCGTGCACCATGCCCGGCTGTACGGCCACACCGCCTAAGAAGACGACCTCGCCGTCCAGCCTGACCCGGCGCAGGAGTGCGTGCGCCCGCCCGGCCAGCGAGCGGTGAATGCCCCCCACGATGTCCTCCAGGGCGACCCCGGCGGTGAGGTGGTTGATGATCTCCGTCTCCGCCAGGACGGCGCAGATGCTGCTGATGGACTGGGGTGCCGCCGCCCGCAGGGAGAGCCTGCCCATCTCCTCCAGGGACACCTCCAGGTAGCGGGCGGCCCGCTCCAGGAACCCGCCGGCGCCGGCGGCGCACTTATCGTTGGTGGCGAACTCCGCCACCCGCCCGCCCGGCTCGGTGCGGATGGCCCGCGTGCTTTGAAAGCCGATGTCCAGCACAAAGCGCGCCTGGGGATAGAGCAGGGCCGCCGCGTGGGCGGCGCAGGTGATGTCGGTGATCTGGATGTCGCGGAAGGGTACGTTCCCCCGGCCGAACCCGGTGGTGGCCACATACTCCACCGCGCCGTCCCCCTCGCCCGCGGCCTCCAGGGCGCGCTCCAGCGCCTCCCGGGCCACGGCAGGGAAGTCCGGCCGGGTGCGCACGGCGGCCCGAGCCACCACCTCCCGCTCCTCGTCGACGAGCACGGCCTTGGTGAGCCGGGAACCCAGGTCAAGACCGGCGACCAGCCTCATCCTCCTGCTCCTGCGCTCTGTCCGGCTCCGCCCACGCCCACCCCCGACCGCGAAGCCAGGGGACCGTCCGCCGCCACCTCCGGGGAGGTCGCCGGGGCCATGTGCATCGCCCGTTCCAGCGCAAACAGCGCGGCGCCCAGCGCCCCCATGTAGTGCGCCTCGGCGCTGACGTTGACCGCCCCGCCCAGCTTCTCCTCCAGCGCCCGAACCATCCCTATGTTTCGGCTGACGCCGCCGGTGAAGGTGATCTCCGGCTCCAGCCCCACGCGGCGCACCAGGGAGACCGTGCGCGCTGCGATGGCGCTGTGCACGCCAGCCAGGATGTCCTCCACGCGCTTCCCCTGGGCCAGGTAGGCCATGATGTCGGATTCCACGAACACCGTGCAGACGGTGGAGAGGCGCACCGGGTGGGTGCCGTGCAGGGAGAGCGGCCCGATGGCGTCCAGGGTGAGGCCGAGGACGTCGGCGGCGTTGGCCAGGAAGCGGCCGGTGCCGGCGGCACACTTGTCGTTCATGACGAAGTCGACCACCTCACCGCCGGGACCAACCTTGATCCCCTTGGCGTCCTGTCCTCCCATGTCGATGACAGTGCGCGTGCGGGGGAAGAGGAAGGCTGCGCCCCTGGCGTGGCATGAGATCTCGGTGATCTGGGCGTGGCCGAAGGTGACGCGAAAGCGCCCGTAGCCCGTACCGACCACGTAGAGCACCTCTTCCCGGTCCAGGCCCGCATCCCGCAGGGCCTGCCCGAAGGTCTGCTCTGCCGCCCGAGTGATGTTGGCTCCGGTGTCCTGCAGGCCGCGACCGACGATCTCCCCGTCCTCGTTCAGGATGACGGCCTTGGTCTGGGTGGAGCCGACGTCCACGCCGGCGGCGAACCTCACGGGCGGACCTCGGCCCCCACCAGCCTGCGGTGCTCCAGGGCTTCGAAGAACGCGTCGATGCGGTTGCGCATCTGGGCCTCGGAGAAGTAGCGGGGGTCCTCCAGGTCAGACTCCACCAGCAGGGTGGGCACCCCCAGGGTCTTGGTGAAGTACTCGCGCATGTCGCCCTGCCCGGCGCTGAAGAGGCGGCAGCTCTTCACCGAGTGGATGACCAGCGCGTGGGCTCCCCACTCCTGGACGTAGCGGCGGATCTGCTGGTAGCGGCGCAGCAGGTCCCGGTTGGTCAGGTTCCAGTAGAGCATGTGCTGGGCTATGCTCTCCAGGGGGTGGTCGGGGTCGTGGGCGAACCCGAACTCCCACAGCCCGCCCACAGTGGAGTATGTGGAGGCCACGGCCACCGCCCCCCAGCGGGAGAAGAGGTCACGGAATACCCGCAGGTAGGGCCACGGCGGTGGCCCCTCGATGACGAACCGGTACCGCTCCTCCGGCAGCGGCCCCAGGCCCAGCTCGGTGCGCTCCTTCACCTCGCGGTAGGCCTCCTCGAAGAAGTGCAGCCCCTCCTCGCTGCCCCGCAGGCAGTACAGCGGCCCCATGAGGGTGACCGCGTCGAAGTAGGCATCCAGCGGGCAGGGGACGTGCTTGGTCAGGTGCTTGATCTGCGCCCACAGGTGGCCGGTCCTTGCCGAGAGGGCGCAGATGTGCCGAAGGTACTCCCAGTCCAGGGAGCGTCCCGTGATCCGCTCGCACAGGGCGATCAGCTCCCGCAGCTGAGCCACCACATAGGCCAGGTCCTCGGGCCGCGGCGCCATAGGGTCGCGGACGAAGGGGATGTCCAGGAAGAAGACCTCCGCCCGCGAGTACTCCCGCAGGTGCTCGAACCAGTTCAGGTAGACGTTGCAGCCCACGTAGTTGCACAGGATGAGGGCGGGCTCGGGGACGGTGCCAAACGGCGCCTGCCGCCCGCTGAAGTACAGGCCGATGTCCGCCTTGACGTAGGCGCAGTTGTCCACGGAGTAGCCCAGCTCTTCGGCCTTGAGGATATAGGGGAGGGCCTGCTTCTTCACGGCGATCTGCAGGGCGTTGACCTCGGGGTAGACGGGGAGCATGCCGAAGGCCCGCACAAGCTCCACGGGGTTGCCGCTGATCAGCATGTAGGCGGCGGGGGGCCCGCCGCTGGTGGCTGCCGTGGTGAGCTCCTGGTAGTAGCGCCCCATGAGCTCCTTCTGCAGCAGGTGAATCCGGCCCTGATAGCTGGTCTTTGGATCCGCCACCGCACCGCCTCCGTCAGCCGAAGAGCATGGACTCCACGAACGTCTCCACCTCTCCCCGCACGCGGTCGAAGATCCACATCTTCTCCTCGAACTCCAGGAAGAGGTGAGGGATGCCGGCCTCCTCCAGGGCGCGGCGGTAGAGGGCGTAGTCGAAGAGGGCGGGCTCGCAGAACTTGGCGCACAGGAAGATCACCGCATCCGCTCCCACCGCCCTGGCGCGGCGGATCAACTGCGCGGGCCTGGGGGCGCGCAGGTCGTGCTTGGTGCCGCAGGAGACGCTGCGGTCGATGTAGCTGGTGGCCAGCGCCTCCAGGGGGTCGCCATCCTCGGTTACGTCGTCCACAAACCACCGCCAGCCCACCAGGAAGTCATCGTCCAGCAGGTAGCAGCCGGCCTGCTCCAGCGCCTCGATCAGGTCCACGGGGGGCTGTTCGCAGAAGGCCCCCTCGACCAGGACGGCGATGCGGTCCTGCCGCTTCGCCGGCCGCTGCGCCACCTCGCGCAGGGCGGTCTCCAGCAGCGGGAGGTGCTCCTCCACCGGCATCAACGTCCCGGCCCGCAGCAGGAGGAACGACTCGGCCGCGGAGAGCCGCTCGGGGGCGCTGCGCCGCAGGGCGTAGAGGTCCCGGATGCGGCCCCGCCAGCGGTTGTAGAGGGCGATGCTGTCACGCAGCGTAGCGGCGGACACCTGGCGACCGGTCACCTCGGCCAGCACGGAGCGGATCCGCTCCAGTTCCGTCACCAGGTAGGTCACCGCCGCGGGCGAGGAGAGGTTCTGGGGGTAGTGGATGTACTCCACCCGCAGCGCCGGGAAATTTCGGGCGAAGACGGCGGCCAGGTTGCGCGCCGGGTCGCAGATGGAATGGAAGAGGATGCCGTCCAGGAAGGTCAGGCGGTCGGTCAGCCCCAGCTCCAGGGTGCTCTTGACCACAGAACAGATGAAGGACTGGAAGCGGGCGTCGGCGTGGGCGATCTCCACTTGGTTACCTCCGCCGATCACGCCCACCGGGAGCGCGCCAGCGGCGTGGACTAGTTCGATCGGACTATAGACCGGGTAGCAGCCGATGACCCTGGCAGAAGGCGACTTCTCCCTCCAGCGGCGGACGGAGGCGAACGCCGGCTCCTCGACGGTCTCCCGGCATCGGCCGAGCACGTCCTGCATGGTGAGGCTCATGCCGTATACCGCTTTTTACACGATCTTCAAGAAAAGCGTGCAATAAAATTGTGGCAAAAGGATATCAAGCGGGCCGACTCCAGAAGGGCCTCCGCGGCTGCCGGTCCTAGTCCCGGCGGGTGCGGGCGCGCGTGAGGACGAGCAGGCAGTACGTCTGATGTCCGGCGGCCAGAGGCAGGTAGACCGCTTGCATGGTCATCGACCCCGCGGGCGTGGTGATCGTGTAGCGGCGCTGCACGGGGAGGCGCGAGGCCATCGCTTCCAGCCCGGCGCACCGGTCACGCAGGGAGCAGGTCCCGGCACGGCACTGCAGCAGGTCGTAGCAGGGCATGGCCTGGGGGGTCCGCTGCAGCAGCCGCTCTGCGACGGGGTTCGCGGCCACCACCGCACGGTCCCGCGCCAGGAGGAAGGCGGGGACGGGGAGGAGGTCGATGGCCTGGCGGGCCAGCTCCAGCCCCGCCTCCGCCGCGGGGGCGACGAGGCGGTAGCCCAGGCCCCACACAGCCTGGATCAGGCGGGGACGGCGCGGATCGTCGCGGAGCTTGCGCCGCAGCCGCACCACCAGGTTGTCCAGCGCCCGGTCCGTGGGCACCTTGGCGTCCACGGCGTGGAGCCGCGTGATCACCTCGTCGCGGGAGAAGGTGCGGCCGGGAGCCTCCAGCAGGATGCGCAGGAAGTCGAACTCCAGGCGGGTCAACGGAACGGCGCGTCCGTATATGACCGCCTCGCGGCGCTCCGTATCCAGGGTCAGCGGCCCGTGGCGCACCCTGGTGGGGCGCCGGCCTTCCGAGGTCCCTGCCGGAGCTGCGGGTTCAGCCATCCCCTCACCCCTGCGGTTCAGGCCTGCGGCAGGACCATCGCCCGGATCGCCCGCCCCTGGCGGAGGAGGTCCAGACCCTCATTGATCTCCACCAGGGGCAGCCGGTGCGAAATCAACGGGGCGAGCGCCAGCCTCCCCGCCTGGACCAGCGCGATCAGCCGCGGGTAGTCCACCGGCCGGCAGCCCAGCGAGCCGATGACCTCCATCTCGAAGAACATGGTCCGGGCGGCGTTCAGCTCCGCGGGGGCCTGGCTGTACCCGACCAGGACCAGCCGGCCTCCGCGGCGCACGCTGTCGAAGGCGGAGGCAATGGTCCCCGGAGTGCCCACCGCCTCGAAGGCGACGTCCGCCCCCCCGTCGGTCAGCTTCCTCACTGCCTTGGGAGGCTGCTCTACGGTACGGGCGTTGATGGTCTCCCTGGCGCCCAGCCTGCCAGCCAGCGCCAGTTTCTCATCGACCACGTCCACGGCGATCACCCGGGCACCCAGTGCCGCGGCGATCTGCACCAGGTTCAGCCCCACCCCGCCGCAGCCGTAGACCACCACCCACTCCCCGGGCTGGACCCGCCCCCGGACGGTGACGGCGTGGAAGGGCGTGGACATGGCGTCGGCGATGATCGCGGCCTCCTCCAGGGGGATCTCCGCGGGAAGCGGGAAGACATCTTTGGCCGGGGCGACGACGAACTCGGCATACGCTCCGTCCACGTGGTTGCCGAACATCACCATGCGCTCACAGATGTTCTCCCGCCCCCGCCGACACTGGCTGCAGCGGCCGCAGGTGAGCACTGCGGGCAGGAGCACCCGGTCCCCCCGGCTGAACCCCTCAACCGCTTCGCCCACCTCGGCCACAGTCCCCGACGCCTCGTGCCCCAGGATCAGCGGCGGCGTCTTGAACGTGGGGACGTTGTGGTCGATGTAGTGCAGGTCGGTGTGGCAGATGCCGCACGCGGCCACGCGGACCAGGAGTTCGTCGGGGCCCGTCGTGGGTGTCGGCACCTCCGCCAGCACCAGCGGCCGTCCCGGACCTTCGAAGAGGGCTGCGCGCATCATCTCCTCCTGCCCCGCTGCCTCCGCCCCTGTACCTAGCGATGACGCCAGGCGGGCGCGCGTTTCTCCAGAAAGGCAGCGGTCCCCTCGCGTGCGTCTTCGGTCGCCAGGAGATCCTGAAGGTAGAGCCGCTCCGCTTCCCGCAGCCCCTCCTCGAACACCCGCCGGAATTCGCGAAGCGCCGCCCGCTTGGCCACGCGCAGGGCGGGACCGCTCAGAGCGGCGAGCTGCGCAGTCAGCCGCTCCACCTCGTCGGCCAGTGCGCCGTCTTCGACCACGGTGGTCACCAGCCCCGCAGCCTGCGCGGCCTCCGCGGTGACGGTCTCCCCGGTCAGCAGCAGGGCCATCGCCTGGCGCAGCCCCACGACCTGTGCGAGCGCCGCGGCGGCCACCGGCGGGAAGGCGGCTATCTTGATCTCCGGCTGCCCGAAGGTGGCCGACCTGGCCGCCACCACCAGGTCGCAAAGCGCGACCAACTCGCACCCACCCCCCAGGGCGGCGCCGTGGACCGCCGCCACCGTGGGGATGTCCAGGGCCACCAGGCGTCGACACATGGTGTGGAAGCGGGCCAGCATCGCTCCAGCCCGCTCCGGGGTGTGTTCGCCGACGTCGACGCCGGCGCAGAACGCCCTCCCCTTCGCCGCGACGACTAGCAGGCGCTCGGCCGCCGCCTCCTCCAGGGCCGCGGTCAGCTCCTCTAGCATGGGAGAGTGGAGGATGTTGAGCGGGGGACGGTTGAGGGTGATCCGGGCGACCCCGTCCTGGCGGAGGAGCTCCACGAACTCAGGCATCGGCGCCCTCCAGTCGGGCTCCGCAGCGACCGCAGAAGGCGAACTCCTCCGGCAGGTACCTTGCCCCGCACGCCGGGCAGGTACGCACCGGGGCCCCCCAGGGCAACTCGCTGCTCTTCCCCTCTGCCGCCCGCCGCCTCAGCCCGGCGTAGTCCGGCGGCCGCTTCTCCACGAAGGCTGTCATACCTTCCAGCGGCTCCCAGTTGGCCATGTGCAGCGTCAGCCAGTCCCGGGCGTGCCCGATGGTCAGCCCCCAGGCCAGGTCCTTCCAGAAGTTCACCTGCTGCTTGGTGTAGCGCGTACACTCCGGGAACTTCTCCAGCAGCTTCTGCGCCAGCTCGGCCACGGCCGCATCGAGCTGTGCCGCCGGTACCACGCGGTTGACCAGGCCCCACTGCAGCGCCTGCTGGGCCGTGATCGGCTCGCAGGTGAACAGCATCTCCCTCGCGCGGCGGTCGCCGATGAGCAGGGGCAACCACTGGGTGGCACCCCCGGCGGCGACGCTGCCTACCCGTGTGCCCACCTGTCGGATGGTGACGTGCTCGGCGGCCACGGCCAGGTCGCAGGCCGCATTCAATTCGTTCCCTCCGCCGGCTACGATGCCGTTCAGACGGGCGATGGCGGGCTTGCCCAGGTTGCGCAGCAGGTCCAGGGTCTGGGCAAAGAGGCCCATGTACGCCCAGTACCTTCGGGGACGGTGCAGGTAGACCGAGGCATACTCCTTCACGTCCCCCCCGGTGCAGAAGGCGTGGTCCCCGGCACCGGTCAGGACCAGCACGCCCACCGCGTCGTCCCAGGAGGCATCCTGGAAGGCCTGGCTCATCTCAGCCAGGGTGGTGGTGGTGTAGGCGTTATAGGCCTGCGGCCGGTTGATGGTGACGGTGGCTATACCGTCCCGCTTCTCGTAGAGGATGTCCTGGAACTGCAACCGGGATGCGGGTTGCGGGGCTGGAACGGCCACGATGCTCCCCCTCCCTGCCGCGGGCTTGCGCCGTCGGCGGCCGCCGGCGGCCCCGGGGCCTGATATGATTTCTATATTTGCATCAGCGTAGGAACCGCCCCTCCTGGAGTGTATCGGGCGAAGGCCCTATTTCCCTCCAGAGTGCCTGCATCTCCTCCAGCGCCCGCGCCACCGTCACCCGCACCAGCCGCTTGCGCCAGGCTGCCGTCAGGTCGGTATTGTCCAGCGGCCGGGCGGGATGGGCCGCGGCGGCGGCGACTGCGGCCACCCTGGCCGGGTCGAGCGGACCTTCCCGCAGCAGCCTCGACGCCTCCTCGACAACCAGGGGGGCGCTGCTCACCGCTCCCAGGACGACCCGCGCCTGGGCCACACGCCCGCCGCAACGGCGCACGGCGATGGCCACGCCCAGCAGCGGGAAGTCGATGGACCCGCGGCGGCGCACCTTCCGGTAGATCGCGCTGGTCCCGTCGGCGGGCGGCAGCAGGATCTCGGTCAGCACCTCAGCCGGGCGAAGCGCCAGGGGACGCAGACCGTCGTTCCGGTACAGATCGCGCAGTGGGATGACCCGTTCGCCTTCAGGGCTCACCAGCCGGACCCGCGCCTCCAGGGCGACGAGCAGCGGCGCGGTGTCGGAGGAGGCGACCGCCCAGCAGCGGGGGCTGCGCGGCGCCGCCAGGCAGATGCTCCCGCCGTCCTTCAGGCAGCGGCCCGTGACCGCTCGCGTGTGCTCGGGCAGGTCGAAGTAGGTGCAGCGCGTGTCGATGCAGAGGTTGCCGCCGATGGTCCCCATGCGCCGCAGGGTAGGCGAGGCCACCGCTGCGGCGGCGCGCGCCAGCGCCGGGTAACCGGCCACCACGGCGGGGTGCTGGCTCACCGTGTGCAGAGTACACCCCGCGCCGATGACCAGCCCCCCGTCCTCGCCGGGCACAATTTCCTGGAGTTCCCGCAGGTGGCGCAGCCCCACCAGGAGTTCGGGGGTCCGCTGCCGCCTCTTCATCCGCGGCAGCAGGTCGGTGCCGCCGGCCAGGAGGACAGCCTTTGGACCCGCGGCGTCAAGTAGAGCCACCACCTCCGCCAGCGTCGGCGGGGCCACGTAGCGGAACGGGGGGAGGCGCAACACCTCAGGCCCAGCCCTCCGGCCGGCGTACCCGGGTCAGAGGTCCGAACGACGCCGGCGGCTGCACCTTGGGTCCCACGCGGGCATCCTCCCCACGGCGCTGCCTGTCCAAAGCGCGCAGCAGCATGTCGGGGGTGACGGGGACCTCGTCCACGCGCACGCCGACGGCATCGTAGATGGCGTTGGCGATGGCCGGTACCACGGGGAGCAGCGGTCCCTGGCCGCACTCCTTGGCACCGAAGGGCCCCTCCGGGTCGACGGACTCCACCAGGATCGCCTCCACTTCGGGCATCTCGTACACGGTCGGGCTCTTGTAGTCCAGCATGGAAGGCCCGCGGTGCGCTCCTCCCCGGTAGTCCTGACGCTCCAGCAACGCCTCGCCTACGGCCATGTAGACGGACCCTTCGATCTGCCCCCGCACCAGCAGCGGGTTGAGCGCGCGCCCGATGTCGTGGGCCAGCCAGACCTTCTCCACCCGCACCTCCCCCGTCTCCTCGTCCACCGCGACCTGGGCAACGCAGGCGGAGAAGCTGTACGCCGGAGAGGGCCCGACTCCTGAGCCCTTGTAGGGACCGGCCAGCCGCGGTGGTGTGTAGGCGCCGGATGCCTGAAGGGGACCGCAGGTGGCCTCGGCGGCCGCGCAGGCCTCTGGCCAGCTCAGCCCGCGGTCGGGGGAGCCTCGGACGAAGACACGCCGCTTTGCGAAGACCAGGTCCTCCGCTGCGGCTTCCAGGCGGGCGGCCGCGCCACGCGCGACAAGGGCCCGCAGCCGCTGTGCGGCCTGCAGGGCGGCGTTGCCCGCCATGAAGGTGACGCGGCTGCTGTAGCTCCCCAGGTCGATGGGCGTGAGCGCGGTGTCGCCGGCAACCAGGAGTATCTCCTCGGGTGAGAGGCCCAGGATCTCGGCGGCGGTGGCGACCAAAATCGCATCAGAGCCCTGCCCGATGTCCGCCGCCCCGCTGAAGAGCGTCACGCGGCCGGAGCGGTCCGCCGCCAGATGCACCTGAGAGTGGGGCAGGTCGTTCCAGTAGACGGGCAGCCCGGCGCCGCTGAGGTAGCCGCTGACGGCAAAGCCGACCCCGCGTCCCCTGGGCAGGCGGCGGTGCTTTCCCAGGAAGCCGCTGGCTCCGACCACCTCGTCGATGCACCTCTCGAGCCCGCAACTGGTCACCCGCAGCCAGTTCACGGTGGTGGAGAAGGGCGCGACCAGGTTGCGGCGGCGCAGGTCCACCGGATCCAGGCCCAGCTCCTGGGCAACCTTGTCCAGGTGGCACTCCAGGGCGAAGCGCGGCTGTGGTGTCCCGTGGCCGCGCTTGGGCCCGCACGCCGGCTTGTTGGTGAACACGCGCATCCCCTCGAAGCGGTAGTGGGGGATGCGGTAGGTCAACGGGGCGAGGGCGCCGCTGTAGTAGGTGGTGGCGACTCCGTAGCTGCCGTAGGCGCCCCCGTCCAGCCACGTGCGCAGGTGCAGGGCGGTGATCCGCCCATCGGCCGTCCATCCGCTGCGCACCCACAGCACGGTGGGGTGGCGCCCCCTGTGGGCGTAGAAGACCTCCTCCCGCGTGAGCACGCACTTCACCGGACGCCCCGTGACCCGGGAGAGCGCCGCCGCGGCGATCTCGTGATTGAGGACGTCGCTCTTCCCGCCGAAACCGCCCCCCACTGGAGCAGCAATCACACGGATCCGCTCCATGGGCATCTGCAACACCCTGCTCAAAGCCCGGTGCAGGTAGTGAGGTGTCTGGGTGCTCGACCAGACGGTGAGGGTACCCTCGGGCGTGTAGCTGGCCAGCACCGCGTGCTCCTCCAGCGGCAGGTGAGTGCTGCCGTCGTAGAAGAACAGGTCCTCCCGCACATAGGCCGCCACCTGGAAACCCTCTTCCACGTCGCCGAACTCCAGGGCGACGGCCCGCTGCAGGTTGCCCGAGGGGTGGATTGGCTCTTCTTCGGGCCGCAGCGCATCGTCAACGGAGAAGACGGCGGGCAGAGGGACGTAATCCACCTGGACGAGTGCCGCGGCCTGCGCGGCGGTCTCTTCATCCACCGCGGCCACTGCAGCCACGGGATCGCCCACGTATCGGACCTTCTCGCTGCACAGGACCTCCTCGTCCTGACTGACGGGGAGGATGCCGTAGCGCGTCGGCAGGTCCCTGCCGGTGAGGACCGCGGCCACCCCCGGGAGCGCCCGCGCCGCAGCGGTGTCGATGCGCGCCAGGCGTGCGTGCGGCAGGGGGCTGCGCACCAGCCGGCACCAGAGCTGTCCGGGGAGCGTCAGGTCTCCTGCGTAGCGCGTCCGCCCCGTCGCCCGGGCGGCGGCGTCGGGACGCGGCCGCGGCCGGCCGATGACGGCAAACTCACCCATGGCCTCCCTCCGCGGCGGCGGCCACCGCCTCGACGATCCGCAGGTAGCCCGTACAGCGGCAGAGGTTGCCGGAGAGCGCCTCCGCGATCTCCTCCCGGGTGGGCCTGGGCCGGCGGTCCAGCAGCGCCTTCGCCGCCAGTAACATCCCCGGGGTGCAGTAGCCGCACTGCAGCGCCCCATAGTCGACGAACGCCTGCTGCAGTGGGTGGAGGGCGGCGCCGGCCAGACCCTCCACCGTCAGTATCTTGCGCCCCTGCACCTCCACAGGGAGGACCAGGCAGGCGAGCGCGGGCTCGCCGTCGATCAGGACGGTGCAGGCCCCGCACTCCCCCAGCTCGCATCCGTGCTTGGTCCCGGTGAGACCCAGGTCCTCCCGCAACACCTCCAGCAGCGTCCGGCTGGCCGGAGCGACCACGCGGAAGGTAGTCCCGTTGACGCGCAGGGTGAGGGGCGTCACGGCGTGAGGGGGCAAGGGCTCAACCACCGGCGCACCCTCCGCCTGGGAGGGCGACGTCCGTCGCCGGGCTCCCGCCGGCCAGCGCCCATGAGATCTGCTCACCAGCGCGGCGGACCAGCTCGGCCGCCCTCCGCATACGGGCTCTCGTGAACCGGGCTTTCACGCCCACCACCGAAATCGTCGCCACCGCCCGGCCGGATGCCCGGATCGGTGCGGAGACCGCCCGGACCCCCGAGAGGTACTCCTCGTCATCCCGGGCAACCCCCTGCCGGCGGACCCGCCGCAGTTCCCTCATGTAGGCGGCCGGGGTGGTGATGGAGCGGGAGGTGAAGGCCGGCAGCGGCCGCGCCCCCAGCCGCCGCCTCACCTCTTTCTCCGGTTGCCAGGCCAGCAGCGCCTTGGACACGGCGCCAGCGAACGGGGGCAGGCGCAGCCCCAGGGGGGCGGTGACCCGAAGCTGGTGTGGCGACTCCTCCCTGTCGAGGATGACGCTCCCGCCGTCGTCGGGAACGTGGAGGATGACGGTCTCCCCTGTCTGCTCCGCCAGCCGCTCCAAGTAAGGCCGCGCCGCCCGGGCCACAGTGTTGCGCGCCTGTGCCGCACCGGCCAGGGCCACCAGCGCGGGCCCCAGGGCGTAGCGCCTGGCCCCGTCGTCGTAAGTGACCAGGGCGTGCGCCGCTAGCGTCTGCAGGATGGCCAGGGTGGTGCTCTTGGGCAGTCCCAGGGCTGTGGCGATGTCGGTGAGCCTCAGCTCCGCTCCAGCCAGCGTGCGCAGGACGCGCACCGCCCGGTCCACAGCCGGGACCAGGCGGCGTGGGGGGTGCACCAGAGGGGAGCGGGGGCGGTGGCGCTTGCGTTCCATACAAGGAACCCGGTTCCAAATGTGGAACCAACCAGGACCATGATACCACGCGGCCACAGCGCGTAAAGGGGTACCGCCCGGCGGGCCCGGGGTGAGGCTCCGCCTCCCCGGGGAGCTAGGCGACTGCCGGCCGGAACCGGGCGGCCGGAGCGCCCACCGGCTGCGCGTCGGGCGGGGCTTCGAACAGAGCCTCGAAGAACCGCGTGGCCGGAGGGTCCAGCAGTCGGTAGTAGTCGAAGAACAGGCGGGCGGAGTCCCGCCCCCGCCAGTCAGCGGGGAGAAGCTCGGCGGGCAGCCAGGGATCCACGTAGAGGGCCTTGCGGTATTCGTGCACCAGGTGGATCTTCTCCACAAACGCGGCTTGGTCGGTCAGCCCCTCCCCGGCGGCCAGCCGCTGCTGCAGCGATTCCAGGCGGGGGAGGTAGTCCGCAACGAACCGCTCATGCCAGCGGGCGATGGCAGGCAGGTCCCAGCAGCGTGCTACCAGCTCCCGGTCGGCGGCCGGGCCCAGATGTTTCCCCACGAACTCTGCGACGTAGGGGCCCAGGCCGTGGGCCTGGACGAAGGCGGCGATGTGGTCGTGAAGGTCGTACGGGGAGATCCAGATGCCGCCGGCAAGCGGCCCCATGCCCAGCCAGGCCAGCTCGCGGCGCAGACGGTCCCGCAGCGACCGCTTGCGCTCGGGCACCGCGTAGGCGAAGATCCGCCACCGGCCATCCCAGGGCCGGTGGTCCAGGGTGTAGATGCGGCTGGTGCCGTGC
>Ga0209479_1001299_pt1 | contig 25855 bp, 26 predicted proteins | sample DewCreD2012metaG_2_FD_184112 | JGI IMG/M metagenome (GOLD analysis project Ga0209479, IMG submission 184112) | Hot spring sediment bacterial and archeal communities from British Columbia, Canada, to study Microbial Dark Matter (Phase II) - Dewar... ...
GGGTCAGAGCACTACCCAGCTGGCTCCCTGTGGCTTGAGAGATAAAGGCCGCCACGGCAATCGAAGCAGCCTGGGCCATCGAGGCAATTCCCTGGACGACCAACAGGATGCTTTTCCTCTGAGATCCTCGAAGAGGTTTAAGCATCTCCTCCACCACCCTGAGACGATCCTTGGGAATCATTTTTGAGCCTCCTTCTCTTTCTCCTCACAAATCGCCTCGCCAATCTCCACCAATCGCCGGCAAAGCCTCTGAAAGAGGTGGTAGTTTTCCACTTGCTCTTCCAACCTCCGAATCTCTTCAAGATCATGAAGCCTGCGGCTTATGGTTTTGCCTTTCTTCTTAAACGTGAAGAGGGCATAGGGGCCGCAGAGGGTAGGTCTTCGTTTTCCCTTTGATTTGATCCTGAGAAATTGTCGGATGACAGACCCCCTCCTCATCTCTTCGATCAAAGCGATTTGGTCAAGAATTCTCTGTCGAGCCTCTCTAAGCTTTTGGAGCACTTGCATAGATAATCCTCCTTTCTCGGTATTTGTAGTATTATTACTACAATATAATAAAAAATTTCTCTTTTGTCAATAAAAAATTCGGATTGAAATTCCTATGACCTAATAGGGGGATAAAAGTGATAGACGGTCAGTTGACAATTCTTCTATGGATCTGATACCTTAAAAATAAGGGTCCAAAATGAAAGGCAGAGGGATCAAATTCCTGAGTCTTTTTCTTCTCTCCTTAATCACCTTTTCGGTCTCTTTTATTGAAGGTCAAGATCAAAGACAAATCCCTTCTTCTAAGGTCACTCTGATCGGAAAAGACTCAACCCAATGGGTCGCCAAACGGGAGGCCCCTCTGCCAGAGCTCTTGGCACCAGGAATCAAGGAGGAACCTGTCATCCATGTGTTTGACCCAAGAGAAGAATCCATTGGACCAATGAGAAAGATGAGCCCCTCCATCACCCAACCCGGGTGTGCTTATAGGAGCGGACTCACTCGGAGTGCCGTCGTAGTAGCGGAAGAAGATAGAGGGTATTATGAGAGAGGAAAATATTTCTATCTTGAGAAACAGTATGAAAATGCCATTCAGAGTTTCACGAGATTGATCAAAGAGTATCCCGAGAGTCCTTTGAGGGGCTTTGCTCTCTATTGGATGGGAGAGGCGAAATGGAATCAAGGAAAGGTGGAAGAGGCCTTCGCCCTCTTTCGGGAAGTGGTGGAGCATTATCCTCACCATGAGTATTTTGGTTATGCCCTCTATTCCTGTGGATGGATCCAATTGGGAAGGGGGGATTACAAAGAAGGGTACCGATATTTCAGTCAAGGAAAGACGGTGTCAAAGGAATCCCCAATCTTTCAATCTCTTCTTTTCTGGTCTGGATTCTGTCTCCATGCCCTGGGTCGATATCCTGAATCGATTCAAGAATTAAAATTTCTCCTCAGGGAGATCCCAGAAGGGATTTGGGGACCGGAGGCAGAGTATCTAATAGGGGTCAACTATTTTCGGTTAAATCAATACAAGGAAGCAGCTCAACTCTTTCGAGATTTTCGAAAGCGATTTCCAAAACATTCACTTGCCGAGAGTGCTCGGTATGCGTTGGGGTGGAGTGAGCTTTCTCTGGGAAATTTTGCGGAGGGGAGAAGGGTCTTTGAAGAGATTCTATATGAGTTTCCTGCAAGCAGATTCTCAGATGCCATTTACTGGGGGATATTAAAGAGTTATTTGGGAGAGGGGGAGGTAGAGAAGGCGAGCCAATATTACTTTCGGTTTCTCTCCCTGTTCCTTCCTTCCCCGTGGAAAGAGCAATGCCTTTTTGAGATCGGGCAGTACTATTTCGAAAAAAAGAGCTATCCGAATGCGGTTTCAGTTTTTCGTCAGCTACTAAAAACCTTTCCGGAAAGCGATCTTCAAGAATGGGCCTTCTTTATGATCGGGGAATCTTTCTTTAATCAGAAAGAATACCGCCATGCGATCGAGGCCTATCAGGAAGTCCTCTGGGGGAGGAAGAGGTCGTCTTTGGAAGAACAGATCCTTTTGAGGTTAGGCTATGCCCACTTCTTGTTGAAAGAATACGAAGAGGCGATTCAATATTGGGGAAGGTGGCTAAAAGAATTTTCAGAGAGTCCCGAGAGGAAAGAGATCCTTTATTGGATGGTGGAGAGCTACCTGGCCAAGGGGGATTATCCAAAAGCCCTCGAGTATCTCGGTCTCCTCAAGACGGATCCGAACCTCTATGTGAAGGGATTGAATGCCCTTGGATGGTATCATTTTCAGAGAAATGAATGGAATGAGGCGAACCATTATTTCCTCAAAATCCTCTCCGAATTTCCTCAATCCCAACCTCACCCTTCTCTTTACCTGATGATCGCAAAATCTTTTTTGAATCAGAATCATTTTCATCAGGCGAAAACCTATTTAAATCGCTTAATTGAATCTTCTGAAACAGATAAGGAGAGGGAAGAAGCCTTCTACCTTTTGGGAAGGATTAGCTATAAAGAAGAGCGGTTTGATGAAGCCATCCACTATTTTGAAAAGATAAAAGAAGAGTATCCGAAGGGAAGCTATAGTGCCGAATCTCAATACTGGATGGGATGGGCTTTTTTTCGAAAGAAGGAATTCTTTCGAGCCATTGAGGTCTTCCAGAACCTCGTCTTTCAATTTCCTGAAACCCCCTTTGTCGCCTCATCCCATCTCAAAATAGGAGATGGATATTACAATCTCAAAGAATATGGGAAGGCAAGGGAGGCCTACCTTCAGGTCACAAGGAAGTATCCAAAGTCCAAAGAGGCCCCTGAAGCAGAGTTCGGAATCCTCCTCACCTTCTTTCAGGAGAAGCAGTACGAAGCCTTTGTCGGAAAAGCAAATCAATTTATCCACCATTATCCCAATCATCCACTGGCACCTGAGGTCTTGATCCAATTGGCCAACTTTTATGGAGATTCCCAATCGATCGATAAGGCGATCAAAACCTATAAGGAGGTCATTCAGCGCTACCCCAAGGATGAGCGGGCAGGAGAGGCTCAATTTCGAATGGGCCTTCTTTTAAAGGAGAAGAAGAGATGGAATGAAGCCCTTGAGGAATTAGAGAAGTTTATTAAATCCTATTCCAGGCATCCCTTCCATCAGGAAGGGCATCTGGAATTGGCCGAACTCTATCTCCATCTCAAAAATTATCCAAAGGCATTAGAACAGTTTAGTGAGGTGAAAAAAAGCCTTTCTCATTCTCTTTTAGCCAAAAGGGTCTATTTTGGATTAGGAGAGGCTTATCAATCCTTAGGGAAGACCGAAGAGGCGATAAGGATTTTGAAAGAATATCTGGGGAGATTTCAACAGGATGAAGGGAAATGGGAAGCCTATTTAAGATTGGGTCTTCTCTATATGATACAAAAGAGATGGGAAGAGGCGATTTCCTCTCTTTCTTCAGCCCTTCTTGGCCCCGATGAACGAGTTTCAAGCCAGGCTCAATTCAAATTGGGAGAGGTTTATCAGGCCCTTGGGAATAGGGAGCAGGCTGTCCACCACTTTTCAAAGATTCTATACCTTTATCCTCACCTTTCAGAGGTCACAGAGAGGGCCCTTCTTCGGTTAGGGGAAGTTTATCTCGAGGATAAAAGATTTCCAGAAGCAAAACAGGTCTATCAGAAGCTCTTAACACAGAGTAAGAAGGAAGAGAATCGACAGTTGGCAAAGAGGATGCTGGATTGGATGAGTGAGAGGGGGATCCATTGATTGGTAAAAAGGCGAAGAGGATTCGAGGACCTCTCGGTTTAATCACTCTTATCATTTTAGCCCTAACTATTGGCGCTTTATTCTTTTTCCCTAATTTTAATCTTTCGGTTCATAGAGTTTGGAGAAATTTGGGAGAGCTGGGAGAAGGGATCTTCGGAATAGGAAGGAGGGGAATTCCTGTTGAGGAAAGAAGGATAAGAGAAGAGATCATCCTCAAAAAGATGGAAGAGGCCAATGGCCAGCAGGATTGGAGACTCTTTGCTCCAGAATATCCAAAGTTAAAAAAGACGGAAGGGGTTTCCGAGGAAGAAAGGGTGCGGAGCTTTAGAAATACTCCTGAATTTAAAGAGATTGAAAAGGAATGGGAGAGATATGTGAAAAAGAAGGAGGAGTCGCTCCTTCCTGAAGGCCCTCTTCCCTCCACGAAAGAGGGGATCGATGAATTATTATTAAAGGATAAAGGGGAGGAGAAGATTATAGAGAGACTTCTGGCTAAGAAGGAGAAGGTTTCGTCGGAGCCCCCATTAGAAGAGAACCTTCGATTGGGGATCAAAGGCCCTCTGGTTTCAAGAAAGATTCTGGTGAGACCTCCACCCCCTTCGGTGGATGTAAAGTTAGAAGGTGAGGTAGAAGTGACTCTCTGGGTTCGACCAGATGGAACGGTTGATCGGGTCATCCCCTCCATCAAAATAGACTCAGAGCTGGAACGGATTGCCATTCAGTATTTAAAACGGTGGCGGTTTGCTCCCCTTTCGAAAGATCAGGAACAGGTGGAACAATGGGGGAGTATCCCGATTAAATTTAAACTCCAGTAGGATTGGCCTCGTTTCAAAGGGCATTTCAAGTGAGAAAAAGGCCTTTTTTTCTTCTATTCATTCTTTGCTTCCTCTTGCTCGGGTTTTTTACCTTTTTTGGTGACAAAGGGATTCTCCATCTTCTCAAACTCAAAAAAGAGCTGGCCCGAATCAAAGAAGTCAACCTTAAAATGGAAGAGGAAAATCAGAAGCTGAGGGAGGAGATCTGGAGGTTGAAGCAGGATAAACGTTATCTTGAGGAGATCGCACGAAAGGAGTTAGGAATGGTAAAAGAGGGAGAACTTCTTTATCAATTTGATCTCCAAGGATTAAAGGAGGAGCATCCCAAATGAAGTACGAAGGGATGATCTTTCGGCCTCCCAGTGAGGCAGAAAGCTTAATTCTTCAGGTTACTGTGGGTTGCTCCTATAATCGGTGTACTTTCTGTGGCGCCTACCGGGAAAAGACCTTCAGAATCAAATCGTTTGAAGAGGTGAAGGAGGATATTGATGAGGCGAGTGTCTATCGGAGGAGAATTCGAAGGGTCTTTCTGGCGGACGGGGATGCCCTGGCCGTACCACAGAAAGATCTCTTGAGAATTCTTGGATATATGAAATCCCAGTTTCCTTACCTCGAGAGAGTTGGAATCTATGCGAATGCGAGGGATATTTTAAATAGAGACATAGAGGAGTTAACCTCGCTTAAAGAACTGGGTCTCCGGATAATATATATGGGTTTAGAATCGGGGAATCGTGAAGTTTTAAAAAGGGTTAAGAAAAATGCGACCGTCGAGCAGATGGTTCAGGCGGCAAGGAGGGTTAAGGAATCCGGGATTCTTCTTTCTATCACTGTGATCTTAGGGCTTGGAGGCGTGGAATACAGTTTCCTTCACGCGGAAGATACAGGAAAGGTTCTCTCCGAAATGGACCCGGATTATGTGGGGGCTCTCTCCCTGATGGTGGTTCCTGGAACTCCCATAGAAAGAGAGATCGAAGAGGGAAGGGTGGTTCTTCCTGATCCTTTTGGTTTGATCAGGGAACTTGAAATCATGATTGAGCATTCGAATTTTACCAAATGTTTTTTTGCCTCCAATCATGCTTCCAACTACCTTCCTCTCCGAATTCGTTTACCCGAAGAGAAGGAAGAGGCGTTGAGACGAATTCGAGAGGTGTTGCGAAGGAGAGATCCGACATGGCTTAGGCCTGAATTCTTGAGGGCGTTGTAGGAGGGAGAAGGATGGAGTGGGTAGATGTAGACATCCGAGTCAGATATGCTGAAACGGATCAAATGGGAGTGGCCTATTACTCGAATTACCTGATCTGGTTTGAAGTAGGCCGAACAGAACTCTGTCGAAATAAAGGGTTTCGTTATAAGGACTTAGAAGAGTTAGGGTACCGATTAGTAGTGACGGAGGTTTACTGTAAGTACAGGAATTCAGCAAGATACGATGAAATCGTGACAGTTCGAACCCATCTCAAAGAGATCAATAAGAGAAGGATCACCTTCGGTTATCAAATCCTTCGTAAGGAGGGTGAAGAATTGATTGCGGAGGGTGAGACTTGCCATATTTGTGTCGATTCTAATGGTAAGACGAAAAGCCTTCCTGAGAAGTTTCTAAGTTGCCTTGCCAATTGATCCTTACCGATCAGTCTTTAGAGACCTATTGAAAATTGGTTTTTGATAGAGTAATGTTTCCTCTTATGAAAGAAAAAAGAATTTTGGTATTGCGACTGAGTGCCGTTGGGGATGTGATTCGAACCCTTCCTGCCGTTCAGGCTTTGAAACAACAGCTTCCTTCTTCCATTACTTGGATCGTTGAGGAGCCTTCGAAAACTTTTCTCGAAAGCCAGCCCGAGATTGACGAGGTGATTCTTTTCCCAAGGAAGAGATGGGTCAAAGGGATAAGATCGATTCGAAAGGTAAAAAAGACTATATTAGAAATGATAAGATTTATTTTGAATCTCAGAAAGAAGAAATTTGATATCGTCCTCGATTTTCACGGGATCCTGAAAAGTGGTCTTCTTTCCTTCTTCTCAGGAGCTCCCCAAAGGGTTGGATTTGGACGAAGATGGAGTAAGGAAGGGAATTTTCTCTTTTCAAACATTAGGGTGAATCTTCCAGAAGAAAGGATCAATCGGTATCAAAGAAATTTAATCCTCTTAAATGGGATAGGACTGAATAAAATAGATCAGTCCTACCAATTTCATATCCCTCAAGAGGATAGGGTGTATGTGGATTCATTTTTTTCTCAACTTCCTAAGCCTATCAGGAAACCATTAATTGCGATCCACCCTGGTTCAAGCCCAAAGACCGTCTATAAAAGATGGATGCCTGAACGATATGGGGAATTGGCAGATCGATTAATCCGTGAGCTTAAGGCCACCGTTCTTTTCACCTGGGGACCAGAGGAGTTGGAGGGGATAAAAGAAATTCAGAGTAAAATGAAGGAATTGTCCTTTTTGGCTCCTCGAACAGAATCCCTCACCCAATTAGCAGAGATCTACCGGCGTTGTGACCTTTATATTGGGGGTGATACTGGACCCACCCATATTGCATCGTTGGTTAAAGTCCCTGTCGTTGTCATTTTTGGCCCAACGGACCCTATGATAAATGAGCCTTTTGGTTTTCATAAAAAGGTGAGGAAGGATGTTGGATGTAATCCTTGTCGGAATAGATCTTGCAATAAATTAACCTGTTTAAAAGCCATCGAAGTAGAGGATGTGTTTAACGGGGTAAAAGAGATTTTGTGGACAACCATCTGAATTTATTTACAAATTTTTATTGATTTTAATAGCATTATAATGTATTTTATATTCAAATTCTATGAAGGGTAAAATCGAACTCAATCGAATAAAACGCCTGTTAGTGAGGGGGGTAAATTGGGTCGGAGATACGATCCTTACCTATCCATCCGTTCAACAACTAAGAATTCTCTTTCCACAATCTCATATAGCCATCCTTGTTCCAGATCATTTAGTGGATTTATGGAGAACTTTTCCATATATCGATGAGATCATCTCTTTTCGTATGGGCAGAAAAGAGAACTCCTTTTTGGAGGAGTTTAGACTGATTCGGTTTTTAAAGAGTAAGAATTTTGATTTAGCAATTATATTCCCTCGGTCCTTTCATTCTGCCCTTCAAATTTTTTTGGCTAGTATTCCTATTCGGATCGGGTATCAATCTGAAGGGCGTTCCCTCTTTCTTACCCATAGAATTCCTCGAACAGAGGATATTCTCCGTATTCATCGAGTTTATTATTACCGAAAGATAATCGAGCTGTTCGCAAAAGGAGAGCCCATTCTTAATCCAAAGTTATTCTTGAGAGAAGAAGACCGGAGGTGGGCCGATCAAACCCTTAAAAATTTTGGGATTCTGAACGGGGATCTATTAATCGGTATGAATCCTGGTGCGACTTATGGAGTGGCCAAATGCTGGTCTCCTGAAAGATTCGGGGAATTGGGAAAGAAGCTTTCAGAGAGGTTAAAAGTGAAGATTCTTCTTTTTGGGAAGAAGGAGGAACAATCTATTGGTGGACAAATAGGGAAAAATCTTGGAACCAATGGATTGGATTTTACGGGGAAGACTAGTTTGCTTCAATTAGCCGCTCTTTTGGAACGATGCCATCTTCTCATTACGAATGATACGGGAACCATGCATATTGCAGCGGCTGTCGGGACTCCTGTAGTCGCCCTCTTTGGTTCGACCGATCCCAACGCCACAGGCCCATGGGGAGAAAATCACGTGATTGTGAGAAAAGAGGTTCCCTGTAGTCCTTGTTTAAAGAGAATTTGCCCCACAGACCATCGATGTATGAACCTTATTACAATCGACGAAGTCGAGAAAGCCGTCCATAAGAAATTAGAAGAGCTTAATATAAAACAATGATTCAGGGTCAGGAAAAACTCTCTATCTCTGTTTATGTGTTAACCTTTAATAATATTCGAACCATCGAGAGATGTTTAAAGAGTCTGGGATGGGCTGAAGAGCTTGTTATTGTTGATTCGTTTAGTACAGATGGTACCTATGAGATTTGTAAAAAATATACCGATAAAGCCTATCAGGTAGCCTTTAAAGGTCACAGAGATCAGTATCAATATGCCGCAGACCTTACGACCAAGGATTGGATCATGTTTGTTGACGCAGATGAGGAAATTCCGCCGGAACTTGTGGATGAGATACAAAGGGAATTGAACGAAAATGGAGCTTTGTACGATGGTTTTTTCATATACAGGAGGACCTATTACCTCGGTAGATGGATTCGGTATGGAGGATGGTATCCCGATGGCGAGATACGACTCTATAAAAGAAATAAAGGACGATGGCAGGGTGGACTGCATGCAAAGGTGGTAGTGGATGGGAAAGTTAAAAAATTAAAAAAGGAGTATCTCCATTATACCTACTGGGATATCTCAGATCAGATCAAGACGATTGATCGATATTCAGGAATAGCCGCTGAAGATCTCGTAAAAGAGAAGAAGAGATTCAGTCTGATCAAACTTCTTTTTCATCCTCCTTTGAGATTTATAAAAGAATATTTTTTAAAGTTAGGGTTCAGGGACGGACTTCCAGGTTTAATTATAGCCATTTCGACGATGTATTATGTTTTCATTAAATACGCAAAACATTGGGAATTAACTCATACAAGGAGGGGGGATGGATAAAGACCTCGAAAGGTATTTTAATGGGAAGAAGGTTTTGGTGACCGGTGGAGCCGGGTTCATCGGGTCCAATCTCACGATCAGACTCGTTGGGTTAGGTGCCAAGGTCACTGTCGTGGATAATATGCTTCCCAGGCTTGGGGGCAATCTTTTCAACTTAAAAGAAGTGATCGATTGTATCCATATTAATTTCAGTGACGTCAGGGATGAACACTCAATGGATTATTTAGTTAAGGAGCAGGATTTTATCTTTCATCTTGCAGGGCAGGTAAATCATGTTGATAGTATAAGGAATCCAATACAAGATCTTGATATAAATTGCAGGGGAACCCTTGTGCTTCTTGAATCATGTCGAAAATTCAATAAAAAAGCGAAAATAATTTTTGCAGGCACCCGCGGAGAATACGGGGCGAGCGTAAAACTTCCAGTCAATGAGGATCATCCAACCAATCCAAAGGGAATTTATGCAGTAACAAATTTAACTGCGGAAAAAATGATTCTTGTCTATCATGACGTTCATAAAATACAAGGAGTTTGCTTAAGAATTACTAATACTTATGGTCCAAGGCATCAAATGGCCCACGATGAATATGGGGTCCTTAATTGGTTTATTCGAAAAGCCATTGATAATGAGGTCATTCCAGTTTTCGGGGACGGAAGGATATTAAGAGATTTTCTCTATGTGGATGACCTTGTGGAGTGTTTCTTAGAAGTAGCTACCTGTGAAGAGGCCTTTGGAGATGTCTTTAACGTGGGGACTGGGATACCCATCAGTTTTATAGAGTTGGCAAAAAAGATTGTTGAAATTGCTGGTTCAGGAAAGGTAGCTTTTACAGAATTTACAAAAGAGAGAAAAGAAGTAGAACCGGGAGATTATTATACTGATATTTCAAAAATTAAGAAGGTAGTCGGCTGGGAACCCAGGACGTCTCTTGATGAGGGTCTACGAAAAACAATCGAGTTTTATAGAAAATATAAAAAGGAATATTGGGGATGAATCGAGAGAAGAGGGAAATGAGGGTTCCTTTTATCAATCTAAATAGGGAATACCAGAGTATAAAAGATGAAATTTTGACCGCTATTCAGAGGGTATTTGAAAGGGGTCAGTTCATATTAGGGAAAGAGGTTTCTCTTTTTGAGGAAGAGTTTGCTCATTATTGTGGGGTTAGGTATGGGGTGGGGGTTGCCACAGGGACCGATGCCCTATATTTAGCCCTTATAGCTGCTGGAATTGGAGAAGGGGATGAAGTGATTACAGTAAGCAATTCCTTTATCGCCACCGCATTAGCGATCTCATTCACTGGGGCGAGGCCCGTTTTCGTGGATATAGACCCAGAGACATATACCATCGATCCTAATCTAACTGAAGAGTTATTAAAAAAAAGAAGGAAAAGAGTTAAAGCCATTCTTCCTGTTCATCTCTATGGCCATCCTGCTGATATGGGTGCCATTATGGAGATAGCCAAAAAATATGATTTAATCGTGATAGAAGATGCGTGCCAGGCTCATGGGGCTGAGTTCGAGGGGAAAAAGGCAGGATCATTTGGAGTGATGGGCTGTTTCAGCTTTTATCCCACAAAGAATTTAGGATGCTATGGGGACGGAGGAATGGTTGTGACAAATAGTAGAAAACTTTATGAAAGACTCTTACTCCTTAGGAATTATGGAGAGAGGAAAAAATATCAACATATTATTAAAGGAAGAAATAGTCGATTAGACGAGCTTCAAGCTGCTATTCTGAGGGTCAAATTAAAATACAATGACGAGTGGAATGAAAAAAGAAGGAGAAATGCCTTTTTTTATCATGAGAGGCTTAAGGGATTGGATATTATCTGCCCGACTGAAAGAGAAGGGTTTAAACATGTTTATCATCTTTATGTGATTCGAACAAAGAAAAGAAATGATTTACAAAAATTTTTAAAGAATAAGGGAATCGAAACCCTTATTCACTATTCCATTCCCATTCACCGGCAGAGGGCTTTTAATGAGTTGGGCTATAATAGTGGGAGGCTTCCTATAACTGAAGAAGTTTCTCGGGAGATTTTATCACTTCCTATATCCTCCCAGATGACGAATTCAGAGTTAGAAGATGTGATCAATCAAATAAACTTATTTTGTTCCAGTTATAAATCATAACTTATGAAGATTCTTCATCTATTCAGCGATTGGAAATGGACGGGCCCCTCTGAGCCGATCGTAAATCTTTGTAAAGAATTGGAAAGGAAGGGCCATGAAGTTATTTTTGCCTATAGAAAACCTCCTTTTCCAGTTGAGGATAGCTTAGAAAAAAGAGTTCGCGAGAGAAACGTGCGGGCAATTGACCTCTTCTTACTCAATCGTCCTATTAAGCCATATTCTTTTTCCTCCATTAAAGATAATTTTTCTGATATTGTAAATCTTACAGAATATCTTCGTAAGGAGAAATTTGATATAATAAATGTTCATCAATCCCATGACCATATCCTGGGTGGAATTGCTGCACGAAGATCCAATTCTTCTATTGTGGTTATCCGTTCAGATCATAAACGTGACTCCATTGAACCAAGCATGGGTAATCGGTTTCTCATTTCGCGATTTACAGATGGGATTATTACGTTTTCTGAAATTGGGAAAATAAAACTCTCAAAAAATTTTAGGATACCACCTGAGAGAGTGGGTAAAATCAATCCAGCTTTGGATTTAAAGAAGTATCACCTTTCAAAAGATTTTAAGGATATGAGACCAACCTTTGGGATCCAGAAAGATGAAATCGTTATCGGAATGGTCGCTCGATTTCAAAAGTATAGAAGAACAGAAGTCTTTCTTGAAGCCTTAAAATTAATTATAAAAGAATTTCCAAAAGTGAAGCTTCTTTTAGTAGGCCGGTCAAGCCAAATGAACGAAAGTGTGATCAAGCCAATGAAAAAACTGGGCATTGAACCTTGGGTGATACTGGGAGGGTATAGGACAGACGATTACATTGACACACTGGCCTGTATGGATATATTTGTTTTTTTAATGGCAGGTTCGGATGGAACAGCAAGGGCCTTGAGAGAGGCCATGGCCATGGGAAAGCCATCGATCGTAGCAAACCGAGGGATTTTGTCCGAACTAATCGACCATGGCATCACGGGCCTAGTCGTGGAGGATTCCCCGGAAGAATTGGCACAGGCAACCCTTCGAATGCTTCGAAACCCTGAATTGAGGGCCACCATGGGAAGAGCGGCCCATGAAAAAGCCCAACAAGAATTTCGTTTGGATCGTCAAGCGAATGCGGTCGAAAAATTTTATTATGAGATGATTAAACTTGGTCCATGGAGAAGAAAATAAAATTTGCCACAGCCATTCCTAACTTCTCAAAACGGAAGGGCGGTGCTGAAAGATACCTTGTGGATCTCTGCACCCGGATGGCTCAGGAGGGCCACGAAGTCCATGTCTATGCAGAATGTTGGGAGGAAGATATCCTGGGAATTCACCTCCATCGAGTAAAGACGATTCCTTTCCCAAAAAGTCTTCGTCTTCTCTCTTTTGCCATTAAGGCAACGAGGGAGATGAAAAAGGGAAATTATGATCTTACCCTCGGAGTAGGAAATACGCTCGAGGCAGACGTCCTTCAACCCCACGGAGGGGCCCATTGGGCGTGGTTCTGGAGAAGCCTTAAAGCCTATCAATCCCCGATACATCGGTGTGCAAAATTTTTAGGCAGGGTTTTAAGCCCTAAACAGTGGATCAATGGGTATATAGAAGATACGCCTTACAAGAGAGGAACCTATAAGAGGATTGTTGCTATTTCGGATATGGTGAAGGAGGATATCATAAAATGGTATAATATCCCCGATGAAAAGATTGATGTGATCTATAATGGGGTAGATCTTGAACGTTTCCATCCTAAAAACCGCAAATACAGAGAGGAGGTGCGAAAACGATTCGGGATGGAAGAGGAGATTGTGTTTCTCTTCGTTTCAAATAATTTCAGAATGAAAGGATTAGAATATTTAATCAAGGCCTTAGGAAGGCTAAAAAGGAAAAGTAGCCCGCCTTTCAAATGTTTGATCTTGGGTGGAGATAGGAGAGATTCTTATACCCGGTTAGCCAAAAAAGAGGGAGTTTCCGAGGATGTAATTTTTGCAGGACAAACAGAGGAGCCTGAGAAGTATTACGGGGCTTCAGACCTCCTGGTCCACCCTACTTTTTATGACGCCTGTTCCCTTACTGTGATCGAGGCATTGGCCAGTGGATTACCTGTCATCACCACTCACTTAAATGGAGCGGGGTGGATTCTTACACAGGGGGAAGAAGGTTTTGTCTTATCCAATCCACGTGATATCGAGGAGCTTCAAGAAAGGATGTCCTTTTTTTTCAATCCGGAAGCAAGAGAGAAGGCATCTATGGCGGCCAGACGATTGGCCGAAGCCTACTCCTACCAGAGACACTGGAATGAAATGAAGACAATTTTTGAGCAAACCCGTTCAAAGGAGGGGTCTGCTTCATGAAGAAAAAGAGGTTTTGGTATTCTCTGATCAGTCTAAAGAATCGGTTTCTCTTTGGGGCTTATGAAAAGGATCTCTATATTGAACCATGAGTGGTCATTAATCGACCAAGATATGTTCATCTTGGTAACCATGTCCGAATCAAACGAAATACCAGCATCAATCTTCATCCCAAGAGTAAAGATTCCAAAGAACCCCTCCTTTTCATTGGGGATCATGTGATTATTTCGGAGGGATGCATCATCAGCGCCTGCAACAGGATAGTGATCGAAGAGAATGTAGGCATTTCACCTAATGTGATGATTATTGATAATTCTCGTAAACCTGGTGATGTCAGACGTCCTTCTAAGGAACAAGATGTGGTCAGTGGATATGTTCATATTGGTGTGGATTCTTGGATCGCCTATAATGCCTGCATCCTTCCAAATGTGACGATTGGGAGACACTGTATCATTGGTGCCCTCTCTGTGGACAATAGCAATATCCCTGATTATTCAGTGGCAGTCGGATCCCCTGCCAGAGTCATTAAACGATTCGACTTTGAAAAAAGGCAATAAGTGAAAGTGGATGGGTGATATCATTTCATGGAGCCAACTATTTAAATATAGGGATCAAATCCACCAGGACTATCCTGAGATCTGGGATATCAAAATTTTAAGGAAAAGATTTCCCCTCATGCTCAAGGTGATTCGAGATGGGGAAAAGGTTCTGGACATTGGGGCATACCATCGAAACCTCGAAAAACGGCTGAAAAAGCACTTTCCCAATCTCATTTACAAGAGCATGGATGTGGATCGGGAAGAATTCCATGACTTTTATAGTCTGGAGGAGATTCAAGAACATTTCGATGTGATCTTTCTATTCGAGGTCATTGAACATCTGGATTTGGGGGAAGGGGTTCGGCTCATTGGGAAGATTTTTGATCTTCTCAATCAAGGGGGTCGATTGATCCTGACGACTCCCAATATCTTCAATCCAAGCCGTTTCTGGAGGGATGCCACACACCGGGTCGCCTATTGTTATGATGAGTTGGGAGGCCTCCTCTTGGCTCAGGGATTCCATATTAAGGCCTTTTATCGAACCTATAATGACGCTTTCCATAAATATTTTTTCCGAGTGTATATCATGACGACGCTTCATCGGTATTTGGGAATCGATTATGCAAAATCTATCCTGATCTTGGCAGAAAAAAGGTGAGCCTCAAGGATGAGAGTCATTTTTCTAACCCACTATAGCGATCAAGGGCATCGGTTTAGAGTTGAACAGTATTTCCCTTTTCTCCGAGACCATCAGGTGGAGCCGAAGTGGCAACCCATCTTCGGATCTTGGAAGAACCGTCTTTCGATCTATACACAGATACCCCATTTCGATATCACCTGTATTCAGAGAAGGTTGCTCCTTCCCCCTGAATTTTATTTGATAAGGAAGAGGGCCTCCAAAATCATTTTTGATATCGATGATGCCATCATGTATCGTTCCTCGAGTTTCTCAAACCCCCATTCCTTCTCGAGAAGGTTAAAGTTTAAATGGATGGTCAAAGGAAGTGATGCGGTGATTGTAGGAAATCAGTTTCTTAAGGAGGAAGTCCTGAAAGTTGATCCTCGAAAAGAGGTTTTTCTCATCCCCACTTCTATTGATAGTAGCCTTTATCCCAAAAAGAAAAAGGTAAAAGAGTCTTCAAAAATCATCCTTGGCTGGATCGGGACTAAAGGGAATTTAAAGTATCTTAAAAAATTGGAGCCCGTGTTTAAGGTCATATCTCAAAGGTTTCCTCATGTAAAACTTAAAATTGTGAGTAACGATTTTTATGAATCGCCTTCGATCCCTGTCGTCAATAAGCCATGGAAATTAGAGGAAGAGAATGAGGATCTGATCTCCTTTGATATCGGTCTGATGCCCCTTGACGATGATTTATGGTCAAGGGGAAAATGTGGGTTGAAGATCATTCAATACCTCAGTGTGGGCGTTCCGGTGGTCTGCACGCCTGTTGGAATAAACCGAGACATTGTCAAAGATGGAGAGAATGGTTTTTGGGCAACGACGGAGGAGGAATGGATCCAACGCCTATCCTCACTCATTGAGGATCACCCATTGAGAAGGAAGATGGGAGAGAAGGGGCTACGAACAGTTGAGGAAGGATACTCCCTCAGGGTCACTTCAGAGAAGTTTTTAAAAGTTCTTCAAAAGGTTTTTTCCTCATGAGCAAAGGTCCAGGGAAGCAGGAGGCATGAGGGAATAAAGATTTATCGATGAAAGTCCTTTTTTTGATTCAGGGTTTTCATGTGGCTGCCAGCCGTTACCGAGTTCTTCAGTATCTACCCTATCTTGAATCGAATGGCGTAGAGGTTACCGTTAATCTCTATCCAAGAACCCTTAAGGAAAACCTTCAATTCTTTGCCACCCTTCCTAAATATGACATTCTCTTTTTACAGAGAAAGCGTTTCAATCAACCCAGACTTACCTTATTAAAGAAAAGAGCGAAGCGGATTGTTTTTGATTTTGATGATGCTATAATGTTTAGAAATTCAAAATCAAAAATTCCTTTTTCTAATACTCGAAGGAGACGCTTTATCCAAATGATAAAAGCATCTAATTTTGTTATTGCGGGAAATGAATTTCTAAAATCCCAAGTTTTGCCATATAACTCCAATGTCGAAATAATTCCAACACCTATTGACCAAGGGAAATATTTACCAAAAGACTATTCGGTCAAAAAAGAGAAAGTAACGATTGGATGGATTGGAGACCACGGTTCAATTCATTATTTAAAGAGGATGAAGCCAATTTTTGAGAATATAGGAAAGAGTTATAAAAATGTAGAGTTAAAGATTGTTTGTGATACTTTTTTTGATTGTGAGAATTTAAATGTAATTAAAAAAAACTGGAATCAGAAAGAAGAGATTTTTGATCTTCAGAGTTTTGATATAGGTATTATGCCATTAATAGATGATCCTTGGTCTTGGGGAAAATGTGGTCTCAAAATTATTCAATATCAAGGAGTAGCCCTTCCGGTAGTTTGTACGCCGGTAGGAATCAATAAAGATCTCGTTGAAGATGGAATAAATGGATTTTACGCAACGAGATCTGAGGAGTGGATTGAAAAACTTTCAATCCTCATCGAAGATTTTTCTCTGAGGGAAAAGATGGGGTTAGAAGGAAGAAAGAAGGTATTAGCTGGGTATACTCTTCAAGCCTGTGCTCCTCGACTTCTCTTTATTTTGGGAAAGGTAATGAATAAAAGTCAATGAACAAAATTATCGGAAAAAAGAAACTGCTAAAGATATTGGCGGCAGGATGACTGTTCTTGTCGGAGAAGGGGGAGAAAAACCGATCAATCTAATTTAAAAAAGAACCCTTATCGTGGCAGAAAAGACGATGTTATGAATTCGTCAACCTATAAAAAGATTTCTATAAATGGAATGTATGGATGGATTAAAGAAGAAATTTTTGATCTTCTTCCCCCCTCTTTTTTTGAAGATCCTGTTTTTTTCGTAAAACATTATGGAGGTGAGATAATAAAGGATTCACGGCATCGATGGGCAGGAATCTTTCTCCTTTGCCCTGATCAAAAGATTTTTTTAAAAAGGGACAGAACAAAAGGCTGGTTAGAGGCTTTAAAATATTCTTTTCTTCCTTCGAAAGGAAGGAAAGAATGGTTTGTAGCTTACCAATTGCAAAAGAAAGGGTTACCTATTCCTAAACCTTTGGGTTGGATGGAGAAGATCCATAGGGGGTGGATAAAGGAGAGTTATTATATGTCTGAGGCGATCGGGTCAGGAGTTTCTTTAATTGAGCTTGTAACGAATAAGATAGATATTCTAATCGAGTCTTTGGCTAAAACAGTAAGACTGTTTCACGATACTGGCCTTTTTCATAAAGACCTTCACGGGGGAAATTTTATATGGAATGGAGAATCCTTTTTTTTGACAGATTTACATAGGAGTAAGATACGTTCCAGTGTTTCTAACAACGAGAGATTATGGAATTTGGCACAGCTTTTCTACTCTTTAAGATCGATGTGGGAAGAGAAAGATTTTTTATTGTTTTTAAAAAAATATTTCAGCCCATGGGGTCTTGATTCACAAAAGGAAAAAGAAGTATTCGAAAAAATCCAAGCTCTGATGTTTTCTCTTCAAAGGCGACAGTTTAAAAGTCGAACGAAGCGATGTTTAAAAGTAAGCACAGAGTTCTCTAAACAAAAAGAAGATAAAATTCGATATTATCATCGGCGAGATTTTTCTTTAGATCTTTTAAGAAAAAACATAGAGCGGCACCAAAAAATATCAAGAGAGAAAACAGAGGATTTAATTAAAAATGAATCAGGAGTTTCAATATCCGTGATAAAAGGAGGAAAAGGAAAAATAATTGTGAAGGAATACCATCCTCTTACCTTATGGGATCGTTTTAAAGAACTTTTTCGATACTCAAAAGGTATGAAGGCGTGGATTAATGGAAACGGTATTATTGTAAGAGGGGTGACTTCCTTAAACCCCTTGGGGTTAGCAGAAGAAAGAAGAGGATTGGGACTAAAGAGGAGTTTCTTTCTAATGGAGGCATTGGAGGGGGGAGAAGAATTGGATCGGTATCTATTTAAAGGATTTCGAGACATTTTTGAGAAAAGGGATTTCATCAAAACCTTCGCCCAATGGGTTGCTCATCTTCATAAGATGGAAATTTATCATCGAGATATGAAGGCCTGCAATATTCTTGTCTCAAGTAACAAAACCTCTTGGGATTTTTATCTCCTCGATCTCGAAGATATTAGATTGGATAGGAGAGTCAAAATAAGAGAATTATTCAAAAATTTTCTACAACTCAATACATCCATTCCGCGCAACATAACCCATACAGATCGATTGAGGTTTTTAAAGGAGTATTTCCGATCGAATCCGAAGTTCCAATATGATAAAAGATGGATTTTACGTCTTCTACATGAAAGCAAAAAGAGGGGAATTGTTTATGTTACCCCTTCTGGAGTGGTTAAGGGGAGATGGGCTTGACGAGAAGATAATTAAAATTTTTAATAGAGGAATATCCGATTTTTATCATGATCGAGGTATCTATTATTATTGTGAATCTGAATGGAAAAGATTATCTTATCAATTGTTTGATGTCTATTTTCCAGAATCAAGGAAAAGTGGCACAGGAAATCATTATCGTGGATAATGGTTCTCAAGATGGAAGTGTAGATGAATTAAAAAAATCTTTTCCATCTGTATTTCTCATCGAGAATAAAATTAACACTGGATTTTCAAAAGGCGTCAATCAGGGAATTAAGGTAGCTTCAGGGGAGTATCTTCTTTTGCTGAATCCAGATACTCAACTTCGAGAAGAGTCTATCGAGAATTTACTTTTTTTTATGAATAAAAATCCTGATGTAGGATTAGCAGGGGCGCAGCTATTAAACGAAGACGGTTCAAAACAGAACTCGATCGCCAATTTTCCTTCCTTAGTAACCGAACTTTTTAATAAAAGCCTTTTAAGGTGGTTATTCCCAAAATATTTTCCAGGGAAAGAACAGGAATACACCGAACCTATCGAGGTGGATTCGGTCATTGGTGCCTGTATGATGGTAAGGAGAAAAGCCATCGAAGAGGTAGGCCTTTTAGACGAGGATTATTTTCTCTTTTTTGAGGAGACAGACTGGTGTTATCGAATGAAAAAAGCTGGGTGGAAAGTTTATCATGTTCCCCAGGCCCAAGTGTTTCATTTCCAAGGGAAAAGTGTTGAAAAAGAAAAAGAAAGGGCAAAAGTAGAATATTATCGCTCAAGGTATCTTTTTTTTAAAAAGCATAGAGGGAACTATCAATTCCTTTTACTCGTCCTTGGATTGGTCGTCAAATTATTAATAGAATTTAGCTTCATTGGGATTACCAATCTTTTTACTTTATTTAAATTTCAAAAATTAAGGAAAAGATTTAAGCTCTATACCTATCTTCTATGGTGGCATTTGAAAGGATGTCCTGAAGGAATGGGTCTAAAAATGGATAGCGATTAGTACACTATGCATGGGGGATGTATGGTTGGGATAGCCGTAGTCGGGGCAGGAGCATGGGGGAAGAATCATATAAGAGTATTTTCGGAGATTCCTGAAGTTTATCTGAAATATATCTGTGATAAGGATTCCTCAAAATTGTCTCTTTTAAAAAAATCTTATCCCCACACAACAATGATTGAAAGAATAGAACCTATTCTTAACGATCCAGAGATAAAAGGGATAGTTATTGCCTCTTCCGCTATTTCTCATTTTCCCCTTGCCAAAGAAGCTCTCTCATCAGGGAAAGATGTGCTTATAGAGAAACCAATGGCATTAACTTTAGAAGAGGCAAAAGAGTTGGTAGGATTGGCCAGACAAAATGGACGGATCCTTATGGTGGGGCATCTTCTCATTTATCATCCCGTAATAAACCGATTAAAAGAGTTGGTCGATTCTGGCGATTTAGGTAAAATATTCTATATTTACACCCAACGGGTTAATCTTGGAATTATTCGACAGGATGAAAATGCACTTTGGTCCTTTGCACCACATGATTTATCAGTCATCCTTTATCTTTTTGAAGAAAAACCCATTACGGTGTCGGCCCATGGAGAGAGTTATCTTCAAAAAGGCATTGAAGATGTAGTCTTTTTAAGCCTTAGATTTTCGGATGGAAAGATGGCTAATATTCATATGAGTTGGCTTGATCCTCATAAGATAAGGAAAATTACTATTGTGGGGTCAAAGAAGATGGTAGTGTTTGATGACATGGAAACATCGGAAAAATTGAAAATATACGATAAAGGGGTGAAGAATATCTCTTATGAAACCTATGGAGAGTATTTAAGTTTAAGATTTGGGGATATCACCATCCCAAGTATTAAGATGGTCGAACCGCTTCGGGTGGAAGCGGAGCATTTTATTCATTGCATTACTTCGAGAAGTCAACCTAAGACAGGACCCGAGGAAGGTCTCCAAATCATAAGGATATTAATTGCCGCACAAGAATCCCTAAAGGAAAGGGGCATTCCGATTCCCATTGCAGAATTTCCCTAAGGGGATAAATGGATGAAGAAAAGATATTATGCCCATCCAACAGCGATCATAGGTTCCCCGGTAGAAATTGGGGAAGGGACAAAGATATGGCATTTTTGCCATATCATGTCTGGAGCAAAAATAGGAAAGAATTGTGTGATTGGACAAAATGTATTTATTGCCTCTGGGGCTATTCTTGGCAATAATATTAAGGTTCAAAATAATGTTTCGATTTACGATGGAGTGATTTTGGAAGACGATGTGTTCTGCGGGCCCTCAATGGTTTTTACAAATGTTTTTAATCCAAGAAGTTTTATTTCAAAAAAGAAGGAATTCCGTCAAACCCTGGTTAAAAGAGGAGCCACAATTGGAGCTAATGCAACGGTCATCTGTGGAAATACCATCGGACAATATGCCTTTATTGGAGCAGGTTCTGTAGTGACCAAAGATGTCCCAGATTATGCCCTGGTTTATGGGAATCCCGGAAAAGTGAAAGGATGGGTTTGTCAGTGTGCTGAAGAGATTACTTTCAGGTCAGGGAAAGCTATCTGTAAGACCTGTGGGAAAAAATATAAAAAGGATCAAAACGGTGTAACTCTAATTCTAAAAAAGAATGGATAGGGATTGATTCAGTATCATGAAAATTGTAACCATCGTAGGGGCAAGACCTCAATTTATTAAAGCTGGAATTGTCACTCTGGCAATTAAAAAATACAATAAAAATTTCTATCATAAAAAGTCCATTCAAGAGATATTAGTTCACACAGGGCAGCATTATGATTATCTCTTGAATCAAATCTTTTTTGATGAGCTTGGACTGCCTAAGCCTCATTATCATCTTGGCGTTGGATCAGGATCTCACGGATGGCAAACCGGAATCATGCTTGAAAGGATTGAAAAAGTCCTTCAGAAAGAGGGACCTGAGAGAGTTATCGTATATGGGGATACAAACTCAACTCTGGCTGGTGCTCTTGCTTCAGCTAAATTAAATATCCCTATTGGCCATGTAGAGGCAGGTTTGAGAAGCTACGATCGGAAGATGCCTGAAGAGGTCAATCGGCTTTTAACAGACCACCTCTCTACCTATCTCTTCTGTCCAACGAAACAGGCGGTCCATAATCTAGCCCAAGAGGGAATCAAGAATGGAAATGAAAGGGTGGTTAAGAATGTGGGGGATGTGATGTATGATTCAATCCTCTTTTATGACCAATTAGCTGAAAAGAAATCAACGATTCTAAAAGATCTAAATCTCCTGACCTTCCATCCTCGCAGGAAACAGAGCCAACCTGTTCCCTACTATCTTGCCACCATCCATAGGGCTGAAAATACAGATGATCCCAAAAGACTTCAATCTATCTTAAGGGCCCTTAATGAGATAGGAAGAGAAGTTCCTGTCATCCTTCCTCTTCATCCCAGAACTCAAAAAATGATAGCCACTTACCAACTTCATAAAGAGACCAAGCACATCAGAATTATCAAACCTGTTTCCTATCTTAATATGTTAATGTTAGAAAAGAAGGCTAAACTCATTCTTACGGACTCCGGAGGTGTCCAGAAGGAAGCCTATTGGTTTGGTGTTCCCTGCGTGACTTTGAGAGAAGAAACCGAATGGGTAGAGACGGTTCAAAGCGGTTGGAATATATTGGTGGGCGCGAATACGGAAAAGATCATAAAGGGAGTGTCTCAAATTTGTAAAAGAAAGTCTCATCGAGCCTCTTCAGAAGCTTTTGGTGATGGTAAGGCATGTGAAAAAATCATAAATCTTTTACTAAAAAAATAAAAGAGATCGGAAGGGAAGAAGAATGAGGCCTATACCTTCCATAGGAGAACCTCCTATGAATGGCTTAGCCATTGACACAGAGGAATGGTTTCATTCAGAATGGCTACGTGGGCAAAGGCTCCCTATTTTTCAAGTAGTTAACTCTACAAAAAAGATCCTCGACCTATTAGAGCGCTATCAAATAAAAGCCTCATTTTTTATTGTAGGGGAGGTTGCAGAGCGTCATCCGGATTTGCTTCTTGAGATATTTGAAAAAGGGCATGAGATTGGATGCCATGGATTTTCTCATCGCCCCTTATGGAGACTAAATGAAGGGATTTTAAGAGAAGAGTTAAGTCGGTTCCAAACACTTGTAGAAAGGATTCTCGGGGAAATTAGGATCAAGGGATTTCGGGCCCCTTGTTTCTCTATCAACCATCAAACGAGATGGGCTCTTAAAGTCCTTATAGAGTATGGCTATCAATATGATGCAAGTCTTTTTCCTATAAAAATCAGTCCCCCTTATTGGGGAAATGGGACACCGATACGGCCTTACCGAATATCTTTAGAAAATATTAAAAAAGAGGACCTTTCCAGCCCCCTAATAGAATTTCCAACTGTCCCATTAGTGGCATGGAAACTTAAAATCCCTATCGCTGGCGGATTTAATCTCAGAGTCCTCCCGCTATCATTTATCTATTGGGGACTGAAAAGGATCAACCAAACCCAACCCTTTCTCTTTCATTTTCATCCATGGGAGGGTTCTCCTGAAATACCCAGGTTAAAAGTTCCTTTATTTAGTCGTTTCGTAACTACCTATGGAATTCCCAAAGCGTTAAAGAAATTTGAATACATTTTAAGTCAATTTAAATTCACAAGATTGGACCGAATCCTTGGGTTGGAAGAAATATGAACCGATTAATAGAATTTGAAATCAATACCAAATTAAAAAATCTATCATAATTTAAAACACGAAAAAGCAATGGAATCAGGATTGGTAGGGAGTTTAGAAGGATGGAGGGGAAGAGAATGGTGAGGGTGTTGGTGACGGGAGGGGCTGGATTTATTGGGTCGAACTTGACAGAGGCCCTCCTCAAAATGGGGCACGAGGTTCGAGTTCTGGATAATTTTTCAACAGGAAAGAGAGAAAATTTAATCTTCGACGAGGTATATCCATTTCTCGAAATAATGGAAGGTGATATCTGCCACCTTTCCGACTGTAGAGAGGCTGTTCGTGGGGTGGAGTATGTATTTCACCAAGCCGCTCTTCCTTCGGTTCAACGGTCCGTGGAAGATCCATTACTCACCCATTCGGTAAATGCTGGGGGCACATTGAATCTTCTTATTGCATCCAAGGAGGAAGGAGTAAAACGATTTATTTATGCCTCTTCTTCCTCCATTTATGGGGATACCCCCACTCTTCCTAAAAAAGAAGAGATGCCTCCCACTCCACTCTCTCCCTACGCCCTCCAGAAATATATAGGAGAAGAGTATTGTCGGCTTTTCTATCAACTCTATGGTTTCGAAACGATCTCTCTTCGGTATTTTAACATCTTCGGCCCAAAGCAGGATCCGGAGTCTATCTATTCCGCGGTTATTCCCAAATTCATTCATGCCCTCCTTCATGGCTATCCTCCCACGATCTATGGGGATGGTGAGCAATCGAGAGATTTCACTTTTATAGAAAATGTGGTTCATGCTAATCTTCTTGCTATGGAGATGGAGCATGCTTCGGGAGAGGTGGTCAATATCGCCTGTGGAAGTCAAACTTCACTCAATCAATTATTGAGTTTTCTTCAAGGCCTCATCGGGATAAAGGTTTTACCTCGTCATGAGGAACCAAGAAAAGGAGATGTTCGACATTCTCTGGCCGATATCCACCAGGCGGCAAAGATTCTAAATTACCAACCCCAAATAGATATCCAAGAGGGGCTGAGAAGGACGGTCGAATATTACCGAAAAGAATTAGAGAGGAGATAAATGCTTAGCGTTCAAGAGAGAAAAAGACTGGAAAGTTTGGTCAAGAGGTTTCCCGAGGTCAACATATTGGTTATTGGAGATGTGATGTTGGATCGATTCATCTGGGGAAAAGTATCAAGAATCTCCCCAGAGGCCCCGGTTCCTGTTGTCTTGGTCGATCAGCGGGATGGATCTGAAACTTTCTGTTTAGGTGGGGCTGGGAATGTGGCCCATAATATTCATTCATTAGGGGGAAAAGTCCTTCTCTGTGGTCTTGTCGGAGATGACGAGATGGGAAGGAGAGTCATAGAGGAGCTTTCGAACAAAGGGATTACAAATAAAATCTTCGTTGAAGAAGGGAGACAAACGACTGTAAAAACTCGGATTTTTGCCAATCAACAACAGGTGGTGCGAATTGATCGGGAAACCCTTGCTCATCCCAAAGCCAATATCTCCCAAGATCTTTCAGACTTTATTCATAAGAAGATTAAAGATTTTGATGGGATTATCATTTCTGATTATGGAAAGGGATTTTTGAGTGGGCCATTGATTCAGACCCTCATTCGAAAAGCGAAAGAAGTAGGAAAGCTGATCTTGGTGGATCCGAAATTAAGAAATTTTAAATTTTATAAAGGGGCCACCGTCGTCACCCCTAATGCGAAGGAAGCCAGTGAGGCTTCGAGAATTCCTCTGATTGACCACCTTTCCATTGAAAGGATTGGAAAGAGACTATTAAAAGAGTTGGGATGTAAAGCTTTGGTCATTACAAGAGGGGAGGAAGGGATGACCCTCTTTGAACCCCAAAAGAAGCCCATTGATGTTCCCACCGAAGGGAAAGAAGTTTTTGATGTCACGGGGGCGGGCGACACCGTCATTGCCACAATGGCCCTTGCCTTGGGGGTAGGTCGAAATGTCAGCCTTAAAGAAGCGGCTATATTATCTAATTATGCAGCAGGAGTCGTTGTGGGTAAAATGGGGACAGCCACCGTTACAAAAGAGGAATTGCTCAACGCAATAAGAGGATAATCCAATGTTATTCGGTGGGGATAGAAAAAGACCCTTTCTTTGATATTAGAAAGGGCCTTTAAAATTTTACATCCATCCCCTGAATGGGGAGATTATGTTTCGAGAACGAAGATGACTTCCATTCTTACTCGATACTCCGCAATCTTTGAGTTCTCGACCGCCACTCGAAACTCAATGATCCGGAGCCCAGTAATTCCCCGAAGGGTTTTTGTTGCCCTGGCAAAGCCAACTTTTACTGCATCATCGAAGCTTTTCGGGGATCCTGCGATGATCTCAGTAACCCTCGCAACCCTTGGTTCGGACATCTTCTATCACCTCCTTTTTATAAAAGTGATTGTTCAATAATGCCAAAAGCCTTTAAAATCAAGGCTTCCAAAAACTCCCCTATTGATTCCTACCGCAAATTGATCTAACATTACATCCAAACCCAACCCCAGGAGTCAATATGAAAAGACAA
>Ga0209479_1001302_pt1 | contig 25835 bp, 24 predicted proteins | sample DewCreD2012metaG_2_FD_184112 | JGI IMG/M metagenome (GOLD analysis project Ga0209479, IMG submission 184112) | Hot spring sediment bacterial and archeal communities from British Columbia, Canada, to study Microbial Dark Matter (Phase II) - Dewar... ...
ATCGTTTCATACTGATATATACTAATACAAAACAGAATATTTTGTCAAGTGTTTTTTTCTTAATAATCCTTTTCTTCGAACTGGAAAGAGTTATGAAGAAGAATCTCAGCAGGAGAACTCAGGCAGACCAAAAGAAGACTTTTTCAGAGGTCTCAGAAAAAAATATTGACAGGGTAAAGAAAAAGGGTATAATAAAGTTTAAAATCTTTCAAATGGGAGGGAAGTTATGAAAACCTTTAAAAAAGGGGTGAGTTTTTTCCTTATCCTTTCCTTTCTCGTATTTGGATTTTATTCCGAGGGACTTTCCTGGGAAAGATGGACTAAAGACGACCCCATCACCGATGAATGGATCGTCATGGATATCCTCGTGGCCAGACCGTTAGGGATTATGGCAGGAATTGTGGGCAGTGCGCTATTTGTTCTCTCTCTTCCTTTTTCGATTCCAACTCAAAGCGTAGAGAAAATGTCGGAAATCCTCATTGAAAGGCCCTTTAAATTTTCCTTCAAGCGTGAACTTCCAGACGAAGCCATGTAACTCTTTCTTCACCATATTTCTTTTGCCTTTACTCCTTCCTTGATTTTTCTGTGGCAAAAGGGGCATGGTTTCCCCTCTTCAATGAGGACTTCTTTCATCATTTCGAGAAGTTCCTCATCCTCCAAGATCTGCTTTACAATATGAGGATGGGGCTTCCGATCATACTTACGATAGGGAAAACTACTCTTTCCGGCCATTTCTCCATACCTCCAAAAGCCATTATAAATTTTTTTTACAGGTTTCACAAGAGAGGAGTGGTGAGGGAACTATTTTGAGAGGGAAGCCAAAAGATCCCGCAATAAGGCTAAGTTTTCTGGAGAGATGTCGATAAATCTTAATCCGCATCGATAATCTCCCCATCCCTCCGGGAGATGGAGGTCGATCCAAACCACTTCGGCAATCATCTCCACCGTATTCAGGGAGGAACGAAAATGGAAAAATAACTTTACCTGGAGACGTTGTCCGATTTCCATCTTTTCGGGAAGATAAACCAGCAGACCTCCTTCGCTTGCATTTAAGGCTCGGCCTGAGTGAACGATCGAGGTGGAGACAAGGGAGTACTCTATAGGAAGGTCAATAGAGAACCGAGGATATTTCCTTCTCTCAATATTCGCAATTCCGATTCTGGGTTTAAGCGTCTTCTCTTCCGTCGTTTATCTCCGTTCTTCAATTTTCGGAACGATCATCCAGAAGATGCTTGAGTTTTCGATACTCCTCTTCGCGAATCTGGATAAATTTAAGTCCATATTGATAGCCTTCCCAGTCCTCTTTCCAATAAAGATCTTTCCAGATAATCTCGGCAAGGACGTTAAAGTTACTCAACTCATATCCTTTAGGGAATAGAACGGCCACATCCAGTTTCGTACCAACAGGGATATTTTTGACCGACTGAAGAAGTAATCCCGCTTCGCTGACATTCACAACTAACCCCCCGTGGGCATAGGGGGCATCGATGATCCTATACTCTAAGGGCAAATCTAATAGTTTTCTGGGCGTTTTTCTTCTCTCTCTTTTCTCCCCTAATTTTTCCATAGAAAACCTCATCGTTGTGAGCCTTTACTTCCCTATCCCATCATCCCCTTCTCGGATGGGTTTATCTCTGTATAAAATTTGGGGCAGAAGCTTTCAAATAAACAACCTACACATTTTGGATCGATGGGAAAACAGTGTGCTTCCTCTCCTTCCCTCCCCAATTTTTCCATCGGTTCTTCTATCCTCATTGGATTATCAGGGAAGATCATTTTGGCAAAGGCTTGAATCTTTAGATCTCCCATAGAGTTCTTCCCTCGATAAAGGTCGAATTGAGGATTTACGACCCCCAATCTTGAGGCTACACGGTAAAGACCTTCTCCAATAGATACATAGGTATTAGAAAAATCAATTTGGATGTCTTCTAAAATCCATTGCGGGATCCTCCGAACCACCCACCGGCTGTTATTCAGCCCCATTTGGGGAATAATCTGGATGAATTGTTCTAACTCTTCCGCTTTCCACTCCCTTTTCTCCAAAATTTCTTTGGCCACTTCCTGGATCTTCGGCAAGGCCCTGAAGAATAGAGTTCTCCAAACCTCTCGAGAGAAAAAAGGAGGAGCTTCCATTTCTGGAATCTCATCAAGAGTGAGATTGGATCGGAGAAGGAAGGGAAAGACCTTCTGCGTATTTTCAAGAGCTTTTTCATCATCCTCCTTCTGGTTAAACCGACTATAACTCAGGAAGACTACCAGGAGGTGATAGGGGGATTCAATGAAATTTTCGGTTTGAAGGCTTTTGATCCATAGGGTGAAGCCATCTTTTTTAGTTTGATAATATGTTTCGATTGCGGCTCTGAATTCTTCTATCCAGGGGTAAGGAGGAGAGGTTTCCTTCTCTTCTACAAGTTCCAATCTCTCCTCCGAGATCAACTCCTTCGGCTCTAACCCTTCACTTGATGCCGAAAAATCAAGAACGAGACTTTCTGGTTCTTTTTTTTCTTCTTCATAAGGCGCCATCTCTTCTGGACGGATCTTCTCCTCTTCCTCAGTCGTCTCTCTCTCCGAAGTGAGAGGAACCTTCTCTAGTGTCTCTTCTTCTCGGAAGGGTTTCATCTTCAGGACACTCTCAGGGATCTCTACCTCCTCCCATTCTCTCCTCTTTCGTTGGTCAAGAACAAAGTACGAGGTTCCTTCCAAATTCTTAAAGAGAAGAGAGATTTTTTGAAATTCAAGTTCCCCTTCCAGTAAGGCTTTAAAGGGAGAAAGCTGGTTAGGAAGGATTGGATTGATGGGAAGTGGAATCTCTTCAAAAGTCATCAATTCATTAAGGTCGAAGAGTTGAATGATGACCCAGATATCCTTTAAGGGTTCCTGAGATATATTTTTTACCCTCCCCACCAGCAACCAATTCTTTTCAGGTGTTTTTCGGAGGGAGCAGGTTTCTAAGACTAATCGAGGAGGGGGGAGACCTTGTCGTTCCACTTGAATCATCGGAGAAGGGATTCTCTTTTCTACGACCACATTCGCTCCAAACGATTTAAATGCGATGGCTAATGCTTCAGCCTTTTTTAGTGTTAAATTTTTTTTCAGAACAATAGGATTTCGATGGGCTATCTTTTTGATCAAAGAGGAAGGGAGATTAAGATTTTTTGAGATCTTTTGACAAAACTCTTCCACCTCCTCTTTAGTATTATTCCCAATGCTTTTAAGAACGACCCTATACTGTTCTTTTTCCTCTTCCATATTCCATTGTTCTCTTTTCTATTCAAAGGGGTTAAAACTTGTCATGGCCCTATGGCTCAAGATGAGGATAACTCTATTTTTAATAAATTTAAAGAAAAGTTCAAGAGATTTTTTGGAAGGTAAAGAAAAAGAGGGAAAATGATGGAAAGGTCTTAAAGGGGAATTGAAAAGGGAACCCTTCTTCTTACTTGCCAATTTCCTTTAATAGATTGACTAATCGGGTATAGTCTTGTTCTTCGATATGGATAAACTGGAGTCCATATCGATACTCTCCCCAGCTTACCTTGGAAGCAAGGTCCGACCAGACCACCTTCGCTATCGCTCTGATCGTACTAAATTCTAATCCTTGGACGTAAAGAATTTCAATTTTTAAAACAGTCCCTATCTCTATTCTCTGAGGAAGATAAACCAGTAACCCTCCTTCGCTTGCGTTAGCTACAATCCCCCCATAGGTTTCTTTACCTTCCACAAAAGAGTAATCAAGGGGAAACTCAACACTGAATCTTGGATGTCTCCTTCTTTCAACTGTAAAAACGCCTGTCTTTTTCTGAGGTTGTGATTTTTCACTCATAAAAAATCAATTATGCAATTTTAATGCCTTTGTATATTGGTTTATTATATTTTAATCAATTTTTTATTTATTTTCCCGGAACTTTTAAAAATTTTAAGAAAATTCTTTAAAATATTAATCGGCAAAAATTATACCAAATTAAATCAACCAATAAATTTTCAAATCATTGTGCATTTTTTTCATAAAAGGAGATACTTTTTCTTTACTTAATCCATTCAGGTTTAGCCTTATAAAGTTCGACTTCTTCCGGGATCTTTTTTTCTAACATGAGCTTTGCCTCTTCTAATTGGGCCTTTGCCTGATCCATCTCTACCTTTACTTGATCTCTTTGCTGGCGAAGGATATTTCTCTGTCCCGTACTTCTTGATTCATTATATTTTTCTGTCAATTCGTTATATTTTTGACGTAACTCCTCTAATCGGTCCTGTGCCAACTTCATCTTATTCTTCCACTCTTCGACCCGACTCTTCCAATATTCTTCACCTCTCCCTAATTGGTCTTTATAATTGTCTTTTTTCTTTTCTGTTAACTCTTCCTTTCTCCCTTCTTCATAGGGAAGACCTATCTTTTCGATTTTTGAACGGTATTTTTCCGGGATGGAGGTAGGATCATCAGAAAAGTGGATCACCCCTTTTTCGTCAACCCATTTATAGACTTCAGAAAAAGATGAAGACGGAAAAAATAAGATAAAAGGGATAAAAATCATTAAAAATAAGTTCATAAATTAATAGCAAATCTTATGCCAATATTGATTTTTAATTTTTTTTCCATTATAATAATATTGACCAGTACATCATACCATATCACCTCCTTGTTCACCCCCTTATGATGTACTGGTTGGGATCAGTTATTGCCCTCCTCTAACTGATCCCTTTTATTTTTTTAATAATTTCAAATATTTTTTATTTTTTCCACATTTTTTGTGAATACCTTGTTGAAAACCGTCCAAATTTCCTGTCAGAATCCTTTATTCTTCATTTTTTTTAACAGATTGCCCAATTTTTAGGCATTAAAAAAATTAATATTTTCAAATAGTTATCAAAATTTAAAATAACCATCACATTTAATACCCAACACAATCTCCGAAGGAAAACCGATCTGGGAGACAAATTCCCTTTTTAAGACTTGAAATCCTACCCTTTGAAGAAAGGGCTTGGAGATAACCCCCCTACAGCCTGCTATTAAGGGGAGTTTTAATTTATAAATCTCCTCATAAATTTTATTTATCCTTCTTTCACCTTTTGTCATATTGACGAGGACTAGTCTTCCTCCATTCTTAAGCACCCTTTTAAATTCTTGAAGGACAGGTATGAAATCTTCTACTGGCAAGATATCTAACAGATACTGGCTAATGACGATATCGAAAGAATTATTTTCGAAAGGAAGATTTCGACAATCACAGAGATGGAGTTTAAAATTTCGACTTCCCAACTTAAGCAGCCTTTGCCTCGCTTTTTCCAGCATCTTAGGGGAGATATCTACTCCTTCTACCCATCCATTCGGGTTTCTCTTGACTATCTCCATCAGATTTAGCCCTGTGCCTATTGCTACTTCAAGGACTTTTTCGCCATCCTGGAGATTCATCATTTCGAGGGCTTTTCTACGGGCCTTTGATTCCATCAATAGTGCAAAAATGTCGTAAATCGGAGCAATCCAGTTATATTTTCGTATAAGCTCTTCATGGTTGTATCGTGATTTTAAAATCTGTTCCTCGAGTGATTCCATTCTCTGCTCTTTGTTAAATCTGTTTCATTTGAAGTTAAATTATAAAATTTAAGTCCATCAAGTCAAGAATTTTTTTGAGTGTTAGAGTAATCCCTTACTCAGAAGTGGGGAATAAGTCCGAGAGGGGTATTGGAGAAACCCATAGTGCGGCTACCTTAAATGGTCCATAGAAATCGTTTACTTTGGCTTGTTTTAATCAGAAACCCATTTCTACAATGGATCGATTCGTATTCACTAAACATATTAATTGATCCGCATTCTATGGGTTTCGGAAATACTCCTGTCGGACTTAAATTTATTTCCACCCTTCAGTGAGGGGTTACGTGTTAGAGTAATCCCTTACTGAAGGGTGTGGATATCTATGGGTCCAACAGGGATACCTCCGAAAATCTCATAACGCGGAAACATCCCTCTCGGACCATTCCCAAAACTGGGTGGAGGGGTTACGTGATGGATTCCATTAATATTGCTTTTTTTCTTCTTTTAAAACATAATTTTTTATTAACCTGGAGGGTTTTATGAAAAGATTGATCGATCTCAGAAGTGATACTATCACCAAACCGACCGAGGCCATGAGAAAAGCGATGGCCGAGGCAGAGGTAGGAGACGATGTTTATGGGGAGGACCCCACCGTCAATAGACTTCAAGAGAAGGTTGCCCAACTCCTTGGCAAAGAGGCCTCCCTCTTTGTTCCTTCTGGAACCATGGCCAATCAACTGGCCATCAAATCTCAAACCCAACCAGGGGACGAGGTCATCATTGAGGCGACTTCCCATCCTTTCAACTTCGAAGGAGGGGCTGGGGGAGCCCTTTCTGGTATCCAGTTCTATTGTATTAAAGGGAATCGAGGCATTCTAAAAGCCTCTCAAATCGAAGAAGCCATCCGTCCTAATGACCATCATTATCCTGTTAGTCGTTTGATCTGTCTCGAAAATACTCATAACCGAGGAGGAGGAACCATCTTTCCCATCGAAGAGATGAAGGCTATCTCCCGATTGGCGAAAGAGAGAGGGCTCTTGGTCCATCTCGATGGTGCAAGACTTTGGAACGCCTCTATTGCCAGTGGGATTCCCCTTCATGAATATGCTAAATGGGCAGACTCTGTTTCGGTCTGTCTTTCTAAGGGGCTTGGAGCCCCCATAGGTTCACTCATCGCGGGATCAAAAGAGCTCATCCATCGAGTCCATCGATTTAGAAAAATGTTCGGAGGAGGAATGAGGCAAGTTGGAATTCTTGCTGCCGCTGGTCTCTATGCGATTGAGCACCATATCGATCGTTTAAGAGAAGATCATGAGAAGGCAAAAAGGCTGGCTCAGGGATTGTCAGAATTGAAGGGAGTGACCATTCATCCTGAACAGGTAGAAACGAATATCGTGATGTTTGAGATAGAAGATCCAACCATGAATGCTTTCCATCTTTCTGAGGAGATGAAGAGATTCGGAGTGCTCATCCATGCCATAGGAAAAACAATGATCCGTCTGGTGACCCATCTCGATGTGACCCGGGAGGATATCGAGGTAGCCTTAGAGACATTCGAAAGGGTTTTGGGGAGGAAATAATGGGAGCGAGATTTGAGCCCATCATCGTCTTTGTCACCTGTGGCTCTGAAGAGGAGGCTTACAGAATCTCAAAAACATTGGTCGAAGAATATCTGGCTGCCTGTGTCAATATCCTCTCTCCGATTCGATCGATCTATCGATGGGAGGGGAAGGTCTGGGATGAAAAGGAATGGCTCCTTATCATTAAGACTCAGAAGAAACACTTCGAAGAAATGGAGCAGAGAATAAAATCCCTCCACTCTTATTCCGTTCCTGAAATTGTCGGCTTACCGATCGAGAAAGGATATGCCCCATACTTAGACTGGCTCCTGGAGAATACCTCTATCTCCTGAAGTAAAGATGGCGAGAGATTCGTTGATACTCCGCACTCTAATTAAGCGAGATTGGGTTTTTTGAGATGGAACTCTGTATTCTTTTCAAAAGCGTAAGCCACTCTCAGAAGCATTCCCTCATCAAAGTGTCTTCCCATCAGCTGAAGACCGATGGGAAGTCCCTCCCGGCTGAATCCACAGGGGATCGAGATAGCAGGGATTCCCGCGAGATTGACAGGGATGGTATGAATATCTGAAAGATACATCTGGAGGGGATCGTTGACTTTCTCTCCGATCCGGAAGGCTGGAGTAGGGGCCGTGGGAGAGAGAATCACGTCCACCTTTCGAAAGGCCTCTTCAAAATCGCTCCGAATGAGCGTCCTCACCTGAGAAGCCTTTCGATAATAGGCGTCATAATATCCTGCAGATAAAACATAAGTCCCCAAGAGGATCCGCCGTTTCACCTCCTGTCCAAACCCCCTGGCTCGAGTCAGCATATACATCTCTAAAAGATCCTCATATTCTTTGCAGCGGAGACCATACTTGACCCCGTCGTATCGGGCAAGGTTAGAACTCGCTTCTGCAGTACAGATAATGTAATATACCGCCACCGCATACTCTGTATGAGGTAATGAGAGCTCCCCAATCTCTGCTCCCAAGGACCGATAGAGTTCAATAGCCTCTCGGACCGCCTTTTCCACCTCGGGATCCATTCCCTCGATAAAGTATTCTTTTGGAATTCCAATCCGAATCCCCTTTGCCTCTGGAATCAAGAACTGTTTATAATCTGGAACTTCCCGAGGGACAGAGGTGGAATCAAATGGATCATAGCCACTGATGGCATTCATCATAATGGCACAGTCAGTGACATCCTTGGTAATTGGGCCGATCTGATCCAGGGAAGAGGCAAAGGCGACTAAACCATATCTTGAGACCCGTCCATAGGTAGGTTTCATTCCGACGACTCCACAACAAGAAGCAGGCTGACGAATGGAGCCTCCTGTATCTGTACCAAGAGCGGCGATACATTCATCGGCAGCCACCGCAGCGGCCGAACCTCCACTGGAACCCCCTGGAATCCGAGCGAGGTTCCATGGATTTCGAGTTATCTGAAACCCTGAGTTCTCTGTAGAGGAACCCATCGCAAATTCATCCATATTCAATTTCCCTAAAAAAACGGCCCCCTCCCCTTTTAACTTCTGAACGACTGTAGCATCATAAAAAGGAACATAATTGGCTAAGATCTTTGAGGCGCAAGTGGTTCGAATTCCTTTGGTACAGAGGATATCTTTGAGGGCTATAGGAATTCCGGCCAGATCCCCGATCTCTTCTCCATGACGAATCTTCTCGTCTATCCGTTCTGCCTGCTGAAATGCCTCCTCCTCTGTCAATAAGAGGTAAGCTTGAGTCTTTCGGTCCACTTCTTTGATCCGACGAAACAAGGCCTCGGTAATTTCCCGTGAAGTTACCTCCTTTTTCATTAAAAGTTCATGGAGTTCGTGGATGGTGAGTCGATATAGGTCCATTTTCAGATAAATTTCAGAATCATTCTATAATTCTTGGAACTTTGAAATGTCCATCTTCCTGAGAGGGAGCAAGGCCCAATACCTCCTCTCTCGGCATGGAAGGCCGAACCTGGTCTTCTCGAAAAACATTAAAAATGGGGATGGCGTGAGAAGTGGGTTCAATCCCCTGGGTATCGAGACGATTCAATTGTTCCATATAGGTTAGGACCTGCTCTAATTGATTTCCAAAAATGACTTTCTCTTCTTCTGTGAGTTTAATTCGGGCAAGTTTTGCTATCTTTTCGATATCCATTCTCATCAGAAGGATCTCCTTATCCTAAGGCCTCTTGAACCCTTCTTAAATTCTCCTCTAACTTTGACTTGAGGAGCTGGTAATCGGCCACTTTTGATTTTTCCTCAGAGACCACCTCAGGAGGGGCCTTTGCGAGAAACTGTTCGTTGGAGAGTTTTCTACTGACAAAGGCGATCTCCTTTTCTACCTTGGCTATCTCTTTCTGGAGTCTTCTCTTTTCAGATTCCATTCGGGAGGGATCCATCGGGATAAATATCTCTGCCTCTTGAACCTGAACAAAGGTGCTACAAGGAGGTCTTCTCAAATCCTTTCCAATCCTCAATTCTTTGACCCTGGCCAGAGTCTCAATGAAGACCTGGTTTCTCTGAACCCTCTCCTTTATCTTCGCCTCCTCTTCCGTCCTCAGCAGAACGTCAATCCTTTCCCCTGGAGGAAGATTCATTTCCCCTCGAACATTTCGGAGAGCAGTAATCACCTCGATCACCCATTCCATTTCTCTCATCCATGGTCCTTCATGGAATCGATCTTCAGGTTCAGGATAGGGGGCCACCATGATGGATTCCTTTGGTTTTCTTTCTAAAAGCCTTTGCCAGAGTTCTTCTGTCACAAAAGGCATAAAGGGATGAAGTAATCTTAGGAGAATATCTAAGGTCTCAAAAAGATTCTTCTGGGTAAGGATCTTTCTCTTTTCATCCGAGGTTTGATAAAGATAGGGTTTCACCAATTCAAGGTACCAGTCACAATACTCATGCCAGGTAAACTGGAAAAGAAGATGGGTCGCCTCGTTAAATTTATACTCTTCGAGGGCCTGTCGTACCCCTCGGATGGTTCGATTCAGTCTCGCTCGAATCCATCGATCAGGAAGACTATATTCTTCCAGAGGATAAACCTTAAAGAGCTCCTCTGGATCAAAATCTTGCAGATTCATCAGGACAAAACGGGAAGCGTTCCATATCTTATTTACAAAATGTCGATATCCCTCGGTTCTTGCTTCTGAAAGTTTTATATCACTTCCAGGCATGGTGAGAGCGGCCAGGGTGAATCGAAGGGCATCCGCTCCATAACGTTGAATTAAGTCCAAGGGGTCGAGGACATTCCCCCGTGTCTTTGAATATTTTTCTCCTCTCTCATCTCTCACCAGTCCGTGAATGTAGACATCCCTAAACGGGACATCTCCCATGAATTTGATTCCCATCATCATCATTCTGGCTACCCAGAAGAAGAGGATATCAAACCCGGTCACTAAGACCGAAGTAGGATAAAAGACCTTTAATTCCGGGGTCTCTTCAGGCCATCCCATGGTGGAGAAGGGCCAAAGGGCAGAGCTGAACCAGGTATCCAGGACATCGGTCTCAGCCCTAAAAACCGTTGAGCCACATTTCGGGCAGGAAGGCGGTTCCTTTTTAGCGACAATGGTCTCTCCACAAGAATGGCAGTACCAGGCGGGAATTCGGTGTCCCCACCATATCTGCCTTGAGATGCACCAATCCTTTATATTCTCCATCCATTCAAAGTAGGTTTTCTCCCAGAGGGATGGAATGATTCGAGTTCGACCTTTCCTGACGGCTTCGATGGCTGGCTCAGCCAAAGGTTTCGTCTTAACGAACCATTGAAGGGACAGATTGGGTTCTACGATAGTTTTGCACCGATAACAGTGACCCACTTTGTGAGAATAATCTTCCACTTTGAGAAGAAGACCTTCTCGTTCAAGATCTTCAAGAATCTTCTTTCGGCATTCAAACCGGTCCATTCCTCGATAAGGACCTGCCTCCTCATTCATTCGACCCTCTTCATCGATGACCTTGATCTGAGGGAGACCGTGTTTCAATCCGATCTCAAAATCATTGAAGTCATGGGCAGGAGTGATTTTAAGGCACCCTGTCCCAAACTCCTTATCCACATAGGGATCAGCAATGACCGGGATGGGTCTTCCCAATATTGGAAGAATGATCCTCTCTCCAATAAAAGAACGATAGCGCTCATCTTCGGGATGGACGGCAACGGCCGTATCCCCCAGAAGGGTTTCTGGCCTGGTCGTAGCAACCACCAGGAACCGATCTTTTCCCTGAAATAAATACTTCAGATAATAGAGTTTTCCGGGGAGTTCTTGATGTTCTACTTCTAAATCGGAGAGGGCCGTCTGGCATCGAGGGCACCAATTAATAATATAATGACTCCGATAGATAAGACCTTCATGGTAAAGGCGGATGAAGACTTCCTTGACTGCCTCCGAAAGTCCCTCATCCATGGTGAACCGCTCTCGACTCCAATCACAGGATGCCCCTAACTTTTTTAACTGATTGATGATCGTTCCACCGGATTGCTCCTTCCATTTCCAGACTCGTTCGATGAATTTCTCTCTTCCCAGGCTATGGCGATCCAGCCCTTCCTCCAGAAGTTGTCTCTCTACTACATTCTGAGTTGCAATCCCGGCATGGTCCGTTCCTGGCATCCAGAGGACATTAAATCCTTCCATTCTCTTAAAACGGATGAGGATGTCCTGCAGGGTATTATTCAGGGCGTGACCGATGTGGAGCACACCTGTCACATTGGGAGGGGGGATAACAATGGAGTAGGGTTTTCGATTCGAAAAGGGATCTGCCCTAAAGAAGTCTCCTTCCATCCAATACCGATACCATTTTTCTTCCACAGGATGGGGGTCGTAAGATTTGTCCAGGATTTTTGAACCCATTGCTGCAATCTTCTTCCTCCTATTTCGTTTCTTCTTTTTCGAGTCGCTTTATCTCTTCCTGGATGGCCTTTTCTGCAATCTCTGGAACGACTTCTTTGACCATCCTTTCGATCCGATCAACGGTTAGGGTGAGAAGATGTTGGGTTATTTCGGGGATAATCTTCGTCATGAAATCCTGCATCATCTCTCCAACCCCTTTAGCCACAATCTCTTCTATCCTTTTCTCAACCGATAATAGAGAGGAAGGAAGTTCTTCTTCTGGGACCTTTTTGGCGGGGAGCTCTTCTCCTATTGGAATAAGCTCCTTTTCGACCTCCTCTTCTATCGGAAAGGGTTCAACCCGAGCCTCTTCGACCATTGAAGGGGGGGGAACCGCGATGAGAGGTTCCTTCTCAACAGGTTCAAAAATTTCTTCTTCTTCGAGCTTTTCTGCCTTTATCTCCTCCTGAACCTCCTCCACCCCTTCCTCCAACCTCTCAAGCTCTTCCTCCAATTCTTCTAAAAAGGCCTCCGGGAATTCCTCCTCCGAGAGTTCTTCAAGCTCCATCTCAGGAGCAGTTTTTTCAGGGATGATTTCGCCAGAAGATGGAGCCTCTTTTAGGGGTTCAGTAGGCTCTATCCCTTTTTCTTCCCTCTCCACTTCCTGGGCGGCCCACTCTTTCTCGATCAAGGGCTCAAGTCTTTCTACCTTCTGGAGAATCTCTTCAAGTTCAATCTTCTCAAAGAATTCCTCCTCTGGGGTTTTTTCCTCTCCTCCCTCCCCCCTTTCTATCCACTCCTCTTTCTCCCTTAATTCCCTCTTCTCTTCATACTCAAGGGAGATTGGTTTTTCTTCCTCTTTTGTCCAAGGCCCTAACGTGGGGATTTCTTTAAAAGGCTCTTCTTTTGGAGAAATGGCAAAGTCGGTAATGCTCATTTTCGCCTCGGGTTCTTCTACGACATCCACCAATTCGATGATCTCTTCCTCCTCACCTTCTACCACTTCGCCAAGGGAGAGATTTTCTTCACCCATTACGGCCCTTCTCTCCTCCTCTTTTTTACCATATTCCTCCCTGGGGAGGCTCCTCCCGATCTCCATCACTCGGTCTATGGAGTTGAGAACCTCATCCCCATTGAGGGGTCTTGAAATGATTCCATCCACCTGAAGGGATTCTCTCTCTTTGTCAGAAAGATCTTCGAATAGATTTAATAGAAGGATAAAAGGAATCTCCTTAAACTCAGGATCCCCTTTCACTGCCCGATAAACCTCCTTTCCCCCAATAATCAAATCGGGTCTGAAGAGTTTTGCCCGAATCAGGGCCTCCTCACTTTCGGAAAGGATAATTTTATAGTCTGTGACCTCAAAAATCCTTTCTAATTCTTTTTGAACCACCCTGTCGGACTCTGCAATTAAGATCTCTTTTGTCATTACCAAGTCTCCTCTTTTAAATAGGGGAAAGGAGTTAAATGAATTGAACCTTTTTCTTTTAATTTTAGCTAATTACCATATGGTGGTTTGAATGTCAAGGAATTCCGACAGAAATTCCGTAAATAGAGGGGGCAGCAATGGGGGAGGACGTGGAAATAGGGTATGTGGAACGGTGAAATCAATTGAGAGTGGTTCAAAGAGATAATAGGAGCATTTTCGCAATCGTCTTTTGAGGCCTGAATAGAAGAGAAGAGGGCGTGGGGACAAAACATCTCCATTATCCCTGGAAGGGAGAAGTAGAAAGACCTAAGGATAGGAGGGGAGGGGGAAGCTATCCTCCTCGGAGGGTGATCCAAGGAGCAGGAATATCCATGGTGACTAAGCTCAGGTGGAGTTCGTTGGCCAAACCGATCAAGGTCAAATGGAGGCGCCTTTGAGGTTTAAGATTCCTGTAGTAGAAGCTCTGTAGGAGCACGAAAGCGATAAAAAGGGTGAGGATGAAATTAAGGATGGCCGTGGGGTGATGCTTGAAACAGTGATCGAGGGCGAAGTAAGTCACCAGGGTGTGGAGTAAATCGTTTTCGATCTCCCAGCGTCGGTGAGCGATGTGCCAGAGCAGGCGGGTGGAGAGTTGGGAGATGGAGAGGGTCGTCGCCCAACACCAGGAGTGGAGTTCTGTCTTTTCCATCCATTGGTGGTTTTTGCGGTGCCTTTTTGTGACCGTTTCCTCGCTCCGAAGAACTCGAAGAGGAACCTTAATTCCTTCGGCCGTGGTAAACCCTTCTGCATCCCATGCCCGGATCTGAGAATGATTTTCTTTCCAAACCTTAGGTTCTATCAGAGAGAAGAGACCTTGGGCGTCTTGAAGAAGGAGTCGTTGTTCCCCCTTGAGGACACTGATCACGTGCTTGTGATGTTTTAGACAGAGGTTGTAGAAAGGGGCCTCCAGATAGAGGGCATCGGTCAAGGCCACATCAAAGAACCGTCCATAACGGGGCAGCACTCGTTCCAACAATCGTTTGGCCGCGATCACCTCTCCCTCCCCGGGTTGAATCATCTCCACATCCAGAGGCATCGCGATCGGGAATCCCACTAAATAAAAGACCACCCCACGATGATAATACTCGATCACCTCCTCCTCCCCCACCTTTACCATCCGTTGACCACCCTGGGGACAGCATCGATGTCTACTGGGAAAAAAACTCATGGCCATCGAAGACGGCCACCCGCAGAGGCCAATCGTTTCTGAGGGCTTTGTTACGCCCCAACCGATGGTTAACTTGAGAGAGGATCTCTCTTAGCTGATCGGGCTCCATCAACCCCATGACCTCTCCCATTCGATCTGCACTGGGTTTGATCTTCCCGATTAGCTGCTCCACACGCTTGGGCTGCCCAATCTCTTCTTCCATCGCGTTGAGGCTTCGATGACGCATCACAAACAGAAAGAAGACACTGCCCCAGATGGCCAGGGTCGGAATCCGGGGGCGCTTCCGAGAATCTCGAAGGGAGTGAATATGCCTGCTGAAATCAAACACCTTCTCGATGTATCGGCAGAATCGCTTCATCATGGACGTCTCCCTCCCCACTCTTCTTTCTTTAAAAAGAATCGCCTGAGACATAACTCCGAGATCTCCTCCATCAGGCGCCAAGCTTCTTGATAGTTGGCTACCCATTGACGGACAGTCTGTTCCAGGGGTTGAGGGATATGGATCATCTTCCGTTTTTCTCCTACCCGAATGGCCAGATAAAGGCCAGGATGAAGTTCGCCCCGGGTGCACTTGCAGCCGGGCTTTCCACAGGTTCTCTCCATCCTTACTAAACTTCCGCAGAGAAAGGGTTGGTTGTGAAGGATTTGGACAAGGCGTGATCGAGCCCTTCGTTCTCGATCGGGCATATGGCTTCTTGGACGCATAGAGAACACCTCCTTTAGTCTGATATATCTTACTATATCAGATAATATTATTTTGTCAAGCAATTTTTTGAATGCGAATTTGCTCAGGGAAGATGACGAGGGCTAACCTGCTGGAATCTATAGCGGACTTGCAAAGAAAAAATTCTTTTTACGGAATTTCTGGAATTCCGAGAGATGATTCTTCATACAATCATCCAGGGTAACGGTAAAAATGTCTTTTCATAAAGGGTGAAAGCATACCGATCGGTCATTCCTGCAAGAAAATCGCACACACAACGCTCGAGAGAGTCATAGAGCTCGGGTTTGTCTAAGAGCCTTAAAAATTCTATCGGATGATCCATGAAATATTGGTAAAGTTCCCTTAAAATTTTTGAGGCCTTGTGGAAATCGGCATGGACCGTTTCATTTTCATAGACCCTTTCCCAGAGAAATTCTCTCAGAGACCAAATCGCACCGAGCACCTCTTCGGAGATGGAAAGTTTCCCTCCCCCTGCTTTAAGGGTCTCAAAAACAATATCCGTCACCATCCGATTGATCCTTTTCGAGTGGGTGTCTCCTAAGATTTCTATGCAATCTTTGGGAATATCTCCTCGAGATATGACCCCTCCTCGAATCGCATCATCCAGATCATGATTGATATAGGCAATGATATCAGCGATTCGAACGACCTGTCCTTCAAGGGTCGTAGCCATTAAAGAAGGGTCTTCGCATAAAATCTCTCCCTTCCCTTTTGAATGTTTCAGAATCCCATCCCTCACCTCAAAGGTCAGGTTTAATCCTTCTCCGTCCTTTTCAAGTAAATCCACTACCCTCAGTCCCTGGTCGGCATGATTGAATCCACCCGGAATCAATTCGTTGAGGGTCTCTTCTCCAGCGTGACCAAAAGGGGTGTGTCCCAGGTCATGCCCTAAGGCAATAGCTTCTGTCAAATCTTCGTTCAATCGGAGGGATTTAGCGATCGTTCGAGCGATTTGGGAAACCTCAAGGGTATGGGTGAGACGAGTTCTATAATGATCTCCCGTGGGGGCCAGAAAGACCTGGGTTTTATGTTTCAACCTCCGAAAAGATTTGGAGTGAATGATCCGATCTCGATCATGTTGAAAAGCGGGTCGAAGAGGGCATTCCTCCTCCGGAACTCTCCGTCCCTTTGTCATAGAACTGAGTGTCGCAAAGGGAGAGAGAATCTTCCGTTCCTGTTCTTCCAACTCTTCCCTTAAAGTCTTCAATTGACAGAAGCCCGACAAATACTCTATGCTTTTAGAGTTAATTATCATAAAAAAAGAAGTTTATCAATGAAAGAAAAACAATGGGAAAAGCCCATCCTTAAAGACCCGATCCTGTCCAAATTGTCGAGGCTCTCACAGGAGAGAGGAGTTCCTATCTTTTTGGTGGGAGGGTATCTTCGCGATATCCTTCTGGAGAGCCATAAAACTTTATCCTTTCCGAAAAGAGTGGACTATGACTTTGTGATTCCCAAAGAAAATCTCTCCATCATCGAGATCGTCGAAGAAGCATTAGGGATCCACCTTTTTAAAGTTGGAAAAGAAGAGACAGAGACCCTCACCTATCGAGCCGTTGGGAAGGAGATTTCTGTAGACATCACACCCCTTCAGGGTAAAACGATCGAGGAGGATCTTAAGAGAAGAGACTTTACTATCAATTCGATGGCCCTCTCTCTTTTCGATGGTCAATTCTATTCGGTCGAAGGGGCTTTAGAGGATATTCAGAAAAAAAGGATTCGATCCACTTCCCCAGCTTCCATTGAACAAGACCCCTTGAGGATGCTCAGGGCCGTTCGCTACCTCTGCACCCTCGAGGGGTTTCAACTTGAGAGTCAGCTAAGAGAAGAGATCGCTTCTAAAAAAGAATCCATCCAAAACATTCCCGCTGAAAGAGTCAAGGCGGAACTGGATACAATCCTTCTCTCTCCTTCTCCGACTATGGGAATAAGATGTCTATATGAGCTGGGACTTCTTTTCGTGTTGATCCCCGAGTTAAAAGGATTGGAGGAACTTGGCCAGAATAGACACCATCACTTAAAAGTCCTCCCCCATGTCCTTTTGATGTTGGAAAAGATTCCTTATGCCCGTCAATGGGTCGAGGAAAAAGGGAAAGGAATTTCACTCAGTCTTGAGGATCGCCTGGTTCTTTCCTATGGAGCCCTTTTGCATGACTTAGGAAAACAGGATACGTACGGTCAGGATGAGGAGGGGCGGGTCCATTTTTATCAACACGAGTCATTCTCCTGTGAAAGAGCTAAAGTGATCCTTGAACGGTTGAGGTTCCCAAACCTCATGAGAGACCGAATTCTCAAGCTCATCCAGAATCATATGAGAATTCTTAATCTATCGAAGAATACGAAAGACACGGCCTTGAAACGGCTCATCCATCATATGGGAAAAGAGACCCCCTTACTCGTCCTTCATACCCTTGCCGATAAGGAAGCGAGTCGAGGTCTCCTTTCCATCGAGAAGGATGAAGTCGTGGAATCAAATTGCCTACGAATTCTGGATCTATTAAAGGAAAAAGAGACTCTATATCCCCCTCCCTTTATCACAGGCCATGATGTCTTGGCTTTGGGTTACTCACCTGGCCCTCGAGTAGGTGACATCTTAAGAGATATTTGGGAGAGGCAGATCGATGGAGAACTCAAAACCCGAGAAGAGGCCCTGAAACTTCTGATAGAAAAATTTAGTCCCCCGCAAAAAGAAAAATTTTGAAAAATTTATTTTTTTTGATATTCTTGCTATAAAGAAAGAGGTCTTCGGAAGGTAAAGGAGGGGTTGTCCTCATGCGCCGTATTAAAAAGATCCTCCTCGGGATCATCCTATTCTTTATCCTATTTACTGTTGTGGGCTTTTTTGTGGTCCCTCCCATTCTTAAATCCATCCTCATCAAAGAACTTTCTCGAGCTCTTCAAAGGGAGGTCCACATTAGAGAGATCAGCATCAATCCCTACCTCCTCTCGGCAACGGCAAAGGATGTTTTAGTGAAAGAAAGGGAGGAGATAGCAAAAGGACAACCCTTTTTTTCTCTTGAGGAACTTTTTGTAAATCTCCAGAGTATCTCTGCCCTTCGGAGGGCTCTCATTTTTAAAGAGATAAGGATCGTAAGGCCCCACCTTTATATAAAACGGAATTTAGACCTCACTTTTAACTTTTCAGATCTTCTCAAAGAGAAGGAAGAGGCTCCCTCCGAGGGGAAAAAGAAGAGACCCCTCCTCTTTTCCTTTAATAACATCCGGATCGAGGATGGAAGGATTGACTTCTGGGATGAACCTCAAAAAACGAAACATACGATTCGAGAATTAAAAATAGGGATCCCTTTTCTTTCCAATATTCCCTACTATATTGAAACCTTTGTGGAGCCTTCCTTTTCAGCCAAAATAAACTATACCCCTTATGAGCTGAAGGGCCAGACCAAACCTTTTCATGATTCGATGGAAACAAATTTTGAGATTCATATCCAAGAGTTAAATATTCCTTATTATCTTGCCTATGTCCCTGTTAAGATGAATTTCAAAGTCTCTTCTGCCCTTCTGGACGCCTCGCTTAAAATCAAATTTCTCCAATCCAAAACCCAAAAATCCTCGTTCACTATCTCAGGAGATCTTTCGGTCAAAAAGATAGTCATTGATGAACTGGATCATAAACCTCTCCTAAGGATTCCCTCCTTGGATCTTACGTTAGCCTCTGTCGGGCCTCTCATCCATCAGTTTCATCTCTCCCGGATCTCCGTTCAATCCCCAGAAATAAATGTGTTGCGAGAGAAGGATGAAACACTCAATCTCACCAACCTTTTCCCCGAAAAGAAGGATAAAAAGCCCCCAAAGGCTGCGCTCAAAGAAGAGACCCCGGTATTGAGGATCGATGTCGACGAAATTCAAATCAAGGATGGAAAGATCTATTTTTCCGATCTCTCGAGAAGCAAACCCTTCAAAACCATCCTTTTCCTCGTAGAGGTTAAGATTGACCATTTTACCAATCGAAAAGGGGAAAAAACCACTTACGCTTTGACCATGAACACAGAGTCTAAAGAGTCCATTGAACTTTCAGGTCAATTCTCCTTAGAACCCTTATGGTCAGAGGGAAGGGTTGTCTTAAAATCAATCCCCCTCAAGAAATATTCCCCCTATTATCAAGACCTTATCTTATGTAGCCTTGAAGGAGGGAAACTGGACCTTTCGACTCAATATCGTTTTGCCCAAGGAGAGAAAGAACCGGAAATAGCTCTTTCAAAACTGAATCTTCACCTCCATGACTTCCGACTCAAAAAAACAGAGGAAGAAGAGGAATTTCTAAGGATCCCGAGCCTTGCCATTAAAGAAACAGAGGTTCAATTATCTAAACATGAAATAAGATTCGGGAAAATCCAGACCGAAAAAGGGAGGATCAAAATCCTTCGACAGAAAGATGGATCCATTGATCTTCTCCAACTTCTTCCATCTCGACTCTCTCCCCAAGAAGGATCCCGGAAGGGGAAAGAGGAAAAAGATGAAACATCCTGGCTCATCTCACTGTCCGAGATCGGTATCGACCAGTACCAGCTTCTTATGGAAGATCAAAACCCAAGAGATCCGGTCTTTTTGACTGTTGAGGAAATTAAGTTTAAAGGGGAGAATCTCACCACGGCAAAAAATCGTGAAGGAAAGGTTTCTCTCTCCCTTTTGTTGAATAAGCAGGGAAGGATCTTGACCACTGGAACCCTCGGGATCGATCCTCTTCGAGCCCATCTCAAAATGGAGTTAAAGGAAATCCCTATCCCGCCATTCCAGCCCTATATCACAGAAAAATTAAGGATTCATATCACCAAGGGGACCATCTCCACCACAGGAGATTTCTCTTTCGCTCTTTCTGATAAGAAAGAGCCAGGGGTGCACTTTAAAGGAAATCTCTCTCTGATCCAATTTTCATCGACAGAAAAGAGAACGGGAGAGGAACTCCTCAAATGGGATTCCCTCAATCTTGAAGATCTCCGGTTTGATCTTGATCCTCTCGGGGTTCGCATCAAGGGGATCTCTCTTTCCGATTTTTACGCCCGAATTCTCCTCTATCCTGAAGGGAAACTCAATCTCCAGGAGATCATCATCAAAGAGGAACCCCCAAAGGAACCCCCTCCTCCATCTCCTGAAAAAAAGAAGGAAGCACAGGAACCCATAAAGACCTCCCGAAAACAGATTCAAATCGAAACGATTACCCTTCAAGGTGGAAAGATCGAGTTTTACGACCGCTCCATCGATCCCCCTTATTCTGCCAAATTGGTGGAGATTGGCGGTCGCCTCTCAGGACTCTCCTCCGAAGAATCGACCATGGCTGATCTGGAGCTACGGGGAAAACTCGATGAGTATGCCCCTCTTGAAATCGTGGGAAAGATCAATCCTCTCAAGGAGGATCTGTTTGTAGACTTAAAGGTAAGATTTAAAGATATGGACCTTACCTCGATGACCCCTTACTCTGGAAAATATGTGGGCTATACCATTGAGAAAGGAAAACTCTCTTTCGATCTTAAGTATCTTATCGAAAAAAGGAAACTCGATTCTCAGAATTACATCTTCTTAGACCAATTCACCTTCGGTGAAAAAGTCGAAAGTCCTCATGCAACCAAGTTACCTGTAAAACTTGCCATTGCCCTTCTTAAAGATCGAAATGGAGTCATCAAACTGGATATTCCTGTCAAAGGGACACTGGATGACCCCAAATTCAGCATCTGGAGGATTATCCTTCAAATTCTCATCAATCTTATTGCAAAAGCAGCGACCTCTCCTTTTGCCCTTCTTGGAGCGCTCATTGGAGGTGGAGAGGAACTCAGCTATGTAGAATTTGAAGAAGGAACGCTTACACTCAATGAGGACAACCTCAAGAAGGTGGAGAATCTTTCAAAGGCCCTTCGGGAACGACCAGCTGTAAAGTTAGAGATCGAAGGGCACGTGGATTTAGAAAAGGATCGAGAGGGATTAAAGAGGGAGCTCTTTCTCAAAAAATTAAAGGCCCAGAAGCTCAACGAGATGATTCGGATGGGACATCCCTCGGTTTCAATAGAGGACATCAAGATTGAAACTTCAGAGTATTCCAAGTATCTCAAAATGGCTTATAAGGAAGAAAAATTTCCAAAACCAAGAAATATCTTAGGGATGATCAAAGATCTCCCTGATCCGGAAATGGAAAAACTGATGCTTACCCATATCGAGGTTAAAGAGGGGGATTTGAGAATATTGGCTATCCAGAGGGCTCAGAAGGTAAAAGAGATGATCCTGAAATCGAAGGAGATTGAACCCGAAAGGATCTTCCTTGTTGAACCAAAGAGCCTTGCTCCTGAAAAGAAGGACCGTATAAAAAATAGTCGTGTCGATTTTAAATTAAAATAAGACGCTTTAAAAAGGAGAGCATGAATATGTTGAAAGAATTTAAAGAATTTGCAATGAGAGGGAATGTCTTGGATATGGCTGTAGGAATCATTTTAGGGGCTGCCTTTGGAACCATTGTGAATTCATTAGTTTCGGATGTAATTATGCCTCCCATTGGATACCTCTTGGGTAATATTGATTTTTCAAATCTCTTTTTGGTCATCAAAGAAGGGAAGGTCCCAGGCCCTTATGCATCTCTGGCTTCGGCTAAGACCTCGGGAGCGGTCTCCATCAATTATGGATATTTTATTAACACCATTATCAGCTTCATCATTATAGCCTTTTCCGTGTTTCTTCTCATTAAGAGCTTCAATAAGTTAAGACGAGAGCGGGAAGCCCCCCCTTCGGTTCCAACCACAAAGGAGTGTCCTTACTGTTTCTCGGTAATTCCGATTAAGGCGATGCGGTGTCCCCACTGTACTTCCGAGTTGAAGTGATTGAAAGGGATGGAGAGAATTTCAAAGCTTATCCAATTTTTCCAAGAAGGGATCTGGGAGATCCGACTTAAAGAGCTTTCTCCTTGGAAGGCCATTCCTTTAAAATATTTGAGGATTCTCCTTTTGGCTGCCTTCGGGTTTTGGAAAGACCACTGTCAGAAAAATGCCTCCATGCTCACCTACTATTCTCTGCTCAATATTGTCCCATTAATTGCAGTGGCCTTTGGGATCGCTAAAGGGTTTGGCCTTGAAAAAGTGATTGAGAAGCAGATCCTCCAAGTGGCTACGAAGGCCAATTGGCAAGCAGATGCCACAGAACAGATCCTTCTCTTTTCAAGATCCATGCTCGAACAGGTAAAAGGGGGAGTCGTTGCCGGAATCGGTGTTCTCATGCTCTTCTGGACGGTTATCTCGATTCTGGGGAAGATTGAAAATTCTCTCAATACAATCTGGGACATTCAGAGGACGAGACCTCTCATTCGAAAATTTACGGACTATATCACCCTGATTGTCTTTGCCCCTATCCTCTTTGTCATCTCCAGTAGTGCTACCGTTTTAGTGGCCAGTCACCTCAAGTTGGTCATGAATAAGATCGCTTTACTCGGTATTTTTAGCTCCATCGTCCTTTTCCTATTAAATCTTCTTCCTTACCTATCCATATGGATTTTGTTAACCCTCATCTATGTGGTCCTACCAAATACAAAGGTTCCCTTCCGTTCAGGCATTCTCGGGGCACTGGCAGCAGGAACCATTTTCCAGATCGTTCAGTGGGTATATGTCAAGTTTCAAATTGGAATCACGAAGTATGGAGCGATTTACGGAAGCTTTGCGGCACTGCCCCTTTTTCTTATCTGGCTTCAGATGAGCTGGATGATCATCCTCTTCGGCGCCGAAATTGCCCATGCTAATGAGCATTATGAGACCTTTGGTTTTCATCCGAATTATTCTCGAATTAGTCCATCCTCAAGAAAATTACTCATCCTCAGGATCTTTCACCTTCTGGTAGAAAAGTTTGCAAAAGGGGAGAAGCCCTTGGGTATCAAAGAGATTGCACAAACCCTTCAGATTCCTCTTCGTCTGGTTCGTCAGCTCCTCAATGAGCTTCTGGATGCGGGTTTGGTAGTAGAGGTCTCTAAGGGGAGCCGAGGAGAATTAGCCTTTCAACCGGCAAAAACCATTGAAGGAATGACGCTAAAAGCGGTCCTCGAGGCTTATGAACAGAGAGGAGATTCCTTTTTACCTCATTCTGATTCTGATCAGGCTCAACGGCTCCTCCAATATTTAAAAGAGATCGAAGAGGCGATGGAAAGATGCCCTGGAAATGTTCGGTTAAAAGAGATTTGACGTCCCTTTTTAAAAAGGCCATAATTAATCTGCATGTGCGGGATTTTTGGGATCTATAATCATCCTGAGGCTTCAAACCATACCTATTTAGGCCTTTATGCCCTTCAGCACAGGGGTCAGGAGAGTGCCGGGATCGTCTCTTCTGATGGAGGTCATCTCTACCATTATCGCCAGATGGGACTGGTGGCAGAGATCTTTTCCCGGGAAATCCTCAAAAAACTTCCGGGCAAGAGTGCGATTGGACATGTCCGATACTCCACCTCTGGTTCAAGCGAACTGAAGAATGCCCAGCCTTTTGTCGTGGATTACGCCAAAGGGACGATGGCGATTTCTCATAACGGAAATCTGACGAATGCCTTTCTGATCAAAAGCGAACTCGAATCAAAAGGCTCCATCTTTCAATCCAATATGGATTCGGAAGTCATTGTCCATCTCATCGCTCGAGCTAAGGAGAGGACATTTATCGAACGGGTGGTTCATGCCCTAAAACAGGTGGAGGGAGCCTACTCCCTTCTTCTCCTTACAGAGAAAGAAATGATTGCGGCTCGGGATCCCTATGGGTTTCGTCCCCTGGTGTTAGGGGCCCTTAAGAATTCGCCCGTCGTTGCCTCAGAGACCTGTGCCTTCGATCTGATAGGAGCGAAATTTATAAGAGAGATCGACCCAGGAGAAATTCTCCTCATCAATGAGGACGGAATTCGTTCCTTCAAGCCCTTCCCCGCTAAACCCCATCATCAATGTATCTTTGAATTCATCTATTTTGCCCGTCCTGACAGCTTCATCTTCAATCATAATGTTTATGAGATCCGGAAATCCCTGGGAATCCAGCTGGCAAAAGAGTCTCCAGCAAAGGTGGATATGGTGGTTCCTATCCCCGACTCTGGATTTCCAGCCACCCTGGGATATGCCTTTGAATCCAATCTCCCCCTCGAACTCGGGATGATTCGAAACCATTACGTAGGTCGAACCTTTATCGAACCCGAGCAGAGGATTCGTCACTTCGGGGTCAAGATTAAATTAAATCCGGTGAAGGAACTTTTGAGAGGAAAGAGGATCGTTATTGTCGACGACTCTATTGTTCGGGCAACGACCAGCCGAAAGATCGTTAAGATGTTTCGAAATGTTGGAACTAAAGAGATTCATGTCAGGATCAGTTCTCCCCCCATCACCGATCCTTGTTTTTTCGGGATCGATACCCCAAGCAAAAAGGAACTGATTGCCTCTACTCATACGGTAAAGGAAATCCAGAGGTTTATCAATGCAAATTCTTTAAATTATTTAAGTTTGGAGGGGTTAAAGAGTTGCGTGAAAGGAGAAGAGGAGAACTTCTGTTATGCCTGTTTTACAGGGGAATATCCCTACCCTTTTCAAATGAAGTTTGATTAACTCGCCGTTCCCTGGATGGCTCTATTCTCTTCTTCGATATAGTTTTTTACGGTTTCATAAACTTTATCACTAATCAGACCTACCTGATGGAGCCACTCCATTGCATCCGAGATATTAAAAAGGACATGGGGTTCGATGCGGGCTGCCCGGAGCCTCTCCTTTCCTCCCTGCTCCCGATCTAAAAGGACGACCAGTTCATTGACGATCCCCCCTTGATCCCGAACCACCTCAGCCGCTTCGATCACACTTTCGCCTGTCGTGATAAGGTCGTCCACAATCAACACCCGGTCGTTTCTTTCGAGGATCCCTTCAATCTTTTTTCTCACCCCGTGTTCTTTTCTTGCCTGGCGATAATAGATCATAGGGATTCCTAACTTTTGACTCACCACCGTTGCAAATGGAACACCGGCAGTAGGGACCCCCAGGATCTTGTCTACCTTATTCTTTCCAATCTCATTAATCACAATTCGGGTCAAAGAGTTAGCGATCCAATCCAATGTGATGGGACTCGAAATCGTCAGTCTTAAATCGATATAATAAGGGCTTCGCTTCCCAGAGGCTAAAATATAATCCCCAAATTTTATGGCATCATTTTTAATGAGAAGGATCCCTACCTGCTTCATCAGGAAGAGCTTCTCTTCCATCCAGACCCTTTTTTCAATTTCGTCAATTCCTAAAATCATCGCTTCTTTTTTATAAAATTCATTTTTAGAAGTCAAGGGAAATTATTTCCCTCTTATAATCCCTCAATTAGAGGTGGGGAATAAGCCCGAGAAGGGTATTGGAGAAACCCATAGTGCGGTTACCTTAAAGGGTCCATAGAAATCGTTACTTCGGTTTGTTTTAATCAGAAACCCATTTCTACGATGGATCGATTCGTAGAATTTATTTATCCTTAATAATGCGTCAATATTGAAATCAAATTTATGGCAAATATAGTATTTTCAAGGTTAGAAGGCTATAATGAATTAATTCCACAAACCGTCCAAAAAGGACGGTTTGTGGAACAGATATTGTCTC
>Ga0209479_1001304_pt1 | contig 25810 bp, 23 predicted proteins | sample DewCreD2012metaG_2_FD_184112 | JGI IMG/M metagenome (GOLD analysis project Ga0209479, IMG submission 184112) | Hot spring sediment bacterial and archeal communities from British Columbia, Canada, to study Microbial Dark Matter (Phase II) - Dewar... ...
AGGACCTGCTGGGCAGCGATCATTACCAGGTGATGAGCGCCACCGCCATCGTGCGCTTCTGGACGCTGGTGTCCTGCCTGGCCTACTTTCTGGACAAGCAGCGGGCCACTCTCCAGGCGGAGCGGCCAGGAGAACATGTGACTTGGGGCGATGTTCGTCGAGCCATCCAGGCCGAACATCAACGCAACCTCCTGCTTTGGCTAGAAGACCAGTTCCGCTCGGGTATCGCCGCTGGGCAGCTCTGTACCCGCTTGGCGGCATAGTCAAGAAAGTGCAAAGATAGTAGACTACCACACGTCTCTCAAACCCTTCAACTTTATGGTGCACGCCATCCCCGATTCCCTGGTCCAACCCAATCACCAGGAGTTTAACCTGATTGCACCGTTTACATCACCCGAAAATGCTACCGGAAGGAAATGGCTCAACCTGAAAACAGGGGAGCCGACGCGCATCCAAATCTACGACGCGGAAGGCGGAAACGATGCCTCGGCCATCACCGTGAAAAGCTACAGCGACCTCTGTACCAACGTCCTCTCCTCCTCAGAGCCGAAGTACATCGGGGAAGACGATAAATACCCTGGCGATAGCAGCACTATCGGCCCCCTTCACCCCATCACCATCCGCGCCAAGTGTATCCTCTCCGTCGGGAAAGAATCATCGGTCCGCGAAGATGTCCAGGCCAGCTTCCTCAACCCTCTGTTGGCAGAACAGAACGTGTATCAGCGCGACGATTGGGATAAGCTCAAGCCTATGCTCAACGCCATCCCCACACGAACGCTGAGCCACGCGCTGGACATTGACCAGAAAACCATCTATCGCTGGCGCAAGGGCACACGCCCTGCAGCAGAAACCCTGGAGAAACTTATCCCACACCTCCTGGAGCACCTGCGCCAACGCTTCCCCGACACCTCTCCCCTCTCGGATCGGGAGCTCCTGGATTGGGAAGGCCTGGACGCGCGCGTGACCCAACTCACGCAAGAGACACCAGGACACCAGCACAGGTCCACACCCGTTACACCTGTGCTACCACCTGACCCACAACCGCAACCCAACCGCACAGCAACCGGCGCAGCGAGACCCACAGCAACCGGCGCACCAACCGGCACACCACCCTGCCCACCGCCCTGCCCACCGACCTGCCCAACGCTACAGAAGAGCACGGCACCCGAAGCAGAAACACACGCACAGCGGTCTAGGCCCGCGCAGCGAGGCACGCGCAACGACACAGCGCCACGTAGCCAGGCGCACCAGCCTAGCGATGCGAAGGTAGTTGCGTTGCGTTAATGTGGGGGCAAGCGAGTTAGTGGCACGTTTGAGGGGCTTAGCTACCATCCCGGCAAATACTTGCCGAAATCCTGGCTTTATGTTATAGTTACCCCCGTTGCGCCAGCACAGCACGTGCTGCTTTCCGCTCCCGCCCGGTGCGGGGGCAATCCCGAGGAAAGGAGGCTTTTATTTCGTGAAGCGCGACTATGAGGTCACCTTCGTCGTCCGTCCCCAGACGGAGGAGGAGGGCCTCAAGAACGTCATAGAAAAAGTCCGCGGCTGGATCAGCGCCGACCAGGGCCAGGTGATCAAAGTGGACCAGTGGGGCCGTCGCCGCCTGGCCTACCCCATTGAGAAACAACGCGAAGGCTTCTACGTCTACATGCAGGTCCAGTTGGACCCGGCCAGCGTGAAAACACTGGAGCGCAACCTGCAGCTATCTGAGGATATTCTGCGCTATCTGATTGTGCGTGTGGAGGACAAGAAGTGACCCTGGACGATAGGCGACGATCCAGCGCCTATCGTCTGCGTATTGTCAAGGAGCAAGCGATGGTAAGAGGGCTGAACAAGGTCATGATCATCGGCCATGTGGGCCGGGATCCGGAGATGCGCTATACCCCCAGCGGCAGGCCGGTGACCTCGTTTAGTGTGTACACCAGCCGCACCTGGGTCTCGGCAGATGGCGAGCGCCGCGAGGAGACCGAATGGTTCAACGTGGTCGCCTGGGGCACACTGGCGGAAATCTGCAAGCAACACCTGACCAAAGGTCAGCAGGTCTATGTGGAGGGCCGCCTGCAAACGCGCGGCTGGGAAGACCTGGATGGCAAGAAGCACTTCCGCACCGAACTGGTGGCCAACGAGATGATCATCCTGGGCGACCGGCGCGGCCCAGACATCGGCGAGATCTATCCTGAAAGCAGTGAGGAAGAGCATCCGTGGTAGACGAGTTCATTGAAGACGAGGAACTAATAGAAGAAGGCGAAGAGGTCGCCGCACGCGCCGGTAAAGGCGTGCGCCGGATCGGGCGCCGGTCTAAGGTCTGCGCCTACTGTGCCGACGGCATCCGCGACATTGACCACAAGCAGCCGGAGCAGTTGCGCCGCTACCTGACCGACCGCGGCAAGATCCGCCCCCGCCGCCAGACCGGCCTGTGCGCCAAGCATCAGCGGCGACTGGCGCTGGCCATCAAACGCGCCCGCCATCTGGCCCTGCTCCCCTTCGTGGCGGAATACGCCCGCGGCTAGGTAGGAGCGTGCATGAGCAAGGCGGCCAAGCGGCGCGAGGCGCGGCGGGAAGTAGTCGGCCCCACTAAAAAGCAAATACGTCTCAGCCGGCGTGAAGCCCAGCAGCGCCGGCTGATCCTGCTCTTCACGGTCGTGGTGGCCGTGCTGGTGGTGGGTATCCTGGGCTTCGGCCTGCTCAACGAGCAGGTGATCAAACCGCGCCAGCCCGTGGCGATTGCCGACGGCGAGGAGATCAGCACGGCGGCGTTCCAGGCCCGCGTGCGCTTTGCCCGCCTGAACCTGATCGCCCAACTGCGCAACATCTATCAGCAGGCGCAAGACCCGCAGCTTCAGGCCATCTTTCAGAGCTACATGCAGGGCCTGCTGAACCAGTTGAACGATCCCACCCAGGTCGGGCGCGATGTCCTCAACCAGATGATTGACGAGGTGCTCATCCGCCACGAAGCCAACCGGCGGGGGATCACCGTCAGCGCTGCGGAGGTGCAGGAGCGCCTGGAGCAGCAATTCGGCTTCTACCGCCATGGCACGCCCACGCCGACCGCCACCGCAACAGCCACGATCACGCCCACGGCGACGGCCACGCCGCTGGTGACGAACACGCCCACGCTCACCCCTACGCCCCTGCCCTCGCCCACCGGCACGCTGACGCCCACCGCCACGCTGGCGCCAACTGCCGTGATCACCCAGACGGCTACGCCCTTCCCCACGTTCACCCCCTTCCCCACGCCCACCGTGGTGACGGAGGAGGGCTTCAAGGAACTGCTCGCCCAACAGCTTGAACTCTGGCGCAGCATCAACTTCACCGAGGCGGATTACCGCAAGCTGGTGGAGGCCGAACTTTACGATGAACGCCTGCGCGAGGTCTTCAATCGCGATGTCCCCACGCGCGAGGATCACATCATGGGCGCGTGGATGGCCTTTGAGACCGAGGAGGGCGCCAAAGCGGTGTTGGACCGGCTGAGCCAGGGTGAGCCGTTTGACAAGCTGGCAGGGGAGGTCCGCGCCCGCACCATCGTGAGCGCCACCACAGGCGAACTGCCCTGGACGCCGGTGGTGGATCTGGCGCCGCGCTTCGGCGACGAGGTGCAGCAGGCGGTGTCCAGCACAGCAGCAGGCCAACATACGAATATCATTGCTGGCAGCGGCAACCTCTGGTATATCTTCAACATCACCGGCCACGAAGAGCGCGACCTGGACCCGCAAACGTTGCGCCAGCGCCAAAATGACCACTTCCAGCAGTGGCTGGACGATCAGCGCAGCACGAAAGTCCAGTTCATGGACTATTGGGAGAGCCGCGTGCCACAGGACCCGGCCGTCCCGCTGGACCTGGTGAACGCGATCCAGTCGGCGCAGCCGGCCCTCCCCCAGGAGTTCCCTACGCCGCTGCCCCAGCAGACGCCTTAGGCGGTCGGCGTTCAACCTTCAGTTTGCCCTCGTTCTTTTGCCGGGAACCCCTCCCCCTGTTTATTTTCACCGCAGAGAGCGCAGAGGGCGCAGAGATTTTTATATTCTGCGATCTCAGCGTTCTCCGCGGTAAATTTACTGCGATCTACGCGGTCTTCCCTTCCAGCTTGAGGGAGATCACCTGAGAGGTGCCCTCAGGCGTCAGGCTGATGCCGTAAACGGTATCAGCGGCCTCCACCGTCGCCCGGTTGTGCGTGATCACGATGCACTGCACCCTCTGCGACAATTCCTGAAGCACCTGGCGGAAGCGCCCTACGTTGGCGTCGTCCAGCATGGCGTCCACCTCATCCAGGACGCAGAAGGGGGTGGGGCTGACCTTGAGGATGGCGAACAACAGCGCGGTGGCGGTCAAGGCGCGCTCACCGCCGGAGAGGAGCGCCAGGGGCTGTTGCTTCTTGCCTGGCGGGCGGGCCATCACCTCAATGCCGCTGCGGGCGATGTCGTGAGGATCGGTCAAGACCAGGTGGGCGGAGCCGCCGCCGAACAGGCGGGTGAAGAGTGCCTTAAATTCGGTGTTGACGGCCTGAAAGGTGCGGCGGAAGTCGCGCTGGATAAGGGCATCCAGTTCGGCGATGACGCGCTGGAGTTGGGAGGACGCCGCCTCCAGATCGGCCAGTTCGCGGGTCAGGAAGGCGTGGCGGCTTTGCACCTCGGTATACTCGCTGAGCGCCTCCGGGTTGACTGCGCCCAGGCGGCGCAGGCGTGCCCGCCGCTCTTGCAGCGCTGTTTCAATGCCGGGGGGAAGTGTCTCTACGGACGGCAGGCTAAGGCCGGGGGTCGGATCATCGTCCGTCGTCTGCCGTCCGCCGTCTTCCATCAGCAGTTCCTCCTCCGCCTGGCGTTGGAGCGCAGCCAGGGCAGCCTGGCGTTGGGCGGCCTCCAGATGGGCTTGGGTGTAACGGTCCTCGGCCTCGGCACGGGCGCGCCGGGCGGCGGCCTCACCGGCTTCTACCTCGGCCAGCATGGCCTCCAATTCCGCTAATCTGGCGCGGGCGGGCCGGGTCTTCTCATGCAACGCGGCCCACTGCGCCCTGGACGTCGCCCAGGCGTTCTCCGCCGCAGCCAAGGCCTGGGCGCTGGCCTGTTCCTCGGCGGCCAGGCGTTCGGCGCGCTTGCGCTGCGCGGCGTCTCGGGCCTCCAGGTCGCCCAGGGCACGGCGCAAGGCCGTGACCTCTTGCAGGCGGTTCTGGTAAGCCTGGCGTGCCGCAGCCGCCTCCTGCTCCAGGGTCAAGGCACGCTCAATTAACCTCTCCTCCACCCCCTCCTCTTCCAGGGGAGGGGGCTGGGGGGGCAGGCTCCCCGCAGCAGCCCGTTCTGTCTCCAGCGATTCCACCTCGCTTTGCAGCCCGGCCAGGCGCCGATCCAGCGCGGCGATCTCCTCCTCAAGCTGGAGGACGCGCTCCTGAAGGCGGGCCTGCTCCTGGGCCAGGCGTGCGGCCTGCTGGCGTTCCGCATCACGGGCGCGTGCCTGGCGGAGGGCCTCTTCCGCTTCGGCCACCTTCCGTTCATTCTGAGCGTGCTCCTGGCGCAATGTCTCCAGGCGGAGAGCCTGCTCACGTTGGGCCGCCTCGTGGTGCTCGGCCAGGCGACGTGCCTCCGCCTCGGCCTCGGCCAGCGCCTGGGCTTCGGGGGCGCCCGGAGCCTGGTCGCCCTGGCGCGGTGATCCCAGTGTCGCTGCGCCGCCTGCCCGCAGCACCTCACCGGCCAGGGTCACAACGCTCGCGCCCGGCGGAAGCTGTGGCAGCCAGCGCCGCGCCGTGTCCAGGTCCTCCACGATCAACGTGCGCCCCAGCAGGTCGTCCACAACCGGACGCAAGACGCGCTCTACCTGGACAAAGTGGGAAGCCACCCCAAGCACACCCGGCGGCAGCCCGTCAGATACCCATCCCAGGAGCACGGTGAGCGGCACAGGCGGGCGCAGCTCGGCCAGCGGCAGGAAGGTCAGGCGGCTGCCTGGCGGGGCGATGGCCAGCACAGCGCGGATGTCCTGCCAGGTGTTGACCACGATGGCGTCATAGTCCGGGCCCAAGGCGGCGCTGATGGCGTGCTCAAAGCCGTCGCGGGGGTGGAGCAGATGTCCGGCCAGCCCCCAGATGCCGCGCACCTGCCCGGCGCGGGCGCGGGCGATGACGGCGCCGGCCGCCTGGCTCTCGCCGGGGCCGGCCGCCTGCCGGGCCAGCAGGCGGCGGCGCTCAGCCAGCCGGGCCAGTTCGGCCTGGGCCTGGGCCAGCGCGGCCTCGGCCTGGCCGATGGCGGCGGCGCTGGAGGCCAGCCGCACATGGGCCGCAGCCACCTGGGCCTCCATCTCGGCCAGCGACCCCCCTTTGAGTTGCGCCTGCACGGCCTCCAACGCCTGAGCGATTTCCTCCAGGCGTGCGCGGTTATCCTGAAGCTGGCGGGCGAGGTCGGCGCGATAGGCCGTGAAATGGGCGATCTGCGCCTGGCGTTCGGCCAGGGCGATGGCCAGTTGAGCCAGGCGGCGCTCGGCCTCCTGGCGCTTCTTTTGGGCGGCGCGTTGTTCGGCCTGGTGCGCGGCGAGCGCGGCACGGGCGGCCTGAGCTGCAGCCTGGGCCGCTTCGCTCTGCGCCTGCAACGGTTGAAGCTCCGCTTCGGCGGCGGCCAGGCGTTCGGCCTGGGCCTGGCGCTGCGCGGCCAGGGCCTCGGCTTCGGCAGCGGCCTCCTCGCGCTGTGCCCTGAGCATCTTCAACCGCTCGCTCTGGACGGCGCACTCGCGCTCGGCCCGGTCGCGGGCGGCGCGCAACTGGCCCTCCTGGCGTGACCAGTCCGCCAGTTGTGCGCGCAGGTCGGCGGCCTCGCGGCGCAATGTCCTCAGCCGCTCATCCAGATCGGCGGTCGCACGGCGGGCCTGCTCAAGCGCAGTGGCGGCCTCCTCAGCGGTCGCCCGGGCCAGCTTGTAAGCCGCCTGGGCCTGGCCGATCTGGTAGCCGTACCAGGTGCGCAGCAGTGCGCCCAGTTCAGCGCGAATCTGCGCGTGCTCGTTGGCCCGCTGGGCCTGCCGCTCCAGTTGGCGCAGGCGGGGGGTGATCTCGGCCAGGATGTCTTGGACACGCTGCATATTGCGCTGGGCCTCGTCCAGGCGGCGCAGGGCCTCCTCGCGTTTGGCCCGATACAGGCTGATGCCGGCGGCTTCTTCAATCAACGTGCGACGCTCTTCGGGGCGCAGGCTGAGGGCGGTATCAATCAACCCCTGGCCAACGATGGCATAGGTGCGCCCGGCCAGGCCGCTGGCGGCGAGCAGTTCCGTGATCTCTTTCAGGCGGACGCGGCTGCCATTCAGGAAGTACTCGTTCTCGCCGGAGCGGTAGGCGCGGCGGGTGATGCTGACCTCGGCGAAGTCCAGGGGCAGCCAGCCACCGCTGTTGTCAAAGACGAGCGTGGCCTGGGCCATGCCTGCCTGGGGGCGGCGTTCGCTTCCGGCGTAGATCATGTCCTCGGTGCGCTTGCCGCGCAGGAGGGCATAATTCTGCTCGCCGAGCACCCAGCGAATGGCATCGGCCAGGTTGCTCTTGCCGCTGCCGTTGGGGCCGACGATGGCTGTGATGCCGGAGTTGAACACGAATTCGGTCCGGCTGGCGAAGGTTTTGTAGCCGTGCAGTTCCAGGCGTCGCAGGTGCATAAAACCGACGAAGGACAAAGGACGAATGATGGCGAAAGTATACTCCGCCTGGGGCGATGCGTCAACCTCAGGCCGGGGCTGGGGGCAGAGTCACCCCCTCCCCCCACCCCAACCCTCCCCCACAGGGGGGAAGGGAGCAGTAGGGACAGGTTTATCCCCGCTCCATCCCATATAAGCTCCTCCGTTAGTTGCATCTTATCCTGGATCGGCGTATATTTTATTTTGTTGCCTTCCCCCCACGATGGGAGGAGTCGCACCCCCGGTGGCCGTTGGTACGCTCAGTTCGCGTCCAGGGCGCTGATCGCGCCGCAGTGCCTTGAAATGCACAGTTCCCTCTGGGCAGTTCCAGAGTAATGTACCCGGCAGCAGGGGGTGTTCACGGCATGACCCTGAATGATTTTCTGACGTTGGTCACGCGCGGGACCTATCTTCTGATCGCGGTTCTGGCGCTGGTGGACTTTCTGCGTCGCCGCAACAGGGTGCGAGGCGACACGGCGCTATTGTTCATCGCGCTGGCCAGCATCATCCTGATCGGCGAGATCGCCCGGATCACGGGCCTGCCCTCGCGCTGGATCACCCCGCTGACCTCGGCGCTGCTCCTCGCTCATCCCTATCTCCTGCTCCGCCTGGCCCGCTATGTCCAACCCATTCCCAAGGCCATCTGGCGGCTCGCGCTCGGCGGGATGCTGGCCTCCTGGGCGATTGTCATCGCCCTGCCGATGCCTCTCCCCACGCCGCTGATGGAGTTAATCGTCCTCCTCTTTGCTCTGGTTGAAGGCTACGCGGCCCTGGCCTTTATCCGCAGCGAGCGCACCAGCGCTGGCGTCAAGCAGCGGCGGCTGGGGTTGGTTGCCCTGGGATCGGGCCTGCTCGCCGCGCTCATTCTCCTGGCGGGGATCAGGGCAATTCTGCCGGCTGCAGCCAGCCTGATCTCATCCGCCGTGCAGTTGGCCGCACTGCTCAGCGGGATCAGCTATTATCTGGGCTTCGCTACACCGCGCTGGCTGCGGCGGACCTGGCAACTCTCAGAGTTGTATCACTTCCTGCACCGGGCCGGTGACCGGCCAACGGGGGAACAGACGGCAGAGATGCTGACCTCGCTCTGCCAGGCTGGAGTACGGGCAACCGCCGGGTTCGCTGCCATTGCCGCTATATGGGATGAGGCCGCACAACAACTCAAGGTCCAGGCCTCCGCAGGGCCATGGCCGGATGGCGACGGGAGCATCCAGGCGGGCCGCATAGCGGATGCTTGGCGAGAGCGCCGGCCCATCGTGGCCCCCACTCCCGCGGACTTCGGACCGGATGACGCCCGGCTGGCGGCCAGGGTCGGCGCTGGCGCCCTGTTGGCTGTCCCCATTGCGGCGGCTGAGCGAGCCTGGGGCATGCTGGCGGTCTTTCTCAAACAGGCCCCGCTGTTTGAGTCGGATGATCTTGACCTGTTGATGTTGCTCGCGGAAGCGACCGCCCTCACTCTCAGCCATAGCACCGCGCTCGCCGAGCAACGCAGCCTGAACGAGCAACTGCGCCAGAGCGCATCGCGCTTCCGCAGCCTGGTGGAGGCGGCGCCGGACGCCATTGTGAGCGTCAACCAGGCGGGGCGCATCGTGCTGGTCAACGCGCAGGCGGAGGCGCTGTTCGGGTACACACGGCAGGAGTTACTCGGCGAGATGATTGAGGTCGTGATCCCGGAACGCTTCAGGGAGGTGCACGTCCAACACCGGGCCGGGTATTTCGCCGATAACCCTCGCGCCCGACCGATGGGAAGCGGCCTGGACCTCTACGGTCGGCGTAAAGACGGCAGCGAGTTCCCGGCGGAGATCAGCCTCAGCCCTTTGGAGACGGAGGAGGGCCTGGTCGTCACAGCGATTATCCGCGACATCACCGAACGCAAGCGGATGGAGGAAGTGCTGCATGAGGCGCTGCACGGAAAGGAAGCCCACCTACGGCTGCTCATCGCCCAGATGCCGGCCGTGCTATGGTCCACAGACACCCAGCTTCGCTTCACCTCCTCTCTGGGTGCAGGTTTGGCCAGGTTAAACTTGCAACCTAATCAAGTTGTGGGGATGAGCTTGTTTGAATACTTCGGGACGGAGGACCCAGGGTTCGCGCCGATCGCGGCACACCGTCGGGCACTGGAGGGCATCCCCTCTCGCTATGAACTTCAATGGGAAGATCGGGTCTTTCAGTCTTATGTTGAGCCGTTCCGCAACATAGATGGGGCTATCACAGGCACCCTGGGCCTGGCGCTGGACATCACCGAGCGCAAGCGGGCCGAAGAGGAAATCCGACGGCTCAACGAAGAACTGGAACAGCGCGTGATTGAACGCACCGCGCAACTGGAAGCCGCCAACAAGGAGTTAGAGGCCTTCTCGTATTTGGTTTCCCATGACCTGCGCGCCCCACTGCGGGCGATGGATGGCTTCTCGCGCATTCTGCTGGAAGAGCATGGGGCGCAACTCTCTGACGAAGCCCGCCGCTATCTTCAGATCGTGCGTTCTAATGCCCAACACATGGGCCAACTGGTGGACGACCTGCTGGCCTTCTCGCGCCTGAGCCGCCAGCCGCTGAATAAGCAGCCGGTGGCGCCCGCCGAGCTTGTCCGCCAGGCCCTAGCAGAACTGCGCCCCGACCAGGATGGGCGTCAGGTGGAGATCATCGTTGGCGACCTGCCTGTTTGCCAGGCCGACCCAACCCTGCTCAAACAGGTCTTCGTCAACCTGATCAGCAACGCACTCAAGTTCACCCGCAAACGGGCCCCCGCCGTGATAGAGATCGGCTGTATTGTGGGGATGGAGGCCCGCGATGCCCCATCTTCCGTCTTTTGTCCTCCGTCGTCCGTCGTCTATTACGTCAAAGACAACGGCGTGGGCTTTGACATGCGCTATGCGCACAAGCTGTTTGGCGTGTTTCAGCGGTTGCACCGTGCCGAGGAGTACGAGGGCACAGGCGTGGGCCTGGCGATCGTGCAGCGTATCGTCCACCGCCATGGCGGGCGCGTTTGGGCCGAGGCGGAGGTGGATAAAGGCGCCACCTTCTATTTTACGCTGGGGGAGGATGTAAGCGATGGCACAACAGCCGGTGGAGATCCTCCTGGTGGAGGACAATCCTAACGACGTGGAATTGACGCTACACGCCTTGAAGAAGCACAACCTGGCCAATCGCATCCATGTCGTGCGCGATGGGGCCGAGGCGCTGGATTTCATTTTCGGCAGCGGCGCTTACGCCGGACGCCGGTTGGAGGACCGCCCCAAGGTGATTCTGCTTGACCTCAAGCTGCCCCTGGTGGATGGGCTGGAGGTCCTGGAGCGTATTAAGAGCGACCCACGCACCCGCACGATCCCGGTGGTCGTGCTCACCTCCTCACGAGAGGAGCCGGACATCGCCCGGAGCTATGCGTTGGGGGTGAATAGCTACATCGTGAAACCGGTGGATTTCCAGCAGTTCGCTGAAGCCGTGCGTAACCTGGGACTCTACTGGCTGCTGCTTAACCAGCCCCCAGTGTTGTAGGCGGGAGATAAAGCCCTCGGCCTGGACACGCTTAACTTAGGAGGTCCTGATGGCCACATCTTTGTCCGTCCTGATCCTGGAGGACCGGGAGGCCGACGCTGAATTGATGCTGCATGAGTTGCGTCGGGCCGGGTTCAAGCCTCGCTGGCAGCGGGTGGAGACGGAACAGGACTATCTGGCCCATCTGACCCCAACCCTGGATGTCATCCTGGCGGACTATACCCTGCCGCAGTTTGACGCCCTGCGCGCCCTGCACCTCTTACAGAAGTGCGGTCTGGATATCCCCTTCATCGTCATCACCGGCAGCATCAGCGAAGAGGTGGCGGTGGAATGCATGAAGCAGGGCGCCGCCGACTATCTGCTCAAGGACCGGCTGGCCCGCCTGGGGCCGGCAGTGACACAGGCGATCAGGCAGCGCCGGTTGCGCGAGGAGAAGCGGCGGGCGGAGGTGGCTTTGCGCGAGAGCGAGGCGCGCTTTCGCCGCCTGGCCGAGAACGCAGTGGACCTGATCTACCGTTACCGCTTTGTCCCCACGCGCGGCTTTGAGTACGTCAGCCCCGCGGCCACAGCCATGACCGGCTACACGCCCGAAGAGCATTATGCCGATCCGGACCTGGGCTTCAAGCTGGTCCACCCCGATGATCGCCCGCTCCTGGAGGCGCTCATGCAGGCGCCGATGGAGGTCAACACCTCGTTCACCCTGCGCTGGATTCGCAAGGACGGGACAGTGCTGTGGACGGACCATCGCATTGTGCCTGTACGCGATGAGGCGGGTAACATTGTGGCTATTGAGGGGATTGCGCGTGACATCACCGACCAGATGCGCGCCCGGATGCAGCTTGAGGAGGTCGCCCGGCTCAAGGACCAGATGATCCAGAATATTTCGCATGAGTTGCGTATGCCCCTGACCATCATCAAAGGATATCTGGGCCTGCTGTTGGAGGGAGCGCTGGGCGAGGTGCCCGACGCGGTCTACGAAGCCCTGAAGACGCTGAATCGGCGCACTGAGGAGATTGTCGCCATTGTGGATCGGATCACCACGCTGTATGGGTTGCGCCTGAGCGGGCTACCGATTGAACGCCTGTCGCTCTCTGAATTGGTGCGTCGGGCGGTGGCTCTGCGCCTGGATGCGGCCAAGCAGGCGGGCCTGGTGCTGGAGTTGGATTTGCCGGATGGCGATGTGCTGGTGGAAGGGAACGCCGAGCAATTGGCCCAGGCGCTGGATTGCTTGCTGGACAACGCGATCAAGTTCAGCCTGTCCGGCGGGCACATCGCCGTTTGTCTCAACCGCACGGAAGATATGGTCACCGTAGAGGTCACCGATACCGGCATCGGCATCCCCGCCGATAAGCTGGAGCATATCTGGGAGCGCTTTTATCAGGTGGATGGCTCCACCACACGGCGCTACGGCGGCCTGGGCCTGGGCCTGGCCCTGGTCAAGGACGTGATTGAGGCCCATGGGGGGACGGTTTGGGCGGAGAGCACCGAAGGCCAGGGCAGCACCTTCGGCTTCGCTCTGCGCCGGTTGCGGTAAGGGTGACCCGCCGCATTGCCCCTACACAGAGGCCAGCCATTCCCTCACGAACGTGATGATCTCCTCTGTGCGCTCTTCCTGCATATCAAACCAATGGATGCGCGGGTCGGAGAGGCGGAACCAGTTGGCCTGGTGGCGGATGAAGCGCCGCGTCGCCCGGCGGATCAGCCGGACGGCTTCGGCCAGGTCAATCTCCCCCCGAACATAGCGCGCCATCTCACGGTAACCCAGGCTGGACATGGAAGGCAGGCTGGGATGGTAGCCCTGCGCCAGCAGGCGGCGCACCTCCTCAGGCCAGCCGGCCGCGATCATGGCGTCAATACGGGCGTCGGCGCGGGCGTAGAGCACAGCGCGGGGCAAGGTCAGGCCGATCTGCAAGATGGCGTAAGGCGGCGGCTGGCGGCGGCGCAGGGCGGAGAAGGGGCGGCCTGTCGTCAGCGTGACCTCCAACGCGCGCACCACCCGGCGCACATTGTGGGGGTCAATCCAGCCGGCGGCCTCCGGGTCAAGCGCTATCAGCCAGCGCCAGGGGTCGGGGACAAGCGCGATCTGGCCTGTCATCGCGGCGGTCAGGAGTGCGCGCAGCCTGGGGTGGGGCGGCGCCGCCGGCACGCGCCAGCCCTCCAGCACGGCGCGCACGTACTGGCCGGTGCCGCCGACGAGGAGGGGGAGTTTGCCTCGCGCCAGGATAGCGTCTATAGCGGCGTAGGCCAGGGCCTGGTATTGTGCCAGGCCCAGCGTTTCGTCGGGGTCCAGGATGTCAATCAGGTGATGGGGAACGCGCGCCCGCTCCTCCGGCGTCGGCTTGGCCGTGCCGATGTCCAGGCCGCGATACACCAGGCGCGAATCGGCGGAGACAATCTCCCCACCCAAGGCCTCGGCCAGCCGCAGCGACAGCGCGGTTTTGCCCACAGCCGTGGGGCCGACGATTGCCACGACGGGCTGTCGTCCGCTGCCTGCTGTCCCCCGTCCGTCGTCATCCCTCAACGGCATTCTCAATGTGCTCCACCCGCAACAACTCCCCCCGCGCCGACAAGGCCACAGCAACGACATCAATGCGCCAGGCGATGTCGCTCAGGCCGCGTTCGGCCAGGTAAGCCTGGGCCACGGCCAGCAGGTGGGCCTGCTTGCGGGCGGTGATGGACTCTTCCGGCGAGCCGTAATCCTGGCCACGCCGCGTGCGCACCTCCACAAAGACGAGGGTGTCGCCATCCTGGGCAATCAGGTCGGCTTCACCGGCGGAGCAGCGATAGTTGCGCTCCAGGATGGTCAGGCCGTGACCGGCCAGATAGCGTTCGGCCAGGCGCTCGCCGCGCCAGCCCAGGCGTTGGCGCGTGTGGGTCATGGGCTTGTTGGCGACGATGGACGATGGACGGCAGACGACCGCTGGGGGTCCGTCGTCCGCAACGCCACCAGTGCTTCATAGTGGCGCAGATACTCCGCCGTAGTGCGCTCAATGCTATAGCGCTCGCTGGTGGCCCGCGCCCCGGCAGCCAGCCGCGCCCGCAGGCTCTCATCCGCCATCAGGCGGACAATGTGCGCCGCCAGCGAGGCCGCGTCCCCCAGCGCCAACAGCCCATTGTACCCATGCTCAATCAGGTCATTGACGCCGGGCGCGTTCACCCCGATCACCGGCAGGCCCGCCGCCAAGGCCTCTACCACAGAGAGGGGGTGGACCTCGGTGACAGAAGCGGTGATGAAGGCATCGGCAGCGGCCAGGTAGCCCGGCACCTCCGCGTAGGGCCGCAGCCCGGCGAAGTGGACAAGCGGGTGCAGGCCCATCTGAGCCACCTGTTGGCGCAGCCGGGGCGCCTCCGGCCCATCGCCCACCAGGAGCAGGCGCAGTTCCGGCAGGGCGGTCTGCGCGGCGGCGAAGGCCCGCAGCAGGAGGTCCAGGTTTTTCTCCGGGCTGAGCCGCCCGGTGTAGATGAGCACGTGGGCCTCCGCTGGCCAGCCGAAGTCGGTGCGCCAGCGCGGTTGGGCCGGCGTGCGGAAGGAGGCCAGATCAATCCCGTTGGGGATGATGGTGATAGGCGTCGTCACGCCCAGATCGCGAAGGACAGCCGCCAGGCCAGGGGAGGGGGCCACGACCAGGTCGCATTGGGCGGTAAAGCCAGGCATGTAGGAGCGCAGGAGCATCTCGGCCAGGGCGTCGGAGAGCGGCGGCAGGTAGTGCTGCGCATAGAGGTCGTAGCGCGTATGGTTGGTGTAAACGATAGGTAAGCCCCAGGCTTTGCCATAGCGCAGGGCCAGCCGCCCGCTGACGAAGGGATGATGGACATGGAGCAGGTCCATCGTCTGCAATTGCTGCCGGGCCACGTCGGAATAGCGCAGGCTGATGTGGTAGCCCGTGTCTGAGATGGGCAGGGCGGGCGAACGGATAATATGCTCAGCCTCATCCTCTGGCTGGGGGCTGCCCCAGGTGAAGACCATCACCGTGTGCCCGGCGGCCTCCAACTGACGCTTGTGCAGCGCGATGGAATTGGTCACGCCGTTGGTGACCGGTTTGTAGGCGTCCGTGAGCATCCCGATACGCATAGCGCACATAGCGGTCAGCTTCAGCCGTCTGTCGCCTGCTGAAGCTGACCGCCAACTATAGCAGGGATACTGGCTCAAGACAAGAGGAGCTGAAACTGCCCCCAGTGGGCAATGTGCCCCCCACAACACGCGGGAGAGGACATATCACCGCTCTAGACTGGGTTGGAGGATCACCACCGTCGCATTGATGCTGCCGTCGGGGTTACGCTGGCCGGTGATGGTGACATTCTCGCCTGCCCTCAAGTCGTCTTTGCTGCCCTCAACCGACTTAAAGATGCGCACCTCTGCGGAAAGGTGGATGGTGACAGGCCCTTGCGGGCCGTTGACGATGACGGTATCCCCATTCACGCTCTCTATCGTGCCGCGTGCGCCGCCGAAGTTACCGCCAGCGCCGCCAAAGAAGCCCCCTCCCTGCCCCTGCGCACCAAGCCGTTGCTGCAAGAACTGAGCGCGTTCGGCGGCGGCAGCGGCGGCCTGCGCGCTTTCATAGCGCACGCCCAGGAAAAACCCACCTGCCCCGACAGCGATCACCAGGACAAGCCCGACAATCCCCCAAAGCGTTCTGTGTGCCATAGCGCCTTATCCCCTCCCGTGAAAGGGTGCATGAGATGGGAACGGGAATCCCGTTTCCCGTTTTACGTTTCACGTCTCACTCATACCGCAGCGCCTCAATCGGGTTCAGCGCAGCGGCGCGGCTGGCCGGGTAGATGCCGAAGAAGATGCCCACGGCCATAGAGAACAGCGTCGCCATGAGCACCGCATCTAAGCCCACCTCCGGCTGGATCGCCGTGGTTCCCAGTTGGATATTGCCCAGCAGGCGAGAGATACCCCAGCCGACAGCGATGCCCAGGACACCACCCATCACGCTTAGCATAACTGCCTCAATCAGGAACTGCGTCAGGATGTCACGGCGGCGCGCCCCCACCGCCTTGCGGATGCCGATCTCCCGTGTGCGCTCGGTGACGGTCACCAGCATGATGTTCATGATGCCGATACCCCCCACCAGGAGCGAGATCGCGGCGATACCGCCCAGGAACAGCGTCAACGCGCCGGTGATCTGCAGGGCCGTGTTGAGCACGTCTTGCTGGCTGCTGATGGTGAAATCATCCTCGTATAACACGCGGTGGCGCTGGCGCAACGTCTCGGCGATCTCCTGCGTCGCCTGATTGATCAGGGAGGCGTCGGCCACCTGGACGCTGATCAGCGAGACCGAGTCCGAGCCGCGCACGTTCGCGCCGCGGAACAGGCGGGTTTGCACCGTCGTCAGCGGCACCATGACCAGGTCATCCTGGCTGAAGGGGCCGATCGTGCCTTTGGAGGCCAGCACGCCGATGACACGAAACGGCTGGCCGTTGATGCGAATGGACTGGCCCACTGCGCTCTCCGGATCACCGAAGAGGTTGGCGGCGGTGGTATAGCCGAGCACGGCGACGGCAGAGCGGGCCGTCACATGGCTCGCCTGGATGAACTCACCGCTCAGGACCTGGTAATTGCGCACCTGGGCGTATTCGGGTGTCACGCCGAGGATCTGCGTGCGCGCGTTCTGTCCCGAAGCCACCACCTGGCCGAAGCTGTTCACCTGTGGGGCGACCGCCACCGCCGAGGGCACATTGGCCGGGTCTGCCAGGGCGCGGGCGTCGTCCAACGTCAGCGTCACCGCCGACCCGACCTCGGCGCGCACGCCGCCTTGCGTCTGTGCCCCAGGGCGCACATACAGCAGGTTCGTGCCGATGCTCTGAATCTGGCTGGTGATAGCGGTCTGCACGCCCCGCCCCAGCGAGAGCAGGGCGATGACCGCCGCCACGCCGATGATAATGCCCAGCGTGGTGAGCGCCGAACGCAGCTTGTTCGCGCCCAGGCTGTGCCAGGCCAGTCGGATGCTCTCCCACAGCTTCATGCCCCACCTCCCACAGAGACGGAGGACGAAGGGCGGACGACGGACGACGGGTGACCTCCGTCGCCTGTCATCTGCCGTCCATCGTCCACCACCTGCCCATCCAGCAGCCGGATGATGCGTTGCGCCTGCGCGGCGATGTTGGGGTCGTGGGTGACGATGACCCCAGTCAGGCCACGTTCTCGGTTCAGGCGCTTGAAGATCTCCAGGATCTCGGCGCCGGATTTGGAGTCCAGGTTGCCGGTGGGTTCATCGGCCAGGATGATGGCCGGGTTGTTGACCAGGGCGCGGGCGATCGCCACGCGCTGTTGCTCGCCGCCGGAGAGCTCACTGGGGCGGTGGTGGACGCGGTCGGCCAGCCCCACCGCCTCCAGCGCGGCCAGTGCCCGCTGCCTGCGGTCGCGTGCCCCCGCGTAGATGAGCGGCACCTCCACGTTATCCAGCGCCGACATACGCGGCAGCAGGTTAAAGCTCTGGAAGACAAAGCCGATCTTGCGGTTGCGGATCGCCGCCAGGCCATCGTCGTCCAGCTTCCCCACCTCCACGCCATCCAGCCGGTACGTCCCAGAGGTGGGCTGATCCAGGCAGCCGATGATATTCATCAGCGTGCTCTTGCCCGATCCCGATGGCCCCATAATGGCGACCATCTCGCCGGCGTCCACTTTCACGTTGACGCCGCGCAGGGCATACACTTCCACCGCACCCATGCGATACACCTTGGTGACATTCTCTAGCTCAATCATCGTTCGTGCTTCTGCCTCTTTATGATCCACAATCCCGGTCTTACTTCTCCGTTGCCCTCTATCTGCCGATAAAGAAGCCGCCGCCTGGGCCGAACCCCTGGCTGACTGTGGTCGTTGTGTTCAAGATGACCTGGTCGCCCTCTTGCAGACCGCTCAAAACCTCTGTAGCGGTGTCGTTGCTCAGGCCAAGCTGCACCGGCACGGCGATCACCTGGCCGTTGTATAGCACCTGGACCACGCGCCGCCCACCCTGCGAGCGGATAGCGCGGTTGGGCACAAGCAGGGCATTGTCGCGGCGGTCCACGATGATGTTGGCCGTCGCGGTCATCCCCGGTTTGACGGCGCTATTGGCGTCATCCAGCGTGACCGTCACGGCGAAGTTCACCACGCCCTGGACATTTGTCCCGGCGGGGGACACATAGCTCACGTGGCCGGTGAAGCTGCGGTCGGGCAGCGCATCCAGGGTGATGTTAACCGGCTGGCCGAGCTGGATTTTGGGGATGTCCACCTCCGCCAGATTCACCTGGATGGACAGGGCCGACTGGTCTATAAGCACAACCGCCGGCTGCGCCGACGTGGCCTGGTCGCCCACGCGGTAGTTCACCGCCGCTACGATGCCATCGTAAGGCGCGGTGAGCACGGCCTTGTTCAGGTTGTTTTGGGCCTGCTGGAGCGAAAGCTCGGCCTGGCGCACCTGGGCCTCGGCGATAGCCACGTCGTAGCTGCTGGGGGTGTTCTGCAGGGCCTTGAGGTTGGCCTCGGCCTGGGCGACCTGGGCGCGGGCCGCAGCGATCTGGTCGGGGGTCGGCCCGGCCTTGGCCTTCTCTAAATTCTGCACGGCGATATCTAACTGGTTCTGAGCGTTATTGATGCGGGCCTCGTCCAGGTCAAGCTGCCAGTCGGGGGTCATCGGATTGCCGCGGTCGGCGTCGCGCTGGGCCTGGGCCTGCCACAGGTTGTTCTTGGCAACCTCCACATTAAGCTCGGCTACCCGGATGTCATGGGGGTCTGGGCCTTTGAGCAACTTGGCCAGATTGGCCCTGGCGCTCTCCAGGGCTGCCTGGGCGCTGGCGATCTGTTCCGGCGTAGGCCCGGCCTTGAGCTGCTCCAGCTTGATCTTGGCGATGTCCAGCGCCACCTGGGCCTGGTCCACCGCGAGCTGAAGCTCGGTCGCATCCAGCTTCATCAGCACCTGGCCCTGTTTCACCGTGTCACCCGGTGCCACGTGGACCTCAACGACCTTGCCCGACGTCTGGAACGAGAGCGCGGTCTGGGCGCTGGCCTGGATCGTCCCGGCGGCGCTCACCGTGGCGACCAGCGTGCCCCGCCGGACGGTCGTGGTCTGATACGTGGGTCCGCTTTCAGCGTTCGCCACAAAACGGTTGTAGCCCACATACAGGCCACCGACCAGGATAGCCAGAATGACGAGGGGGATCACGATTTTACGCATAGGTCCTTCTCCTGCTGTTTCAACAGCGTCCTTACAAGATGCCCATCGTTCGTGCTCATACGATATATCTTTATACCACGCCAGGTTTGTGTATTGGTTGTGATTTGATTAAGATTCCGCAACATAGGGTCGGGATGCCCCGTACCCTATGGGGACGAGGTGGGGGCGCAGAGGGAATCACCGGTTTCCTCGATCCCTGTTGCCGAGGTGAGGTTGTGGCATAATTCGTTAAGTACCTTTCAATGCAGGCGCGATCCTCTCTAGAAAATCCTTGACGATGCGCGCTGTGACGCCCCAGATGGTGTATGGGCCGATGTGGTAGAAATAGACCGGCACCGGTGGGCCGACCAGGGCGGCACGTTCGCGTTGCTCCAGGTTGGCCGGGTCAAGGAAGGCCTCCAGAGGGGCCTCAATCAACTCGGCGATCTCGGCAGAATTCACCCGGAAGGGATACGGGTAAGGAATCACGCCGACGAAAGGCGAGATGCGATACTGCGTCACGGTGTACATCTCGTCAAGCTGTCCCAGGATGGTCACATCGGCGGGGTCCAGGCCGATCTCCTCCTGGGCCTCGCGCAACGCCGTGGCCAGCAGCGAAGGGTCGTCCGGGTCGCGGCGCCCGCCCGGAAACGAAATCTGGCCCTTGTGATCCTGCACCGTCTCGGTGCGTTGGGTGAACAACAGGTGCCACCTGCCATCTTTCAGGAACAGGGGGACGAGCACCGCCGCCGGGCGTGCCTCCCATTCGGCCACGGTTCTCGGCGTGTGCTGCCTCAGGATCGCCCGGACGCGCTCAGGAAAGGACTCCCTGGTCATTCGGCTTTCACGATCATGCCGCAGTACGGGCACTCGGCGCTAGCGGCATCCACCCACTCCACCTCATCCGAGCGCAAGGGGGCGCCGCAATGCGGGCAGCTTGCGGGCAGGGTGCCGCGCTGAGCAGCCGCCCCCATTGACGTGAGCGCTGCTGCATCAATGCCGGCCCGCGCCAGTTGCGCCTGCAGGTCGCGTTCCAGCGTGTCGGCGGCCTGGGCATAGCCGCGCTGGCGCAAGCGGGCGGTCACCTCCGGCAACAGCCGGGCCACGCGCGCGCCCTGGCCCAGCGCGATGAACGCGCCGAAGCCGCGTCTGGCGCGGTCCACCGCTGCCTGTCCATCGCCCGCCGCCAGCCAGGCGCGTGCCGCCTGGATGTGGAGCAGCGCGGCCCGCCTGGGCATAGCGCGGGCCGCGGCCATCTGCGCCAGTTCGTCATAAAGCGCCGCAGCCTGGCGCGGTTGGCCGCCCGCCATGAGCGCATTGGCCTGCTGCAACATCTGCCAGGGGCGCCCCGCGCCCCAGACGCCGCCTGCTGGGGGCGGGCCAAACAAGGCCCGCCGTATCGGACCGCCCCAACGTCGCCCCAACCTCATGCCTCTTCCTCCTCATCTTCGTGATTATTGGCTTCCATTTCGCTCGCCTCAGGCTTCATCCCTGGCTCCCTGGCCCCCGGCAGCAGCGTGCGCGCAAAGATCAGGTAGCCGGTATGGCCGACGATGCGGTCCACCGGGCGCAGCCGCGTGGAGGCCGGTTTATAGGGGCGCAGGATCAGTTCCTCCACCTCCACCGCGATAAACGGCTGGGCCTCCAGCGCCGAGAGCAAGGCGATCACCTGGTTGGCGGTGGGCACCAGCGCGCCGAAGAAGCCGCCGCTCTTGAGCGCGGCGTGGGCCTGCGCCACATAGTCCCAGGGATTGGGCAGGTCCAGGAACAGGGCATCCGCATCGCGCTCCTCAAAGCCCTGGGCGATGTCGTGCAGCTTAAAGGTCACATAATCGCTCAGCCCGACCAGGGCCAGGTTCTTGCGTGCCAGGGCCTGCATATCGGCGCGCACGTCGTAGGAAATCACGCGCCCCGTAGGCATAACCGCCTGGGCCAGGCCCAGCGTCAGCCCGCCGCTGCCGGTGCCGGCTTCAATCACGGTGCAGCCAGGGCGGATGGCCAGCTTAAGCAGGATATAGCCCAGGTCCTTGGGAAAGACGATCTGGCTGATCCGTTTGATTTCGCGGATCAGGTCGCTGGTGGAGGGCCGCAGCAGGTAAAAGGGGTAGTTGAGGTGCGAGGTGACCAGGCTGCCGTAGGGCAGGCCGATCAGCGCGCGATGCTCCACGATCCCCCGGTGCGTCTCCAACCGCTCCCCGGCGCACAGGCGGCAGATAAAGCGCTTGCCGTCGCCCGCCAGCAGCAACGCCACGTCGCCTTCACGTGCGAGATTGGATGTGACCTGTTCTCCTGTCATTCCCATAAGAGACGCATTATAAACGTAAAACTAGAAACGTAAAACAGGATAGCGATCCGGGGGTGTAATTCAATTTAGGGGCGACTTTGGGCTGGTGCGGGCGTCCCTCAGCGCCCTTACAGGCACGGTTTCCCTTACGGGATGCCTGCTGGCGGTCCATTGCAGGGATGCTCGCGGTAGACGCTCTGCCCTGCCAGGGCTGCCTCTATCGCCGTCTCCAGTGCGACTGTGGCCTGCGCCTGAATCTGCCACCAGGCCAGGAACTCTACGTTGCCCGCCGGCCCCAGGAGCGGCGAACGCATCAGTCCACGTAACCCCAGGCTGCGCTGGTCGGCCCAGCCCAGTATCCGCGCCAGCACGGCCCGGTGGACTTCGGGCCGCCTGACCACGCCCCCCTTACTTACGTGCTCCCGCCCGGCCTCAAATTGGGGTTTGATCAGCGCGATGATATGGCCCCCCGGTTTCATCCACTTCAGCACAGCGGGCAGGATCAGCGTCAGGGAGATGAAGGAAACGTCTATGGTCACCAGGTCAACCGGCTCTGGCAACGCCTCCAGAGTGCGGGCGTTCGTCCGTTCCATGACCACCACGCGCGGGTCGGTGCGCAGCCGGTAGTCAAGCTGGCCGTAGCCCACGTCAATCGCATAGACGCGGGTGGCGCCATGCTGGAGCAGGCAATCAGTGAAACCGCCGGTAGAGGCGCCGACATCGGCAGTCACCAGGCCGGTGACGTCCAGGCCAAAGGTGTGCAGGGCCGCCTCCAGCTTCTCCCCGCCCCGGCTGACGTAGCGCGGCGGCGCCGTGATCTCAATGGCGGCATCCGTTGCCACGCCTGCCCCAGGCCGGTCCACAAGCTGGCCATTCACGCGGACCTGGCCTGCCATGATCAGGCGGCGGCCTTTCTCGCGGGTCTCCACCAGCCCGCGTTCCACCAGGAGCGTGTCCAGGCGACGCTTACGGCGTTCCATCTCTATCTTCTATCTGTGCATCCGTGTTCAAATCCGTGTGGTGCTGACCATCCAAAAGTACGCTTGCCCATTTACGACCCCTTTGGTATGATCAATGCACCTGATCCCTGAGCATTGGGTTGCCGACGGAGAGCAGCGTGACGCGAGAAACGACGTTAGAGAAGACGACCCCAGGCAACGCCTCGGCCTTGCGCGGCCTGATCCGCACCATGCGGCTGAAGCAATGGCTGAAAAACGGCTTCGTCTTCCTGCCGCTCCTGTTTGATGTCAAAATCCTGAACCTGTACTACCTCAGCCGGACGCTGGCCGGTTTTGCCCTGTTGTGCCTGGCCTCCAGCACTATCTATATTATCAACGATCTGGTGGACATTGAGAAAGATCGCCGCCATCCGGTGAAGCGCCACCGGCCCCTGGCCTCCGGCCAACTCTCACCGGTTGTGGCCCTCGCCGCCGCCGCCCTCCTCCTCCTGGTCACCCTGCCGCTCTCTTTTGTGCTGCATCCCACTTTTGGGATGATCGTTGCTGGCTACATCGGGCTGCAACTGCTGTATTCGTTCTCACTCAAGCACGTCATCATCCTGGATGTGCTGGCGGTCTCGGCGGGCTTTGTTCTGCGGGTAGCGGCAGGGGCGACCCTGGTGGAGGCGGAGCGCTTCTCGCCCTGGTTGTATGTGCTGACGACGCTGTTGGCGCTGTTCCTGTCATTCGGCAAGCGGCGGCACGAACTGCTCCTGCTGAAAGAGGACGCCAACAGCCACCGCGCCAGCCTGGAGGAGTATAACCTCCCCCTGCTGGACGAGATGATCAGCGTGGTCACCGCCACAACGGTCGTGGCCTATTCCCTCTACACCTTTTCCGCTGAGAACTTGCCCAAAAACCACACTATGATGCTGACGATCCCCTTTGTGTTGTACGGCATTTTCCGCTACCTCTACCTGATCCATGTGAAGGGGGAAGGCGACGCGCCTGACGAGGTCGTGCTGCGCGACCGCCCCATGCAGATCACGCTGGTCCTATGGGGCCTTTCCTCGTTCCTGATCCTCTACACCGAACAGATCAAGGCGATCCTCCAGCGCTTCCTCGGCGGATAATGACAATGGACGACAGAGGGCAGAGGGCAGATGATAGACGACCATCCGTCGTCCACGCCAGTGCCCCTGGCAAGATTATCCTGTGCGGCGAGCACGCGGTCGTCTATGGGCGACCAGCCATCGCCATCCCCATCAGCCAGGTGCAGGCGACCGCAACCGTAGAGCCCGCCGCGCCGGGCGCGGGCCTGACGATCCACGCCCCCGACATGGGCCTTGTGCTCCGGCTGGACGAGGCCCCCCCCGATCAGCCTTTGGCGGCGATTGTGCGGGGGACGCTGGCTCATCTGGGCGTAGAGGCCCCGGACGCCACGATCACTGTGCGGTCTACCATCCCTGTGGCCAGCGGCATGGGCTCCAGCGCAGCGGTCTCTACGGCGATGGCCCGCGCCCTGGCCCGCTATTTGGGGGCGCCCCTGGAGAGGGCGGCGCTCTCTGCCCTGGTCTACGAGGTGGAAAAGCTCCACCATGGCACCCCCAGCGGCGTGGACAACACCGTTATCGCCTATGAGCAGCCGGTGTACTTCGTTCGTGGCCAGCCCATTGAGCGGCTCACCATCCGGGGGCGTTTCCATCTGCTCATCGGCGATACCGGTGTCCCTGCGCTCACGCGCCTGGCCGTCGGCGATGTGCGCCGCGCCTGGGAGGCCGACCCGGCCACCTATGAGCGGCTGTTTGACGAGATCGGCGCCATCGTGCGGGCGACGCGGGCCGCGCTGGAGAGCGGCGACGCGGCCCGCCTGGGGCCGCTGCTGAACGCGAACCAGGAGCGGCTGCGCCAGATCGGGGTCTCCTCGCCGGAACTGGAGCGGCTGATCGCGGCGGCGTTGGCTGCCGGGGCGAGCGGCGCCAAGCTGTGCGGCGGCGGGCGCGGGGGGAACATGATCGCGTTGGTCTCCCCAACCACACAAGCCGCCGTCGCCGAGGCGCTGCGGGCCGCTGGCGCCAAGCGCATCTTGTTTCAGGAGATTGGGGGTTAGAGGTCCGGTTTCTCCAAAGAAACCGGGCTTCTGAGGAGGGTTTCTGAGGGCGATGATTTACCTCAAACTCGGCGGCTCGCTGATCACCGACAAACACCGCCCGGCCACCGTGCGGGCCGATGTGCTCGCCCGGCTGGCCGGGGAGGTCGCCGCAGCGCGGGCGGCCCGCCCCGACTTGCGCCTGATCATCGGTCACGGCAGCGGCTCGTTTGGCCACGTGGAAGCCCAGAAGTATGGCACGCGGGCCGGCGTCGCTTCGCCGGAGGCCTGGCGTGGCTTCGCTGCTGTCAGCGCCGCCGCCGCCCGTCTGAACCGGATCGTCACCGACGCGCTGCTTGAGGCCGGCGTGCCTGTGCTCAGCCTGCAACCCTCGGCCTCGGCCCGCTGCCGCGATGGGGTGCTCATCCACCTGGAGACCGGGCCAATTGAGGCAGCCCTGGCGCACGGGCTGGTGCCGCTCATCTACGGCGACGTGGCTTTTGATGAGGTGCGCGGCGGCACGATTGCCTCTACAGAGGAGTTGTTTGCCTACCTGTTGCTGCGCTTGGGCGGAGAATACGTGCTCCTGGTGGGCGAGGCCGATGGCGTCTATGCGACCTTTGGCGGCGACGTCATCCCGGAGATCACCCCGGCGAATTACACGGCTATCCAGGCCGCGTTGCGAGCCTCCGAGGCCATAGATGTCACCGGCGGCATGGCTAGCAAGGTGGCCCAGATGCTGGCCCTGGCCCAGGCGCAACCGGGGCTGACCGTGCGCATCTTCTCGGGCCGCTACCCCGGCCTGCTGACCCAGGTGCTGCTCAACCCTGACCTACCTGTAGGGACGCGGATCAGCGCAGAGGGAATAGCCCCTCCCCATAGGTAGGAGCGGCTTCAGCCGCGACTTCAGCCGCGACGGGGGATTTCGGCCCCAGGGCGGCCTGTGGTATAATCCTCTTCAGGAGGACGCCAGTGGAAATCGGCACGGTTAAGCTGGTAGATATTGACCAGGAGATGCGCGGCTCGTACCTGGATTACGCCATGAGCGTGATCGTGGCCCGCGCCCTCCCCGATGCCCGCGACGGCCTCAAACCCGTCCACCGCCGCATCCTCTACGCCATGTACGACATGGGCCTGCGCCCCGACGCCCCCTACAAGAAGAGCGCCCGCATCGTGGGCGAGGTGCTGGGCAAGTACCACCCCCACGGGGACGCGGCGGTGTACGACAGCATGGTGCGCATGG
>Ga0209479_1001310_pt1 | contig 25744 bp, 20 predicted proteins | sample DewCreD2012metaG_2_FD_184112 | JGI IMG/M metagenome (GOLD analysis project Ga0209479, IMG submission 184112) | Hot spring sediment bacterial and archeal communities from British Columbia, Canada, to study Microbial Dark Matter (Phase II) - Dewar... ...
GGGGACAATGTGCAGTTGATGGTGGAGTTGATTACGCCGATAGCGATGGAGAAGGAGTTGCGGTTTGCGATTCGGGAGGGGGGTCGGACCGTCGGAGCAGGCGTCATCAGCGAGATCCTCGAATAGACGCGCTTTTGATTCGGAGTGAAGAATGAGAACCATTATTACCTTGGTTTGTTCAGAATGTAAACATCGAAATTACTCTACTACAAAAAACAAGAGGAATACCCCGGATAAGCTGGAGTTAAAAAAATATTGCCGATTCTGCCGAAAACATACGGTTCATAGAGAGACGAAATAGTTTTAAGGGGAGTGAAGGAATGAAGAAAAAGGCCAGTAGCTCTAACGGTTAGAGCACCGGACTCCAAATCCGGGTGATGGGGGTTCGAATCCCTCCTGGCCTGCCAATTTCTATAAATGAAGGGTTAAATAGTCATACGTAGGGAAGAGTAGGACAAAGAAGGATGGCCTTTGCGATTAAAGAGAAATATGAGGTAGTCAAACAATTCCTCAGGGAGGTCAAAGTCGAACTGAAAAAGGTGACTTGGCCCTCAAGAAAAGACACCTTGGCTGCGACCGCCGTGGTCTTAATCACGGTCATTATTATCGCCTTTTTTTTGGGGATTGTGGATTCAGGATTGTCCGCTCTAGTTAAAGAGTTGCTTAAGAAAGCGGCGAGTTAAAGATTATTTTAACGGATGGAAATTTTATGGCGATGAAATGGTATGTCGTTCATACCTATTCGGGTTTTGAGGATCGGGCAAAAAAAAACTTAGAGGAACGAATTAAGAATCTTGGAAAAGAGAAGTACTTCGCCTCCATCATTGTCCCCACGGAGACAGTGGTCGAACTTGTAAAAGGGAAGAAGAAGGTTTCTCAAAGAAAAATCTTCCCAGGCTATCTATTGGTCCAGATGGAATTGAATGAAGAGACCTGGCATATTGTTAGAGAAACCCCAAAGATAACCGGATTTGCAGGAGATGGGACGAAGCCGATTCCTCTTTCTGAGAAAGAAGTGGAGGAGATCCTCGCCCAGATGAAGGAAGGGGTTTCAAAGGCGAAGCCAAAGGTTTCCTTTAACGTTGGAGACAGTGTGAGGGTCATTGATGGTCCTTTTGTGAATTTTATCGGAACGATCGAAGAAGTAAAACCGGAGAAAAGAAAATTGAAGGTATTGGTCTCCATCTTTGGTCGAGCGACGCCAGTGGAATTAGATTTTATTCAAGTCGAAAAGAATTAGTTCCTTTACTCGGAGGCATGGGAGATGGCAAAGAAAGTGGTGGCCATGGTGAAACTTCAGATTCCTGCAGGACAGGCAAACCCCTCCCCCCCTGTGGGACCAGCTTTAGGCCCTCATGGAGTCAATATAATGGAGTTTTGTAAGGCCTTTAATGCCAAAACTCAGGGTCAGGAAGGGATGATTATCCCTGTGGTCATCACGATCTTTTCCGATCGATCATTTACTTTTATTACCAAGACCCCTCCTGCCTCCGTGCTATTGAAGAAGGCCGCAAAGATTGTCAAGGGTTCAGGGGAACCCGGTCGAACCAAAGTAGGAAAGGTGACCCGGGAACAGATTCGTGAAATTGCCCAGATTAAAATGAAAGATCTCAATGCCATGGATCTGGAAGCCGCGATCCGGACGATTGAGGGAACTGCCCGAAGCATGGGAATAGAGATTATTTGAGAGAGGATCATGGGGAAGAGAGGGAAAAAGTATTTAGAGGCAAGAGATAAAGTAGATCGAAATAAGAGATACGATCTGGAAGAGGGGGTGAAACTTCTGCTGGAGACCTCCTATGCAAAATTTGATGAATCCGTCGATATGGCGGTTCGGTTAGGAGTCGATCCTAAGAAACCGGATCAGATGGTAAGAGGGACGGCTGTCCTTCCTCACGGGACTGGAAAGCCTGTAAGAGTCCTCGTTTTTGCAAAAGGTCAAAAAGAGAAGGAAGCGTTAGAGGCAGGGGCGGACTATGTCGGAGGAGAAGAACTGATTGAGAAGATTTCCAAGGGATGGCTCGAGTTTGATAAAGCCATCGCCACCCCCGATATGATGGGGGCGGTGAGTAAATTGGGAAAGATTCTTGGTCCCCGAGGATTGATGCCCAACCCGAAAGTGGGAACCGTGACCTTCGATGTAGCGAAAGCCGTCAAGGAGATCAAAGCCGGAAAGGTGGAATTCAAGGTGGAGAAGGCTGGGATCGTTCATGTCCCGGTAGGAAAGGTCTCTTTTGGGGTGGCAAGATTATTGGACAATATCCGGACTCTCTTAGATGTCATTATCCGGGCCAAACCTCCAACCAGTAAAGGCGTCTATTTAAAAAGCATCGCCCTTTCGACGACGATGGGGCCCGGGATTAAAATCGATCCATTAAAGATTAGAAGCCTGATAAAAACCTAATCCGATAGATCCTCAACAGGAGGGAGCAGTCATTGAATCGAACTGAAAAGCATCAAATCGTTTCAGAGTTTTCTAAGAAATTGGAAGGGCTCCAGGCTGCCGTATTGACCAATTTTCGTGGACTGAATGTGGAGCAAATCAATACATTAAGAAGACGGTTAAAGGAAGAGAAGATTTCTTATCATGTGGTCAAAAATACCTTAATGAAGTTGGCTTCACGAGGGACCCCCTTAGAAAAATTAGCCGATTATTTCGAGGGTCCTACCGCCATTGCCATTTCCCATGGAGACCCTGTTCCCTTAGCAAAGATCCTATCTGAATTTGTCAAAAATCAACCCAATTTAGAGATCAAGGCAGGTTTAATTCAAGGGAGAGTGGCTACTCCAGAAGAGATTAAGGCTTTAGCTACCCTTCCTCCAAGGGAGATCATTCTGGGTCAACTCTTAGGGGCAATTCAAACTTCGGGACAACATCTCGCTGGAGTTCTTCTCGGTGTCCTCCAGCAACTCCTCGGAGTTCTTCAAGCTCGTGTAGACCAATTGAGCAAGGAACCCAACTCTGGCTCATAGAGGGAAAAGAGGGGAATAAAAGAATCCTTTTTACCCTTTCTAATTCTACGATAGGAGGTTTTTTCAAATGGCCGACATTCAGAAGATTGCAGAAGAGATCAGTAATCTTACCTTACTGGAAGCAAGGGATTTAGTGAGGATCCTGGAGGAGAGGTTAGGAGTCAAAGCAACGGCCCCGGTAGCCGTGGCACCCGTAGCGGTGGCTGGAGTCCCAGCGGGAGCAGAGGCCGCTCCTGCTGAAGAGAAGACAGAATTCGATGTCATTCTCACCGGATACGGCGATAAGAAAATCCAAGTCATTAAGGTCGTGAGAGAATTAACCGGGTTGGGTTTAAAAGAAGCTAAAGATCTTGTGGAAGGGGTTCCCAAGCCTGTGAAGGAAGGTGTTTCAAAAGAAGAAGCGGCTTCCATGAAGAAGAAACTCGAAGAGGCTGGGGGAACTGTCGAGATTAAGTAGTTTTTTCAACCGAATTGAGGAAACGTTATTGTCTTCTCCTAAAAGGACAAGGTAGTTTTTATAGAAGATGTCCTCGAGGGTGAAGACTTTTTATTTAAAGAGGGAGATCCTATGGTCCATACCAATATTGTCCCGATTTATCGACGCTATCGAAAAAACTTTTCAAAAATCAAAGAGGTCCTGCCTATTTCCGATCTGATCGAGGTTCAAAAAAAATCCTATGAAAAATTTCTTCAGGCCCATGTCGATCCAGACAAAAGGGAGCCGATAGGGCTTCAAGGAGTTTTTAAAACCGTCTTCCCGATCAAAGATTTTTACGAAACCTCTTCCCTTGAATTTGTTAGTTATCGCTTAACAGAACCGAAGTATGATGTTGGAGAATGCCTTCTCAAAGGGATGACTTATGCTGCTCCTATGAAGGTCACGGTTCGGTTGGTCGTTTGGGATGTGGATGAGGAGACAAAGACCAAGAATATTAAAGCGGTCAAAGAACAAGAGGTCTATTTCGGGGAGATTCCTTTGATGACCGAAAACGGGACCTTCATCATTAACGGGACGGAGCGGGTCATAGTCAGTCAACTCCATCGATCCCCAGGGGTTTTCTTTGATCAGGATCAGGTGAAGCCTCATGCCGGTGGGAAGATCCTCTATTATGCGCGAATTATCCCCAATCGAGGCTCCTGGATCGATTTTGAGTTTGATCAAAAAGATCTCCTCTATGTCAGGATTGACCGACGGCGTAAGATCCCCGTGACCGTTTTATTGAGGGCCCTTAAATACACCGGTCGAGAACTGCTCGATTATTTCTATCGGAAAGAGAAGATCCATTTCCGGAAAGGAAGATTTGTAAAGGAGATTTCCAAGGAGGTTCTGGTTGGACAGAAAGCCCCGGCCGATATCATTGATCCAGAGACCCAAAAAGTGATCTTGAAAAAACATCGAAGAATTACCGAAGAGGCTTTCAAACGGTTAGAGATGAGTAAATTGACAGCCATTCCGATTGAAACGGAAGATTTAATCGGGAAGTATCTGGCAAAGGATGTCGTGGATCCTCAAACTGGAGAGGTCGTCGCGGAGTACAACGAAGAGATCACCGAGAGGTTTCTTGAAGACGTGAAGAAGAGAGGGATCGAAACCTTTGAAATCCTCTTCATCGATAATATCAACGTCAGCTCCTCCCTCAGGGATACCTTGGTGATGGATAAGATTGAGCTCACTCGGGAGGAAAGAGAGAAATTACCCCTACTCGAACCCGGAAAATCCATTCGAGAAAAAGAGGCCGAAAGAGCGCTCATCGATATCTACAAAAGGCTTCGTCCGGGTGATCCTCCTACTCCTGAAACGGCTATGAATCTCTTCTACAACCTCTTCTTCAATCCCGAGCGGTATGACCTCTCTAAAGTAGGAAGGATGAAATTGAATCACAAATTGGGGTTAAAGGCGAAACCGCTCAAGATCTTAGTCTTTACCGAGAAGTGGAAGAAAGAGGCCTTAGAGGCTGGGGCCACCTATGTAGGAGGAAAGGAGCTGATCGATCGGATTCTGGATGGATGGCTTGATTTTGATGAAGCGATTGCCACCCCCGAAATGGCAGATGAGATTCAGCGAGTGTCCAAAATTCTTCATCCCATCGGGATGATGCCTACCATTAAGGATGGAACTATCACAGAGGATGTTCGGGGAAAGATCAAAGAGATTTTAGAAGATGAAAAGACGACCCTTCGAAGGAGGGATATCCTGGAGGTCGTAAAATACCTGATTCAGCTCAAAGATGGTCAGGGTTCGGTGGATGATATTGATCATCTTGGAAATCGTCGAGTCCGGACAGTAGGAGAGTTGCTGGAAAACCAATATCATATCGGATTGGTCCGAATCGAGAGGGCCATTAAAGAACGGATGAGTTTACAAGATATCGAGACCCTCATGCCCCATGATTTGATCAATTCTAAACCTCTTTCTGCAGTGATCAAAGAATTTTTTGGCTCCAGCCAGCTCTCCCAATTTATGGATCAGACCAACCCCCTATCCGAGATCACCCATAAGCGACGTCTCTCTGCTCTGGGTCCAGGAGGACTGACCCGGGAAAGGGCAGGGTTTGAAGTCAGGGATGTGCATCCCACTCATTATGGTCGGATTTGTCCTATCGAGACCCCGGAAGGTCCAAATATTGGGTTGATCACCTCCCTTAGTACCTATGCTCGAGTGAATGATTACGGATTTATTGAAACGCCTTACCGGGAGGTTGTCAATGGAAGGGTGACTAATCATATCCGGTATCTTACTGCTCTGGATGAGGAGGAGGAGATCGCTGGACAGAAGCCAGCCATCGCTCAGGCCAATGCTCCCATTGATAAAGAGGGGCGATTTACCAGCCCCCTTGTCTCTGCTCGTAGAGGTGGGGAATTTGTAATGGTCAAGCCTGAGGACGTTCACTATATGGACGTTTCACCCAAACAACTGGTCAGTGTCGCCACGTCGCTCATCCCCTTCTTGGAGAACGATGATGCGAACCGAGCGCTGATGGGTTCCAATATGCAGCGTCAAGCCGTTCCCTTGATGAGGACGGACGCCCCACTGATCGGCACAGGGATGGAGGCCGTCGTGGCAAGAGACTCTGGGGTGACGGTCTTGGCCAAAAGGGACGGGGTGGTGGAAGATGTGGATGCGACCCGGATTGTCATTCGTGCCGATGAAGATAGCCAGCAAGAGTCAGACACCGGGGTCGATATCTATACCCTCATCAAATATAAACGCTCCAATCAAAATACCTGTATCAATCAAACACCCATCGTCTCGATAGGGGAGCGAGTCAAGAAAGGTCAGGTCATTGCCGATGGTCCGGCCACGGACATGGGAGAGTTAGCTCTGGGGCGAAATGTTTTGGTCGCCTTTATGCCATGGGGAGGATACAACTTTGAAGATTCTATCCTCATCAGTGAGAAGCTGTTGAAGGAGGATACCTACACCTCCATTCATATCGAAGAATTTGAGTGTGTAGCGAGAGATACAAAATTAGGGAAAGAAGAGATCACCCGTGATATTCCCAATGTGGGAGAAGAGGCCCTGAAGAATCTGGATGAGAGTGGAATCATTCGAATCGGCGCAGAGGTGAAACCGGGCGATATCCTGGTAGGAAAGGTAACTCCCAAAGGGGAGACTCAGCTTTCTCCAGAGGAGAAGCTTCTCCGCGCGATCTTTGGCGAGAAGGCAGGGGATGTGAGAGATACGTCCCTTCGTGTTCCCCATGGGATTGAAGGGGTCGTCATCGATGCGAAAGTCTTCTCCCGAAAAGGTCAAGAGAAGGATGAGAGGACGAAAGCCATTGAAGAACAGGAGAAGGCACGCCTGCTAAAAAATCAGGCCGACGAGATTCGCATCATCCAGAATAGCACCCGGCGGAAGATAGGAAAATATCTAATCGGAAAGCGAGCCGCCCGTCGGATTGCCGATCCCAAAAAGAATCGGGTCTATCTGGAGGCAAAGGAGAAGATAAAAGAAGACCATCTTTTCGCCATCCCCTTTGATCGGCTCAAAGAGATCGATGTCCTGGAAGGAAAGCGGATTCTCCCGGAGGTCCACAAGATTCTCGATCGGGCTGAACTTCAGATCAATGTGGTGAAAGGCGTGTTTGCGGAAAAATTAGCCAAATTAAAGAAGGGGGATGAGTTGGCCCCGGGGGTGATCAAATCCGTCAAGGTCTATGTGGCGATGAAAAGAAAGCTCTCTGTGGGAGATAAGATGTCCGGACGTCATGGAAACAAAGGGATCATCTCCCGGATTCTCCCCGAGGAAGACATGCCCTATCTCGAGGATGGGACGCCGGTGGATATCGTCCTCAATCCATTAGGAGTCCCTTCCCGAATGAACGTAGGTCAGATCCTGGAGACCCATCTCGGTTGGGCCGCCAAAGGATTAGGGGTAAAGATTTCCGAATATATCCATAAAAACTTTAACCCTAAAATTTTAAGAAGAAGAATCAAGGAGATCTATTCCTCCCGCGAGGTGAACGAGTATCTGGATCAAGCCACCGATGAAGAAGTATTGGAGTTGGCCCGGAAATTAGAGAAGGGGATTTATGTCTCTGTCCCTGTTTTTGATGGGGCTTCAGAAGAAGAGATCAAAGAGCACTTGGCCAAGGCGGGACTTCCCACCAGTGGACAGACGATCCTCTACGATGGGAGGACAGGAGAACCATTTCATCATAAGGTGACTGTGGGATATATGTACCTCCTGAAACTCCATCATCTGGTGGATGATAAGATCCATGCACGATCGATTGGTCCTTATTCCTTGGTCACCCAGCAGCCCTTGGGAGGAAAGGCCCAATTCGGGGGACAGCGACTGGGAGAGATGGAAGTCTGGGCCTTGGAGGCTTATGGAGCCGCCCATTCCCTTCAGGAATTTTTGACAGTAAAATCGGACGATGTGGCTGGAAGAACTCGCGTCTATGAAGCCATTGTGAAGGGAGAACATACCTTTGAACCCGGTCTCCCGGAATCTTTCAATGTTTTGGTCAAAGAGTTACAGAGCCTCTGTTTGGATACCGAGCTCATCGAGGAAAAGAGGGAAGAAGAATTTTAGAATAAATAAAAAAACCATTTTCGATCGAAAAGGAGGAGACGTTGGAAGACTATTTGACATTTTTTGAAAAAGGGAAAAGTCCGATTAATTATAACGCCATCCGAATCTCGATCGCCTCTCCAGAGAAGATCGAATCCTGGTCTCATGGGGAGGTGAAAAAGCCGGAGACCATTAACTATCGAACTTTTAAACCTGAGAAGGATGGTCTCTTCTGCGCAAAGATTTTTGGTCCTACAAAGGACTACGAATGTAATTGTGGAAAATATAAACGAATGAAACATCGGGGAATTGTCTGTGAAAAGTGTGGAGTGGAGGTCATCCAGTCGAAGGTCCGCCGGGAGAGGATGGGACATATCCGACTGGCCACCCCTGTCGCCCATATCTGGTTTCTGAAGAGCATTCCAAGCAAGATCGGAATCCTGGCAGATATGACCCTAAGGGAGTTAGAACGAATTCTCTATTTCGAGTCCTATTTGGTCTTGGATGGGAAAGGGACTCCTTACAAACGAGGGGATATCCTTTCGGAAGAAAAGTATCAGGAGGCAAAAGAGAAGTATGGGGATCAACTCGTCGTGATGCAGGGGGCAGAGGCGATACGGGAACTGCTGAGGACGACCGATGTAAAAGAACTCTCTCAAAAACTCCGAACGGAGATGAAAGAGACCACCTCTGAGGCCAAGAAGAGACGTTTGGCCAAACGGTTGAAGATCATCGAGTCTTTCCTCGAGTCCGGGAATAAGCCGGAATGGATGATCCTTGAAGTCATCCCTGTTCTCCCCCCAGATCTTCGCCCTCTTGTTCCTTTAGATGGAGGACGGTTTGCCACCTCCGATCTCAACGACCTCTATCGAAGGGTCATCAATCGGAACAATCGTCTCAAACGGCTTCTGGAACTCAACGCCCCGGAGATTATCATCCGAAATGAAAAACGAATGCTCCAGGAGGCGGTAGATGCCCTGTTCGATAATGGGAAGAGAGGAAGGGCCATTCTGGGAGCTAATAAGAAACCCCTGAAGTCCCTCAGTGATATGCTTCGAGGGAAACAGGGAAGATTTCGTCAGAACTTATTGGGAAAGCGAGTGGACTATTCTGGGCGTTCGGTTATCGTCATTGGACCTGAGTTAAAGCTTCATCAATGTGGTCTTCCTAAGAAGATGGCCCTTGAGCTCTTTAAACCCTTCATCTACCATCTTCTTCAAGCAAAAGGATTGGCCACGACCATCAAGAGTGCCAAGAAGATGATCGAGAAGGAGAGGCCCGAGGTCTGGGATGTTTTGGATGAGGTCATTCGAGAACATCCTGTCCTTTTGAATCGTGCCCCTACCCTTCATCGTTTAGGAATTCAGGCCTTTGAACCCTTACTCATTGAAGGGAAGGCCATTCAACTTCATCCCTTGGTCTGTACGGCCTTTAATGCTGATTTTGATGGGGACCAGATGGCTGTTCATGTCCCTCTCTCAGTAGAAGCCCAAGCCGAGGCCAGGATTCTCATGATGTCCACCAATAATATCCTTTCTCCTGCCAATGGAAGACCGATCATTGTCCCGACCCAAGACATCGTGCTTGGGATCTACTATATGACTCGGGAGCGTCCTTTTGTAAAGGGAGAAGGAAAGGTCTTTTCAAATCCTGAAGAGGTCCGAATCGCCTACGATGCCCAAGAAGTAGACCTTCATGCTCGAATTAAGGTCCGAATCGACGGAATAATGGTCGAGACGACGGTAGGCCGGATTCTTCTTAAAGAGATCCTCCCTGAAGAGATTCCCTTCTCCTTGATCAACAAGGTGATCAAAAAGAATGAGTTGGCGGCTTTAGTCGAATACTGTTACCGGTATTGCGGAGAGAAGAAGACGGTCATCCTTTCGGATCGATTAAAGGATTTGGGATACCGGTATGCCACAGAGGCCGGGATTTCGATCAGCATCAATGATATGCTTATCCCTTCCAACAAAGATGCCCTGTTAAAAGAGGCCCAGGAAGAGATCGAAAAGGTTCAGGAACAATATACGGAAGGACTCATTACAGACGGAGAACGATACAATAAGGTGATCGATATTTGGGCACAGGTCACCGAGAATATTGCGGATGTGATGTTCAGGGAGTTGGGGACCGAAGAAGTAGAGGGTCCCAATGGAGAGAAGAAGAAGGTAGAAAGTTTTAATCCTATTTATATCATGGCGGATTCAGGAGCCCGTGGGAGTGCTCAACAAGTCAGGCAGCTTGCTGGAATGAGGGGGCTGATGGCTAAGCCTTCCGGGGAAATCATCGAGACCCCCATCACGGCAAACTTCCGTGAAGGTCTCACCGTTTTGCAATACTTCATCTCCACCCATGGGGCTCGAAAAGGATTGGCCGACACGGCCTTGAAGACGGCCAATGCAGGATACCTGACCCGCCGTCTGGTAGATGTGGCCCAGGATGTCGTGATTACGGAGAAGGATTGCGGAACCCTAGACGGGATTGAGGTCGAATCCTTAATCGAAGGTGGAGAGATCATCGAATCCATGAAGGGGCGTATCTTAGGTCGTGTGGCTCTGGAGGACATTCGAGATCCGTTTACTGGAGAGATCATCGTCAGGGCAAATGAAGAGATCGATGAGAATCTGGCCGAACGGATCGAAGATGCCGGTATTGATCGAGTAAAGATTCGATCCGTTCTTACCTGCAAATCCAAACGGGGGGTGTGCGCCCTTTGCTATGGGAGGGATCTGGCTCGAGGGCGAATCGTTAACGTGGGGGAGGCCATTGGAATCATTGCAGCCCAATCCATAGGAGAGCCTGGAACCCAGTTGACGATGAGGACATTCCATATTGGGGGAACGGCTAGCCGAAGGGCAGAACAGACGACTCTCGAAAGTCAGATCGAAGGGAAGGTCAAATTCATTAATCTCAAGACCGTAAGGAATCGAGAGGGGAACCTCATCGTCATGAACAGAAATGGAGAGATCGCGATTCTCGATGAGAGTGGAAGAGAACGGAGGCGTTATTCCGTCATCTATGGAGCGAAACTGAAGGTCAAAGATGGTCAAAGGGTCAAAGAAGGAGACCTGCTTGCCGAATGGGATCCCTATTCCATTCCTGTACTGACCGAGGTTTCCGGCCGAGTCAAATTTGGAGATATTATCGAAGGGGTGACGATGCAGGAACAGGTCGACGAGTTTACAGGACTTTCGAGAAAAGTGATTGTGGAATCGAAAGATCCGGAGCTTCGTCCCAGGATCTCTATCAAAGATGAAAAAGGAAGAACGATGAAGATCCCCGGCTCCACCTCAGAGGCTCGTTACCTCCTTCCAGTAGGGGCAAATATCTTTGTCTCGGAAGGGGATATGGTTGAGGCAGGAGATGTTATCGTAAAGATTCCAAGGGAGACGACCAAGACCAAAGATATCACAGGAGGTCTTCCCCGAGTGGCAGAACTTTTTGAAGCCAGAAGGCCGAAAGAATACGCTCTGATCAGTGACATCGATGGAGTGGTGGAGTTTGGGAAGGACATCAAAGGGAAGAGAAAGGTCATCATTCGACCTGAGGTAGGAGAGCCTAAGGAATACATCATACCGAGAGGGAAGCATGTGAGTGTCCATGATGGGGATTTTGTGAAAGCAGGAGAACCCTTGATGGATGGCCCGGTCAATCCTCATGATATCCTGAGGGTGATGGGAGACAAAGCCCTGGCTCGTTATCTGGTCGATGAGATTCAGGAGGTGTATAAACTCCAAGGGGTAAAGATTAACGATAAACATATCGAGGTCATTGTCCGCCAGATGCTCAAAAGGGTCAGGATTAAAGAGGTTGGGGATACACGTTTCCTGGTCGATGATCAGGTTGAAAAGTATGTCTTTGAGGAGGAGAACGAACGCGTCTTGAAAGAGGGCGGAAAGCCGGCGGTGGCAGAACCTCTCTTTTTAGGGATTACCAAGGCCTCTCTTATCACCGATAGCTTCATTTCGGCTGCCTCTTTCCAGGAGACGACCAAAGTCCTCACCCAAGCGGCGGTTGCGGGAAAGGTGGATCATTTAAGAGGATTAAAAGAGAACGTCATCATGGGAAGATTGATTCCCGCAGGGACCGGGCTTCCTAAATTTAAGAACCTTGAGCTTTGGGTTGAGGGTTTTAGTGAAAACGAAGGGAAGAGAGAAACGATAGAAGAAGTCCCTCCTCCACCCGCTTAGGAGAGGAGGTTTTTCGCGACCCGGAGGGTCCTCTCCTTTCCTTCTTTTAAAGAGAGGGCCCTTCCTATTTTATTGATTCCAGTCTTTTCTTTGCTATTTCTGCCTGCTCTGTTTTCGGATACCGTTCCACCACCCTTCTCAAGAGACTTCGAGCATTGGTCTTATCTCCGAGCTCTAAAAAGGCCAGGCCCTGCTTGAGAAGGGCAGAAGGAACCTTATCCCCTTCCGGGTATTTGACCATAACCTTTTCATATTCCAGGATAGCCTTCTCATAATCCTTTTTTAAGAAATAGGTTTCTCCAATCCAGAATTGTGCATTGTCTGAAAGCTCCGTATGAGGATACTGGGTTAGGAAGGCTTCAAATTTCTTTCGTGCCCCTTCCAGATCTCCTTTCTGAAAGGTTTCATAGGCCTCTCGATAAAGATCTCCAATTCGGGCAGAAAGACTTTTCCAGTCCGAAACCTTTTCTTCTAAGAGAGGAGGTTTTTCGGCCTCAGGGGGTTTGGTTATAAGTTTGGCCTCGATTCCTTTGATCCGTTCTTCGATTCCTTTGATCCGTTCTTCGATTCCTTTGAGTCGTTCATCACCTCCTTTTAATCGATCTTCGTTCGTTTTCAACCGATCCTCATGACCTCTCCATCGGGCCTCTATGGTCTTCAATTGCTCTTCTATTCCCTTCATCCGTATAGCCATTTCTCTAAAATGTTCATCTTGTGACTTTCCTTTTTCCTCGAGGGCTCTGACCCTGGCCTCTACCTCACCCTTCAATCGGTCTACCTCTCTTGTGGGTCTTCTTAGATACTCCTTGTACTCTTCAATCCCGGTGGAGAGAATTCGTGTCTCTGTCTGGAGGGATTCCATTCGAAGAAGAAGATCAGCTTTCAGTTTCTGAGTTTCGGAAGAGAGGTCGGATCTCAAAGAGGAAACCTCCTGTTTTAATGGGGAGAGTTCTCCTCTGAGGATAGAGAGTTCCTTCCGTAACTCTTCCTTTTCTTTTAAGTCTCGATTTTGGGTTTGGGTCCATTGAAATTCCAGTCTCCGAATCTCCCGATCCAGAATTCTTACGTCCTGGGTAGTAGCACATCCTAAAAGGAAGATCATCCCTGAAAGGATCCATCCTCGAAGGATTCGTTTTTTCATCCTCTTCTCCATTCGTTCATAGAGTGGATTCCACTGGGTTTCCGTGATCAGCCAACCCCTCAAATTCATCGGTCCATTTTTATTTCGCAATGATGACGAATTGAGCTCTTCGATTTTTAGCCCAGGCCTCTTCATTATGTCCTGGATCCAACGGCCTTTCCTCACCATAGCTGATGGTCGTGATCCGATCAGGGGAGATCCCGAGAGAGATGAGGTAGTTCTTAGTGCTTGTTGCTCTCCTCTCACCCAGGGCAAGGTTATAAGCCTCTGTTCCTCTTTCATCACAATGGCCTTCGATCTGAATCTTGAGGTTAGGATATTTTTTCAACACGGCGGCATTCTCCTTCAAGATTTCGGCATCTCCTGGGCGAATATCATATTTATCGAAGTCAAAATGGATGGTTTTGAGAAGGGTACTTTCATAGACCGTTCCTTCGATCCCGGGGGTCTTCTTTGCAATCAAGCTTTTCTCGAGCTCTTCTTTTGCTTTCTCTCTTTCTCTGGCTTCTCTTTCTCTGGCTTCTCTCTCCCGTGCTTCTCTCTCCCTGGCTTCTCTTTCCCTGGCCTCTCTCTCCCGAGCCTCTCTTGCCCGTTCGGCCTCCATTCTTGCAGCCTCTTCTTTCCGTGCTGCCACGGAAGGTTCTTCTTTGACAACGGTCTTTTTTGGACAGCCCGCCAGGATCAGCCCCAAACAAAAAACAAGAAGAATGAGAATGGTCACTCTTTTTTTGCTCATCGTTTCCCTCCTTTAAAAAATTTTTGAAAAATTGGTTCGTTTAAAAACGTGGAGACCATGTAGGACTCGATTCACCTCCCTTTGATGGAGTTAAAGCTCTTTGATCGAATCCATTTGCATTCATAATATAAATCTTTGGGCTTCCCGTCCGGGTGGAACTAAAAGCAATATAACGGCCATCGGGAGACCAACAGGGGCTCTCATTGTGGCCGGAGTTTGAGGTCAGTTTCCTCAACCCTGATCCATCCGCTTCAATCGTGAAGATATGGAATTCGCCTCCCACCCTTCCGCAGAAAGCAATGCGATTTCCCTTGGGAGACCAAGAGGGGCTGGTATTATAATTTCCTTCGTACGTTAAACGCCGGAGGTTCAATCCGTTCGTGTCCATCACATAAATTTGAGGAGAACCTGATCGATCGGAACAGAAGGCGATCCACTGACCATCGGGAGACCAACTCGGAGAGGATTCGTTCCCGTGTCCCTTGGTAAGAAATCTTGGATTCGTTCCGTTGGAATCGATGATCGCTATCTCTGACTTTCCTTCTCGGCTCAACATGATCGCAAGCTTCTTACCATCAGGAGACCATGAGGGTGAAGCATTTAGACCCGGTTGGAAAGAGAGTCGGTGAATCCCTTCTTTATGAAGTTCCATCACATAAAGATCTGGATTTCGTTTAAGATAAGAGGTAAAGATGATCTTTTTTCCATCAGGAGACCAGACTGGAGAGAGATTGATCGATTGATTTTTAGTGACCTGTTTGACATTAGCCCCATCGAAATCCGCCATAAAGATTTCTTTACTTTCCCCTTGCTTCATCACATAAGCCAGTTTGGTCGTGTTCATTCCATATTCTCCTGTGAGCTGAAAGATCACCTCATCGGAGATTCGATGAACGAGGTAGCGAAGATTCTGGAGATGGCCCTCTATCTGTTTTCCCACAAGACGTTTCTGTTCGATTAAATCCACCAGGTGATATCGAAGGATCACTTGAAGGGTATCGGGTTCCAAAGATACATCTCCTACCATTAACATCTCTCCACCGGAATGAATCCATTCACTGATAAGGAGAGGATCAGGAATCCCTTCTTTCTCTCTCAGCGAAGGGGGAAGTTTTGAATAGTCCACCACTCTAAAAAACCCCGAAAGGAGGAGATCGTTACTTAGAATTTCATAGACCTTGATGGAAAGGCTTGGAGGCGTTTTCCCCAGTGATTTCCATTTTGGAAGAACGATAGGGAGTTGGACAAAAGAGGGGGCATTAATGTCCAAATAGACCCGTGCCTCTGCAGGGATGATCAGAAGAAAGAGAATGATAAAAAGAGTAACAATGGAGAGGAAAGATCTCAACATGTTTTATTCGGGATAGAAACGAATTCCTACCTCCAGGGTGGATTCTTTCCATTCTTTCGGAAAGGGAGGGAAAGGTTCCGATTTTCTTATTGCCCTCATTGCCATTTGATCATAGAGGGCATTCCCTGATCTCTTTTCAAACCAGCTTTTCAAAATTTTTCCGTCCTTATCAATTATTATGACAATAATGGTTTCTAAGTCAAGCCTTTCTTTCAAAAGGCTTTCAGGAATGGTCCATGACTCCTTGATCTTGACCCAGAGGAGAGAGTAGTATTCATTCAGTTTGGCCTCCAACAGAGAAGGAGAGATAGGAGGAGGGAGGGGAGGAGGCGTGGATGGAGAAAGAGAAGGTTGAGGAGGAGTGGGTGGTGGGGGTGAAGGTGAAAGGGTGGGAGATGGAGTCTCCCTCTTGGCCACCTTTTTCTGAATCTCTGCAAGAGCTGCTTTCTTTCTTATCTCTTCAAGGGACTCCTGAAGATGGTGAAGAGGTTCCTCTTTCCTTTCTTTCTTTTTAATTTTTTCAACGATATCATTTTTTTTAGGCTTCTCAACCGGTTTCATTTTTTCAACAGGTCTGAGAGTCTCTTTTTTTTCTAAAGCGGGGGTTGGTTTTGCAGCTTCCAATTCTGGGACAGAAGGAGAAACCCAAGCCACGAGATAGGTTTTTGGGATGGCCTTGAGGGCGGTAGGCCAAGGGGTTAGGCTAAGGAAGATGACCAGGGCGACATGAATGAAAAGAGATACAGCCATAGCTAATGGGAAACGATGGGAGGGAAGATTCTTTGAAACAGTCCTTCTCATTATTGGCATCCTGTCTCTTTTAGAAATTTAAGAAGCCCTAAACCCATGGGAGAAAGAGTTCTTCCCCGACGAGATACGATATAAATGGGCCGAAGAATAGGTTCTAATTCTTCGATGTCAATTTTAGAAAGGAGACCCCATTTGAGTTCATCTTCTACCGCTCTTTTAGAGAGGAAGGCGAAACCCAGTCCTTCCTTCACGCCTTCCTTCACCGAGGAGGTGCTTCCCATTTCCATCACCACATGAAACTGTTTAAGAGTTCTTCCTTTCTTTCTCAATGTTTTATCGACGACCATTTGAGTTCCAGACCCTTCTTCCCGAATGATCCATGGCTGTTTCATCACCTCTTCGAGAGGGATTCTTTTCTTTTTGCTAAGGGGATGGGTGGAAAGTCCTACGGGAATAATTTCGTCTTCCGCAAATTTTTCGTAGTGGAGGGAAGGCCGATTCAATTTAGCTCCGATAAGGCCGAATTCGACCAGATCATCGACTACCCATTGGATCACCTCTTTCGTATCCGATATTTTAAGGGAGATGGTTAAATGGGGGTGATCTTTTTTAAAGGCACTTAATATTTTTGGGAGAAGGTATTCTCCTGGGATGGTGCTTGCGCCAATCGAAAGCTCTCCATGAATTCCTTGGGAAAATTCATACAAGGCGTTCATGAGTTCCTGTTTAAGACGGAGCATTCTTGAGGCATATTGGAGAAAGATTTTTCCTGCCTTCGTCAACCGGACTTCTCTTCCCGATCGGTCAAAGAGCCGAAGGGAGAGGGATTTCTCCAGGGAGAGGATATGACCGCTCACCGTTGGCTGGGTAAGAAAGAGTTGTTGGCCGGCTTTTGAGAAACTCTTCAGTTCGGCCACCCTACAGAACGTTTCAATATGTTTGAGCTCGATGAAGACATTTTTTTTCATCGTTAAAAATATTACTCTTATCGGGAGGCAATTGCAAGTCCAAAAGTAATCCCTCACTTAGATGGGGAATAAGCCCGAGAGGGGTATTGGAGGCGTTCTATGGGTTTCGGAAATACCCCTGTCGGGCTTAAATTTATTTCTATCCTTCAGTGATGGATTACCTCCAAAAAAGAAGGCCTGGAGACGGTCTCCAGGCCTTCTTCCCCTTTGGTGAGGTTAGCGAAGATTAATACATATCTCCCATTCCGCCTCCTGGAGGCATGGATGGATAGGCGGGTTTCTTCTCTGGTTTTTCAGCGACCAGGGCCTCGGTGGTAATCATAAGAGAAGCCACCGATGCGGCATTCTGTAAAGCGAGTCTGACCACTTTGGTCGGGTCAATGATTCCCGCCTCGATCATATCGGTATACTCATCCTTAGCCGCATCGAATCCAAATGCCCCCTTTTCGTTTTTGACCCTTTCACAGACCACAGAGCCTTCCTGACCCGCGTTATTCGCAATCTGGCGAATAGGCTCCTCGAGGGCTTTCTTGACAATATCCACTCCGATTTTAATGTCCCCTTCCACCTTTAATTTATCCAGTGCGGGGATACATCGCAGATAGGCCACCCCTCCACCGGGTACAATTCCTTCCTCAACGGCTGCTCTCGTCGCATTGAGGGCATCCTCGACCCGGGCCTTTTTCTCTTTCATCTCGGTCTCGGTCGCGGCCCCTACGTTGATGACAGCCACTCCACCGATGATTTTCGCCAGCCTTTCTTGAAGTTTCTCTCGATCATAATCCGATGTCGTTTCTTCAATTTGAACACGAATCTGTTTCACCCGAGCTTCGATATCTTCTTTTTTCCCTGCTCCATCCACAATGGTCGTATTGTCTTTATCCACTACAATCCGTTTGGCTCGGCCCAGATCCGTGAGTTTAATGTTTTCAAGTTTGATTCCTAAATCTTCAGAGATCACCTTTCCACCTGTTAAAATGGCGATATCCTCCAGCATGGCCTTTCGGCGATCTCCAAAACCAGGGGCCTTTACAGCACAGCATTTTAGCGTTCCACGGAGTTTATTGACGACCAGGGTGGCCAATGCCTCCCCCTCGACATCCTCAGCCACGACGAGGAGGGGTTTTCCCATTTTAGCAATTTGTTCTAAAATAGGAAGCATATCCTTCATATTGGAGATCTTTTTTTCGTTCAGAAGGATGTAAGCATCTTCGAGGACAGCCTCCATCTTCTCCGGATCCGTCACAAAGTATGGAGAGAGATATCCACGATCAAATTGCATTCCCTCAACCACATCCAAAGTCGTTTCCATCCCTTTCGCTTCTTCAACCGTAATCACACCCTCTTTGCCAACCTTATTCATGGCTTCTGCAATCATTTTCCCAATCGTTTCATCATTATTGGCCGAAATGGTTCCTACCTGAGAGATCTCTTTCTGATCCTTGGTGGGTTTGCTCAATTTTTTTAGTTCTTTTACCACTTCCTCAACAGCCAGATCGATTCCCCGCTTCACATCCATTGGATTGGCTCCTGCAGCGACGACCTTCATTCCTTCTCGATAGATGGCCTGGGCGAGGACGGTCGCTGTGGTTGTTCCATCTCCTGCTGTATCCGAAGTCTTACTGGCCACTTCCTTAACCATCTGTGCACCCATATTCTCAAATTTGTCCTCCAGTTCAATCTCCTTTGCGACGGTCACTCCATCCTTCGTCACGGTTGGAGAGCCAAAGGATTTTTCCAAGATCACGTTCCGCCCTTTAGGCCCTAAAGTGACCTTTACCGCATCTGCCAAGATATTAACCCCCCGTAATATCGAATTACGGGCTTCCTGATCGAATTTCAATTCCTTCGCCATATCTACCTACCTCCGTTTCTTTTAGGATATTTTTTTACTTTTCTTCGATGATCCCTAAGATGTCTTCCTCTCTCATAATGAGATGTTCTTCTCCTTCAATTTTAACCTCTGTTCCAGCATATTTTCCAAACAAGACCCTATCGCCTACCTTCACATCCAAGGGGATGAGTTTACCCTCCTCTGTCATTTTTCCCTTTCCTACTGCAATGACTCTCCCTTCTTGAGGTTTCTCTTTTGCAGAATCTGGAATAATGATTCCACCCCTTGTCTTCTCCTCTTCTTCGATTCTCTTTACAATCACCCTGTCTTGTAGTGGCCTAATCTTCATCTTTGACCTCTCCTTTCTATTCAGATTTCGAAATTTAAACAGGAAGAAAAATATAATAGAATAGAAAAACCACTTTTTATTTTCTCTAATCACCACCTCCTTTGATAAAAAAACTTATTTATTTTTAAAGGGTTACAAAATTGACCTTGAAACAAAAAAATTTAACTTTTCCCAAAAATTAATCATCTCCCTTTATATTGTCAAGGTCTTTAAGGGAGGATTTGGATGTTCTCTGTAATCCCTCACTCAGAAGTGGGGGAATAAGCCCGAAAGGGGTATCGGAGAAACCCATTCCGCCAGAGGCGGATCCGACTCGGTCGGAGGTGTGGCTACCTTAAATGGTTCATAGAAATCTTAACTTTCGTTTGTTTTAATCAGAAAACCCATTTCTACAATGGATCGATTCGTAGGACCTATTTAAATTCAATCCATCCACGTTCTATGGGTTTCGGAAATATTCCTATCGGGCTTAAATTTATTCTCGCCCTTCAGTGAGGGACTACTGTTCTCTAAATAATTTACACCTTCTTCATTTTGAGTTAATTTTTTATAATAGGAAACCGAAGCGGAAAAGGAAGATTTCGGACAGAGCGTTCAAGGATGGCCTTATAAAAATGGAAAAGATAGTCATCCGAGGAGCAAGGGTCCATAATTTAAAGAATATTGATGTAGAGATTCCCAGGAATCGGCTAGTGGTCATTACAGGACTAAGTGGGTCTGGCAAATCCACCCTTGCCTTTGACACCCTTTATGCAGAAGGACAGAGGAGGTATATGGAATCCCTCTCCGCTTATGCTCGGCAGTTTTTAGAGCAAATGGAGAGGGCAGAAGTCGAATCCATCGAAGGGCTCTCTCCAGCCATCGCCATTGACCAAAGGAGCGTTTCTCGTAACCCTCGCTCTACAGTAGGGACCGTGACAGAAATCTATGATTATCTGAGGCTCCTTTTTGCCCGAGTGGGCGAACCTTTTTGTCCCCATTGTGATCAACCCATTACTTCCCAATCCATTGACCAGGTAGTGGAGACCCTTCTTCGATGTCCCAAAGGAAGCCTACTTACCCTTCTTTCCCCCATTGTGAGAGGGAGAAAAGGAGAGTATCGAAAGGAGATGGATGAACTAAGGAAGAATGGATTTTTAAAAGTGAGAATCGATGGGGAGATAAGAGACCTAAGTGAGGATATCCACCTCAATAAACATAAACATCATACCATCGAAGTTCTTGTGGATCGAATTATTATAAAGGAAGGAGTGGAGAAGAGACTCCGTGAATCTCTGGAGTTAGCTACCCGTCTTTCCGATGGAATTCTGAAGATTGAAAGGGAAGGAGCTCCTCCCCTTCTCTTTAGCCAGAAATTTTCATGCCCTCTTTGTGGATTTAGCTTTCCAGAAATAACACCGAGGATGTTTTCCTTTAATAGTCCTCAAGGGGCATGCCCTTCGTGTCAGGGTTTGGGGACGAAGTCCTTTTTTGATCCAGAGCGAATTATCCCAGACCCTTCCCTTTCTCTTCTTGAAGGAGCTATCCTCCCTTGGGAGCAAAAGGGGCGTTCCTATTATCTTCCTATCATTGAAGGTTTAGCCAAACAATTCCATTTCAACCCCTCCACCCCCTTTAAAAAATTACCAAAATCAATTCAACATCTTCTTCTCTATGGATCTCAAGGAGAAGAGGTCTCCTTTAATGTGAAGGGAAGAGGAGGGACCTATCAATTCAGACAGAAGTTCGAAGGAGTCATCCAAGAATTGGAGAGGGAATGGGAGGAGAATGGGGAAGAGACCTCAGAGCTCGAAAGGTTTATGAGCTTCGTTCCTTGCCCGGAGTGTAAAGGGACGAGATTAAAAAAAGAGGTTCTCGCAATTAAAGTCGGAGGAAAATCGATTTCGGAAGTGAGCCACCTTTACGTCAAAGACCTCCTTTATTTTTTAAAAGATTTGAATCTCAATCCTCGGTCTCAAAAAATTGCCCAACCCATCATAAGGGAAATTGAGGAGAGGTTAAAATTTATGATGGAGGTAGGATTGGATTACCTTACCCTTGATCGAAACGCCGCGACCCTTTCTGGAGGGGAGTCTCAGCGAATCCGATTGGCCACCCAGATCGGGTCCAGTTTAGTGGGGGTCCTTTATATCCTTGATGAACCCAGTATTGGACTCCACCCGAGGGATCATCTCCGTCTACTCGGCACTCTCAAGCGTTTACGGGATCTGGGAAATACCGTCATCGTAGTAGAACATGATGAGGCGACGATTCGATCTGCGGACTATGTGATTGATATGGGACCAGGCCCCGGAGAGAAAGGAGGGGAGGTTGTCTTTGCTGGTTCGCCTGATGAATTGGTGCGATCAGAAGTCTCGTTAACGGGTCAGTACCTCTCTGGTAAGAGGGTGATTCCTATCCCCTCCAAGCGAAGATCGGTGGGAGATAAATTTTTGATCCTTCGAGGGGCTCGAGCCAATAACTTAAAGAATATAGATGTCAAAATTCCATTAGGAGTCTTTACGTGTATTACAGGGGTTTCTGGTTCGGGAAAATCGACCCTGGTGATTGATACCCTTTATAAAGGGCTCTCTTTACAACTCTATTCTCGAAAGGCCCAGAAGGTCCCGGTTCAAAGCATTGAAGGGATAGAATATATTGATAAAGTCATCCACGTAGATCAAATGCCTATCGGTAGAACTCCAAGATCCAACCCAGCCACCTATACAGGTCTTTTCCAGCCCATCCGGGAGCTTTTTTCTCAACTTCCAGAGTCAAGAATGAGAGGATTTAAACCTGGTCGATTCAGTTTCAATGTGGCAGGAGGTCGATGTGAAGCCTGTAGGGGAGATGGACTCCTTCGAGTGGAGATGAACTTTTTGCCCGATGTTTATGTCACCTGTGAGGAGTGCCATGGAAAGAGGTATAGCCGAGAAACCCTTCAGATTCGTTATAAAGGGAAAAACATTTCAGATGTCTTAGAGATGAGTGTCGAAGAGGCTTGCCAATTTTTTCAAAATATTCCCATTCTTTCCCAGAAGCTTCAGATCCTTAAAGAGGTGGGTCTGGGTTATATTAAATTAGGACAACCTGCAACTACCCTTTCAGGAGGAGAGGCCCAAAGGATTAAGCTGGCGAGAGAATTAAGCAAAAGGGAAACCGGACGGACCGTCTATATCCTTGATGAACCCACTACCGGGCTCCATTTTGCTGATATTCAAAGGCTTATCGATATTCTCAATCGACTCACCGATCGTGGGAATACCGTGATTGTGATTGAACATAACCTGGAAGTCATCAAATCAGCCGATTATATCATCGATTTAGGCCCAGAAGGAGGGGAAGAAGGGGGATGGGTGGTTGCCGCTGGAACTCCTGAAGAGATCATTCATCATCCAAGCTCCTATACGGGACAGTATCTCAAAAAAGTCATGGAGAGAGGTCAGTATCCTTTGAACGATGGTCCACCTTCCTGAAGCCATCCCTTCTTTTTTGTCTTAAAATAGGTTATGGTAAAGGGGAAAAAAGAAGAATAATTAATGATAAAAGGAAGGAGCATTGCCGATGGTGGAGGAGGAAAAAGGGAAAACAAGTTTGGGGCTGGAGGAAAATGTGGAAGGTTTTCTTTGTTATCTTCTTGGATTCATTACGGGAATTCTCTTCCTCATATTAGAGAAGAAGAGTTCTTTTGTGAGATTTCATGCTATGCAGTCTACCATTACCTTTCTCGGGCTTTTTGTCCTTTCTTTGATTCTTGGAATCATTCCCATCATTCACCTTCTGGTCTATCCTCTTTGGATCCTTAGCCTTATTCTTTGGCTTCTCCTCATGATTAATGCACTTCAGGGGAAACGATATGCTTTGCCTATAGTTGGGAAAATGGCTGAGGAGAAGATTTCATAAGCAGCCCATGGGAAAGAGAAGAAAGAAAAAAAGCCTGGCAGGGATCCTCCTTCTCCTCTTGTTTCTTATTGGAGGAGTAATCTTTTTCTCAACCCTTTTTAGGAAGGAGGTTTCCCGTAGAATTGAACCCTTTTTTGAAAAGCTCGAAGTGCTGAAGGAGAAGAAAGAGGTCATCCTTTACTTCTCCAGTCAGGAGGGAGAGTATCTGGTCGGAGAAAAGAGAAAAATCTCAAAAAGGAAAGAGTTAGAGGAGGAGGCAAAAGAACTTCTCGGTGAACTCATCAAAGGGCCTTCGGGGGGATTGATTCCAACCCTCCCTCCAAAAACCAAGTGTTTGAACGTTATGGTGAATGAGAAGGGTTTGGCGAAAGTTAATTTTAATCACTCCTTATTGAAAGATCATCCGGGTGGAAGTTCGGCGGAAATCCTGTCGGCTTACTCCATTGTCCATTCCCTCACACAGAACTATCCAGAGATTAAGAAGGTCCAGATCTTGGTAAACGGAAAGCCCATTGAGACCATCTCGGGCCATCTCTCTTTAAAGAATCCCCTTTCCCCCAATCCCAACCTCATTAAAAAACCCTAATTGATTTCGATAGAAATTGGTGCTAATATTTATTCGAATTCCCTAAGGTGAAAATCTCCTTAAAGATTAAAGTGTTTTATGCTTGAAGCGAAATATATCCGAGACCATTTTGCTGAGGTTCAGAAACGATTGGCTTTAAGGGGACAGAAGATTCCTATTGATCAATTTCTTGTCCTTGATCGGGACCGGAGAAAAGCGGTCCAGGAATGGGAACGGTTGAGATCCCTTCAAAAGAAAGTTTCAGAGGAGATCAGCCGGAGGAGGAGGGAGAATCAGGATGCTTCCGAATTAATTGGGGAGATGAAAAAGGTTTCTCAAGCACTTAAAGAGCTCGATGGAATGGTTCAGGAAAAAGAGAGGTTATTGGAAGAACTGCTCTTAACGATTCCCAATCTTCCCCATTCCTCTGTCCCTATCGGGAAAGATTCGGAAGATAATGTAGAGGTGAGGCGGTGGGGGGAGATCCCAAGATTTGATTTTAAACCAAAACCTCATTGGGAGATTGGGGAGGAGCTCGGGATTCTCGATTTTAAATCTGGAGCAAAACTGGCAGGGGCAAGATTTACCCTCTATTGGGACCTCGGGGCGAAGCTGGAGAGGGCTTTGATTAATTTTATGTTAGATCTTCATACCCGAGAACATGGATATCGAGAAGTCCTTCCCCCTTTTATGGTGAATCGAACCGCGATGACAGGGACGGGTCAGCTTCCAAAGTTTGCTGAGGAGCTTTTCAAAATCGAAGGGTTAGAATACTATCTTATCCCTACCGCGGAAGTTCCCGTGACCAATATCCATCAGGGAGAAATCCTTGAAGAGGAGAGGCTCCCCCTTTATTATACTGCCTACACTCCCTGCTTCAGAAAAGAGGCAGGATCTTATGGAAAGGATACAAGGGGATTGATTCGGCAACATCAGTTCAATAAGGTAGAATTGGTTAAATTTACGAAACCAGAACACTCCTATGAAGAACTCGAAAAGCTTCTCAATGACGCTGAAGAGGTTTTGAGAAGGCTGAAATTACCCTATCGGGTGGTTAATCTTTGTACGGGGGATTTAGGGTTCGCTGCCTCCAAGACTTATGATATCGAGGTTTGGCTTCCGGGACAGAATACTTTTAGGGAAATCTCTTCGTGCAGTAATTTTGAGGATTTTCAGGCGAGAAGGGCGAAGATTCGTTACAGGATTTCAGGGAAGTCTAAAACAGAGTATGTTCATACGTTGAATGGTTCTGGGTTGGCGGTAGGGAGAACCCTGGTGGCTATTCTTGAGAATTATCAACAGAAAGATGGAAGTGTGGTGATCCCTGAAGTATTGAGGCCATATATGGATGGAGTGGAACGGATCACGAAAAAGCATTAAATAAGATGACAAATTTGGAGGGATGGCCGAGTGGTTTAAGGCGGCGGTCTTGAAAACCGCTTCTCCGAAAGGAGACGTGGGTTCGAATCCTACTCCCTCCGCCAGTTATAGAAATTAAAATATATCGCGTTTGACGCTAAGCACATTGCGAAGAGGATGGAGAGATGCCCGAGAGGCCGAAGGGGCACGACTGGAAATCGTGTGTTCCGAATAAAATCGGAACCGAGGGTTCAAATCCCTCTCTCTCCGCCATACTTAGGCGCCCATAGCTCAGTTGGATAGAGCGTCGGACTACGAATCCGCAGGTCGGGGGTTCAAATCCCTCTGGGCGCGCCAATCTTTTCAGTTGTGATCCCAAGTTTGAATTGTCATATAATTTCCAAGTTTGAATTGTCATCTCTCTGATATAATGTAGGATCATTTATTAGGGGGATAGGGGTATGAGAGATGAGAGAGAGGCTATGAAAAAAAGGTAGTTAGGGATGTTCTGAAGGGGGTGATGAGGAGGATTGATGCAGCGGGAGTTCTTGGGGTTAGTCTCAGAACGATCTTCCGGTATCTCAAGCGGTATTTGGATGGAGGGGAGGAAGCTCTTAAGGACAAACGGA
>Ga0209479_1001325_pt1 | contig 25411 bp, 28 predicted proteins | sample DewCreD2012metaG_2_FD_184112 | JGI IMG/M metagenome (GOLD analysis project Ga0209479, IMG submission 184112) | Hot spring sediment bacterial and archeal communities from British Columbia, Canada, to study Microbial Dark Matter (Phase II) - Dewar... ...
TGAGGGGCGCGGAAGGGGCGCTGGCTGATGAGGGGCCTCCCGGGCGGCAGCAGGCCTGCCACCGAATAGATCTTGGTGACCTCCAGCGACTCCTCGGGCGTCATGGCCGGCAGAATGCCGGGCAGGGCGCGGGCGAGCAGCGTCTTGCCCGCGCCGGGCGGCCCGATGAAGAGCAGGTTATGGCCGCCGGCGGCCGCCACCTCCAGGGCCCGTTTGGCGTGCTCCTGCCCGCGCACGTGGGCCAGGTCCACGCCCTCCCACTGGGGCTCGCCCGCTTCCGCCAGCGCCCCGCCAGCGAAGGGTGCCAGGGGCTCCTCGCCCTGCAGGTGGGCCACCAGGCGGGCCAGGCTGGGCACGGGCAGCACCTCCACCCCCTCCACCAGGGCGGCCTCGTGGGCGTCGGCCTCCGGGACGTAGACGTGGCGGAAGCCCTGCTCGCGGGCGATGGCGGCCATGGCCAGGACGCCCTCGGTGTGTCGCACCTGGCCGTCCAGCGCCAGCTCCCCCAGGAGCACCGCATCGGCCAGGTCGGCCATCACCTGCCCGGAAGCGAGCAGCACCCCCACGGCGATGGGCAGGTCGTAGGCGGGGCCTTCCTTGCGCAGGTCGGCGGGCGCCAGGTTTACGGTGATGCGCCGCTGGGGGAACTGCAGGCCCGAATTGCGGATGGCGGAGCGCACCCGCTCGCGGGCCTCCTGCACGGCGGTATCAGGCAGCCCGACGATGGTGAAGGACGGCAGGCCCTGGCTGATGTCGACCTCGACTTCGACAATGGCGCCGTCGAGCCCGACGACGGCGCAGGTGTTGACCTTAGCCAGCACTAGTTGTCCCTCGCCAGTTCAGGGCGACTTTAGCTGCCACGTCCCCCCGCTGTCAAGGCGACCATGGCCCTCCCGACATCGGCCCCTTCGCCGTTCCTGCGGGAAGACAGCCGAGGGCAGTTGACAGGCGCGAGGGCGAGCCATATCGTAGTGACACCCCAGGACTACGAGGGAAGCAGAGATGGAGATGCGTTTCGAGCACCTGTTCGATATATCGCTGCGCGTCGGGCAGCCGCAGGACGTGGGCGCCCTGCGGGAGGGGCAGCGGATCATCGCCCCTGTGCTGGAGGGGAAGTTCAGTGGCCCCCGCTTGAAGGGCGAGGTGCTGCCCGGCGGAGCGGACTGGCTCGTCCTCAATCAGGACGTGGCCCGGCTGGACGTGCGCATCACCCTGCGCACCGAGGACGGCGCCCTGATATACATGACCTACGGCGGCGTGCTGCGCCCCTTCTCCCACGTCATGGCTCACATGGTGCGGGGCGAGTCGCCGCCGACGGGGTCCTACTACTGGTATGTCACGCCCCGCTTCGAGACGGGCAACCAGAACTATGCGTGGCTCAACGACATCGTGGCGGTGGGGGTGGGCGCCATCGGGCCGGGCGGCACCGTCGACTACAGCGTCTACGCCATGACCTAGGGCAGGGCAGCGGCCTTACACGCTGACGACGGCGTCGGCGGAGAGGACGACGTCGTTGAGGGTGGCGGCGCCCACCACTTCGGCGTCCTCCACGAAGTCGCCCCGGTCCAGGCCCAAGAGCAAGCACGACTGCTCGCAGACCAGGAAGCGCACGCCGGCCTGGCGGGCCTGGTCCATCACCTCCTTCAGGCTGGGAAAGGCGCCTACCCTGACCTTCTCCGCCTCGCCCTTCTTGAAGGCGGTGATGCCCTTGATGAAGGCGTAGATGGTGGGCTCCTGGCCCATGGCCGCAGCGGTGGCGGCCAGGATGAAGGGCGCATACAGGCGCTCGGGGGTGTCGACTCCGCTGGTCAGCAGGTAGACGATCTTCTTGCGCTCGGCCATGGCCCTAGCCCCCCTTTCGCACCAGGACGCGCAGGTAGCCTTCCGACTTGTCGATGGACAGGACGCGGTGCCCGGCCCACTTGGCCCAGGCCTGGAGGTCGGCCTCGGCGGCAGGGTCGGTGGCCAGGATGGCCAGCACCTGCCCCTCGGCCAGTCCGTCAATGCCCTGGCGGGCGGCCAGGACGGGGCCGGGACAGAACTGGCCCCGAACGTCCAGCACCTTGTGGACCTGAGTCTCTACCGTCATGGCCTCGCCTCCTCGGCGACATTGTCGCAGTTTTCGAGCCGAATTGTCAACTAAGGCGTCGCGCCACCAGGGAGGCGATGGCTTTGGTGCGGCCGCCCTCGACCACATGCCCTTCCCGGTACTGGAGGACGGCGAGGGTGGGAAACAGCGTCGGCAGTTCGCCTGGCTGCAGCAGCCATGCATCCCTGCTGGGGCCCCAGCCGTACTGGCGCTGCGCCACGGTGAACGTCTCGAAGAACAGAAGGCCGCCCGGCCGCAGGGCCGCCGCCAGCCGCGGGCACAAGTCCCGCTCCAGGAAGTAGAAGTTCACCACCACGTCGTAGGTCGAGGGTGGCAGGAAGAAGCTCATGACATCGGCCTGCACCGCGTCTACCGGCAGGCCGCGCCGCCGCGCCTCTCGCTGGCAGAGCTCCAGCGCGGCCCGGTCGATGTCCACGGCCACCACCCGTAGTCCGTGCCGGGCGAGGAACAGGGCGTTGCGCCCACCGCCGCAGGCCACGTCCAGGGCGAGACCGCCGGCAGGCAGAAGGCGACGGTTCTCTACCAGCAGGCGGGCGGCCTCCTGGCCCTCGCCCCGGGAGCGCCCTTTCCGAAGAGGAGAGGCCCCGACTTCCATGGCCACGATGGTAGCATGGGGGCCCTGTCCCGGCCAGGCAAGAGCAGTAGCCGCGTCCCCTCCCCTGTCCTACACTGGAGCCGGAGGGCGCCAATGGAGCGTGTAGCCGTGCACGGTCGCACCCCCTGGGGCCTGGGCGATATCGCCCTCGGCCTGGGGCTCACCGTCCTGGGGGCCGTCCTCCTGGCCATACCCCTGGGCGTGGCCGCTGTGGTGGTGTCGGAGGCGGGAGAGGACATATCCCAGGACCCCACCGCCACCGGGCTGTTGCTCGGCGCCAGCATGGGACTGGAGCTGGTGCTGTTGCTGGTGGCCCTGGGGCTGACGGTGGGCAAGTACGACGCCGGGCCCGCCGAACTGGGTTGGCGCTGGCCGCAGCGCGGCGGTCTCTGGGTGGCGCTGGTCGCCCTGGTGGGCGCGTACCTGGTGCTGGGCGTCTACGTGGCGGTGGTGCGAGGCCTGGGGCTGGAAGGGGCCCTGCCCCAGGAGCAACTGCCCGACGTGGCCTTCCGCGAGCCGCCTCTCACGGCGCTCACCGGCGTGACGGTGATGGCCTTCGCGCCCATCGCCGAGGAGACCTTCTTTCGGGGCTTCGTTTTCGGTGGGCTGCGAGGCCGCTGGGGAACGCCCCTGGCGGCCCTGGCTTCGGGCGTGCTCTTCTCGGTGGTCCACTTTCAGCCGCAGGTGATGGTGCCCTTTGCGGGCATCGGCATCGTCTTCGCCCTGGCCTATGCCTATTCGGGCTCCATCCTGCCCGCCGTGCTGGCCCACCTGGCCTTCAACGCCATCAGCTTCAGCCTGGCCGTGGCGAGCGTGTAGCCTTGGGGCGCATAGCTGCTTGTTTTCGTGACCTCCGCGAGCGGGGAGAGATGGGCATCATCGCCTACCTGACGGTGGGGTACCCGGACGTGGACTCGACGCTGCGGCTGGTGCCCGCCCTGCTGGCGGGCGGGGCCCACCTGGTGGAGCTGGGCATCCCCTTCTCCGACCCCCTGGCCGATGGCGCCACCATCCAGCGGGCGACCCAGGCGGCGCTGGAGCAGGGGGTGACTCCCGCCACCTGCCTGCAGGTGGTGGGCACCCTGAGAGAGCGAGGGGTAGAGGCGCCCCTCGTGCTCATGGGCTACTTCAACCCCGTGCTGGCCTACGGGGTGGAGCGCTTCGCTGCCGATGCGGCGGCTGCGGGCGTGGACGGCCTCATCGTGGTGGATCTGCCCTGGGAAGAGGCGGGGCCAGTGCTGGCAGCCTGCCGCGCCTACGGCATCGACCTGGTGCCGCTGGTCGCGCCGACCACCTCCGACGAGCGGCTGGCACGCATCGGCAGCGAGGCCAGCGGCTTCATCTACTGCGTGAGCGTCACCGGTGTCACAGGGGCCAGGGAAGAGCTGCCGCCGGACCTGCCCGACTTTCTGCGCAGGGTAAGAGAGCGAACGGCATTGCCTGTGGCGGTAGGATTTGGTATATCTAAACGTAAACACGTCGAGTCCCTCCGTCCCTGGGCGGAGGCCGTCGTGGTCGGTAGCGCCATAATCCAGTGCCTGGATGGGGCCCGTCCCGACGAGCGCGAAGAGCGGGTGAAGGCGTATGTGGAGGTGCTGGCCGGCCGCAGGGGCCAGGACGAGGCCTAGCGAGGGCCGCGACCTGCCCCGGGCCGGGGCCTATGTGAGCTGAAGGGCAGGGCGGGCCCCGCCAGGAGAGCGCAGGGGTCTGGGAATGCTCTGCCGCGGAATAAGGGGTGCGACGACGGTGCCAGCCAACACCCGCGAGGCCATACTGGAGGCCACCAGGGAGCTGTTGACAGCCATGGTGGAGGCCAACGGCGTCCGCACCGAGGACATCGCCTCGGCCTTCTTCACCACCACCCCCGATCTGACGGCAGAGTTCCCGGCGGTGGCCGCCAGGGAGATGGGCTGGACGCACGTGGCCCTCATGTGCGGCCATGAGATGAGCGTCCCGGGCTCCCTGCCCATGTGCCTGCGCGTCCTCCTCCACGTCAACACCGACAAGAGCCAGGGCGAGATCGTCCACGTCTATCTGCGCGGGGCCCGCGCCCTGCGGCCCGAGTTCGGCTTCGGGGGCTGAGGCCCCCGGTGTCCGAAGACTGCCGCAGCATCGCCCAGACCCTACCGAGAGGGAGGAGTGCACCATGATCGTCGTGATGAGGACAGACGCCAGCCCCGAACAGATCGAGGCCGTGCGGGCCAAGATCCGCGAGCTGGGCTACCAGGACAGGCCCATCCAGGGCGTAGAGCGCACCGTGGTCTGCGTGCTGGGGCAGGTCTACCCCGAGATGCTGGACGAACTCTCGGTCCTGGACGGAGTGGAGACAGTGCTCAGGGTAAGCAAGCCTTACAAGCTGGCCAGCCGCGAAGTGCACCCCATGGACACGGTGGTGCGGGTCGGCGACCTGGAGATCGGTTCCGGCCGTGTGGTGGTCATGGCCGGGCAGTGCTCCGTGGACACGGAAGAGTACACCCTGGCCACGGCCCAGGCGGTGCGGGAGGCCGGCGCTCATGTGTTGCGGGGCGGCGCCTTCAAGCCCCGTACCAGCCCCCACTCTTTCGAGGGCCACGGGGCCAAGGGCCTGGAGCTGCTGGCCCGCGCCAAGGCCATCACCGGCCTACCCATCATCACCGAGGTGATGGACCCCCGCGACGTGGAGCTGGTGGCCGAGACCGCCGACATCCTGCAGATCGGCTCCCGCAACGGCCAGAACTTCGCCCTCCTCAAGGAGGTGGGCCGCACCGATAAGCCGGTGCTGCTCAAGCGGGGCATGTGGGCCACAGTGGAGGAGTGGCTGCTGGCGGCGGAGCACATCATGACCCAGGGGAACCATAACGTCATCCTCTGCGAGCGGGGCATCCGCACCTTCGAGACCGCCACCCGCTTCACCTTCGATGTCAACGCGATACCCTTCGTCAAGCGGGAGAGCCACCTGCCGGTGGTGGCCGACCCCAGCCACGGCACCGGCCGCTGGTACCTGGTGGAACCGGTGGCCCTGGCGGCCATCGCCGCCGGTGCCGACGGCCTCATCATCGAGGTGCACGTGAGCCCCGACCACGCCCTGTCCGACGGCGCCCAGTCGCTCACGCCCCAGAACTTCGCGCGGCTGATGGAGCGGCTGGACGTTCTCTGCCAGGCGTTGGGACGCCCCCTGCACCCGGCTGTGGGCCAGGCGCCATCGGCGGCCCGCGGCGACGGCCAGAGGCCCTAGGCCATGCCCGAACTCCGGCTGCCCGAATATACCGGGCCCCTGGAGGGGCTGCTGGAGGCGGCCGAGCGGGGCGATATCGACATATCCCGGCTCCAGCTTGGCCAGGTGGCGGAGCAGTTCTGGGCCGGGGCCACCGGCCAGGGCGAGCTGGACCCCGATGCCCTGGCCGGCTTCATCGTCGCCTTCGCCCGCCTCATGGAGCTGAAGGCCGCTGCCCTGCTGCCCCGGCCCGCGCCGCCCCCCGGCGCGGAGGAGCGAGCGCCGGCCGGGCCACCGGACGACCTGGCGTCGGCCCTGGAGCGGCTGGAACCCTTCCAGGAGGCCGCCCAGCTCTTGCGGGCATGGGAGGAGGCGCGGCGGCGGGCCTACACCCGTCAGGGGCCGCCCAAGGGCGTGCCCATGCCCAGCGGCCTGAGGGGCGTCACCCTCCACGACCTGGCGCGCCTGGTCCAGGAAGCGCTCTCCCAGAGGCCGCCCGAGCCGGTGCCGCTGCGGTTCGAGGAGGACATACCTCGCATCGAGGCCAAGATGGACGAGGTCGTCTGGGCGCTGCGGGCTACCCGCGGGCCCCTCTCCTTTCGGCGCCTGCTGGCCGAATGCCGCACGCGGCGGGAGGTAGTGGCCCTGTTCCTGGCGGTGCTGGAGCTCATCAAGCAGGGGCGCCTCTGGGCCGAACAGGAGCGTCCCTTCGGCGACATCGTGCTGGTGGAGGCGGAGTCGCTGCCCGAGTAGGCCCCTGCCCACTCCCTGGCCGCCCTGATAGACTGGAAATGACGCCATGGACAAGAACGGACGCGTCCTGGCCGCCCTGGCCGGGCTGCCCGTGGACAGGGTGCCCGTGTCGGCCTGGGGCCACGACTTCCGGCGGGAGTGGTCGCCCGAGGGCCTGGCCGAGGCGACCCTGGAGGCGTATTCCCGATACGACTGGGACTTCATCAAGGTCAACCCCCGCGCCACCTACTACGCCGAGGCCTGGGGAGCACGCTTCGAGCCCTCGCCCGACAGCAGCGAAGGGCCCCGCCTGGTGGAGCCCGCCCTGAGGGGCGAGGCTGACCTGGGCCGCGTCCGGCCTCTGGATCCGCGGCAGGGTCCCTTCGGGGAGCAGGTGGAGGCGCTGCGACTCATCGCCCGCCGGCTGGCAGGGGAGGCGCCCTTCGTGCAGACCGTCTTCTCGCCGCTGGCCGTGCTCTCGCGTATGGCCGGTGGCCCGGCGCCGGTGAAGGCCCTGATGGCCAGCGCGCCCGAGGCGCTGGAGCGGGCCCTGGGGGCGGTGGCCGTGACTCTGGCCGAGTACGCCCGCGCCTGCGTGGAGGCGGGGGCGAGCGGCATCTTCTACGCCACGGTGGACTGGGGCAGCCGCGACCTGGTCTCGCCCCAGGAGTACGCCCGCTTCGGCCGTCCCTACGACCTGCGGGTGCTGTCGGCGGTGGCCGCTGCGCCTTTCAACGTCCTGCACGTGTGCCGCTCCCGGAACCTGCTCCTCTGGCTGCTGGACTACCCGGTGGCCTGCTTCCACTGGGCGGCCCACGACCCTTCCAACCCGCCGCTGGAGGAGGTCGCGGCCCGCGTCGGCGCGGCCGTGTCCGGCGGCGTCGCCCACGAAGGGGCCCTGGCCCGCGGCGATGCTCAGGCCGTCCTGGCCGAGGCCCAGGAGGCGATTCGTCGCACCGGCGGCACCCGCTTCCTGCTGGCGCCTGGCTGCTCCGTACCGCCCACTGCTCCCGAGGAGTGTCTGCGCGCCCTGCGCCAGGCAGCGGAGGTGGGGCCGTGAACGCCCCCGCCCTCGCCCGCGAAGAGCTGCTGCGCCTCGACCCCGGGCGCGAGAGCGCTGTCACCATCGGCAAGTTCGACGGCGTACACCGCGGGCACCAGCATCTGGTCTCCTGGACGGTGGCCAGGGCGCGAGAGCTGGGGCTGGCCTCGGTGGTCATCACCCTGCACCCCAACCCTCTGACGGTGCTGCGGCCGGGCATGCCCATCACCTACCTGTGCAGCCTGGAGGAGCGGCTGGAGATGCTGCGCTCCCTGGGGCCGGACTGGGTGGGGGTGCTCACCTTCACCTCGGAGCTGGCCCTGCTCTCGGCCAGGGACTTCGTCGCGCTCCTGCAGGAGACGGTGCGCATGCGCCTACTGGTGGGGGGCCCCGACATGGCCCTGGGCCGCGACCGCGAGGGCACGCTGGCCGTGCTTTCGCAACTGGGGCGGGAGATGGGTTTCCGCGTGGAGACGGCGCCCATGCTGGTGGAGGAAGGCCAGAAGGTGGGCTCGTCAGCCCTGCGGCAGGCCCTTGCCGAGGGCGACATGGAGGAGGTGGCCCGGCTGCTGGGCCGCCCTTACCGGCTGCGGGGACCGGTGGTGCGGGGCGCCGGTCGCGGCCGCGACCTGGGCTTCCCCACCGCCAACGTGGCCGTGGCGCCGGACCTGGCCCTGCCCGCCTACGGCGTCTACGTCACCATGGCCCATGTGGGCGGTGCGGCCCTGCCCTCGTGCACTAACGTGGGGGTCCGCCCCACCTTCGCCGACGAGGGCCCCGCCGTGACCGTCGAGGCATACATCCTCGACTACGAGGGCGACCTCTACGGCCAGGTAATCGGCCTGGAGTTCCTGCACCGGCTGCGGGACGAGCTGAAGTTCTCTTCGGTGGCGGAGCTGGTGGCTGCCATGCACCGCGATATCGAGCACACCAGGCAGTACCTGGCGCGAGCGGCCCAGGGGTGAGGCGGAGTTGAGCGGCGTCCGCATCCCGGACGAGGCCGAGCTGCAGCGCGTTCTGCGCCGGGGCGTGGCCGAGATCATCCCGGAGGAGGAGTTCGTCCGTCGGCTCCGCTCGGGCAGGCCCCTGCGCCTGAAGATGGGCTTCGACCCCACCCGGCCGGTGGTGACGCTGGGCTGGGCAGTGGGCCTGCGCAAGCTGCGCCAGCTCCAGGGGCTGGGCCACTTCGCCGTCCTCATCATCGGCGATGTGACCGCCCAGATCGGCGACCCGTCCGGCCAGTCTGAAACGCGCCCCATGCTCACCGCCGAGGAGGTCGAGGCCAACGCGGAGGCCGTCCTGCGGCAGTTCTTCCGCGTCCTGGACCCCGAGCGCACCGAGGTGCGCCGGCAGAGCGAGTGGTTCACCGATTTCCGCCTGGGGGACGTGGTGCGCCTGGCCGCCCAGGCCACCGTGGCCCAGCTCCTGCAGCGGGAGGACTTTGCCCTGCGCTACGAGCAGGGGCGGCCCATTGGCCTGCACGAGTTCATCTACCCCCTCCTGCAGGCCTACGACTCGGTGGCGGTGCGGGCCGACGTGGAGTTCGGCGGCACCGACCAGAAGTTCAACATCCTCATGGGCCGCGAGCTGCAGCCTCGCTTCGGCCAGGAGCCCCAGTGTGCCCTGCTCATGCCCTTGCTGGTGGGGCTGGACGGCGAGCGCAAGATGAGCCAGTCCCTGGGCAACTACATCGCCATCGACGCGCCGCCCCACGACATGTTCGGCAAGCTCATGTCGCTGCCCGACCACCTCATCGTGCAGTATCTGGAGCTGCTGACGGACGTGCCCGAAGAGGAGCTGGAGTCCATCGCCCGGGGGCTCAGGGAGCGGTCGCTGAACCCCATGGAGGCGAAGATGCGCATGGCGCGGGAGGTGGTGGCCCAGTTCCACGGCCCCGAGGCGGCGCGCGCAGCTCAGGAGGAGTTCGAGCGCGTCTTCCGCCGCCACGAAGCGCCTGCCGAAGTGCCCCAGGTGCCCGTCCGGGTGAGGAACGGCCCCATCGACCTAGTGGACGTGCTCCTCGGTGCCGGCCTGGTACGCAGCCGCTCCGAGGCGCGGCGTCTCCTCGCTCAGGGCGCCATCGAGATCGACGGGCAGACGGTGCGAGAGCCCCAGGCTTTGGTCAGGGACGGCAGCATCGTGCGGGTGGGCAAGCACCGTTTCCTGCGCATCGTGGACGCCGACCGCAGCTAGATGGACAACGCCGTAGGCGTCGACATCATCGAGATCGAGCGGGTCTCCCGGGCCCTGGCCCGCTTCGGCGACCGCTTCCTGCGCCGCGTCTTCACCCCCATGGAGGCCGCCCTGTACGGCCGCAAGCCCCACGAGCTGGCCGCTCGCTTCGCCGCCAAGGAGGCAGTGATGAAGGCCCTGGGCACCGGCAACCGCGGCGTCGCCTGGCGGGAGATAGAGGTGCTGCCCAACCGCCGCGGCAAGCCCCTGGTCTTCCTCCACGGGCGGGCCAGGGAACGGGCCCGCGTCCTGGGGCTCACCGGCCTAGATGTGAGCATGTCCCACTCCCGCGACTACGCTGTTGCCCTGGCCGTGGGCCACTCCCACCCCGATGACGAGGGCGAGCGCGAGCGCTGGCGCCTCCATCTGGGCGCCATGCTGCGCGAGAGGGGGCTGCTGGAGCCGTGAAGCTCGTCACCGTGGCCGAGATGCGCGAGGCCGAGGCCCGCGCCGGCGTGCCTGTCTCCCAACTGATGGAGAACGCGGGCCTGGCGGTGGCCCAGGAGGTCTGGCTGCTCCTGGGCGAGGTGGCCGAGCGCCGCGTGCTGGTGCTGGTGGGCCCGGGCAACAACGGCGGCGACGGCCTGGTGGCCGCCCGCCACCTGCACGACTGGGGCGCCAAGGTGGAGGTGTACCTGCTGCGTCCCCGCCCCGACGAAGACCCCGTCTTCGCCGAGGTCAAACGCCGCCAGATACCTGTCTGGCTCGCTGAGGAGGACGCCAGGGAGTTCTTCCGCCGCCTGGACGAGGCCCTGTCGCGGGCGGAGGTGGTCATCGACGCCATCCTGGGCACCGGCCGGGCCCGGCCCCTGGAGGGCGAGATGGCCGAGGTGCTGGGCCGGCTGGCCGCGGCCCGCAGCCGAGCCTACGGCCCCAGGCTCATCGCCCTGGACCTGCCTACGGGGGTGGACGCCGACACCGGAGCCGCCGATCCCCATGCCGTGGCCGCCGACGTGACTGTAGCCCTGCAGTGGAGCAAGGTGGGCCTGCACCAGCTCCCCGGTTCGGCCCTGGTGGGGCGGCTGGAGGTGGTGGACATCGGCATACCCAGAGAGCTGGAGGCGTCCTTCTCCACCGAGCTGATGGACCGGCGCTGGGCGCGGGGGCTCCTGCCGCCCAGGCCTCCCGGCGCCCACAAGGGCACCTTCGGCCGGGCGCTGGTGGTGGCCGCCTCGCCCCGCTATATCGGCGCGGCCCGGCTGGCCGCCCTCGGCGCCCTGCGTGTGGGGGCTGGGCTCGCCGTCCTGGCCTGCCCGCGCAGCCTGCAGCCGCTGCTGGGGGCGGGCGTGAACGAGCCCACCTTCCTGCCCCTGCCCGACCACGACGGCCAGCTATCGGCCGAGGCCGTAGCGCCGGTCCTGCAAGCGGTGGACGAGGGCGTGGAGGCGCTGCTGGTGGGCCCGGGCCTGGGACGCGGGGGCTATGTGCAGGGCATGGTGGGCGAACTGCTGCCCGCCCTCAGGGGCCGCAGCCTGCGGGCGGTGGTGGTGGACGCCGACGCGCTCAACAACCTGGCCGGTCTCAGGGAATGGCCCGAGCGCCTGCCTCCCAACGCCATCCTCACCCCCCACCCGGGGGAGATGTCGCGCCTCTCCGGGCTCGCCACCGAGGAAGTCCAGTCCGACCGCGTGCGGGTGGCCCGCGAGCACGCCCGCCGGTGGGGCGCCGTGGTGGTGCTGAAAGGGGCCCACACGGTGGTGGCCGCCCCCGACGGGCGTGTCCGCATCAGCCCCTTCGTGAACCCGGGGCTGGCCTCGGGCGGCACCGGCGACGTGCTGGCCGGCGCCATCGTGGGGCTGGCCGCCCAGGGCCTGGGGCCCTTCGACGCCGCCTCCCTCGGCGTCTACCTGCACGGGCTGGCCGGGGAGCAGGTGCGCCGGGAGCTGGGCGATGCCGGCATGCTGGCCGGCGACCTCTTGCCGGAACTGCCCCGGGCCATCAAGTCGCTGCGGGAGTAGGGGCCATGCCGGCTGTGCTCAAGCGCTGGCGCCTGCGGGAGCAGGCCCCGCCTTCCTTTCTGGCCGATAGCCCCTACCCGGCCCTGGTGCGGCAACTCCTCTGGCACCGGGGCATCCGCAGCGAGGCCGACGCCCGCCGCTTCTTCGGCCAGGTGGCCGCGGAGCACGACCCGCTCCTCCTGCCGGAGATGGAGAGGGCGGTCGCCCGCCTGCGCCGCGCTGCCCTGGAGGGCGAGCCGGTGGCCGTCTTCGGCGACTTCGACGTGGACGGCGTGACGGCGGCCGCCCTCCTGACCGAGGCCCTGACCGGACTGGGAGCCCGCGTCCTGCCTTACATCCCCGACCGCTACACCGAGGGCTACGGTCTGAACGTGGACGCCCTGCACCGGCTGGCAGGCCAGGGCGCGCGCCTGCTCGTAGCCGCCGACTGCGGCACCACCGCCGTGGCGGAGGTGGAGGAGGCGCTGCGCCTGGGCATGGAGGTGCTGGTGCTGGACCACCACTCCCTCTCGCCCCACCTGCCGCCTGCCGCCGCCCTGGTCAACCCTCGTCGGCCCGACAGCGCCTATCCCCACCCGGAGCTGGCCTCGGTGGGCCTGGCCTACAAACTGGCCGAGGCCCTGCACGAGGCGCTCGGCCGGCCCTTCCCACGCCAGCGTTACCTGGAGCTGGTCGCCCTGGGCACCGTGACCGACCTGGTGCCTCTGGTAGACGAGAACCGCTGGCTGGTGGCCCAGGGGCTGCAGGCGCTGGCCGCGACCTCCCGCCCCGGCCTGCGCGCCCTGGTGGAGGAGGCTGGCCTGAAGGGCCGGGCGGTGGACGCCTGGGCCATCGGGTGGGTGCTGGGGCCGCGCCTCAACGCTGCCGGCCGCCTGGCCCATGCCCGTCACGCCTTCGACCTGCTCCTGTGCCAGGACGAGGCCGCTGCCCGGGGGCTGGCCCGCGAGCTGTCGGCCCTGAACCGCGAACGGCAGCGCCTCACCGACGCTGCCCTGGCCCGCGCCCGCGAGGCGGTGGAGTCGCGGCCCCTGGCGCCCCTGCTGTTCGTGGCCGACCCGGAGACGCCTTCCGGCATCGTGGGGCTGGTGGCGGGCCGCCTGGTCGAGGAGTACCACCGTCCTGCCGTCGCCTGCGAGCGCGGGGAGTCCCTGAGCAGGGGCAGCGCCCGCAGCATACCCGGCTTCGACATCGCCGCCGCCCTCCGCGCCTGCGGGCACCTCTTCCTCAAGCACGGCGGTCATCCCCAGGCGGCGGGCTTCACTGCCCCCAGCGAGAATCTGGAGGCCATTGCCGGTGCGCTGACGGCGCTGGCCGAGCGCGAACTGGCCGGCGCCGACCTGTCGCCGTGGCTGGAGATCGACGCCGTCCTGCCCCTGCGCTCCCTGCGCGGCGAACTGGTGGCGTGGCTGGACCGCTTCCAGCCCCACGGCCCCGGCAACCCCGAGCCCCTCTTCCTGGCACGGGGAGTGCTGGTGGCCGATGCCCGCCTCGCGGGAGGCGACGGCCAGCACCTGCGCCTGAAGCTCAGGGACGGGCCGGTGACCTGGCCTGCCTTCGGCCGCCGCCTGGGCGGCAAGCTGCCCCGGGCTGGCCAGCGGCTGGACGTGGTCTACTCGGTGGTGCGCGACCGCGACGGCGAAGGCGCCCTGGAGCTGCGCCTGCACGACCTGGCCCCATCGGCCGGAGCTATCGTCTAGGTTATAATCGATTTGTGAAGCTGGACCGCCTGCAACTGGTCAATTTCCGCAACTTTCGCCGCCTGGAGCTCCCCTTCTCGGCCGGCGCCCACCTGCTGGTGGGCGACAACGCCCAGGGCAAGACCAACCTCTTGGAAGCCATCTACCTCCTCTCCACCCTGCGCGCCTTCCGCGCCGAGAGCGATGCCCAGCTCGTGAACCACGATGCCCAGGCCGAGGGCTTCCCCGCCGCCCGCGTGGCGGCCGAGGTCACCACCGCTGCCGGCCCCCTGCGGCTGGAGGCGGTGGTCTCCCTGCGCGAGGGCCCCTCGGGACCCCTGGCCACCAAGACGGTCAGGGTGAACGGCGTCCCCCGCCGCCTGAGCGATGCCGTGGGCCTGTTCCTGGCCGTCCTCTTCACGGTGCAGGACCTGGAGCTGCTGGAAGGGCCACCGGCCCTGCGCCGCCGCTACCTCGATACCCTGCTGGGGCAGGTAGACCGCGAGTACCTGCTGGCCCGCCAGCGCCTCGAGAAGGTGCTGCTGCAGCGGAACCACCTGCTGCGCCGCCTGCGCGAGCGCTCGGCGCGGCCAGAGGAGCTCGAATTCTGGGACGAAGTGCTCGCCCAGGACGCTGCCACACTGGTATGGGCGCGGGCACGGGCCGTCGAGGAACTGCAGGCGCTGGCCGCGGCTGCCCATGCTTCTCTGGCCGGCGGGGCCGACTCTTTGGGCATCGTGTACCGCCCTCGCCTGGGCGGCGAGGGCGCCGCTGCCCTGGGCAGCTCGCGCGCGGACCTGGCCGAGGCCTTCCTGCGCGACCTGAGGGGCCAGCTACCTCACGATGTCGCCCAGGGCGCCACCACTCTGGGCCCTCACCGCGACGACCTGGAGTTCCGACTGGGCGGTCGCCCTGCCGCTGGCTACGCCTCCCGGGCACAGCAGCGCAGCATCGCTCTCGCCTTGCGCCTGGCCGAGGCATCGCTGCTGCGGGCCAGGCGGGGCGAGATGCCCGTGCTGCTGCTGGACGACGTGCTATCGGAGATGGACTCCAGCCGGCGAGGGAGGGTGCTGGCCGCCATCGCTGAGTACGAGCAGGTGCTGGTGACCTCGGCCGATGTGGACGCCTTCCCGGCTGGCTTTCTGGCCCGAGCCCGCCTCTACCTCGTGGCGGGAGGGGAGGTCACTCCCGCCCTGGACGCGGCGGGGGCGCGAACAGGGGAGAGCTGAGCCCGGCCCTGACCACGGCCCACAGCGCCGCGGGCACCGCCTCTATTACCGGCTCCGACAAGGGCAGCGCGTCGCCGTCCAGTTGCAGGGGTAGCGGCTCCGGCCACTCCAGCTCCAGTCGACGGGCCTGCCGGTAAACGACCCGTCGCGAGCGCAGGTGCCGGCCGAGGGCCACCATCAGCGCATGGAGCACGATGTCTCGCAGGCCGTCCCCCTGGAACAGGCACAGGTCCAGCAAGCCGTCGTCCACCCGGGCCAGAGGCGTTACGTGGACCAGCCCGGCGTAGTTGCGGGTGTTGCCCGCCACCAGCATCAGGGTGCGGGCATGGACAGTCTCGCCATCGGCCCGCACGGCCAGCGGCCGCCCCCGCCAGCGCAGCGATTCCAGGACGGCGGTCAGGGCGTAAGCGGCCGCGCCCAGGCGTCGCTTGGCCCGGGCGCCCACCCGCCGGGCGATGTGTCCGTCTAGGCCCAAGCCGGCCATGAGCAGGAAGTAGTGCTGGCCAGCCCGGCCCAGGTCGACCCGTCGCCTCTCCCCCGTCACGATGGCGCGGGCGGCCGCCTCCGCTCGCAGGGGTATGCCCGTTTCCCGGGCCCAGATGTTGACGGTGCCCGCCGGGATGGGTGCCAGGGCCGTGCCGGTGCCCGCCAGGCCGCAGGCCGCCTCCCGCAGGGTGCCGTCGCCGCCACAGACCAGGACCAGGCAGCAGCTCTCGGCAGCGGCGCGGGCGGCCAGTTCGGTGGCGTGGCCGGGGGCGGCCGTTTCCTGCCAGGTGGCGTCCCAGCCGGCCTCGGCCAACAGGGCGCCCACCCGCGCTAGCTGCCGCCGGGACGGCAGGTTGCGGGCGGTAGGGTTTACGATGACCAGCGCCTTCCGCCGCCCGTGCGGGCTCTCCGGTGTCACCATCGGCTATCATAGGGCGCCGCGCATCGCAAGGCCACGGCTGACGGTAGCCCTAAGCCCGGCCGACGCCTATCATCCCAACTTGGGGAAAGAAGACGGAGAGGAGGAGAGAATGGCCGAGGGAATGGGCATCAAGCGCCTGGACCACGTGTCCTGGGTGGTGTGGAGGGTGGACGACGTCCTGCCGCTACTCACCGAGCTGATGGGCATGCAGGTAGTGGCCCGCTTCCGGGACGAGGAGCAGGGCTATGCCGGCGTCGCCCTCCGCGTTCCCGGTGGGAACGCCGAGTTCGAGGTCCTGGAGCCGGTAGGCGAGGACTCCTTCCTGGTGCGCTTCCTGAAGGAGCGTGGCCCCGGCCTGCACCACGTCACCTTCATCGTCGAGGACACGGAGCGGGCGGCCGAGGCCATCCGTGCCTTCGGCATCGAGCCCTGGGGAGGGGTGCGCCAGCGCGACGGCTGGTCCGAGACCTTCATCCACCCCAAGGACTCGGGTGGCGTGCTGTTCCAGTTCTACACCGAGATGGGCCACGAACACGGGGAGGGGCCGGCCAAGTGAGCGCCCTCGTCCAGCCCTGGGAAGGTGAGCTGAAGCTCAACGGCCTGCGCGTCCATTACTTCGAGTGGCGCGGGCGCGGCCAGCGCCCCCTGGTGCTCCTGCACGGACTGCGCGACAGCGCCTACTACTGGCAGGACTTCGCCAACCGCCTGCTGGACGAGTTCCACATATTCGCTTACGACCAGCGTGGCCACGGCGAGAGCGAACACGCCCCCGGCGGCTACCTGGTGTGGGCCTTCGCTGCCGACCTGGCGGCATTCGTGCGGGAGCTGGGGCTGGAGCGCTTCGACCTGGTGGGCCTGTCGCTGGGCTCGCGCTGCGCCATGGCCTACGCCCGCGAGAACTGGCACCGCCTGGGACACCTGGTGCTGGTGGACATGGGGCCGCAGATGGCCCGGCGCGGCGCTGTGGGCCTTAAGGAGGACATGACCAGCAGCGCCTCCCGCCCTCCCTCGGCCTTCAGCCGAGAGGATGCCCTCGCCTTTCTGCGCCAGCAGTGGCCCAGCCTGGACGGGCCCTCCCTGGAGCGCTACCTGCGCAACGCCTTCGTCCAGGTTGACGACGGCGCCTACGTATTCCGTTATGACCGTCGGCTGGCCGATATCACCACCAAGGCGGCCATCGTCGAGATCGACTTCCTCTGGGACGCCCTGACCCGCATCCGCTGCCCCACGCTGGTGTTGCGTGGCGAGGAGAGCCCCATCCTGGACGAGGAGATTGCGGCCCGCATGGTCTCCTCCCTGCCCGACGGCCGCCTGTACGTCTTCGCCGGCACTGGCCACTCCCTGCCGCGGCTGCGGCCGGAAGAGTTCGCCCGGGTGGTGCGGGCCTTCCTGCTGGACAGGCCCCCGCCTGCCCCCTGAGCTACTTCCTGCTCTTGCGCTTCTCGGCGCGGGAGGCCATGAAGGCCATGAAGGCCAGCCCGCCGATGACGCCTGCCAGCAGTATGACCCCGAAAGTGGACTCGTGGCCGATGGCGTGCAGAAAGACCGTCTCCCAACCCAACGTCCAGTCCTCCTTCACTGGGGGATGCGCACCTCGAACGTGGCGCGGGCGTCCAGCAGGCCCTGCCGCCGGACGATGACCTGCGCCTGGTATCGTCCCGGCAGGCTGAGCTGCTGCGTCTGCAGGATGAAATGTTCGGGCGGGTGGAGGGGCTCCAGCCGCTCCTCAACCGTACCCAGGTTCTGGTCCAGGTACCGCCAGCGGACCAGCACGTCCTGCACCGGCCGCTGGTCGCCGTTGGTGTCCACCAGGTATAGCTGGACCCAGTTGGGGCCGGCGCGCCCCGGGTTCACCAGCAGCGTCAGCATGAGGTCGTCGGCGCGCTGCCGCAGGTCGAGGCCCACCGGCTCCTGCTGCTCGGGCGACTGGGCCAGGGCGCCGGAACCGGCCGGCGGCGACGTGTTGACCAGGAAGGCGGTGGCCGCCACCACCGCCACCGCCAGGGCGATCTCGGCCAGGACGGCCCGGCGCAGCCGCCATTCCCAGACGCGCACGGCGCCCAGGGCGGAGCGGGTTGCCCGTGCCAGCGCGTCCAGACTGGGCCGCACCAGCAGCAGATTGAAGGCCCCCAGGAGCAGAAGGGGCAGGAAGAAAGCGCTCTTGGCCAGCAGCGCCCGTCCGTAGGCCGAGCCGGCCAGCTCGCCGGGGCTGTCCAGCGTCAGCAGCGCCTGGGCCAGGCCCGTGGCCGCGATGGCCACCACCGAAGCGATGGCCACCAGCGAGAAGCGGGGCACCAGGGCCGCCAGCAGCCGCGGCCGCGACTCGCCTTCGCCAGGCACCATGGCCAGGAAGAGGGCGAGCTGCGGGAGGCCGCCCACCCACACGCCCGCTGCCGTCAGGTGCGCCCAGTCCAGGGCCACCCGCAGCGCGGGCGGGTCCTGGGCGGGGGCATGGCCGCTGAGGCTGACGGTGACCGGCACCGCTGCCGCTGTCCCCAGAAGCATCCAGTGGTAGATGCTGATCTCCGCCCCCGGGCGGAAGAGGATGCCAGCCAGGTAGGCGACGGTGGCCAGCAGGGCCACCCGAACGATGAGCGCCCGCCCGTAGGAGGAGTCGGACAGTAGCTGGCCCGCCGCCTCCCAGGCGCCGGGGGTGCCCGCCGCCTCCCAGGCCCGCACCCAGAGGACGAAGGCCGAGGCCGCCAGCGTGGCCACGGCCAGGGCGACCGTCCAGCGGCGGGCCAGGGCCGCTGCCCGCCCTTCCGCCCGCTCGCGGTCGCCCTCGACGGCCTCCAACGCCCGCCTCGCCACCAACAGGTAGAAGGCCACTGCCCCCACCAGCCCCACCACCGTCGCCAGCTCCAGCCACGAGGCCGATATCCTCAGGGCACGGGGCGGGCCCGACGGCGACGCCGCCTCGGTCGGCGCGATGGCCCCCGGAGGGGCGGCGCCGGCACCGACCGTGAAGGCGAAGGTGCCGAAGGTGCGGTGCCCGTCCACCGTAGACAGGGCGCTCCAGATGACTGTATAGGTGCCTTCGGGCAGCCCCTCCTTCAGGGTGACGCCCAGGTTGGTGTTGTCGAAATGCAGATGGGTGTCGCCGTTGTCCCACTGCTGCTGGCTGCTGTCCACCACCTGGATGCGACTGAAGCGGGCGTCCACTGGCTCGCTGAACCACAGCAAGACCTCGGTTGGGGGCTGGGACAGGACGGCATTGGCCGGCGGGTCCGAGCGTACCAGGTTGGCGTGGGCCTGGGCCCCGGGCGTGTGCTGGCCCAGGGCCCAGACCACAGCCAGGGCCACCAGCAACAGGACAGCCCTAGTCGCGCTCCTCAACCCTTACACCTTCCCTCCGTGTGGCTGTATGGCTAACTTCCCCTCCGCTGCATGGCATCGCGCACGCGCAGCCCTGCGTCCACCGAGGCAACGGCCAGGGCGGCGGCGCCGATGCCAAGCGCCAGTGCCACCAGGCCGTCGTTGCTGGAGCCCTGCCCCCTCTCGGCCAGGGACTGCTGCAGGTCGATGGTGGTCGGCATCTGGCGCGGGAACTGCAGCTCGGCCGGGTCCTCGGCCGCGCTGAAGCGGCCCGGGCCGGAGGTGAAGCTCTCGTCCACCTGCTGGCCGCCCACCTGGCCGTAGATGCGAAAGGTGTAGTCGCCGGGCAGGGTGGGGATGAAGTAGCCGAAGTAACGTCCGGGCTGGTTGAAGGCGGGCTCCAGCTCTAGCTCCCGTCGCTGGGCGCCCCCGCCCACGATGACCTCGGCCCGCAGCGTCTGCTCCAGGCCCGTCACTGGCTGGCCGCCGGCGTCCTGGACGCGCAGGTCGAGGGCGTTGGGGTAGTAGGCCAGGGCCGGCTCGTTCATGAAGCCCGCTATGAAGGTGTAGCCCGCTACAGTGCGGCGCTCGTGGGCCAGGGCTGCCTGGGGCGCCAGGGCGCCCAGCGCCAGCGCCAATACGCCGATGGCGAACAGCACGAATGGTCTCCGCACGGAGCCGATACCTCCTTCGCGTCGAGTTGAGGCCTGTGCCCTGTTGGGTATACGCTCAGGCGACGCGAGGGGGTTGGTGGGGAGGATAGACGGGCGATTCGGGGGCGAGGACGCGGCGCTGAGGCGGCAACAAGACCAAGGTCGCCAGGGCGACGAGGGCCGTCGCCGCCGGCACGTGCAGTATGGCCTTGCCGGGGCCGTCGGCGCAGGAGGACGGCCCCAGGTGGCAGTGGGCCGCGTGCTCCTGCACCTCCTGCGGCGTCATGGGCCCCTCATGTTCGTCCCAGTGGCCCATGTAGGCGACCTGGGGCAGCAGGCAGAATGCGAGCACCGCCACGGCCCCGATTCGCAGCCAGCGTAGGCGACGAGCGCTCGCCATCGCCGCACCCTCGCGCATCCTGCCTGGTGGCGCTTCAGCCCATGACCCGCTTGCGCTTCTGGGCCACGTAGTCCACCAGGATGTACTGGCCCAGCTTGTCGGGAGTGGTGTAGAAGACCCGTCCCTTGTTCATCTTGGCGATCTGGTTGACGAACTCCTTCAGGTAGTAGTTGCGGTCGAGCATGAAGGTGTTGATGACGATGCCCTTCTGGGTGCAGCGCTTCACTTCCTGCAGCGTCTTGCGGATGGTGATAGGACTGGGCGGGTAAGAGAAGTAGGAGCGCCCGTGCTCCAGGTGGGCGGTGGGCTCGCCGTCGGAGATCATGATGATCTGGCGCGTACCGGCCCGGTGCCGCGAAAGGAGCTGCTGGGCCAGGATGAGGGCATGGTGCATGTTGGTGCCCAGTACCGATTCGTCCCAGCGCACGTAGGGCAGCTCCTCGGGCTTCAGTTCGCGGGCGTACGCCGAGAAGCCCAGAATGTAGAGCACGTCTTTGGGGAACTGGCTCTTGATGAGGTTGTAGAGGGCCAGGGCTACCCGCTTGGCGGCCTGGAAGGAGCCACGCAGGGCCATGGACCAGGACAGGTCCAGCATCATGACGGTGGCCGTAGTGCTCAGGTGCTCGGTGGAGTAGACCTCGAAGTCGTCCTTGCCCAGGCGCACCGGCACCTGGGGGCCCTCCCTGAGCACGGCGTTGAAGATGGTCTGGCCCAGGTGCAGGTGGAAGGGGTCGCCGAACTCGTAGCGCTTGGTGTCCTCGGTGCGCTCGGTGCCCGGGCCCCGTTCGCGGGTGGCGTGCTTGCCGTAGGAAGACTTCTTGATCTGGGCGTAGATCTCGCCGAGGGCCTTCTGGCCGATGCGGCGGATGGCCTTGGGGGTCAGCTCCCACTCCTGGCCGCGACGGCGGATGTAGCCCGCCTTCTCCAGCACCTCCAGCATCTCCTTGAGCTGACGAAAGGCCTGGTAGGCCTCTTCGCCCAGGAGCTCCCGCAGTCGCTCCTCGTCCACGTCGTCCAGGGACCCGCCGTACTGGACGCGCTCTAGCTGCCGTTCCAGTTCGTCCAGGCCCTGCATGTGCTCCATGAGGCGCATGGCCTGCAGGAGGTCGAGCCCCTCGTCCCCGCGGAAGGGGTACTGGTTCTCCAGGTCGCGCAGGGGAGCCAGGATGTCCAGGTTGATAGCCAGCTCCTGCAGCTCCCGCATCAGCTCCGGGTCGCCCACCTTGTCCATGAGCAGGTCCTGCAGCTGGCGGCGCATCTCCGGCGGCAGGCTGTCCAGCAGGCTCTGCATGGCCGCCATCTGCTGCTGCATCTGCTGGACGAGCTCGTCCAGGGACTGGGGCGGGTTGGGGCCCAGGAGGTCGCCGTACTTCTCCAGGAACGACTGGTAATCGGGCTGGCCGCCGGCCATCTTCTCGGACAGCATCCGGTTCAGGTCGCGGACCATGTCCTTCAGCCGCTGGAGCTGCTCGGGCGTCAGGCCGGCGATGTGGTTGTACAGGTCCTTGAAGAAGGCGTCCAGCATGGCCTGGCGCAGCATCTCCATGAGCTCCTGGAACTTGGCGGCGGCCTCGGGGTCCATGAACTCGTATTCTTGCAGGCCCTTGATACGGCCGCCCAGGTCCTTGGGCAGGTTCTGCAGGTAGTCCTGCTTGCGCTGGGCGATGTTCTTGAGCATCTGGGCCATGTTGCGGGCGTCGTCGCCCTGCTGCTGGCCTGCCTGCTGCTGGCCCAGGGCCTCCTGGAAGGGCTCGAGAGAGCCTGGCTGCCCCTGGAGCTGGCGCTCCGCCTCCTCCAGGCGGCGGCGCAGGGTATCCTGCTCCAGGTCGAGCACCTCCTGCACCCGTTTCTCCAGGTCTTCGAACAGGGAGCTGAGGTTGTAGCGGTCGAGCATCTGGCGTCGGTTCTGGCGCAGGCGCTGCAGGAGGTCGCGCAGCCCCTGCATGCGCTGGCCCATGGGCCCCCGCATGCCCCGCTGCAGCAGGTTGCGAAGGGCGTGCTGCAGGTCGCCGAAGTTCATCAGGTCGTCGGTGATGGCCGAGAGGAGCTCGTCCGGGTCGAGGGGCGGAATCTCCTGCGTCCCGTCCCACTCCGAGTAACGGTAAAGCCACGTCATGCTATCCACCCCTTCGCGCCCCGCCCCCGCTCTCGCCGCCGGCGAAACGCCAGCGAGTGGCGGTGGCCGGGAACTCCTCGCTCTCGATGAAGCCGAAGGCCACTTCTGGACTGACCACGAACACGGGGTCGCCGTTCGGCTCCGGCCTGAATGCGTACTTGGCATGATAGGCCTCGGCGAAGTGCCCGAACAGGGCATCGTCGCTGAGCACTTGCGCCTCCCCCTCGACGATGACGGCCTCGCTGCCCCCTTCAGTGCAGACGACGCAGCGGGGCGACCGGGCCAGGTTGCGGGCCTTGCGCGACCGGGCGCCGGTGCTGAAGAAGAACCGCCCCTCCAGCCACACGCCCCACACGGGCACGCAGTGGGGCCGCCCCTCCGGGGAGACGGTGCTGACGAAGTAGTTGCGGCTGGCCGTCAGCCGCTCCTCGGCCCAGCGCCAGGGCAGCAGGCCGGCGGGGTCAGGCGAGAGCCCGTATCCGGGCATGTGGGGCCGGCCGGGGAAGGGCCCCCGGGCCTCAGGACCGGTACTGGACACGACCGGCCAGCCTCTCCTTATTGAGGCGCTTGCTGAGGTGAAGCCCCTCCAGGATGAATTCGACTGCGGCAGCAAGGAGCTGCGGCTGCTGGTGACAGTCCAGCTTCTTGGCCGCCTCCTGCAGCCCTTCCACCTGATGGGCGATGGCCTCGTAGACGTCGGCGGGGGCCATGTCCGAGACCTCCACCACATAGCCGCCGCGGAAGCGGGACACCACCTTCTCCAGCTCGCCCATGCTGAAGTAGCGGTTGAACACGGCCAGCACGGCGCCCTGCAGCAGGCGCTCCATGATCTGGTCCTCGCGCCCCTCTTCCACCGTCTCGAACTCGAGCTTGCCCGAGAGGGCGGGGAGGATGTAGGGCAGGTCGGTGATGCGAGGCACCGCCACCGGCTCGTCCAGAAGGATGGCCCGGCGCAGGGCGTTGGCCAGCAGGGCCTCGTAGCTGGTGATGGATGCCCGCACCGATACGCCCGAGCGCTGGTTGACGTCGGGGCTGCGCCGGGCCAGGCGGGTCACTTCGGCCACTATCTCCTTCATGAACTGGGGCGTAGTGACGGGCCGCTCCCCCTCCCCTTCGAAGAGGGTGCGCTCCTGTTCCATGATGGCGATCTCGTGCTCCACCGTGCGCGGGTAGTGGGTGCGGATCTGGGCGCCGTAGCGGTCCTTGAGGGGGGTGATTATCCGGCCGCGGTTGGTGTAGTCCTCGGGGTTGGCGGAGGCCACCACGAACACGTCCAGCGGCATGCGGATGCGGTACCCCCGGATCTGGACGTCCCGCTCCTCCATGATGTTCAGGAGGCCCACTTGGATGCGCTCGGCCAGGTCGGGCAGCTCGTTGATGCAGAAGATGCCCCGGTTGTGGCGAGGTATGAGGCCGTAGTGGATGGTCAGCTCGTCGGCCAGGTAGCGGCCCTCGGCCACCTTGATGGGATCCACCTCGCCGATGAGGTCGGCGATGGTGATGTCAGGGGTAGCCAGCTTCTCGCCGTAGCGACGCTCGCGGTCGATCCACTCGATCTCCACGGCGTCGCCCTCTTCGGCCACCCACTCGCGGCAGCGCCGGCAGATGGGGCTGTAGGGGTTATCGTTGATCTCGCAGCCGGCGATGATGGGGATCTCATCGTCCAGCAGCTCCACCAGGGAGCGGATGAGGCGGGACTTGGCCTGGCCCCTCTCCCCCAGGAAGATGATGTCCTGACCGGCCAGGATAGCGTTCTGGAGCTGGGGTATGACGGTGTCGTCGTAGCCGATGATGCCGGGGAAGAGCGGTTCCTGACGCCTCATCTTCTCGATGAGGTTCTTGCGCATCTCCGCCTTGACGGAGAGCACCTTGTAGCCGGCGTCGCGGAGCTCCCTGATGGTGCGCGGCTTCCTGTCCACGGCCTGGTCCTCACCCTCCCAGCGCCCACCCCTTGTGTGGCCTCGGCCCGAGGGCGGCGCCCTGATATTGCACTAAGCCATTATACCCGTTGAGCGGGGGGCGCGACAGGGCGGCCCGCCCTGGCCCCCGCAGGCCGCCCCTGGCATACTGGACGGTGATGTCCGGCATCGAGGACAGGCTGCTGGAGCTGGCCCGTGACCTCTACCAGGCCATCGGCTGGCCGGGGGTGGTCATCCTGATGGCCATCGAGAGCGCCTGCATCCCGTTCCCCAGCGAGGTCATCATGCCCCTGGCGGGCTGGTTCCTGGTGCGCGACAAAGGCCTGGGGCCCGAGTGGCTGCTGCTAGCGGGGCTATACGGCGCCGTGGGCAACCTGGTGGGCTCGCTGGCGGCCTATGGCGCGGGCGCCTGGGCGGGGCGCCCCTTCCTCGAGCGCTGCGGCCGCTACGTACTCATTACCCCCAGCGAGCTCGCCCTGGCCGACCGCTTCTTCCAGCGCCACGGGCAGGCGGCGGCCTTCATCTCGCGCTTGCTGCCGGTGGTAAGGACCTTCGTCAGCCTGCCCGCCGGAGTGGCGCGCATGGACCTGTTCCGGTTCGCGCTGCTGACCTTCCTGGGCTCGTACCCGTGGTCCCTGGGGCTGGCCGGTGCAGGCTATCTGCTGGGCGAGCACTGGGAGCGGCTGATGGAGTGGTTCCGCCCCGTCAGCCTGCCCCTGGCTGCCCTGCTGGCCCTGGCCGTGCTGTGGTACTACGGACGGCGGCTGCGAGAGGCGTGGGCCCATGACGGCAGGAGGGCGCCCGCCCCGGCCAAGGAGGCGGAAGAGTGATAGAGGGCATGATAGGTCACCTGGGGGCCGTGCGGCGGAACCACGCCCTCGAACACGCCACCATCGCGGTGCTGCTGGCGAGAGTGGGACGGCCGGTACAACTGCTGGGCAGGGCCAGTGCCGACGGCTTCTACATCGTCGGCCGGGTGCGGGCGGAAGAGCTGGAGGCGGCTGTGGCCGAGGCCCTGGCCCGCCTGCGACGCGGCGAGTCCTACCTGGCCATATCGCCCCTGTGCGGCACCAACCTCTCCCTGACGGGCATCCTGGCCGGGCTGTCGGCCTTCCTGGTGGCCAGACGCTCGGGCCGATGGGACGGGCTGCCGCAGGCCGTGCTGGCCGCCATGCTGGCCACCATGGCCGCTCAGCCTTTGGGGCGGCTGGCGCAGCGCCACGTCACCACGTCTGCCGATGTGGCCGGGCTCGAGGTGCTGTCGGTGGAGGCGCTGAGGGCGCCAGTCCCCGTCTACAAGGTGCGCACTGCCTGGCGCGGGCCAGCTCGCTAGA
>Ga0209479_1001330_pt1 | contig 25239 bp, 25 predicted proteins | sample DewCreD2012metaG_2_FD_184112 | JGI IMG/M metagenome (GOLD analysis project Ga0209479, IMG submission 184112) | Hot spring sediment bacterial and archeal communities from British Columbia, Canada, to study Microbial Dark Matter (Phase II) - Dewar... ...
GGCGGGCATACACCCGCAGCAGTTGCACTCGGGCGATGGCTCGAGTGAGGATTGAAACGCCGAATAGGGGAAACTCCTGCTCGGTCGCCCCCTTGTTGCACTCGGGCGATGGCTCGAGTGAGGATTGAAACGAGCTGGTCCACGCGGTCGGGGATGGGAGCCCCCTGTTGCACTCGGGCGAAAGCTCGAGTGAGGATTGAAACCTGAATCCCCGCCGGATGGCGGGGATTTTCTATTGCGTTGCACTCGGGTGCTCGGGTGAAGGCTCGAGTAGAGGATCGAAACTTAGTCCTGGTCTGTGGACTCGCTGGGGTCGGGGGTTTCTTTGCGCGGTTTGAGCAGAGGGAAGAGGATTACGTCGCGGATGCTTTCTTGGTTGGTGAGTACCATGGCCAGCCGGTCTATGCCCAGGCCCATCCCGGCGGCGGGGGGCATGCCGTACTCGAGGGCCAGCAAAAAGTCTTCGTCGATCTCCGGTTCCTCGTCGTCGCCGGCCTCGCGGCGCTTAGCCTGTTCCTGGAAGCGCGCGCGCTGGTCGAGGGCATCGTTGAGTTCGGAGTAAATAGGGGAGATCTCGAAGCCCGCCACAAACAGGTCGGCGCGCTCGGTGAGGTTGGCCTTGCTGGGGTCGCGGTGGCGCTTGACCAGGGGGCTGATGGCGAGGGGCACATCCACCACAAAGGTGGGCTGAATCAGGGTGTGCTCCACGTAGTGCCCAAACAGTTTGTCCAGCAGCTTATAGCTGGGTACGCTGCGCAGCTCGGGGTGCTTTTGATCGGCCCAGGTACGGAGGCGCTCGAGGTCGGTGGGGTCGAAGTCGAGGCCGGCTCGTTCCTTCAGCGTACCTACAAAATCGATGCGGCGGAAGGGCTTGGCAAAATCGATCTGGTGCTCACCGTAGCGCACCTGGGTGGTTCCAAAAAGGTGCTGCACCAGGCCCGAGAGCAGGTCTTCGACCAGGGCCATCATGTCGTTGTAGTCGGCATAGGCCCAGTAGGCTTCCAGCATGGTGAACTCGGGGTTGTGCTTGACCGAGATGCCCTCGTTGCGGTAGTTGCGGCCGATCTCGAAGACTTTCTCGAATCCCCCTACCAGCAGGCGCTTGAGGTGCAGCTCGAGGGCAATGCGCAGGTTGAACTCGTGATCGAGCGCGTTGTGGAAGGTTTTGAAGGGCTTGGCCTCGGTGCCGCCGGCGATGGCCTGCAGGGTAGGGCCTTCAACCTCCAAAAAGCCCCGCTGGTCGAAGAAATCGCGGATGTAGCGCACCATACGGCTGCGAATGCGAAACACCTCCCGCACCTCGGGGTTCTGGATCAGGTCGAGGTAGCGCTGGCGGTAGCGGGTTTCCACGTCGCGGATGCCGTGCCACTTGTCGGGCAGGGGGTGCAACGACTTGACCAGGGGGGTAAATTTCTTTACCTTGATGGTAATTTCGCCGGTTTTGGTGGTAAAAACCGTTCCCTCGACCCCTAAAATATCGCCGATGTCGAGCTTTTTAATCAGGTCGTAGTGCTCGGTAATGTCGCGGGCCAGGTAGAGCTGAATGCGCCCGCTCTGGTCTTGCAGGTGAGCAAAGCTGGCCTTGCCCATGTGACGGAAGGTCATCAGGCGGCCCGCTACGCGCACCTCTTCCTCGGGCCACTCCTGCTGGGGGGCGGCCCCGGCGTGGGCGGCCAGAATCTGAGCGGCGTCGTGGGTCTTGGGGAAGCGGTAGGGGAAGCGCTCGAAGCCGGCTTCGGCCAGGGCCTCGAGGTTGGCTAGGCGTTGTTGGGTCTGTTCGCTGTACTCAGGCATACGCACATCCAGCTTTTAGAGTCTAAGCTGCACTGGGCCAATTCGCAAAGCGCGCCAACAAAAAGCTCCCAATAGCGGGTGCTATTGGGGCTTGAGCCTGGCAATGGCTAGTGCTGGATGGACTCTATTTTGAATTCCTTCTTACCCTTGGGGGTTTCAAGCAATACCTTGGCTCCCACCTGTTGTCCTAAAAGAGCCCGGCCCATGGGGCTTTCGTCGGAGATTTTCATGGGGCGCTCGAGCACGCTGGCCTCGGCTGGGGCCACCACCTGTACTTCCATGATCTCGCCCTCCTTCGACCGTAGGCTCACGATGGCCCCCAGCGTTACCTGGCTTACCTTGGTACCCTCTTCCTCCATGATCTGTGCGCGGGAGAGGGTGTCGGTGAGCGAGTCGATGCGGGCCTCGATGCGGGCTTTCTCGCGCTTGGCGTCTTCCAGGCCTGAGTCGTCGTAATCGTCGGAGGACTCCATCAGCTCCTGCAATATGCGTGTGGCATCCTGTAGCCGGGCCCGTTCCTGCTCGAGTTCGGCCACCAGTCGTTCATATCCCGATTTTGTCAACTTGACTTCGCGTGCCATCCGGCCTCCTGAAGGTTTTTGAAATTTGGCGTTTTGCGCCTGTTCACAATCGCTACCGATGCTGCGTTACCGACCTGAGATGTGTATGAGTTAGCCTGGCTTTGGAAGAGGCCCGGCGGATTGCCGAGCCTTTATAAAGTTGCCTTGGCCCCGTCTGAGAGGGGTCTTCCAGTCGCGCTAAGGTAGTATACCCCGCAGCAGGATTTCCCTCAAACGCGCTGGTGGGGCTATCCCTGAGCAGCTTTCCGTGTCCCGGCAGAGGGCCACGTACCGGAAGTGTCGGGCATCCTGGCCCACCCCAAAGCGGAAAAATTGCGCGGCGGCTCGTGAGATGTGGCGGTGGCAGGCCGCGCAGACGATGGGCGTGGTGCTGCCGGTGGGCTCGAGGGGCTCTAAGATCAGGTGCAGTGGGCTTTCCTCGATATGCACCCGCGCCTCTTGATCACGGTAATAAAGGATTTCCCCCGGAGGCCAGAGCTCCGGGGAGGTTCCAGGAAAGAGCTCTAAAATGAGCTCCCGCTCTTCGAAGCTTTTTTCCCCCATTTGCCTGTAGCTTACCATGCCCTGACGAATAATTTGAGCCTTTTGCTGGGTAAAAGCCTTTTCGTGAAAAGTGTAGCGAAAGCCGCTTTCCTTACCTATTAGTAGGTCTAATATTTCATGGGTATGAATATTTTGGATGAAAAGCTGGATGAGCTGTGGCGGCTGACCACCCACGTGGTGTGGCAGATGCGGCTTGACCAGCAGAAAGCCTTTGAAGGGCTGGGGGTTTCGCTGATGCAGGCCTTTGCCCTGATGTGCATCTCGGAGGGGATCGATCAGCCCTCGAGCCTGGCCTTTGTGATGGACGCCTCCCCGCCAGGGGTGTCCCAGCTTTTAGCGAGCCTGGAGGAGCGCGGTCTGGTGCGGCGTGAGCTGGATACCAGCGACAAGCGCAAGGTGCGCATTCTGCTGACCGATTCGGGAAAAGATTTCCTTGAGCAGATGCGCGAGTGCTGGCGGGCGTTCTCGCGTGAGCGATTTGGGCGGCTCAGCCCGGAGGAGCTTTCCATGATTACTCAGAGCTACCGCAAGATCATCGATCTGAGCCCAGGCAAGGGCCTGGCTTCCTGGGAGCATGAACAGGAGATGGACTATGAGTAACCCCTCGGGCCGGAAACGAAGGCTTCTGCTGGCCTTTATGGGGGTGGCATTGGTGGGGGTGAGCCCTGGCTGGGCGCAGGGTTTTTTTGCGCCGCTGGAAAACCACCCCGCGCTGGTGCAGGCCCGGCTGGGCCTCGAGGCGGCCCAGGCCCAGCTCCGGGCCACCCTGAGCCCGGTGAGCTTCCAGCTTCAGGGTGGGCTCTCGTTTTTTGAGGTGACACCACCCCCCGGCGCCCCCACCTGCCCCAACCCCCTCAACCCGCAGTGCGTTGTCCTGCCCACCGATGGCCGGCAGGTTACCCTGGGCCTGACCTTCACCCCATTCCCTTTCGGCGATGTGTCGGATGCCGCTAACCAGGCGGCCCTGGGGGTTGAGCAGGCAACCCTGGGGTTGCGCCAGGCCCGTACCCAGCTCGAGGCCCAGGCGGTGGAGGCCGCCTTGCGGGTGCGGCTGGCCGAGCAGGGCCTCGAGGTGGCCCGGCTGGGTGTGCGGCTGGCCCAGGCCAACCTCGAGGCCGCCCGGCTGCGCGAACGCCGAGGGGCGGCCAGCCAGAGCGAGCTGCGCCAGGCCGAGGCCAGCCTGCGGCAGGCGGCCCTCCAGCTTTCCGATGCTGAACGCAACCTGGCCCTGGCCCGGCAAAGCCTCTCCGACCTGATCGGCCAGGAGAGCGCCGCCCCGCCCCGACTGGCCGTGCCCAGTGGGGGCACCCCGCCGCAGGTTCGGCAGGCTGAACTGCAGCTCGTCAACGCCCAGATCGCCTACGACCGGGCCGTGCGGGGGGTGCTGCCGGTGCTGCAGGGCAGCTACACCCGCAACACCTCTGACAGCGATGCGCTGACCGTCTCGATTAACTCCCGCACCCTGCAGCCCTCGCTCAGCTACACCAACCAGGTGCCGGGCCGCAGCGCCCCGCAGGATCGGATTGTAGGAACCCTGCAGATTGGGCTCTCGGCCAACATCGCTTTTGGGGTGGTGGATGCCCTCGAGGCTGCGCAAAAGCAGGTGGAGGCAGCCCGGCAGGCGGTGGAGGCGGCCCGCCGCAACAGCAAGCTGCAAGAAGATTTGCTGCGGGCCTCGCTGGAGACCGCCGAGCAAAACCTGGCCAACGCCCTGCAGGCCCGCACCGATGCTGAACGCAGCCTGGCCGAAGCCCGCGAGCGCGAGCGGCTGGGTCTGTCCAGCCCGCTGGCCTCGTTGCAGGCCGAGCTGGCCCTGGCCCAGGCCCGGCTGGGGGTCGAGCAGGCCGAGTTGAACCGCACCCAGCGCATTTTAGATATTTACCGTTTTTATGCCCTGCCCCTTAGCGAGGTGAACCGATGAAAATGGCCGTTGCCACCCGTTTTGTTACACCGCTGACCCTACTCTTGTCCCTAGCCCTGGCCCAGGCCCAGAGCCTGAGTCTCGAGGCGGCGTTGGCTAAAGCCACCGTGCAGGCCCCGGTGATAGCCGCCAAGGCCGAGCTGGACGATGCCAACACCAACCTGCAAAGGGTGCTGTCTGATCCTTTGCTAACCCGCCCCAGTCGCGTGCAGGCTGAACAGCGCGCAGCTCTGGCCCAGGCCAGCTACGAGCGCGCGGTGGTTCAGGCCCAGAGCAGCATTGTGGGGGCCTACGCCCAGGTGCTCGAGGCCCAGGTGCAGGTGCGTCTGGCCCAGAAAGCCCTCGAGGTCGCGGCCCGCGGGGTGGAGGTGGCCCAGATTCGCCAGCGCAACGGCTCCGGCACGGCCCTGGATGTGCGCAACGCGCAGAACCGCCTGGAAGAGGCCCGCAGCAACCTTAGCCGGGCTGAGAATGGCCTGGCCTTGGCCCAGGCCTCGCTGCGCAGCCTGGTGGGGGCTTTTGAGGCGCTGGCCCCCCTGCCCAACCCCCCGGCCATGCCAGAGGCGGGTGTGGTACAGGGGCTTCTGAATAAGAACCCCGATGTGCTACAGGCCCGCCAGCGGGCCGAACTGGCCCAGCTTCAGGTTGAACTGCTTGACCCCAGCTATGCAGCCCAGGCCGATATCGAGGCGGCCAAAGCGCGGGCCGAACAGGCAGCGGCTGGCGCCCGGGAGATTGAACGCGGCCTGGCCCTGCAGTACGACTCGCTCTTCCAGAACCTTCAGGCGGCCGCCAGGGCCCTCTCGGTGCAGCAAGCTGCTTTAGCCAACGCCCGCGAAACCCTTGCCAACGATAAAAAGCGCCTGGACGCGGGTCTGATCAGCCAGGTGGCTTACCTTCAGACCGAGCTTTCTTTCATCCAGGCCGAGCTGGCCGCCCAGCAAGCCCTGGGGAACTACTGGCGGGCCTACTACAGCCTGCTGGCCGGAGGTCGCTAATGGGTCGGCCTGGCAACAAGATCTGGTTGTGGTTGGGGGTGGTCGCGCTCTTGCTGGCCGGTTGCGGGCCGCGCCGGGCAGCGAATAGCGAAAGCCCTACCTCTGCTGAGGAAGCGGTGGCCCGCAGCGTCAAGGTGCGGGTGGTGCAGCCGGCGCGTGGGGTGCTCAGCACGGTGCGCACAACCGGGGCTATTCTTTCCCCAGCCCGCGAGAGCCAGGTGGGGGCGACGGCCTCGGGTAAAGTTTTGGAGGTAGCGGTAAGCGAGGGCAGCCAGGTGGCCCAGGGCCAGGTGGTTCTGCGCCTTGACCCAGCCAACGCCCAGATCGCGCTGCGCAACGCCGAGCTGGCTTTGCAGCAGGCCCAGGTGAACCTCGAGCGGGCCCAGCGCTCGACCGCGGGCTCCCTGGCCCCCCTGCAGGCCAGCCTGGAATCGGCCCAGGCCAACCTTCAGGTGGCCGAGCGGCGCTACCGGGAAGGCCAGCAACTCTTCCAGGCCGGGGCCATTGCCCAGGTGGAGCTGACCGGCCTCGAGGCCGCCTACAACCAGGCCAAGGCCGCCTTCGACAACGCCCGCGAGAACCTGGCCCGCGCCCAGCGGGCCTCCAGCGAAGACCTGGCCTTGCTGCGGCTGCAGGTGCAACAGGCCCAGAACCAGCTCAGCCAGGCCCGGCGGGCCGTGGCCGATACCGAGGTAAAGGCCCCTTTTGCCGGTGTGGTGGCGGAAATTTTTGTGAACCCCGGTGAGTTTGTGAGCGTGGGGCAGCGGGTTTTCAGGCTGGCCGATACCTCGAGGCTCGAGGCCAGCTTCCGCCTGCCCCCGGAGGAGGCCGCCAGCCTACCGATGGGTCGTAAGGTCGAACTGATCTATGGGGGGCGCAGCTACCCCGCCACCCTGATTAAAAGCAGCGAGGTGCCCGGCACCGACCGGCTCGTCGAGCTGACCGCGCAGGTGGAGGGCGACCTGCCCCCCGGTGCCAGCGCACAGGTGCGGTATACCCTCAACCTGGCCCAGGGCAACCTGCTACCCGCCGGGGCACTGCGCACCGAGGGCCGCAGCACCTACGTATTTGTGGTGCAGGGGGGCAAGGCCGTGCGCACCCCGGTACGGGTGCTGGGCGATACAGGGACGCGCGTAGCGGTGGAAGGGGTGAGCGGTGGGCCGGTGGTGTTCCCGGTGCCCTCGAGCCTCAGCGACGGCGATGCAGTGGAGGTGGTGCAGTGAAGGGCTTTAAGACGCTACTGGGCGAGCCTGGAGCAGACTTTGCGCAGGGGTGGGTATGAGCCAGCCAGAACGCCCGAATGATGACAAACCTGTCAATCCAGTAATCGCCTTTTTTGTCCGGCGCTTTGTCTTCTCCACTGCCATCTTTTTGGCGATGGTGCTCTTTGGGCTGATCTCCGGCAGCCGGGTGGGGGTGGACTTGCTGCCCCGCTTCGAAATTCCGGTGGTAGCGGTGACCACCGTCTACCCTGGGGCCGGGCCTGAAGAGGTCGAGCAGCAGATTAGCCGCCCCATTGAGGATGCCGTCTCCACCCTGGCGGGCCTCGATCAGGTGGCCTCCATCTCCGGCGAGGGCTTCTCACAGGTGGTGATTTCCTTTGAGTTCGGCCAGGACATCAACCGGGTGGCCACCGATGTCTCACAGCGCGTGGCGGCGGTGCGCGGGCAGCTACCGCGTGAGGCCGAAGCCCCGGTGGTGCAGCGTTTTGACCCCGCGGCTTCGCCGATTCTTTTTATCGCCCTATCGGCCGATGGGCGCGATCTGCGGGAGGTGGCTAAGTACGCCAACGACGTGCTCAAGCCCCGCTTGCAGCTCGTTTCCGGGGTGGCCGATGTGCAGGTGCAGGGTGCTCCCGACCGGCAGATACAGGTGCTGCTCGATCCCTACAAGGTGGCTGCCTACAACCTATCCCCGGCCCAGGTGGTGGCCGCCATCCAGGCCTCGGCCCTGGCCATTCCCGCTGGAACCCAGAGCGACCAGGGGCAGCGCCTGCTCTTCACCCTGCGTAACACGCCCACCACCCCCGAGGACGTCGGGCGGATTCTGGTTGACCCGGCCCGCGGCCTCCAGGTGAGCGACCTGGGGGTGGTGCGGGATGCCCAGGCCGAGCCCACCCGGCTGACCCGGCTCAACGGCCAGCCCGTGATTCCGCTGGCCGTGCGCAAAACCCCTGACTCCAACGCGGTGGCGGTGGCCCAGGGCATCAAGCGCACCCTGCAAGAGGCCCGGCTGCCCCAGGGGTATCAGGCCCGCATTGTGGGCGACACCACCACCTTCATCGAAAACACCGTCAACGACACCTTCCGCGAGGTGTTGCTGGTGGCCGCCATCGTCTCGTTTATCACCCTGATCTTCCTGGGCAAGCTCAACTCAGTCTTCAGTGTGGTGCTGGCCATCCCCATCACCATGTCGGGGGCGCTGATTGTATTTGGCCTGCTGGGCTTTACCTTCAACATCATCAGCCTGCTGGCCCTTATTGTGGCGGTGGGCATTGTGGTGGACGACTCCATCGTGCTCTCGGAGAACATCGAGCGCTACCGTCGCATGGGCTACGACAACCTACAGGCGGTGCTCAAGGGCTCCACCGAGGTGCTATCGGCGGTCTCGGCGGCCACCCTTTCGCTTTTGGCGGTGTTTTTGCCCATCAGTTTTTTGCCGGGAATCATCGGTGAGTTCTTCCGTCAGTTCGGCATTGTGCTGGCGGCGGCCATTGCGGTGAGCTGGCTCGAGGCCCTCTTCTTCCTCACGGTGCGCCTGGCCTACTTTCCCGACCCCGAACCCCCCACCTGGCGCCAGCTCGGCCAGCGCTTGCTGGGTCTGGGCCAGGACTTGCGCTGGGGGCTGCGGTTGCACGTCTACCGCCAGCCCGACCTCAGCACCTCGCGCCGCTGGTTCAATATCCTGATAACCCCCCTAACCCTTCTGCTGGCCCCTTTGCGCTGGCTGTTTTCGGTGGTCTTTGGCCTGGCCGGCGCCATCGCGGGTAGCCTGCACGGGGTGTCGGAAGGGGTTTTTCTGGCCTTGAGGGAGTTTTACGCGCGCAGCCTGGCCGCGGCGCTTAAGCGGAGCGGCCTGGTGCTGCTGGTGGGGCTGGGCTTTTTCCTGAGCATCGGCTATGTGGCCCCCAGAATTCCCTTTAACTTCACCCCCAAAAACGACAACGGGCAGATCAACATCGACCTGGCGCTCTCCAAAGGCACCGCCCTGTCGGAAACCGATGCCCTTTCGCGCCGCCTGGAGTCCTGGTTGCTGACCCGCTCCGAGGTGCGGGCGGTGCTCAACACGGTGGGTAGCTCGCAGAACATCCTGGGGGCGGGCAACCCCGAGCGGGCCCGCATCGTGGTGGAGCTGGTGCCCAGAGACGAGCGGCCGGATGTGTACAGCCTGCTGCCCATCTACCGGGAGGCCTTGCAGGGCCTGCTCGAGGATCGCCCCGAGGCCGAGCTGCGCGTGACGGTGCCGGAAGGGGGGCCGGGTGGGGCGGCCGACCTGCAGTTTACCCTGACCGCACCCAACCCCACCCTGCTGGCCGAGAAGAACCGCCAGGTGCTCGAGGTCATGCGCAGCCTGCCTTACCTGATTGACGTGCGCAGCAGCCTCGAGGAGACCGCGACCGAGCGGGTGTTGGTTCCTGACCCCAACAAACTCGTTGGCACCGGCCTCACCCCCAACGACCTGGCCCAGACCCTGCGCATCTACAATGCCGGGGTCGAGGCTGGCAATCTCCGTGCCGGCGGTGACGATATCCCGATCGTGGTGCGGGCCGATCCCCGTTTTGTCCCTGACCAGCCCAGCCTGCTCTCGTTGCCGGTGGCGGCACCGGCTTTGCGCAACACCCTGCCCATGGGCAGCCTAGGGCAGTTTGAAAGCCGCCAGACCCCTGCCCAGCTCTCGCGTACCAACCAGGCCTTCTCGGCGGGCATCAACGCCAACCGGGCGCCCGACTCGGAGATCGGCACCTTCCAGCTTGCCAACCTGGTGCAGCAGGAGCTGGAGAAGGCCGGGGTCTTCACCGATGGGGTGCGGCTGGAAACCCAGGGCTCTACCGCTTTTGTGGGCGACCTGGCCCGCAGCGCGCCCATCGCTTTTGCACTGGCTTTGCTGCTCAACTTCCTGGTGATCTCGAGCCAGTTCAACACCTTCCGCTACCCCCTGTACCTGCTGCTCCCGGTACCGCTGGCGCTGGTGGGGGCTTTCTGGTTCCTGTACCTCTTCCGCAGCGGCCTGGATGTGGTTTCGGTGCTGGGGGTGGTGATTTTGATCGGCCTGGTTACCAAGAACGCCATCCTGCTTCTCGACTTTGCGGTGCGTGAGGCCCGTGAAAGGTCGCTGTACGACGCACTGGTCGAGGCTGGGCGGCTGCGCCTGCGGCCCATCCTGATGACCACCCTCACCGTACTGATGATCTCCATTCCCCTCATCGCTGCAGCCGGCGAAGGCTCGGAGTTCCGCCGTCCGCTGGGTATTATCATCCTGGGTGGAGTTTCGGTTTCCATGCTGTTGACGCTCTATGTGGTGCCGGCAGCCTTCTATCTATTCGAGCGGCGGCGCTACGAAAAACTGCGCGAGGAGCAGCGCCTTGCCGCCAGTCCGGCCATCGGTGACTAAAGGGTTTGTGGCCTCGAGGGTGCCAGCGGCGGGCGGAATATAGGGGGGTTTTCCGAATAATCCCTGGGGTTTTCTACTGCTATGAACAAATACCGTGTCTTTTGGCTGGTTTTTTTGGGCGGACTGCTGCTTTTTGCCGCTGCTATAGTCTGGTACACCCGGCGCGCCCTGGCCCCCTATCCGCCTGCGCAGGTGGCGCTCGAGGCCCTGGTCTCGGATAACCAGGTTCTGGTGCAGGACAGGCCCTATGGCTGGGTGTTTATTCCCCAGGGGGCTGCCAAAGGTGGTCTGGCTTTTTACCCAGGGGGGCTGGTCGAGCCCCAGGCCTACGCCCCGGTTTTGCGCAGGATTGCGGCCAATGGCTATCGGGTGGCCCTGCTGCGGGTGCGTTTTAATCTGGCCGTCACCGAGCAGGGCAAGGCCCGCCAGGCCATGGCTGAGGCCCCCCAGCTCCCCTGGGCGGTGGGCGGACATAGTTTGGGTGGGGTGGTGGCCTCCAACTTTGCCCAGAACAATTCGGGGGCCCGGGCGCTGGTGATGTGGGCGGCGTATCCCCAAAACGACCTTTCGGATAAGGCGACACCCACCCTGGCCTTGTTTGGTGAGCGCGACGGGGTTATTCGAAAGGAGCAGCTCGAGGCCAGCCTGTCCAAGTTTCCCAAGAATACCCAAACTGAGACCATCCCCGGCCTCAACCATGCCGGTTTTGGAGCTTACGGCCCCCAGCGGGGGGATCAACCGGCCACCATTCCGGCCGAAGAGGGGTGGAACCGGGTGGCCCGGAGCACCGTGGACTTCCTCAATCGGTCTCTGGTCGGCCCCTGAGGCCCGGTATCCCAGATCGGCCGGATGCGCCTTATCATGGGGCGGTATGCTGGCACACGAAATTGTGAAAAATATCCAGTCGGGCCAGGTTTCACCCCAAGAGGTGGTGTCTGCATCTTTGCAGCGGATCGCACAGCTCGAGCCCCGGCTCCATGCCCTGATCCGCCTGAATCCCCAAGCCGAGCAAGAAGCCGCCTTGGTTGAGCAGCGGCTCGCCCGCGGTGAGCCCCTACCCCTGGCTGGGGTTCCGGTTGTACTGAAAGACAACATCTGCACCCAGGGCCTGACGACGACCTGTGGCTCCAGGATGCTGGCTGATTTTGTGCCGCCGTACAGCGCGACTGTGGTGGAAAAACTGCGCCAGGCCGGGGCGGTGGTGGTGGCCAAGGCCAACATGGACGAGTTCGCCATGGGCTCTTCCACCGAGTACTCGGCCTTCGGCCCTACCCGCAACCCCTGGGACACCGAACGGGTTCCCGGGGGCACCTCGGGGGGCTCAGCGGCCGCGGTGGCAGCCGGCATGGTTCCGTTGGCGCTCGGCACTGATACCGGCGGGAGCGTGCGCCAGCCGGCTGCGCTGTGCGGGGTGTATGGCTTTAAACCCACCTATGGCCGCATCTCACGCTACGGGGTGGTGGCCACAGCCAGCAGCCTCGATCAGGTGGGTACGATGGCCCGCACGATGCAGGATCTGGCCTTGCTGAGCGATGTGGTAAGCGGTTACGATCCCATGGACAGCACCAGCCTGGAGGTACAGCCGCAGTTTGCGTCCGCCTTACAGGCCTCGAGCCGGGGCCTCACCATTGGCCTGGTCAAAGAAGCCCTGGCCGTGGGCAATTCCGCGGGCGTGCTGGAAGCGCTCGAGCGTTTCCGGTCGGTTATGGAAGCCCAGGGGGTGCGCTTTGTGGAGGTGAGCCTGCCCTCTCTGGAATACGCCCTGGCCGCCTACTACATCGTCAACACGGCGGAAATCAGTTCGAACCTTGCGCGCTACGACGGAACCCTGTACGGCCTGCGGGTGCCCGGTGCAGACAGCACCACCACCATGATGCAAAGCCGCGAACACGGCTTCGGCCCGGAGGTGCAGCGGCGCATCCTGATGGGTACTTTTGTGCTCTCCTCGGGCTACTACGAGGCCTATTACGGTAAGGCCTTGCGGGCCCGGGCCAGGATCAAGGCCGACTTCGACCGGGCCTTTAGCGAAGCCGACCTGCTGCTGACCCCCACCAGCCCATTCCCAGCCTTCCGCTTGGGCGAAAAAACCACCGATCCCCTCTCGATGTACCTTGCCGACATCGATACCGTGGCTGTCAACCTGGCTGGACTGCCGGCCATGAGCATCCCGGCGGGCTTTGAAGGTCACCTACCGGTGGGGCTGCAGCTTATTGGCAAGGCCCTGCACGACGAGCAGATATTTGCAGCAGCCAACGCTTTTGAACAGGCCACCGAGCGGGCCTTCGCCCGCGCGGCTATATAAGGCCCTCAATGGCTGCTTAATGTTATTGCTTTAACACCTATCAAGCCCTGTCATATCCGCGTAAACTGCGGTATACTCCCTCCGAGACCCTCGGATTATCCGGTGAACTCGATAATGTTTTTGGGCGTTTGAACTGGTCTCCTTCCAAGCCCTCGAGGTTTCGTGCCTATGTTGCACGCATCGCCGATGCCCCAATCCATGAGTCCCACCCACTACCGCCTTTCAACCCGACTCGTCCGTCACCTGCGCAGCGCCGGCTGCCACCTTCCTGAGCGCTTGCTGGCCGAGCAGGTGCTGGCTTTACAGGGCTGGCCCGGGGGTGCTTGGCTCAACGAACTGACAAGCAATCTGCTGGATGGGCGTTTTGAGCGCTCGCCCGGGGGGGTGGGTCTGTGGGAGTGGAAGTACAGTTTTCCCGCCCAGGGCGAAGCGGTGGTGGTGCTGGATATTGAGACCACTGGCCTATCGCCCACAGACCACGAAATTATCGAGCTGGCCCTGATTCGCCTCGAGAACGGCCGCCGCACCGTGTTTGAGCGACTGGTCAATCCGGGTGCCCCGATTCCTCCCTTTATCAGCCGACTGACCGGCATCCGCAGCCAGGATGTGCGGGGTGCAGCCGATATCTACACGGTGCTGGAGGAAGCCCGGCCGCTGCTGGATAACGCCACCCTGATCATCCAGAACGCCAGCTTCGACCTGGGTTTTTTGCAACCGCGCTTCAAGCGTCTGGGTTATCGCCTGGATAATCCGGTGGTGGACACGATACACTGGGCCCGTAAGGCCCTGCCAGGGCTGACCAAGCGGGGTTTGGATTCCCTGGCCTGGGCCTTCGACCTGGGGCCCATTGCTGCCCGCCACCGGGCAATGGGCGACGCGGAGACCACCCGTCAGGTGGCCCATGAAATGTACTACATGCTCACCGCAGGCCATCCCGCTCCGACCAGTCAACTAGCCTTCATGGCCCGTTAGGAAACCTATGATTGCGCGCTACGTCCTCACCAGCACCTGCCTGAATACCGGCACCATGAGCCTAACCCAGCCCCTGCGGGTTTTTTTGCAGGGTAAAGAGCGTATTGCCCTGCGGGACGAAGAAGGTGAAGTCTACGAGGCCCCCATCAACTGGGCGCAGAACCGCCTCGAGGGCCTGGCCCCTTACTATGCGAAGCGCCGGCTGGGGGTCAACGACAAAATTGTGCTGCACCTCGAGGGCAGTGAGATTGTGCTGGAGGCCCTGACCACAGCGGCCAGACCGGCCCGGCCCCGCCCAACCGAGCTCGAGCGTCCGAGGCCCCAGCCCCCCGAGCCCTCACCCGATAAGCCCGAGAAGCGGGTGCGGGTTACACCCTATCCCAGAGAGATCATCTACCCCCACAAACCACTTCCTAGCGAGGTGCCTGCCTTTTCCGCCGACCTCGAGGCTTTGGGTTTTTCCCGTGAATCGAGCGCCGCACCCTGGGTGTTCAGGGCCGCTCTGGGCCGCCGAACCTTCTTGCTGGCCCTGGCTAAATTTGGCGAGATGGAAGCCAAAGAACTCCTTTCCTACCGCCAGCAGGGGCGGGTGCAGTACGCGGCGATGGTGGCTGGGGAGTCTTCCAGGGCCGAGGCCCTGGCCGAGATAGCCGCCGTGCGGCCCTCCGGTTTGACCCAGGCGGGCCTGGGCTACGTCTCGCCCGAAGCCTTGCAGCGCCTGAACAAGCTGCGCGCTGCCTTTCCGCTGGGGCCGCTGGACGTCGAACGGCTGCTGCGGGAGGGGCGCGTCGACCTGGAAGCCATCCAGACCCTCGAGCGCGAAATTTCCGGCGTGCTGCGGGATCGTAGCCACTTCTCAGCGGTTCTTACCTTGCTGGCCGATTACCCGCCCCAGCAGGTCTTTCTGCTAGCCGACCTGATGCCCATGGCGCGGGAGCTGAACCTCGAGGCCGACCACCTGCAAAGGGTGCTCGAGAGCCTCAGCAGCCCGCCGTTCCTGCTTTTGAAGCGCCTGTCGCCGGGGGAGTTTCTGATGCGCCAGTCGGTCAACCAGGCCCTGGCCGACTGGATCGAGTACGCGCAGGTGATGACCCGTCGCCTGCAGGGTGTGCAAATAGAACTTTAACAGGGTGGAGCTGCGCTAGCTAAAAAGCGACCGCAGACGGGCCTCGAGCGCATCCGCGGCCTTCTGGCTCATGGTGAGCCGGAGCTTGAGCACCAGCTTGCGGCTCCACTCTTCCAGCGCCCTCAGATCCTCCTTGCCCTCGACCTCCGATGCAAACTGGGAGGCGCGCCCCCCCAGTTCCTCCTGAAGGATGGTCAGCAGCCGGGATTTGGTTATGGCTAGCTGATCAGATGGGTTTGCGGGTGGGCTGGCTGGCTTCTGGTTTGTACTTACCTCTTCGATCAGGCCCTGCTCGAGCAGGTGGGCCAGTAATTTTTGCAGAACCTCCGGGGCGAGCTGGGTGCGCTGGGCCAGGAGCTGGTCGCTGACCGCTTCGCGGCACAGCGTGTAGACCAGCCGCTCCTCCCGATTGAGGAAGATGTCCAGGGCTTTGCTGGTCTGGCGGTAGTAGTGCATCAACCCTCGAGCGCCTTTAGTATGGCCTGCACCAGCCGAAGTACCAGCAACACAAAGATCGCTCCAAAAAGCAGTATCAAAGCCATGATGACCAGCAGGGTATCGGCCGGACGGCTCCAGGTCAGGACACCCACCAGCAGATACCCCAGCGCAAAGAAGACGATTAGAGCGTTGAGCTGGGTCAGCCGTTCCCCGATAATGCCACCCGGCGCCAGGCCCTTGATCTGAAGGCCGGTGTAGGTGTTGTACACCATTAAAAGCAAGCCCAGCACTAAAAGAATCTGTACCATTAAGCCCCCCTCAACGCCGGTAACGAAAGGTGTTTATACCAACATTATAAAGCATCGGGGCGTGCTTTTTGGTGTGGACGTAACGAAAAACCCACCGGATGACCCGGTGGGCGGCCAGGGAAGTGCGGGTTACATATTTTCGATCAGCGCCTGGCCGAACTCGCTGCATTTGAGCAGGGTTGCGTTGCGGCCCTCGGCCACCATCAGGCGATGGAAGTCGTAGGTAACCCGGCCCTGTGCGATGGTCTTGGTCATGGCCTGGATAATCAGATCGGCGGCCTCCGTCCAGCCCATGTAGCGCAGCATCATCTCACCCGAGAGGATCACCGAGCTGGGGTTAACCTGGTCTTTGCCGGCGTACTTGGGGGCGGTGCCGTGGGTGGCCTCAAACACCGCGTGCCCGGTGTAGTAGTTGACGTTGGAGCCGGGCGCGATGCCAATGCCCCCCACCTGGGCGGCCAGGGCATCGGAGATGTAGTCGCCGTTGAGGTTAAGGGTGGCAATCACGCTGTACTCGGCCGGCCGCAGCAGGATTTGCTGTAGGAAGTTGTCGGCGATCATGTCCTTGATGATAATTTGCCGGCCGGTTTTGGGGTTGGTGATGGCTTGCCAAGGGCCCCCGTCGAGGTCTACGGCGCCAAACTTGCTTTTAGCCAGGGCGTACCCCCAGTCGCGGAAGGCGCCTTCGGTGTACTTCATAATATTGCCCTTGTGCACCAGGGTGACCGAGGGCAGGTCGTTGTCGATGGCGTAGTTGATAGCGGCCTCGACCAGGCGATGGGTGCCCTCTTCCGATACCGGCTTGATACCGATGCCGGCGGTCTGGGGGAAGCGAATTTTGCCGTAGGACTTGGGGAACTCGGCCTCGAACCACTCGAGGAACCGTTTAACCTCGGGGCTGTCCTTGGGAAACTCGATGCCAGCGTAGATATCCTCGGTGTTCTCTCGGAAAATCACCATGTTGACCAGCTCGGGGTGGCGCACCGGGCTGGGCACCCCTTCGAACCACTGCACCGGGCGTACACAGGCGTATAGGTCGAGCTCCTGGCGCAAGGCGACGTTGATGGAGCGAATCCCACCCCCAACCGGCGTGGTGAGCGGGCCTTTGATGGCGACCAGGTACTCGCGGATGAACTCGAGGGTCTCTTCCGGGAGCCAGATGGGTTCACCGTAAACCTGGTTGGCCTTCTCGCCTGCATAAATTTCGGCCCAGGCTATCTTGCGTCTGCCCCCATAGGCCTTGGCTACCGCCGCATCCAGCACCGGCTGGGCGGCTCGCCATATGTCTGGGCCGGTGCCGTCGCCTTCGATAAAGCCGATGATGGGTTGATCGGGCACGTGCAGCTTGCCGTCTTGGATGGTGATCTTTTCGCCAGCGGGAACCGAGATTTTTTGGTATGCCATAGCTCTAAAAGCATATCAGAATAGTGCTTTTTGTGATTTGCTCGAGGATGCACAGCGCTTATTGCAACCTTGAGAATGACGGGGTTCGTTCCAGGAACCGCGCTAAATTTGACCGCCGGCCTTTGGCTGATCCAACAACTGATAAAAGCCTCGAGCATTGTGTAGATAATGGGCCAGCATCCCCGGAATCAGGCTTCCGGTGAGCAGATAGGCTGCGCCAAAGCCCAGACCACCCAAAAAGACAAACAGCGGATAGCTCCAGGCCTTGCGATCGGGAACCGGGTGCAGCGCGGTGAACACCACCGCCTGAAGAAAAACCCCCAGCCAGCCCCCCCACAGGGCATTCTGCAAGGCCCCACGAAAAAACAGCTCTTCACCCACCCCGGAGGCCAGGGCCAGCAGCAGAGCCTGGTGGTGGCTGATGCCCTGGGTGCGCATCAAGGTTCCAAGCTGACCGTGCAGGGCCTCAGCGGCCTGGAAGCTTCTGGGGAAGAGTAGGGAGAACACCCGCTCGAGGCCCATCAACCCCCAAAAAAGCAGCAGGAAAACCAGGCTATCGCGCAGGGGATCGGGGCTCTTTACGGCAGCATAACCGGCCAGTTCCATCCAGACGGAACCGACCAGCATGAGCCCGAGCTGGATCAGCATGAAGAAGCGGAACATGGGATATCTACAGACCTTCGCCGCCGATATTGAAGCCTTGCTCGAGCAGCTTGCGCGAATAGGCTCTAAAGGCCAGGAGGGTCTGGGTGCGTTCAATGCCCCTTAGCTTGCGTAACCCCAGGGTTACGATGTCGTCGAGCTGCTCGAAGTCTTTGAAGCGCAAAATCGCCACCAAGTCCCACTCACCGGTAACTGAGTAGACCTCGGCCACCCCAGGGATCTCGGCCACCGCCTCGGCGGTTTCGGCGGTGGACTCGCGGCTGGTCTGAATCAAGACAAACGCGGTAATCATGCCTGGATGATACTCCAGATGCCGGCTCTCAGCGTGTGGGCTGGTGGGTGTGGGTTTGATGGGGCGTATCGAGGATGAGCTGGGGCCTGAACCGCACCACATCAGCCGAAACAAAGTGTAGGGGAATGCCGTTCCAGTGTTTGGGCAGCCTTTCTGGGTCGGCCCCGTGCAGGTGTCCGTACACCACGCAGGTGGGCCGGTAGCGTTCAATAAGCTCGGTGAAGCCGGTGGGGCCGCCGGTGGGGCCGAAAGGGGGGTAGTGCAAAGCCAGCACCAGGTATTGGTAGTCGTGCCCCTGAAGGGTCTTGAGTGAAAGCCCCAGCCGCTCTACTTCCCGCTTGTAGATTTTTTCGTCCTCTGGGGTGAAGTTATAGCTGCCGGGGGTGTCCCAGCCACGGCTTCCGGCGATGGCTAGGTTGCCGATGACCAGCGAGTCGTGCTGCAAAGCGTGCATGCGGGGGGGCAGCGCCTGCCGCAGACGGCTGATGGAGGGCCACCAGTAGTCGTGGTTCCCGCGCAAAAGCACCTTGATACCCGGAAGCTTAGCCAGGTCGGCTAAATCGAGCATGGCTTCGGGCAGCTTCATGGCCCAGGAGATATCCCCAGCCACGATGACCAGGTCGTCCTCACCTACTACTTTTTGCCACTCTTCGAACACAGCCTCAGGATGCCCCTCCCATTCCGGCCCGAAGATGTTCATCGGCTTAGGGAAGGCTTTGGATAGATGTATATCGGCGATGGCAAAGACGCGCATACGGAGCCTGGCGAGCCATAAATGGCTCAGTCTAGTGTCTAGGGTTCGCGCCCGAGCGTCAAGTGTGAGGGCCGCTAAGGACTCTCATTCTGCTTAGGGCATAATCAGGCAGATGAAGCAGGAGAACCCCGATGGGTTGTTTTTATACGCGGTGCGGCTGCTGGGGGCCCGGGCTTACTCGGAGGCAGCCCTGCGCCACAAACTATCCCGTAGAGCCCCGCCCGAAGTGGTGGAGGCAACCCTTGGGCGCCTTAAACAGCGGGGTTACCTCGACGACCACGGCTACGCCGAAGGTTATGTTCGGTTGTATGCAGGCAGGTGGGGCGCGGCCAAGCTACGCCGGGCCCTTTTGTCGAAGGGGGTCTCGAGCGAGACTGTAGACCGGGTGCTGGCCGCGCAGATGGCCCAGCAAGACCCGGTCGAAGAGGCGCTGGCCCTACTGGAGCGATACCCAAGCCGCCACCGTGGTGAAAAGCCCCGCGCCATTCGTTTTCTGGTTAATCGGGGCTATGCCCTGGATCACGCTTTGGCGGCCTGGGCGCGCTACCTCGAGCAAGCCAGCCCCTAAACCCACTCGCCCTTGCGCATCAGTGGCTCGGCCTGCCCCGAGGCGGTGATGCCGTCCACATCGATCTCGCTCGAGCCGATCATCCAGTCGATGTGAATGAGGCTGCGGTTGGCCCCTTTGGCCTCGAGCTCTTCGGGGCTGAGCTGGCTGCCGCCCTGGATGCACTCGCCGTAGGCCTGGCCCAGGGCGATGTGGCTGGCGGCGTTCTCGTCGAAGAGGGTGTTGTAAAACAGCAGACCGCTTTGCGAGATGGGGGAGGTGTGCGGCACCAGGGCCACCTCGCCCAGGCTTTTGGCCCCTTCGTCGGTTTGCAGCACCCGGTTCAGCACGTCGGCCCCACTTTTGGCAGTGGCCTCCACCACGCGGCCCTTCTCAAAGCGCACCTCGATATCCTCGAGCAGGCTCCCCAGATAGGAAAGCGGCTTGGTGCTGCGCACCACGCCCTCGATGCGGTCTTTGTGGGGTGCGGTGAACACCTCCTCGGTGGGGATGTTGGGGTTACAGACCACGCCGTTTTTGGCCTGAACGGCCCCGCCGGCCCAGAGGTGATCCTCGGCCAGGCCCACCAGCAGGTCGGTGCCGGGGCCTTTGAAGTGCAGGGCGTGGTAGCGTTTCTGGTTCAGGTAGGCCACGCGCTCGGCCAGGTGCTGGTTGTGGGCTTTCCAGGTGGCTACAGGGTCGGGGGTATCGAGCCTCGAGGCCTTGAAAATGGCCTCCCATAGCTTCCGAACGGCCTCTTGCTCGGGTAGCCCGGGAAACACCGCGCGGGCCCAGGCCGGCTGCGGGTAGGCCACAATGCTCCAGTTGATGTGATGGGTGGTGATGAGCTCGAGCACCCGCCGGTAGGCCAGGGAGCGGGCCCGGTTGGCCCGGGCCACCTTTTCCGGGGGCTGGCCCCCCAGCAGGTTGGGGTCGCTGCCGGCGATGTGCAGGCGGGCCGCCCCGGCCTGAAAGGCCTCGGCCATGCCGTTATAGAGCCACTGCGGCGCTTTGTCGAAGGAGGCCTCGGGGGCATGCTGAAAGCGCAGCAGGTGGGCGGCCTCGTCGTCGTAGAGCACGCTGACCAGGGGACTCCCGGCCTTGTAGGCGTACTCGGTAATTTTCCGCACCAGCGGTACGGCCTCGATGGGGGCGGTAATTAGCAGCTCCTGGCCCTCCTGGAGGCCCAGCCCCACGTGCACGGCTACTTTGGCGAGTGAATCGAGATAGTGTTCGTAAAGTTCCATTGCGCACCTACTCTAACACCCAGACCTGCTTGCAGAAAGCGCTCTTTGCAACCTTGACGGAAGCCCCTGGGCTTGCTACCCTTTGGGCAGATGCGACCCCGCACCCCCCGCAGCTACAAGTGGCATCACCAGCGCTGGTGGCGTCGCCCGGCCTGAGCGCGGCGGGCCTTTCCCACGCGTTTGGGCTTTCCTCGAGGTCACGGCCTCGAGTTTTTGTTTGTCCCCATCCGACCCAGCCCAAGTTTTTTGCGAGGAACCTATGCAGCTACCCAGCTATCCTTTACCCGACCCCCGGGGCCGCTACGGCGAGTTTGGCGGGCGCTATGTGCCCGAGACCCTGATTCCGGCCCTGGAGGAGCTCACCGAGGCCTATCTGCACTACAAGCAAGACCCCGAGTTCCTGGCCGAGTACGCCTACTACCTGCGCGAGTACGTGGGACGGCCCAGCCCCCTCTACTTTGCCGAGAACCTGACCCGGCACCTGGGCGGGGCCAAGATCTACCTCAAGCGCGAAGACCTGAACCACACCGGGGCCCACAAGATCAACAACACCCTGGGCCAGGCCCTGCTGTGCAAGCGCATGGGCAAGAAGCGGGTAATCGCCGAGACCGGCGCCGGCCAGCACGGCGTCTCGGTGGCTACCGTGGCGGCCCTGATGGGCCTGGAGTGCGTGGTGTACCAGGGGGCCGAGGACGTGCGGCGGCAGGCCCTGAACGTCTTTCGCATGAAGCTCCTGGGGGCCGAGGTGCGCCCCGTGGAGAGCGGCACCCGCACCCTCAAGGACGCCACCAACGAGGCCATCCGCGACTGGGTGACCAACGTGCGCGACAGCTTTTACATCATCGGCTCGGTGGTGGGGCCGCACCCCTACCCGGCCATGGCCCGCGACTTCCAGAGCGTGGTGGGCGAGGAAATTAAGGCCCAGCTCCTCGAGAAAGAGGGCCGCGAGAACCCGGATGTAATCCTGGCCTGCGTGGGCGGGGGCTCCAACGCCATTGGGGTGTTTGCGCCTTTTGCCTACCAGGAGAACCGGCCCCGGCTGATTGGGGTGGAGGCCGCCGGCCACGGCAAAGCCTCGGGCCTGCACAGCCTGAGCATTGGGGCGGGCCGGAAGGGGGTGCTGCACGGGGCCAAGATGTACCTGCTCTACGACGACGATGGCCAGATTCTGCCGGCCCACTCGGTCTCGGCGGGCCTCGATTACCCCGGTGTGGGCCCCGAGCACAGCTACTACGCCGAGCAGGGCCTGGCCGAGTACGTGGGCATCAGCGACGAGGAGGCCCTCGAGGGCTTCCAGTTGCTGTGCCGCCTGGAAGGGATTATCCCGGCCCTGGAGTCGGCCCACGCCATCGCCTACGCGGCCAAGCTGGCCCCGGAGATGGAACCCGAGCAGGTCATGGTCATCAACCTCTCGGGTCGGGGCGACAAGGACGTGGTGGAGGTGATGCGGCTGATGGAGGCCAAAGGAGGGGCGGCATGACCACCCGCGAAGCCTTCGCCAGGGCCAGAGCCGAGGGGCGGGCGGCCCTGATTCCTTATGTGATGGCCGGCTACCCCAGCCGCGGGCGCGACCTGGAAATCGTGGAGCAGGTGCTGCCCTATGCCGACCTGCTCGAGGTGGGCCTGCCCTACTCCGACCCCCTGGGCGACGGGCCGGTGATCCAGCGGGCCTCCGAGCAAGCCCTGCGGCAGGGCCTGCGGGTGGCCGAGGTGGCCGGGTTCGTGCGGGAAATCCGGGCCCTGACCGACAAGCCCCTCTTTCTGATGACCTACATCAACCCGGTTCTGGCGGTGGGCCCGGCGGCCTTCTTCCAGATGTTCAAGGAGGCCGGGGCCACGGGCCTGATTCTGCCCGACCTGCCCCCCGACGAAGACCCAGGGCTGGTGTCGCTGGCCCAGCGGGCGGGCCTCGAGACCACCTTCCTGCTGGCCCCCACCTCCACCGACGCCCGCATCCAGGCCGTCACCCCTCACTGCACCGGCTTCGTCTACACCGTCTCGGTGGCCGGGGTGACCGGCGCGCGGGATCGGCTGCCGGAGGGCCTGCCCGAGCTGGTGCAGCGCATTAGGCGCTTCACTGATGCGCCGGTGGCGATTGGCTTCGGCATCTCCAACCGGGCCACCGCCCAGCAAGCGGCCCAGGCCGCCGACGGGGCGGTGATCGCCAGCGCCCTGATCCGGGCGCTGGAGGAGGGGCGGGGGCTCGACCCTGTGTTGCGGGATGTCTCGCACGGGCTGTTCAATCACACTACTACGCAATAAGCTATATAGTACGATGCGCAACAAAATTGTTTTATCTGACAACATGACCTACCTTCCAACGCTGCCAGACGGAACATTTGATCTCATCTACATTGACCCGCCCTTCAACACCGGAAAGACGCAAAAAAGGGATCGTTTTAGAGCCACTGCAAGTCCAGAGGGAGACAGGATTGGATTTGGTGGTAAAACCTACGAAATCAAGAGAATAGATTCGCCTGAATACTTTGATAAATTCGACGATTTCATATCATTTATCCAGCCTCGTCTCTATGAAGCCTACCGCTTGCTAAATGATGAAGGTTCGTTCTTTCTACATCTTGATTACAGAGAAGTTCATTACGCTAAGGTTCTGCTAGATGGGATTTTTGGTCGTGAGTGCTTCATGAATGAGATCATCTGGGCTTATGATTATGGAGCGCGTTCAAAGAAGAAGTGGCCAGCTAAACACGATAACATTCTCTGGTACGCTAAAAATCCTGATATGTATACCTTCAATTTTTTCGATATGGATCGAATTCCTTATATGGCTCCCGACTTGGTTGGGCCAGAGAAAGCCGAGTTAGGTAAAACTCCTACGGATGTTTGGTGGATGACCATAGTTCCAACAAACAGTAGAGAGAAGACTGGATACCCAACGCAAAAACCATTGAAATTACTCGAGAGAATAATAAAGATTCACTCTAATCCCGGTGATTGGGTTTTGGACTTTTTCGCGGGTAGTGGTACTACAGGTGAAGCTGCTGCAAGGTTAGGGCGAAAATTTGTTTTGGTTGATCACAACCCAGACGCTGTTGAGATCATGGCAAAGCGCCTTGCTTTCGCTGAACCAGAGATCATCGGCATGGAAGTTAGTATCGAAACGGCACAGCCAATGCTTATGTAAACTTCTATGGATAAGGTATTTCTCGAGATCAACGAGAAGCTGAGACGGCAGTACGAGGGTTCGTCTGAGGCTTGGAAAGATAGCCCCTTTGCATGGATACGTAACCAACCATCTCGTCGCGTAGGCAAAATAGGGGAGAAATTGGTTGAGCAATGGCTAGAGGAAAGGGGCTTCACTGTCAGAGCATCAAAGAATTCTGATTTTGACCGTTATGTAGAGGGCGTTAAGCTAGAAATAAAGTTCTCAACACTTTGGGAAGGTGGGTTTTATAAATTCCAACAGATAAGAAATCAAGAATACGATTACCTTTTTTGTCTTGGGATATCGCCACGGGAAGTTCATGGCTGGGTTATTCCAAAAGACATCGCGCTAGAGCGTTCTGAGGGCCAGCATACCGGTAAGGCGGCAGTAGATACAAAGTGGTTGACGGTCTATCCACAGAATGTTGTGGATTGGCTACGTCCGTATGGGGGCACGCTAGAGTTCGCCGAGGGTGTGCTGCGAAAGCTGCTTGAAAAGGCAAAGTGATGCGCCCCATCCTGTACCACAAGCTTGGTAACCTCGACCTCTGGATTCTGAACGACGGCGAGCTGTGGCTGGATGGCGGCTCGATGTTTGGTATCGTGCCCAGGAGCCTTTGGTCGAGGCTGGTGACCCCGGACGAACAGAACCGCATCCGCCTGGGCCTGAACCCTTTGCTGGTTCGCGTGAGCGGGCATCTGGTGCTCATCGAGACCGGCATTGACCGCAAACCCGGCGAGAAGTTCCGCCGCCTCTACGGCCTGAGCGAGACCAACCCCCTGCTGGATCAGCTGGCGCTGCTGGGGGTGGGGCCGCAGGACATCTCGCTGGTGGTGCACACCCACCTGCACTTCGACCACGCCGGGCTCAACACCCGGCTGGTGGAGGGGCGGCTCCTGCCCACCTTTCCCAGGGCCCGCCACATCGTGCAGAAGCAGGAGCTGGAGGACGCTTTGCACCCCCACGAGCGCAGCCAGGCCAGCTACCGCATAGAAAACGTGGAGCCCCTGGCCGAGCAGGGCCGTTTTGAGGTGGTGGAGGGGGAGGCCGAGCTACTGCCCGGCCTGCGGGTGCTGCCGGCGCCGGGCCACACCCTGGGGATGCAGGTGGTGGAGCTGGCCTCGGAAGGGCAGCGCCTGGCCTACACCGGCGATTTGGTGGCCCTGCGGGTGCAGACGCCGCTCCTCTACATCCCGGCCTTCGACCTCTATCCCATGACCACCCTCGAGACCCGCAAAAAGCTCTACGCGCGCTGGCTCGAGGGCGGCTATCAGCTCTGCTTCACCCACGAGCCGGGGCCGCCCCTGGGCCGGCTGGTACGGGGTGAGAAGGGCTATCAGGCCGACTGAGCCGGGGGCCTGCGCTCCACCAGGGTCAGGATGTCGTAGAGGGCCACGGTCTTGCCCTCCTGGTTGAAGATCTCCACCGCCCAGGTCACCACCCCGGTGGGCCGCTCGCCGGGCTTGGGGTCTTTGGCGCTTTTCGACTTGACCGTGAGGCGGGCCTGGATGGTATCGCCGATGCCCACCGGCTCGATAAACCGCAAGCGCTCGAGGCCGTAATTAGCCAGCA